>JAESGM010000073.1_pt1 | contig 319207 bp, 326 predicted proteins | sample 9269721 | NCBI WGS metagenome assembly JAESGM01 (sample SAMN15720920, study PRJNA650825) | algae metagenome | isolation source: Komarekiella atlantica HA4396-MV6 and co-occurring heterotrophs from... | place: USA: Theobald House, Kauai, HI | collected 2009-07-29
AGAGCTTCATGTCGCGCCCGCCGGTGATCGAGATCAGCAGGCCGCGCGCGCCCTTCATCGAGACGTCGTCGAGCAGCGGGTTGTTGATCGCGGCCTGGGCGGCCGAGAGCGCGCGCTTCTCGCCCTGAGCCTCGCCGGTGCCCATCATCGCCTTGCCCATGCCGCGCATCACGGCGCGCACGTCGGCGAAGTCGAGGTTGATCAGGCCGGGACGGACCATCAGGTCGGTGATGCAGGCGACGCCAGAGTAGAGCACCTGGTCGGCCATGCCGAAGGCGTCGGCGAAGCCGGTGTTCTCGTTGGCGACGCGGAACAGGTTCTGGTTCGGGATGACGATCAGCGTGTCGACGGCCTCGTTGAGCTCGCCGATGCCGGCCTCCGCCATGCGCATGCGGCGCTGGCCCTCGAACTGGAACGGCTTGGTGACGACGCCGACGGTAAGGATGCCCATGTCGCGGGCGACGCGGGCGATCGCGGGGGCAGCGCCAGTGCCGGTGCCACCACCCATGCCGGCCGTGATGAAGACCATGTGGGCGCCGGCGAGATGATCGCGGATCTCGTCGATCACCTCTTCGGCGGCCGCACGGCCGACCTCGGGCTGCGAGCCGGCGCCGAGGCCCTCGGTCACCTGCAGGCCCATCTGGATGATGCGCGGAGCGCGGGCGAGTGCGAGCGCCTGCGCATCGGTGTTGGCGCAGACGAAATCGACGCCGTCCAGACCGGCCTCGATCATGTTGTTCACGGCATTGCCGCCGGCGCCACCGACACCGAACACGGTGATCCGGGGCTTGAGTTCCCGGATGTCCGGGGCTTGCAGGTTCATCGCCATGATTGCCTCTTTCACTGTCTTGTCCGGCTCCTGGCGGGCCGTCCCGTCTTCCACGCCAGGGGCCTGAGCCCCGCTCTGCTCGTACTCACCCCGGACCGCACCGGCCTTTCGGCTGTGCGGGCCGCAACTCTAGAAGCTCTCGCGCAGCCAGCGGCCGACGCGGGAGAAGTAACCGTCGGTCGCATGGGCGAAGAAGGACGCCCCTGCCCGCGGCTCGAAATGTTCGACATGTGCGACCTGCGGATAGACCAGCAGGCCCACCGCCGCCGCGAAGGACGGGCCCTTGCCCGCTTCCGGCAAACCCTTGATCCCGAGCGGGCGGCCGGTGCGGACCTGGCCGCCGAGCACGCGCCGCGCCACTTCCGGCATGCCGGTCAGCTGGCAGGCGCCGCCGGTCAAGACGACGCGCCGCCCGGCTTCGGCCGAGAAGCCGGCCGCCTTCAGCCGGTCGCGCACCAGTTCGAGGATCTCCTCGACGCGCGGCTTGATGATCCGGACCAGATGCGACTTCGAGAGATGGTTCGGCATGTCGCGCTCATCGTCGTCGACCTGCGGCACCGCGATCATGTCGCGCTCGTCGGAGGGGCTGGCGATCGCCGAGCCGTGCAGCGTCTTCAGCCGCTCGGCCGCGGAGACCCGGGTCGAGAGCCCGCGCGCCACATCCATGGTGATGTGGTTGCCGCCGACCGCGACTGCATCGGCATGGGTCAGGTGCCCGCCTGAGAAGACGCCGAGCGAAGTCGTGCCGCCGCCCATGTCGACCACGACGACGCCCATCTCGGCCTCGTCGTCGACCAGCACGGACAGGCCCGCCGCATAGGGCGTCGCGACCACCGCCTCGACCTCGAGATGGCAGCGCTCGACCGCGAGCATGACATTGCGCGCCGCCGCGGCTTCCGAGGCCACGACATGCATGTCGACCGAGAGCGCCCCGCCGATCAGACCGCGCGGATCGAGCACGCCGGGCGAACCGTCGAGCGCGTAGCCGGTCGGCAGCGCATGCAGCACCGCCTTGCCCGGCCGGATCGCATGGGTCGCCGCTGCGGCGAGCACCCGCTTCACGTCGGAATCGCCGACCGAGCCACCGCGCAGATCGACGCTGGCCTGATAGTGCTGCGAGTTCAGCCGGCCTCCGGTCAGGTTGACGATGACGGACTGGACCTCGACCTTGGCCATGCGCTCGGCCGCGTCGACCGCGGCGCGAATGGCGCGCTCGGCGCTTTCGAGGTCGATGATCGCGCCGCCCTTCAGGCCGAGCGAGCGCTGATGGCCGATGCCGATGATGCGCGCGACATGGGTCCGCCCACGCAGCCGCTCGTTCGCCTCGGCCGGGTTCAGCTCGGCGATCAGGCAGACGACCTTGCTGGTGCCGATGTCCAGAATCGACAAAGTCGCGCTCTTGCGCGACGATAGCGGCCGCATCCGCGGGGTCAGGCCTTGCGAGATCAAGCTCATGCCTCGCCGCCCTTCTTCTTGGTCTTGCTCTTGAGCTGCTCGAACCGCGTCGTCGCGGCTTCTTCGGTCAGGCGCATGGTCACGCGGTCAGGCTGGCGCATATCGATGGCGATCAGGTCCTTCTCACTGATTCGGAAATCCTGTTCGAGGCTGGCAAGGCGCTTCACCGCGGCGCCGGCGCCCTGCTCCGGCAGCCTGATATCGGCGCCGGTGTCGAGCTTCAGGTTCCAGCGACGGCCGGCGACGAGGCTGCCGGCGCGGATGCGCGAGCCGAAGGAGCCGGCCTCGCCGAGCAGCGTGATGTATTCCTTCGCCCGCTTGTTGGCGTCGGGACCGACGACCAGCGGCAGATAGGCGAAGCGGCCATCGTCCATCTTGTCGATCACGGTGCCGTCCTGGGCGATCAGGAAGAGCTCGCCCTTGACCTGCCAGAGCGCATAGGGCTCGCGCTCGGTCAGGCTGATCGAGATTTCGCCGGGATAGAGCTTGCGGACCGAGGCTTCGCGGATCATCGGCGTCGCCTCCAGGCGCTTGCGCGCCTCGTCGGCGTCGAAAAAGGCGAGCGAGATCTTCGGATCGATGCCGGCAGCGACCAGCACCTCGATCTCGGAGAGCCCGCTCAGGCCCGAGATGGTGATGCGGTCGATGCCGAGCCCGACAGCCCGGGCGAAGGCATGCTTCGGCTCGCCGTAAGTCTCGCGGAAGGTTTCATAGTGACCGCCGAGGACGGCGCCGGTCGTACCCACGAGCGCGAGGAAGCCGATCGCCAGCCAGGAGCCGAGGCCGCTCGGCAGCCGCTCGGCCAGCGGCACGGCGACGGCGCTGCGGCGCGAGCCGCGGAACCAGCGGCGCGAGCGCTCGCCGACGAGGAGCTGTGGCCCCGTCACGCGCATCGGCAGGTTGGCCCCGGCGAACACCGGATCCACCTTCACCGATTCAAGGAGGCGTCCTCGACGATCCATTTGACGAGCTCACCGAAGTTCATGCCCGCATGGGCGGCTAATTCAGGCACAAGGCTGGTTTCGGTCATGCCGGGCTGCGTGTTGACCTCCAGCCAGACGAGCGTGTCGCTCTCGTCGTCGTAGCGGAAGTCTGAACGGCTGACGCCGCGGCACCCGATTGCTTGATGGGCCGTTAACGCACACTCTTCGATTTGCCGGTAAAGATTCGGTAAAATTTGCGCCGGGCAGATGTGGATTGAGCCGCCTTTGGCATATTTGGCGTCGTAGTCGTAGAACTCGCCCGTCGCCGCCCGAATCTCCGTTACCCCCAAGGACTTGCCGTCCATCACCGCGCAGGTCAGTTCGCGTCCGGCGATGAAGGTTTCGGCCAGCATGGTCTCGCCGCAGGGCCAGTCCGGCCGGGCGATCTCCTGGGGCGGATGTTCGCGGCCTTTCTTAACGATCACCACCCCGACCGACGATCCTTCGTCGATCGGCTTGATCACATAGGGCGGCGGCAGGACGTGGCGCTTGGCCGCTTCGAAGCGCGAGACGGTGACGCCCTTCGCTACCGGCACACCGGCGGCGGCCGCGACCATCTTGGCCTTGTCCTTGCGGATGGCGAGCGAGGAGGCGAGCACGCCGGAATGGGTATAGGGAATGCCGAGGATCTCGAGCACGCCCTGGATCGTGCCGTCCTCGCCGAAGCGGCCATGCAGGGCATTGAAGGCGACATCGGGCTTGAGCTTTGCCAGCACCTCGGCGACGTCGCGACCGACCTCGACGCGGGTGACGCGGTAACCGACGCCTTCCAGCGCCTGAGCACAAGCCGCACCGCTGCTGAGGCTGACCTCACGCTCGACGGACCACCCGCCCATCAGCACTGCAACATGCTTGCTCATCAAGGTTCCTGACACCGAACACCTGTGTCCGAACCTGATCCGAGATGGTTAACGGCGCGTTAACGATACGCCCTGCCGGTTAATGACGAGCCAGCTGTTGCGCGCCGGACTCACCCTCCCTCGCCGGCTGCCACCTTGGCCAACAGCGCCTTGAGCTGCTCGCGCTCGGCCCGGTCGAGCGACGAAAGCAGCCCTTCCTCGGTCGCGACGTGCAAGGTCACGAACCGTTCGACCAGCGCAAACCCTTCCGGTGTCAGCACGATGCGCAGGCTGCGTCTGTCCTGCGGATCGGCCTGCCTCGCGATCAGTCCGCGCTTCTCCAGCCGGTCGAGCCGATTCGTCATCGCCGAGGTCGACAGCATCATGTCCTTGGCGAGTTCGGAGGGGGTCAGCGAGCCGCCGCGCTCGCCCTGTCGGCGCAAGGTCAGCAGCACGTCGGAACCGGCGAAGTCGAGATCGGCTGCGGCATGGTTCTCGGCCAGTCCCTGACGCAGGCGTTCGCCGGCGCGCCAGATCGCCCCGCAGACCGCCATCGGGCTCGGATCAAGGTCCGGCCGGGCCCGTCGCCACTGCGCCAGGATCGAATCCAGCGGGCCGCCCTGCCCATGCTCACCATCTGCTTGACTCATGTTGACCTCATATCTAATTATCCGTCATCGAGTAATTTGATATCAAATTATCTGACGCAGGACAATCCTAACAGCCGGACAGCCCTGCCGCAAACTGGGCACGAGCGAGACGACAATGGACAGAACCGCCGCATTCCCGATCGATCCGATCTTCATCGAGCGCTGGTCTCCGCGCGCTTTCCACCCCGAGCCGATGCCCGCCGAGGCGCTGCTGACCATCTTGGAAGCCGCCCGCTGGGCTCCGTCCGCCTATAATGTGCAGCCCTGGCGCTTCCTCTACGCGCTGCGCGGCGATGCGCATTGGCCCCGCTTCGTCGCGCTGCTCGACAGCTTCAACCAGAGTTGGGCGGGTTCCGCTTCCGCGCTCGTCGTCCTGCTGTCCGATACGGGATCGGACGATGCCGCCCAGCAACCGCAGGCCTCTCCGATCAGCAGCTTCGACACTGGCGCGGCCTGGTCGCATATCGCCTTGCAGGCCGTCCGCACCGGCTACCACGCCCATGCGATGGCCGGCATCGACTTCGAGGCCGCCCGCGAGGCGCTCGCAGTCCCCTCCAGATTCCGCATCGAGATCGCCGTCGCGCTCGGTCGCCGGGCCGAGCCCGAGTCGCTGCCGCCGCAATTGCGCGAACGCGAATGGCCGAGCCCGCGGCGGCCGCTGACGGAAACCGCTTTCCCCGGCCCCTTCCCGGCCTGAACAACCACATCTTCTCTCGAAAGGTCACGACCATGACCGACAGCAAGACCCGCATCCTGCTCGCGACGATCCTGGCGCCCATTCTCTGGGGCTCGACCTATGTCGTCTTCACTCAGACACTCCCCGTCGAGCATCCGCTGCTGGTCGGGGCGCTGCGCGCTCTGCCCGCCGGCATCCTCCTGATGCTGCTCGGACCTGGCCTGCCGCCGCGCGACAAGCTCCTGCCGCTCGCCATCATCGGCTTCGCCAATATCGGCCTGTTCTTCGGCATGCTGTTCCTCAGCGCCTCGCGCCTGCCGGGCGGGCTCGCCGCGACGCTCGGCTCGATGCAGCCGTTGATCGTTGCCTTCCTCGCCTGGCCGCTGCTGCTGCGCAGGCCGGGTCTCGGGCAGATGCTCGCCGCGCTCGCCGGCACGGTCGGCGTCGGCCTGCTGGTCATCGACGACACGGTGAAGCTCGATGCGATCGGCGTCGCCGCAGCGCTCGTCGGCGCCGCCTCGATGGCGACCGGCACCGTGCTGATCGAGCGCTGGGGCAAGGTCGGCACGCCGCTGGCGCTCGCCGCCTGGCAGCTCACCCTCGGCGGGCTGCTGCTCCTGCCGGTCGCGCTTCTGGTCGAGGGCCTCCCGCCGGTGCCGACCGTCCGCAACCTCGTCGGCTTGAGCTATCTGGTCGTGATCGGCACCGCCTTCGCGTATTGGCTCTGGGTGCGCGGCATCGCCACGATCGGCACGGGCGTCGCCTTCCTCAGCCTGCTCAGCCCGCTGGTCGCGACCTTCCTCGGCGCTGCCCTGCTCAATGAATGGTTCAACGCCCAGCAATGGCTCGGCATCGCCATCATCTTCGGCTCGACCGTCGCCGGCATCATGCTGTCACGGCGCAAGCCGGCTCCGGTAGCGACACACGCCTCGCTTGACTCGCGAGTGTATCACACTTAGATACACGACATGGTCGGAGCATGCGATGATCCGCAGTTTTCGCGACAAGCGAACCGAGCTGATCTTCGCCGGCCGCTGCCCGAAGGGATTTCCGCCAGATATCTTCCCTGCTGCGAGACGGAAGCTGGAGGCGATCAACGCGGCGCATCATCTGTCTGACCTGCAGAGCCCGCCGGGCAACAGATTGCACGCTCTGAGTCGCGATCGGACCGGCCAGCACGCGATCCGGATCAACGATCAGTTCCGGATCTGCTTTCGGTGGACGGAGACCGGACCGGCCGATGTCGAGATCGTCGACTACCATTGAAGGAGGATGTGATGGCGGCCAAGGGGGAGATCGTAGCTACGCTGCCGCCGATGCATCCGGGCGAGATGCTCCGGGAGGAATTCTTGAAGCCGCTGGGTCTCTCGCCCGGGCGTGTCGCCCGGGCCTGCGGTATCCCCAGAACCCGCATCGAACGGATCGCGGCGGAGAAAGTCGGCATCACCGGCGATAGCGCGCTGCGGCTGGCGCGCTTCTTCGGGACTTCACCGGAGTTCTGGATGAATCTGCAGTCCCGCTACGAGATCGAGACGGCTCGGATCAGTGCCGCAGATGAGATCGCTGCGATCCGGCAGCTCGAACAGGCCGCATGACGCTCAGGCCGCAACGCCGAACCGCTTGATCTCCCAATGCAATTCGTAGCCTGAATTGTCCTTGACCCGGCGGCGGACTTCTTCGCCCAACCCCTCGATATCCGCGGCGCTCGCGCCGCCGGTGTTGATCAGGAAGTTGCAGTGCATTTCGGAGACCTGCGCCCCGCCGATGCGCAGGCCACGGCAGCCGGCCGCATCGATCAACTGCCAGGCCTTGCCGCCTTCCGGGTTCTTGAAGGTCGAGCCGCCGGTGCGTTCCTTGATCGGCTGCGCCGCCTCACGCGCCGAGGTCACCCGGTCCATCTCGGCCAGGATCGCGGCCTGGTCGCCCGGCCGGCCCTGGAACAGCGCCGAGGTGAAGATGATGTCGGCGGGCACCGTCGAGTTGCGGTAGCTGAAGCCCATATCGGCATGCGATAACGTCACGACCTCGCCCTTGCGGGTGACGCCGCGCGCTTCGACCAGCACATCGGTGGTCTCGCCGCCATGCGCGCCGGCATTCATGCGCAGCGCCCCGCCGATACAGCCGGGAATGCCGCGATAGAAGGCGAGCCCGTCGAGCGAGGCATCGGCCGCCGCACGCGCCACCTTCACATCCGGAACGGCGGTGCCCGCACGCAGGCGGTCGCCGTCCTCGCGAGTGATCTCGCCGAAAGCCTTGCCGGCGAGGCGGATGACCACGCCGGGAATGCCGCCATCGCGCACGATCAGGTTCGAGCCGAGCCCGACCACCGTGACCGGAATGTCGGCCGGCAGCTTGCCGAGCAGATAAGCGAGATCGGCCTCGTCGGCCGGGGTGAACAGAATTTGCGCCGGCCCGCCGACACGGAACCAGGTCAACCCCGCCATTTCCTGATTGGCGAGCAAACGCCCGCGCAGGTCTGGCGCGGCGGCGCGGATGTCGGGGGTGATGTCGGCGAAGCTCACTGCTTCGCCCCCAGAGCCGCCAGTTCCCCCGGCAAGGCATAAGCCCACTGCGTGATGTTGCCCGCCCCCAGGCAGACGACGTAGTCGCCCTGCCCGGCGAGCTCGGCGACCATGCCGGCGAGCTTGTCGGAGGATTCCAGCGGCAGCGTATGGCGATGACCGCGCGCCTTGATTGCCGCCACCAGCGAGTCGCGATCCGCGCCCGCGATCGGCTGCTCGCCGGCGGCATAGGTGTCGGCGATGATCACCGAATCCGCGTCGTTGAAGCAGGCGGCGAAGTCCGCGAACAGGCTCGCCAGGCGGCTATAGCGATGCGGCTGCATCACCGCGATCACCTTGCCCTTGGTCGAGGCGCGTGCCGCCTTGAGCACGGCGGCGATCTCGACTGGGTGGTGGCCGTAATCGTCGAAGATCAGCGCGCCGTTCCATTCGCCGGTCTTGGTGAAGCGGCGTTTCACCCCGCCAAAGCCGGCAAGCGCGGCGCGGATCTGCTCGACCGGCACGCCGAGATCATAGGCGACGGCGATAGCGGCGGTGGCGTTGAGCGCGTTGTGATGGCCCGGCATCGGCATGACGAGATCACGCACCACCTCGTCGCGGCCGGTCTTGCGGTCACGGATGAGGAGCGTGAACTTCGCCTGCCCGCCGGAGAGGTCGATGTCGATCAGACGGAAATCGGCCTGCGGGTTCTCGCCATAGGTGACAACGCGGCGGTCCTCGATCTGGCCGACGAGACCCTGCACCGTCGGGTGGTCGATGCACATCACCGCGAAGCCGTAGAAGGGCAGATTCTCGACGAAGGAGCGGAACGCCGCCTTGATCGCGTCGAAGGTGCCGAAATGGTCGAGATGCTCGGGATCGATATTGGTGATGATCGCGACGTCGGCGGGGAGCTTCAGGAAGGTGCCGTCGGATTCGTCGGCCTCGACTACCATCCAGTCGCTCTCGCCCATGCGGGCATTGGTGCCGTAGGCGTTGATGATGCCGCCATTGATCACGGTCGGGTCGAGTCCGCCCTTTTCGAGCAGGGTCGCGACCAGCGAGGTCGTCGTCGTCTTGCCATGGGTGCCAGCGATGGCGACGCAGCTCTTCAGCCGCATCAGCTCCGCCAGCATTTCGGCGCGGCGCACCACCGGCAGGCGCTTCTCGCGCGCCGCCATCAGCTCGGGATTGTCGCGCTTGATCGCGGTCGAGACCACGACGACCTCGGCCTCGCCGATGTTCTCGGCCTTGTGGCCGACGAAGGTCCTGATGCCCTTCTCGGCCAGGCGCTTGACGTTGGCGCCATCGGAGGCGTCCGAGCCCTGCACCTTGTAGCCGAGATTGTGCAGGACTTCGGCGATGCCGGACATGCCGATGCCGCCAATGCCGACGAAATGGATGGAGCCGAGCTTCGGCGGCAGTTTCATGATGTATCGCGTCCTGAGATGATCAGCCTTGGGCGGTCTGCAGCACGAGCCGCGCCAGGCGGTCGGCCGCATCCGGTATGCCCGCGCTCTTGGCCGCCTGAGCCATCGCCGTCAAGCGCTGCGGTTCGGCAAGCAGCGTGGAAAGCTCGGCGGCGAGGCGTTGCGGCGAGAAATCGTTCTGCAGGATCATCATCCCGCCGCCGGCCCTGGCGAGCACGCCGGCATTGGCAGCCTGGTCCTGATCGAGCGAGCCCGGCAGCGGCACCAGCAGCGACGGCCGGCCGATCACCGTGAGCTCGGCGACGGTCGAGGCGCCGGAGCGCGCGACCACCAGATGCGATGCCGCCATCCGGGCGGGCAGATCCTTGAAGAACGGTGCGAGCTCGAACTTGATGCCGGCCGAGGAATAGATTTTCCTGACGCGCTCATCATCCTCGGCCCGCGCCTGCTGGACGATCGACAGGCGGCTGCGTTCCTCCGCTGAAAGCAGCTGGATCGCCTGTGGCACGATGTCGGCCATTACCCGCGCGCCCTGGCTGCCACCGAAGACGAGGAGGTTGAGACGCCCGTCCGGCTCGGCATAGGGCGAGGCCGCCTCGATCACCGCCGGCCGGACGGGATTGCCGACCTGCGTGCACTTTGCCGCCTGCTCTGGCGTCAGCCCGCCGACCTCGGCGAAGCCGGTGGCGATCGCCTTGACCCGGCTGGCGAGAAAGCGATTCGCCCGGCCGATCACCGCGTTTTGCTCGTGCACCATGGTCGGCACGCCCATCAGCGCCGCGGCGAAGACCGGCGGCACCGTCGGATAGCCGCCGAAGCCGACGACGATAGCCGGCTTGAGCTGCTTGATCGCCTGGCGCGCCGCCAACCCGCCGCGCAGCAGAACGACGGCCGCCTTCGCCATCGCGATCGGCGACTTGCCCGAGGGCGTGGCAGCCGGCACGGCGTGGATCGACTCGGCCGGGAAGTTGCCGGCGTATTCGGCGGCGCGCGTATCGGTGATCAGCGCCACCCTGGCGCCGGCGCGATGCAGCGCGTGGCTCAGCGCCTCCGCCGGGAAGAGATGCCCGCCGGTGCCGCCGGCCGCGAGCACGACGAGCGGCGCCTGCGCTCCTGCGTTCACGAGCGCCGCCCCGGCTCGCCAAAGCTTTCGGCGCGCGGTCGCTTGCGCGTCAGCGCCAAGAGGAAGCCGGTACCGAGCGCCAGCGAGATCAGCGAGGAGCCGCCATAGGAGATGAACGGCAAGGTCATGCCCTTGGCCGGCATCATGTGCAGGTTCACCATCATGTTGATCGCCGCCTGGATGCCGAAGAGCAAGGCGAGGCCGGTGACGCCAAGCCGCACGAACGGATCCTCGGCCCGCTGCGCCACGAACAGCGCCCTGAGCACGATGATCGCGAACAGCAGCACCAGCACCATGCAGACGACGATGCCGAACTCCTCGGCCGTGACCGCGAAGATGAAGTCGGTATGGGCGTCGGGCAGGATGCGCTTGACCGTGCCCTCGCCCGGGCCTTTTCCGAACCAGCCGCCCTGGGCGAAGCTCTCCAGCGCCGTATCGACCTGGAAGGTGTCGCCCGAGCCCTTGTCCATGAAGCGCTCGATGCGGGCGCGCACGTGCGGCACCAATTCATAGGCGATGAACAGGCCGATCGCGCCGATGCCTCCCAGCCCCATCACCCAGAACCAGTGCAGCCCGGCGACGAAGAACAAGCCGGCCCAGACCAGTGTGACCAGGATGGTCTGGCCGAAATCCGGTTGCAGCACCAGGGGCACGATGGTGATCGGCAGGAGCAGGAAAGCGATGATCGTGCCGGGCAGATCGGGCCGGCGATGACCTTCGGAGAAGGCCCAGGCGGCGAGCACGACGAAGGCCGGCTTGAGGAATTCGGAAGGCTGGATCGAGCCGAGCGGCCCGAGCGTCAGCCAGCGCTTGGCGCCCTTCACCTCGACGCCGAAATAGAGCGTGCCGACCACGCCGGCGAGCGAGAACAGGAAGATGACCAGCGCGATGCGCCGCACCTGACGCGGCGCCAGCAGCGAGGTCGAGAGGAAGATCGCCAGCGCCACCAGCAGATAGACCACCTGCCGGTTGACGAAATGGAAGGTCGACAGGCCCAGCCGCTCGGCAACCGGCGGCCCGCCGGCCATCAGCAGCACGACGCCGGAAACCATCAGCGCCACCAGCGTCGTCAGGATGACGCGGTCGATCGACCACCACCAGCGGCCGCTCAGGCTCGGTTCTGCGCGCGAGACCATCGTTCCAAGGCTCCGTACGGGCGGGCAGATCGAGGACGCCCGCTCCGGCGAATCACTCTGTCAATGAATGGTTAACCGATTGATTCCGATCGATGGCTTGTCGGGCGCAAAGCACCATTGCCAACAGGCGGATCAAGTCTCGGGATAGGGCGTGCCGTCCTTGTGCACGAAGCGCCCATCGGCATTGGCGCTCATCATGTCGATGTCGGAGCAGGTGGTGAGGTCTTCCGGCTTGCGGCTGCCGACTTCGAGATAGACCGCGACCTTGTCGGAGCGATTGATCATGTGGTGGCCATTGCCGCTGTTCTTGGCGAAGGCGGCGCAATCGCCGGCCCGCAGCACGGTCTCTCGCTGGTCCTCGACCAGGACCAATTCGCCTTCGAGCAGATAGACGAACTCGTCCTCATGCGAATGCCAGTGGCGCTGGCTCGACCAGCCGCCCGGCGGCAGCCGCATCAGGTTGACGCCGAAATCGCTGAGACCGCCGGCATTACCGAGGCGCTTGCGAATGCGCTCGGCGCACGGGGCGTCGAAGGGCTTCGGATAGCCCGAGCCCTTGCGCTCGGGCACAACTGCAACGTCGATCTTGGGCATGAAGATCTCCCCAGTGCAGGGAACTCCGCCGCAAAGCGGGCCCCTAGGCCAGCGCCGCGACGCGCTCCACCTTGATCTCGTCTTCATGGGCGCGGGCCTCGACCAGATCATAGGCGGCCTGCATCCGCAGCATCGTCTCGGCCCGGACACCGAATGCCTTTTCGAAGCGGATCGCCATCTCGGCCGACAAGGCGGCCTTGCCGTTCAGGAGATTGCTCATCGCCTGCCGCGTCACGCCCAGTTTCTCGGCCGCGACAGTCACGCTCAAGCCATAAGGCTCGACGATTTCGGTCCGCAGCCACGCGCCAGGATGCACGGCGAAGCTCGAATGAAGCTTGATGGCCATCAGTGATAATCCTCCAGATCGATATCCTCGATCGCGAGAGCCTGATTGACGCGAAACGTCATACGCCAGTTCTTCGTCACGATGAGCGACCATTCACCGGCACGATCGCCCGTGAGCTGATGAGCTCCATAGTTGGGCGGATTCTTGAGCTCATCGGCAGCATCGATCGCAGCCAGATAGGCGAGCATGTTCCGCAATCGATCGACGAGATTGCCGGGCAGGCCCTTGCTTTTACCGGTCTCTGCGAACTGTCGAAGCGCTTTGTGCCTGATGCTCACGATCTCCATAGGCGGAGATTAATGCGAGGCTCGTCGCGTGTCAATTGTCACTTGACAGTCAAGCTACCGCTGGGAAGCCTCGAATCCCGGCAGAGCCTTGACCAGCGCCCTGAACGCGTCGCCACGGACCTCGAAATTCGGGAACTGGTCATAGGAGGCGCAGGCCGGCGAGAGCAGCACGGCGATCTCGCCACTCCCCTGCTGCGCCAGCGCCGCCTTGGTCGCTGCAGCGACCGCGACGTCGAGCGTGCCGCTGCGCTCATAGGCGACGCGACCGTCATCGTCGAAGGTCCCAGCAAAGAGGTCGCTCGCCGCGCCGATCAGATAGGCCCGGGCGATGTTGGGGAAATAGCGCCGTAGCGACTCGATCCCGCCCTCCTTGGCCTTGCCGCCGAGTATCCAGAAAATCTCGCGGAACGAGGTCAGCGCCTTCTCGGTCGAGTCGGCATTGGTCGCCTTGGAATCGTTGATGAAGACGACGCGGCCGATGCGGCCGAGCTCCTCCATCCGGTGCTTCAACCCGGGATAGCTTTTGAAGCCGGCGGCGATCTCCTCGGCAGTCAGGCCGAGCGCCGCGCAGGCAGCAAAGGCAGCCGCCGCGTTCTGGGCATTGTGGCTGCCGCGCAAGGAGCCGATGCCGGCGAGGTTGGCGACGACCCTGGGCTTGCCGTCCTTGACCTCGACGATACGCGTATCGAGCTGGCCGGCATTGGCGGTGACGCCGGCGAAGACGCCTTCGTCGAGCGGCTGCTCGCCGCTGATCTTGACCAAGGGCTTGCCGGAGGCGGCGCGCCGGCGCGCCATCTGCTTCGACGGCTCGTCGTCGACGCCGATCACCGCGATGTCGGAGGCCGCGACCAGCCGCTCCTTGATCGCGCCATAGGCTTCGAAGGTGCCGTGCCGGTCGAGATGATCCGACGTCAGGTTCATCTGGATGCCGACGCTCGGCTTGATCGAAGGCGCGAGATCGATCTGGAAGGTCGAGCACTCCACCACATGGATGCGGTTGTCGGCCGGCGGCTCCAGGGCCAGCACGGCTGTGCCGATATTGCCGCCCATCTGTACGTCGCGGCCGGCCGCCTGGAGCACATGCGCGATCAGCGCTGTGGTCGTCGACTTGCCATTGGTGCCGGTGATGCAGACCGCCGGCGCGGCAGGGGCGATCTTGGCCCGTTCCAGGAAGAACAGTTCGATGTCGCCGATCACCGGGACATTCGCCGCCTTGGCCTTGTCGACCGTCCAGTGCGGCGCGGGATGGGTCAGCGGCACGCCGGGCGAAAGCACGAAGGCGGCAAAGCCCGACCAATCGGCGGTCGTCAGATCGACGACGTCGAGCCCCTCAGCTTCCGCCTTCTCGCGGCTCGCCTGGTTATCATCCCAGCATACGACCTCGGCCCCTCCAGCAACCAGTGCACGCGCCGTCGCCAGGCCCGAGCCACCGAGGCCGAACAGCGCGAGCGTCTTGCCGGCACAAACCGTGACAGGAGTCATTGGCTCAACGCAGCTTCAGCGTGGCGAGGCCGACCAGCGCCAGCACCACCGAGATGATCCAGAAGCGGATCACCACCTGCGGCTCGGTCCAGCCCAGCTTCTCGAAATGGTGGTGGATCGGCGCCATCAGGAAGACGCGCTTGCCGGTGCGCTTGAACACCGCGACCTGGATGATCACCGAGAGCGCCTCGACCACGAACAGCCCACCGACGATGGCCAGCACGATCTCGTGCTTGATCGCCACCGCGATGGTGCCGAGCATGCCGCCGAGGCCGAGCGAGCCGGTATCGCCCATGAAGATTTGCGCCGGCGGCGCATTGAACCAGAGGAAGCCGAGCCCCGCCCCCATCATCGCGCCGCAGATCACGGCGAGTTCGCCGACGCCGGGCACATGGTGAATCTGCAGGTAGTTGGCGAAGATGGCGTTACCGGCGAGATAGGCGATGAAGCCGAAGGTGCCGGCCGCGATCATCACCGGCACGATGGCGAGCCCGTCGAGCCCGTCGGTCAGGTTCACCGAGTTGCCGGCGCCGACCACGACGAAGGCGGTGACGACCGGGAACAGGATGCCGAGCGGAATCATCCATTCCTTCAGGAAGGGTAGCGCAAAACCGCTGGCGATCGCAGGCGGGCTGACCTGCATGATCGCCGTGCAGGCGGCGAGCGCGATGACGATCTCCAAGCCGAGGCGCGCCTTGCTGGAGAAGCCCTTGTGCGACTGCTTCGTCACCTTGAGGAAGTCGTCATAGAAGCCGATCGCGCCATAGCTCGCAGTCACGCCGAGGACGATCCAGACGTAAGGGTTGCGCAGATTGCCCCAGAGCAGCGTCGCGACAAACAGCCCGGTCAGGATCATCAGCCCGCCCATGGTCGGCGTGCCGCGCTTGGCGAGATGCGATTCCGGCCCGTCGGTGCGGATCGGCTGGCCCTTGCCTTGCTTGATCCGGAGCCAGGAGATCGCTGCCGGTCCGAAGAAGAAGACGAAGAGCAGCGCCGTCGCCGTCGCCCCGCCGGCACGGAAGGTGATGTAGCGGAAGACGTTGAGGATCGGGAACGACCCCGCGAACTCGGCAAGCCAGACCAGCATCGAACCTTGTTCCCTACTCAGTCGTCGGCCTGGACGACCGGAAAGCGAGCCGTCATCGCCTTGACGATCGGCCCCATGCGCGTGCCGAGCGAGCCCTTCACCGTGACGACGTCGCCGGCGCGGACAGCATCGAGCACATGGGGCTCGAGGCTGCTCGCCTGTGCGGCATAAGCGCCGCGGCGGTGCGAAGGCAAGGCGTCGTAGAGGGATCTCATCAGCGGACCACAGGCGAAGACGAGGTCGATGCCGTTGCCGGTGACCGCGTCGGCGAGCCCCTTGTGCAGCTCCGGCGCGGTTTCGCCGAGCTCCAGCATGTCGCCGAGCACGGCGATGCGCCGGCCTCGGCCGGCCACCGGCATGCGGCCGAGATTCTCGATCGCGGCCCGCATCGAGGCCGGGTTGCCGTTATAACTCTCGTCGATCAGCGTGAACGAGCCGGCGGGCGCATGCAGCACCTGGCGGGCGCCGCGGCCGGAGGGCGGTGTCAGGTCGCCGAGCGCCAGCGCGGCCAAAGCGAGATCGGCGCCGAGGGCATCGGCCGCCGCCAACACCGCAAGCGAGTTGAGCACGATATGCTTGCCCGGGCTGCCGAGCTTGTAGGTCACCGGCCGGCCCATGACATTGGCCTCGGCGGTCGAGACATCGGGCTTCAAGGAGCAGCCGAGCAGCCGCACATCCGCGGCTTCGCTCTCGCCGAAGGAGAGGACGCGCCCTGCCCCACCGGCGAGCGCCAATTCGCGCAAGAGACCGGTCTGCGGAATGTCGGCATTGATGATCGCGGTGCCGCCAGCCTTCAGCCCGCCGAAGATCGCCGCCTTCTCGCGGGCGATGCCCTCCAGCGACTCGAAGGCGGCAAGATGCACAGGCTGGATCGTGGTGATCACGGCGACGTCGGGCTGGACCATCTTCGCCAGCGGCAGGATCTCGCCGGGCGCGTTCATGCCGATCTCGTAGACGCCGTAGCGGACATCGCGTGGCGTCCGGGTCAGCGTCAGCGGCACGCCCCAATGGTTGTTGTAGGAAGCGACCGGCGCATGGGTCTTGCCCTGGCGCGAGAGCACGAGCCGCAGCGCCTCCTTGGTCCCGGTCTTGCCGACCGAGCCGGTGACGGCGACGACCTTGGCGGAGAGCTCTGCCCGGCGCGCCATGCCGGCCTTTTCCATGCCGCGGAGCACGTCCGGAACGATGGCGAGCGGCGCATCGGCCGGGAATGAACCGGCATGCGCCTCGTCGACCACGGCGAGCGCCGCGCCTTTGGCGAGCGCCGCCGCGACGAAGTCATGCCCGTTGCGCGCTTCGCCGGTGATCGCGAAGAAGGCGTCGCCCGGCTCCAGCGTGCGCGTGTCGATCGAGGCGCCGGTCACGATGGCCGGCACAGGCCCTTGCGAACGGGCGCCCAGCGCCTCGATCAGGCGCGCGCCGGTCCACAGCGGTTCGGTGGTCATCCCCGTCTTCCCCCAGCCAATCCCACGATCGCCTCGCGGACCACCTCATGGTCCGAGAAAGGCAGCGTCCGATCGCCGATGATCTGGCCGCTTTCATGGCCTTTTCCGGCGACGACAAGGACATCCCCAGGCTGCAGCATTGCGACACCCGCCGCGATCGCCTCAGCCCGATCGCCGATCTCCCGCAGGCGATCCGGCGCCGCCGCCAGCACTTCGGCGCGGATCGCAGCCGGATCCTCGCTGCGCGGATTATCATCGGTGACGATCGCGATGTCGGCGCCGTCTGCGGCGATGCCACCCATCAGCGGCCGCTTGCCGCGATCGCGATCGCCGCCGCATCCGAAGACGCAGATCAGCCGGCCGCTGGCATAGGGACGCAAGGTCTTCAGGACTGCCGCGAGCGCATCGGGCTTGTGGGCATAGTCGACCACGACGAGCCCGCCATTATGTTCGCCGACCCGTTCCAGCCGGCCTGGCACACCCTGCAGGCCCGCGATGGCACGCACCGAGGCAACGGCGTCCTCGCCCGTCGCGATCGCGAGTCCGGCGGCGACCAGGGCATTGCCGGCCATGAAGTCGCCGACCAGCGGCAGCAGCACTTCGGTCTTGGCGCCATCGACCTCGACCGTAAGGCGTTGCGAGAAGCCCTCGTGCGCCACATCGAGCAGTTTCAGGCGGTCGCCCTGTCTGCCGATCCCGATCACGGGATGGCCGCCGGCCTTCGCCGCCGCTTCGGCCTTGTCGGCATAGGGCTCGTCGCGGTTGATCACAACCGGCGCGCCGGCTGGCAGCAGCTCCCAGAGCCGCAGCTTGGCAGCCAGGTAATCCTCGACGCTCGGGTGGTAGTCGAGATGGTCGCGGCCGAGATTGAGGAAAGCTCCGGCGGCGAGCCTGACGCCGTCGAGACGGTGCTGGTCGAGCCCGTGCGAGGAGGCTTCCATCGCAAGATGCGTGACGCCATCACCGGCCAGCTTGTCCAGTGAGGCGTGCAGCGAGAGCGGGTCCGGTGTGGTCAGCGAACCGTAATCGGCGCCAGCCTCGGTGACGATGCCGATCGTGCCGACGCTCGCCGCCTTGCGGCCGAGCGCCATGAAGATCTGGCGGGTGAACTCGGCGACCGAGGACTTGCCGCTGGTGCCGGTGACGGCGACGACGGTGCCCGGCTGGCGTGGATGCACCTGAGCAGCAGCCAGCGAAAGGGCGAGCCGGGGATCCTCGACCTGGGCGTAGGCGATCCCGGCCGGCAGGTCGGTCGGGCGCGTTCCGTTGGAGACGATCGCGACAGCCCCGCGCTGGACGGAGTCGCTGATAAAGCGGGCGCCATCGGCCTTGGCGCCGGCGAGCGCGACGAAGGCGTGGCCGGGCGCGACCTTGCGGCTGTCGAAGGCGACACCGCTGACGCGGCGCTCGCCCGCTTCGGCGAAGGCCCCTGGGAAGAGTTGGTCGAGGCTGAAGCCGGTGTCAGTCAAAAGCGCAATCCTTGCCGGGCGCGGGAACCCGCGCGTCATTCTCGGGCAGAGCGAAGCGTAGACCCGAGAAGCTCATGCAGGATCAAGCTCCCTTCCGTCCAGAGATGATCGGATCAAGCCCGAGCATGACGCTCCTTCACCTGGAACCCCAAGCGCCAAGCCTGGCCATCAGCGGGAACGGTGCCGGCGGCGGCTCGAAGCGCGGTTCCATACCGAGGATCGGCGCCGCCCGCTCGATCACCTTGCCGGTGGTCTTGCCGGCGTTCCAGGCCGCGGTCGAGTAACCGCCGCTCTCGGCATAGCCCTTTGGCTCGTCATAGATGGCGAGGAAGAGATAGCGCGGCTTGTCCGAGGGCGCGATCGCCGTGAAGGTGGTGAAGTTCTTGTTCTTGGCGTAGCGGCCGTTGATCACCTTCTCGGCCGTGCCGGTCTTGCCGCCGACGAAGTAGCCGGGAATGTCCGCGAACCTGGCCGAGCCCCGCTCGCCATTGACCCGCATGATGTAGCGCATCGCCTCGGAGGTCTCCGGCTTGATCACCCGGATCGCGTCCTTCCTGGCCTCCTCCTCGGAGCGCTTCAGGAAGGTTGGCTTGATCAGGTAACCGCCATTGACCAGCGCGCCGACCGCCGCCAGCGCTTGGATCGGCGCGACCGCGAGGCCATGGCCGAAGGCGATCGTCGCGGTGTTGATCTCGCCCCAGCGCTGCGGAACGATCGGCGCGGCGCTTTCGGGCAGCTCGGTCGTCATCCGGTCGAGCTGCATCATCTTCTTCAAGAAGGCCTTGTGGCCCTCGACGCCGACCGAGAGCGCCATTTTGATCGTACCCATGTTCGACGAGCGCACGAACACTTCCGGCACCGTCAGCGTGCGACCCGTGCCATGGTATTCCTTGATGACCTGGCGACCGAACCGCATCATGCCGCCGGCGGTCGAATAGCTCGAATTGATGTTGGCCTTGCCGGAATCGAGGGCCATCGCGATGGTCAGCGCCTTGAAGGTCGAGCCCATCTCGTAGACGCCGACATTCATCCGGTTGATCCGGTCCTTCTCCAGCGCGTCGACCGGATTGCCGGGATCGAAATCAGGTAGCGAGACCAGCGCGATCATCTCGCCGGTGTTGACGTCCATGATGGCGCCGGCCGCCGCAATCGCCCGGTATTTCTCGATGCCTTTGACCAGTTCGTCGCGCAGCAGGTGCTGGACGCGCATGTCGATCGAGAGCTGAACCGGCTTGAGGTCCGAGGCTTGCATGGCGAAGCCCGCCCCGTTCAGGTCCTGCAGGCCCTGCGAGTCGATGTACTTCTCGATACCGGCGATGCCGACATTGTCGACATTGGCGAAGCCGAGCACATGGGCGGCGACATTGCCGTTCGGATAGACGCGCTTGTTCTCGGGCACGAAGCCGACGCCGGGAATGCCGAGCCGGTGCACCTCGGCCTGCTGGCGCGGCGTGATCTCGCGCTTGATCCAGACGAAGCCCTTCTTGGTGCTGAGCTTGTCGCGCAGTTCCTTGGCGTTGAGGTCGGGCAGGACCGCGGTCAGGAGCTCGGTCGCCTCGTCCTTGTCGAGGATGTTGCGCGGCTCGGCGAAGACCGAGACGGTGCGGATGTCGGTCGCCAGCGGTATGCCGTTGCGGTCCAGGATGTCGGGCCGCGCGGCTGAGATCGCGTTCGACGTCGCCCGGCGCAGGCCGACCTGGTCGCTCGGAAAGGCGCCGAGCATGACGAGCCGGCCGACGATCGCCAGAAAGAGGCAGCTGAAGCCGAGGATGACGAGGCCAACGCGCGGCTCGCTCTTCTCGCCGCTCATCCGGAAGATGTCGCGCAGCCATTCGGTGCGGAAGCGCCATTTGCGCTTGACGACCTCGGGCTTTGCGACCGTCGGCGCGACGATCTCGGGTGCCGCAGCCTGCTGGTGGACCTCCTGGCTCATGGACGGGCTCCCGGCGTGGTCGCGGTATTGCTCTTGCGGTCCCGCGGCGTCTCGGTCGGCAGGCCGAGGCCGAGGTCCTCGAGCTTGCGGCCGATCGAATCCAACTTCGGACCGCGATTGGGGATATCGGAGAGGCGCACGATCTGCGTAATCGCCAGCGGCTGAAGATCGAGATGCTTGTCGGCCAACGCCTGCAGCCGCTCCGGGCGGTTGAGGAACTGCCACTCGGCCTTCAGCACCGCGATCGCCTCGCGCTCGCGCTGGGCCTTGGCCTTCAGCTTCTGCAGCTGCTCGGCCTGCAGCGTCGTCTCGTATTTGATCGAGTAGGCATAGAGCGCCGAGGAGACCAGCGCGCCGATGGCGATGACATGCAAGAGCTTGATCACGCTCAGCTCCTCCGGCGGGTTTGCGGCGCAGGCACGACTGCGAGACCGACGAGATCGGGATCGGGCGCGCGCGGTGGCGCCTCGGTGCGTTCGGCGGCGCGCAATTTGGCCGAGCGGGCGCGCGGATTGGCCCGCGTCTCGGCCTCGGACGGCGCGACCGGCCCCTTGGTGACAAGCTTGAAGGTCGCCTGCTGCTGCGCCATCGCCGGAGCGTGACGCGAGCCGGCCGGCGCCCTCCCCGAGCGCTCGGCGAAGAACTGCTTGACGATCCGGTCCTCGAGCGAATGGAAGGTGACGACGGAGAGCCGCCCGCCCGGTGCAAGTACGGCCTCGGCGCCGTGCAGCGCCCGCACCAGCTCGCAGAGCTCGTCATTCACCGCGATGCGCAGGCCCTGGAAGGTCCGCGTCGCAGGGTGAGCGCCTCCGGGCTCGCCCCGGACGATGCCGGCGACAAGGTCGGCGAGTTGCTTGGTCGTGGTGATCGGCGCCTTGCGCCTGGCCTCGACGATGGCACGCGCCACGGCGCGCGAGCGCCGCTCCTCGCCGTAATGGTAGATGATGTTGGCGAGCACGCCCTCATCGGCCTCGTTGACGAGCTCGGCCGCGCTCTGCCCGCCCGCCTCCATGCGCATGTCGAGCGGCCCGTCGAACCGGAAAGAAAAGCCGCGCTGCGCCTGATCGAGCTGCATCGACGAGACGCCGATATCGAGCACGACGCCATCGAGCGGCGCCATCTTGAAGCGCTCCGCCTCCTCGGCCAGCGCGCCGAAGCGGGCCTCCGCCAAGGTCAACCGCCCGTCCATCGCCGCGACGAGGCCGGCACCGCCAGCGATCGCGCTCGGATCGCGGTCGAGCGACAGCAGCAGCGCCTTCGGCTCGCGTTCCAGCAAGGCGCGCGAATAGCCGCCAGCGCCGAAGGTCCCGTCGAGATAACGGCCTCCGGCTTTCAGCGCGAGCGCATCGAGCGCCTCGTCCATCAGCACGGGGATATGCGGTTCGCTCATCATGCCACCGGCCTCGCGCCGAGGGTACGCCGGACGTCGCGCAGCTTCGCCCGCGACTCCTCCAGATGCGCTTTGAAGCGCTCCGGCTCCCAGATCTGGAACTTGTGGCCCTGCCCGACGAAGGTGACGGTGTCGCCGATGCCGGCATGCGCCTTCAGCGCCTCGCTCAGCATGATCCGCCCTTCCGGGTCCACCTTCAACACCTCCGAGGTGCCGTTCAGCGCCGTCGAAAGCGACTCCCATTCCTCCGAGAAAGGCGAGAAGCGCGACAGGATCTCGTCGATCGTCGCGCGCAGCGCAAGGCCACCACAGTCGAGACTGGCCTGGTCGAGCGCCGGATAGACGTAGAGTCCCTCGTAGCCGTCCTTTGCCAGCACGGCCCGGAAAGGCGCCGGGATCGAAACCCGCCCCTTGGCGTCTAGCCTGTTGGTGAAATGGGAGACGAAGCGGTCCGTCAACGCCGCCTCCGGATCGGGCTACCAACCGCACCGCAAGGGCGCGAAACGAGCCGGCAGGCGCCGGCGATCGATACTCCCGTCGACCCCGACATGGCAGAGCTGTCAGCCAGAATCCGCGCGGCACACGGGCCCTGACTTGGTGCTTGCCTGTCGGTTTCGACGGGATGATTTGGGATAGCATGGGACAATATGGGCGTCAACGGATTCAGCGCTGCGGACAAAGGTCTGCCCGAGCCTGTGAGCATCACAGCCCGTTAAGGTTAACTATCCGTAAAAACGAGGATTTTCGGGAAAGAACGTCGGCGCCACCGCCTGCGTGAGGCAGCTCGCGCGGTCGCGCTGCGCAGAAAATTTTTTAAGGCCGCCGCCCTGCCCTACAGGGCTTTCAATCCTCGGCCGTTGCGCGGCGTAGCAACGCCTCGCGCAGGGCCTGGACATCGCCGAGCAGCCGGCCCGCCGCGACGCCGCTCTCCTCGACCGCGCAGGGCACCGGATTGGGCGCGCTTCCCGCCTTTTCGCGCAGACCGTGACCCGCTTCGGTCAGTTCGACCAGGACTTGCCGCTCATCCTCACGGCCGCGCTTGCGCAGGATCAGGCCGTTCGCCTCCAGGCGCTTCAGCAGCGGCGTCAGCGTGCCGGAGTCGAGCCCCAGCCGGTCGCCAATCGCCTTCACGCTCTGGCCGTCCTGCTCCCAGAGCACCAGCATGACCAGATATTGCGGGTAGGTCAGCCCGAGCTCGGCCAGGAACGGCCGATAGGCCCGGTTGAAGGCATGGGCAGCCGAATAGACCGCAAAGCAGATCTGCTCGTCGAGCCCACGCACCGGAGTGGTCATCCTATCCTTTGTCATAGCCTTGCCGATTGTTCCCCGCATTGTGAGATTAGAGCCGGATGCGATCGGGTTGAACCACCCAGATGGGTACCCTCCCTCAAACCCAAGATACGCGTTCATCGTCGGCAGCGCCGCTCCGTTCACGGCAATGTGAATTGCAGACAATTCAATTGTTCACAATCTAATTTGCATCAACCACGGCGGATGGCCCGCCCAGCAAGGAGAGCAGTCATGAAGATCCTCTACACCGCCCATGGTTCCGCCACCGGCGGCCGCGAAGGCCAGGCCGCGACCGACACCGGCAATGTCAAGCTCGTGCTGAACACGCCGAAGGAGCTGGGCGGCGGCGGCGGCGACGGCACCAATCCCGAGCAGCTCTTCGCCATGGGCTATTCGGCCTGCTTCCTCGGCGCGCTCAAATTCGCAGCCGGCAAGGAGGGCGTGAAGATCCCGGACGACGCCCGCGTCAGCGCCGATATCGGCATCGGCCCGCGCGACGACGGCAAGGGCTTCGGCATCGCAGCCAAGCTGACGATCTCGGCGCCCGGCATCGACAAGGCCAAGCTCGAGGACCTCGTCCAGAAGGCCCATATCGTCTGCCCGTATTCGGACGCGACCCGGGGCAATATCGACGTCCAGCTGACGGTGGCCTGAGGGCCGTCGACTTCTCGAACACGAAAGGGCCGGGATTGCTCCCGGCCCTTTTCGCTGCGATGAGGGTGCCAGCCGGCCTGTAAGCCGGGTTCTGGATGGCCGGGAGATCGCTCCCCCGACGTGACGGCCATTCCTCTGGGACGCACATTGCTGCGCGCCTCGAGCAACCAACCCGGACGACTGGACCTGGAAACCGGTCCCTCCTCCCTTGCGGGCGAGCATCGTCCCTATTCGGTTTTGCTCCCGGTGGGGCTTGCCATGCCGTCCCCGTTGCCGGGTCCGCGGTGCGCTCTTACCGCACCTTTTCACCCTTACCGCGCGCCGAAGCGCGAGGCGGTTCGATCTCTGTGGCGCTTTCCCTGGGGTCGCCCCCGCCGGACGTTATCCGGCACCGTGTTTCCGTGGAGCCCGGACTTTCCTCCCCTGCGAACAGGAGCGGCCGTCCGGCCGACTGGCGGGCTCCCTGTGCGCTGTAAAGGCCGGAGCCGTCAAGCGCCGGGATCGGAAGCTTAGTTGCTGGCCTGGGTCGCACCGGTGATGGTGCGCACCTTGCCGCAATAGGTGCGGTTGGCGCCACTCATGCGCGTGGCCATGTGGCCGCTCTGGTACTTCATCACGGTGCGGCAGGTGTCGCCGCCGGCGAGGCGATAAGCCTGGCCGAGATACTTCATGGCATAGCGGGCATTGGTGTCGGCATCGAGCAGGCCGGCGGCGCCGCCGCTGTAGCCGACGCCGCGCGCCGTCTGGTGGCGGATCTGCATCAGCCCGTAATTGCCGGCATTGGCCGCACGGGGATTGTAGCGGCTCTCGATGCGCACCACGGCGTCCGCCAGCGCGAACGGCACGCCATTGGCGGCGGCATGGCGAGCGACCAACTGGCGCAGCCCTTCCGAACCGGCCGGTGCCGCCAGCGGCGTGCGCGCCTCGCGGCCCGTCCTGGCCGCCTTCGCCTGCGCCTGCGCCCTGCGCTCGCTCTTCGTCTGAGCGGCTTCGGAGGCCGCCGAGCGCGAATCCTGCCCCTGCTCGGAAGTGGCGGCCTGGCGCCTGATTTCAGCTTCTCGCACGATGAAGGCGCGGGCGTCGGTCTCGGCGTTCACCTGGGCGGAAGCGGGTTGAAGAAAGGCCAGGCAAATCGCAAAGGCGGCGCAGCCGCTACCGGAGATGTTCATCATGCTGGAGGAGCCTCATCTATCTGTTGCAGCGCAAAACAGGGCGGCGAAATGATAGATGAATGTGACGACAATCTGGCTGATACGAACAATTTTCGATCGATTCAGAAAGAATGATGATTACTTTAGCCTCATTCCGAGAGTAGTAATTATCATGTATTGAACGCCGGAACGATTCAGCCTCGCCGGCGTTGACGCAGTCATGGCGGCAGGCCAAATCATCGCCGCATTGCCACCGCAATTGCCGGTCGCAATGCAAAAATTAGGCTCCGGCCGAGTCCGTGCCGCTACGTGCGACCCGAGAAGGGGGAACGAGATGAAGAAGTTGATCGCAATGGCGGCCGTCGGGCTGGCGCTCGGCGCCTGCACGCCGCATGAGGAACGTGTCGGCGGCGGTGCCGTGCTCGGCGCGGCCACAGGCGCCGTGATCGGCGGGCTCGCGACCGGCCGTGCAGGCGGCGCGCTCGCCGGCGCCGCGATCGGCGGCGTTGGTGGCGCCATCGTCGGTTCGGCTACCTCGCCCTATCGCCGCGGCGGCTACTATTATGACGACGGCTACTATGGCGGCGGCTGCCCGTACGGCTACTACCGCGACTACTACGGCCGTCTCTATTGCCGCTGAGCCGCGCGCGTCCTACGCAGGAGCCATGGCTAGAACAAAATCCTCGATCATCGATCCGGTGATCGAGGCCATGGCTGGATGAACGATGACATCGTCTTTCTGGGGGGTTTTGGGCGGCGGCGGCCTCGGCTTCGCGCTGGGCGGGCCGCTCGGTGCGCTCGTCGGCGCGCTGGCCGGGCACGTCCTGATCGACCGTGAAGGCGCGCTCTTCGGCCCTGCTCCCAAGCAGCTGATCTTCACTACCGGCCTGGTCGCGCTCGCCGCCAAGATGGCGCGCGCCGACGGGGTGGTGACGCGCGACGAGATCGCGGCCTTCGAGCGCATCGTCGCGGTACCGGAGGAGCAGAAGGCCCATGTCGAGCGCCTGTTCGATCTCGCCAAGCAGACCAGCGCCGGCTTCGAGGCCTATGCCCAGCAGATCGCAGAGGCCTTCAGCGACGAGCCGGCCCTGCTTGAGGACGTGCTCGACGGCCTCTTCCTGATCGCCGCCGCCGATGGCGCGATCCATGAGCGCGAGCACGCCTATCTGCGCGATGTCGCGACGATCTTCGCCATCGACGAGGCTGGCTTTGCACGCATCGAGGCGCGCCATTTGCGCCGCCGCGACGATCCCTACCTCGTGCTTGGCGCCAGCCGCGAGATGAGCGATGGCGAGCTCAAGCAGTTGCATCGCCGCCTCGTCATCGAGAACCATCCCGATCGCGAGATCGCCCGCGGCCTGCCCGAGGAAGCGGTCTGCATCGCGACCCGCCGCCTCGCCGCTATCAACGCCGCCTGGGATGCGATCGAGAAGGAACGCGGCATCGGCCGCAGGGAGCCTGAACCGGCGTGAGCCTCACCCTTGCACCCGACAGCCGTTTCGCCGCCAAGGTCTTCCCCTCGCCCAATCATGGCGAGCGCAAATTCCGTGACGGCTCGACAGAGCGCCGGCCCGACACGCTGATCCTGCACTATACCGGCATGCCCGATGCCGGCGAGGCACTGCAGTGGTTGTGCAACCCAGCCTCGCAGGTCTCCTCACATTATTTCGTCTTCGAGAACGGCCATACGCTCCAGCTCGTGCCGGAGGAGCGCCGCGCCTGGCATGCCGGCGCCTCGCACTGGGCCGGCGAGACCGATCTCAACTCGGCCTCGATCGGCATCGAGATCGCCAATCCCGGCCATCCCGGCGGTCTGCCCGACTTTCCCGAGGCCCAGATCGCCGCGACGCTGAGCCTCTGCCGCGACATCTGCGAGCGCTGGCAGATCCCGCCCGAGCGTGTCCTCGCCCATTCCGACATCGCTCCCGGCCGCAAGATCGACCCGGGCGAGAAGTTTCCCTGGCGCCGCTTCGCCGAGGGCGGCGTCGGCCTCTGGACCGAACCGGCACCGATCAAGGGCGGCCGCTTCTTCGCCCGCGGCGATGCCGGCCCGCCGGTCGAGGCGCTGCAGGCGATGTTCGCAATGCTCGGCTATGGCGTCTCGGTCGACGGCACCTATGACGAGCGCTTCGAGGCGGTCGTCGCCGCCTTCCAGCGCCATTGGCGGCCGGAGAAGATCGACGGGGTTGCCGACGGCTCGACGATCACGACGCTGCGCGACCTGCTGGCGCTGACGCAGGAAGCGCGGACGGCGTGAACCGCCGCTCCCTGCAAGCTTTCCGCAACATTGCAGCGAGTTAACTCGTCTGCACCGCCTGAATCTGGCATGATGCGCGGCAATGGAAGGCTGGCATTGTTCCCAGCCTCGGAGGATGAACGGACGTGCGTCTCTGGGCAATCGGTGCGGTGGTCGGCGCAGGCGCGCTGGCGGCCGGCTATTTCGCGCTGCGGCCGACAGGCGGCGCCGCCAATGACACGCCCTATCGCACCGCCGCGATCGACCGCGGCCGCATCACCGCTTCTGTCCGCGCCACCGGCACGCTGACTCCCATGACCACCGTCGTGGTCGGCTCGCAGCTCTCCGGCCAGATCGTCGAGATCCTCGCCGACTATAACTCGCAGGTGAAGGCTGGTCAGGTCGTCGCCCGCCTCAACAGCGACCAGATCAAGACCCGCCGCGACGCCGCCGCCGCCGATTTGCAGCAGGCCAGGGCCGATCTCGTCGTCAAGCGCGCCCAGCTCGACCGGGCCAAGGTGGCGCGAACCAAGGCGAACTCGACCGTCAACGATCTCGAAGCCCAGCGCGACCGCACCCGCGCCCAGCTCGCCGACGCCAAGCGCACCTTCGATCGCCAGAACGAGCTCTTCACGCGCGGCGCCGGCGCCCAGCAGGGCCTCGACAGCGCCCGCACCCAGGTCGAGATCCAGACCGCGACGCTCGCCTCGAACGAGGCGCAGATCGCTTCGCTCACCGCCGAGATCGCCGGCCTCGACGCCGACATCGCGCTGGCGCAAGGCCAGGTCCAGTCCGGCGAGGCGCTGATCGCCCAGCGCGATGCCAAGCTGAAGGACATCCTGATCGATCTTGAGCGCACCGAGATCCGCTCGCCGGTCGACGGCGTCGTCGTCCAGCGCCAGGTCGATCTCGGCCAGACGGTCGCCGCCTCGCTCTCGGCGCCGGTGCTGTTCCAGATCGCGCAGGACCTGCGCACCATCGACATCTACGCCAATATCGACGAGGCCGATGTCGGCCGGCTCAAGGTCGACCAGGACGTCTCGTTCAGCGTCAACGCCTATCCGAACCGCACCTTCCAGGGGAAGGTGCAGATGGTGCGCCTGGGCGCCCAGACCATCCAGAACGTCGTCACCTATACCGGCGTCATCCGCGTCACGAACCGCGACCTTGCTCTGCTGCCGGGGATGACCGCCAACCTTCAGATCGTCACCGACGACCGCCAGGACGTGCTGCGCGTGCCCAATGCGGCGCTGCGCTTCCGCCCGCTCGGTGGTCCCACCGCCCTGCCCGCGGCTGCGCCGGCCGAGACCCCCGCTGGACGCGGTGCAGGTGGCGGCCGCGCTGCCGGCGCCTTGCGCGAACGCATCGAGGAGGAGGTCCAGCCGACGCCGGAGCAGAAGCAGGCGATCGCCGCGATCATGTCCGAGCAGCGCGCCGCTGGCCGCCAGGCCATGGCCGGTCTCTCAGAGGAAGAGCGCCGCGCTGCCTTCCGCGCAGCCCGTACCGAACTGCGCGCCAAGATCGCTGCCGTGCTCGATCCCGAGCGCCGCGCCAAGTTCGAGGCGTTGATGCAGGAGGCCCGCCCGGCAGCGCAGAGCGACGTCACGCCGGGGCGCGTCTATGTGCTCGATGGCGAGGGCCAGCCCAAGCCGGTTGCGATCCGGCTCGGCCCGAGCGACGGCGCCTTCACGCAGATCCTGCCAGCGACCGGCATCGCCGATGGCATCGAGGTCGTGATCGGCGGCGGGCCGCGCAATGCCGAGCCCGCCCCGGCCGGCCGTGGCCCCGCCCCGCGCGGCCCGCGTCTGTTCTAAGGGCGGCCGCCATGGCCCTGATCGAGGTGCGCGATCTCTCCCGGGTCTACGATCTCGACTCCGGCCGCGTCACCGCGCTCGGCGGGGTCTCGCTCGACATCGAGGCCGGCGAGCTCGTCGCGGTGATGGGGCCGTCCGGCTCGGGCAAGTCGACCTTCATGAACCTGGTCGGCTGCCTCGACCGGCCGACCGGCGGGCATTACCGGATCGACGGCGTCGCGGTCGAGACGCTCTCCGGCGACGGGCTCGCCGAGTTGCGCAACCGCAAGCTCGGCTTCGTCTTCCAGCAGTTCAACCTGCTGCCGCGCGTCGATGCCTGCGCCAATGTCGAACTGCCGATGGTCTATGCCGGGCTCGACGGCAAGACGCGGCGCGAGCGGGCCCTCGCGGCGCTGGCCCGCGTCGGCCTCGCGGAGCGCGCCCATCACCGGCCGATGCAGCTCTCCGGTGGCCAGCAGCAGCGCGTCGCCATCGCCCGCGCTCTGGTCAACCAGCCGCGCCTGCTCCTCGCCGACGAGCCGACCGGCGCGCTCGACAGCCGCACCGCGCTCGAAATCCTGGCGCTCTTCCAGGACCTCAACCGCGAGGGCGTCACCGTCGTGCTGGTGACGCATGACGCCGAGGTCGCGCGCCATGCCCGCCGCGTCGTGCGCTTCCGCGACGGCCATGTCATCGCCGACGTCAGACAGGAGCCGGCGGACGCACGCGCCGCGCTGGCGGAGCATGACAGCGCCGCCCCCATGCCGGAGGCCGCCGAATGAGCCTACTGGAAGCGATCCGCTCGGCCCTCTCCGCCATCGGCGCCAATGCGCTGCGCTCGGCGCTGACCATGCTCGGCATCATCATCGGCGTCGCCGCCGTCATCGCCATGGTCGCGATCGGCTCGGGCGCCCGCGAGCGTGTCGACAGCCAGATCAAGTCGCTCGGCGCCAACCTCGCCATCATCCAGGCCGGCAACGTCACCCAGGGCGGCGTGCGCCTCGGCGCCGGCGCCTCCTCGACCCTGACCGACGAGGATGCCAAAGCCGTCGCAGCCGAGGTCGAGGATGTCGTCGCCTCGGCCTCGGTAATCACCACCCGCGCCCAGGCCGTCTATGCCGGCACCAATTGGTCGACGACGATCACCGCGACCGATCTCGATTTCTTCACTGCCCGCGAATGGGGCCTCGCCGAAGGTAGGCTGTTCGAGCCGGAGGAGCTGCGCCGCGGCGAGATCGTCGCCATCATCGGCCAGACCGTGGCCAAGAACCTGTTCGGCGAGAGCGACCCGCTCGGCCAGATGTTCCGCATCCGCAACGTGCCGTTCAAGGTCATCGGCGTGATGGCCGGCAAGGGCCAGTCGGCGCTCGGCCAGGACCAGGACGACGTCATCTTCGTGCCGCTCGATACCGGCCGTCGCCGCATCGTCGGGCGCAACTATGCCCGCGACCGCTCGGTGCAGACCATCATGGTCAAGTTCGCCAGCGAGGCGGCGATAAACCCCGGCATCGAGCAGACCCGCGCCCTGCTGCGCCAGCGCCATCGCCTCGTCGAGGATCAGGACGACGATTTCATCGTCCGCAACCTGACCGAGATCGCCAACACCGCGACCGCCGCCGCCAGCACCCTCTCCTGGCTGCTCGCGGCCGTCGCCGGTGTCTCGCTGCTGGTCGGCGGCATCGGCATCATGAACATCATGCTGGTTTCGGTGACCGAGCGCACCCGCGAGATCGGGCTCAGGCTCGCCGTCGGCGCCCGCCAGCGCGACGTGCTCTCGCAATTCCTGATCGAGGCGACGACGCTGGCGACCATCGGCGGCGCCGTCGGCATCGCGCTCGGTATCGGGGCTGCGACCGCGATCGCGCGCTTCGCCGGCTGGCCCTTCGTGATCTCGCCGCAGACCATCCTGATCGCCGTTGGCGTCTCCGGGCTGATCGGCGTCTTCTTCGGCTTCTACCCGGCGCGGCAGGCGGCAAGGCTCGACCCGATCGAGGCGCTCAGAAGAGAATGAGGCGGTAAGCTTCATTAACTCTTCGGCCCTAGCGTCACGGGACTCACCGATCACCGGGCGAGCGCATAGGGCCAGACCATGCCGCTTTCCGACGCCGAAGCCAGACGCCTCTACGACCAGGCCGCGCTGATGGCGTGCATCGGCGCCTGGGAATGCCGGCTCGCCGACACGCAATTGAGCTGGACCGACGGCATCTACGACCTGTTCGGCCTGTCACGCGGCTCGGCCATCCACCGCCCCTCGATCGTCGACCTCTATCATGACGATTCCCGCGCCGAGATGGAGCGTCTGCGTGGCCGCCTGATCAGCAGCGGCCAGGGCTTCGTCATGGACGCCCGTATCCGCACCGCCGGCGGAATCGAGCGCTGGATGCGCCTCTCCGCCGCCGTCACGCATGAATATGGCCGTCCGGCCCGCATCCACGGCGCCAAGCAGGACATCACCGGCGAGAAGGACATGTGGATGGGGCTGCGCCGCCTCGCCTACAGCGACCCGCTCACCGGTCTCGCCAATCGCCGCGCCTTCGAGATGCAGCTCTCGGACCTGCGCCGCCACACCGGCGATGGCTGCGCGCTCGGCCTGCTCGCCATCGTCGATCTCGATAATCTCAAGCCGATCAACGACCGCTTCGGCCATGCTGCCGGCGATGAATGCCTGCGCCAGATCGCGATGAGGCTGGAGACCTCGCTGAGCGACGCCCCGCTGATCGCCCGCATCGGCGGCGACGAATTTGGCCTGCTGCTCTGCTCCGCCGCCGGTCGGCCCTACCTCCTGCACCGGTTGGAGCAGGCGCAGCAGGCGCTGGCCCGCCCGGTCACCTGGCGCGGCACCAGCATCGCAGTGAGCGCCTCAATCGGCGCTACCATCTTGCGCCCGGGCCTGCTGCATGATCCGGAGCGGCGCTTCGCCGAGGCGGATTCCGCCCTCTACGTCGCCAAGGCCGCCGGCCGCAACTGCCTGCGCCTGTTCGGCGATCCGGTACCGGCGGAGAGCGAGCCGGCATTGGCCCGTACTCGGACGCTGCGCGCGAGCTAGGCCGGAAGCGGGCGGGCTGAGGCATCGGCCTTCACCTCAGAGCCGACATTGCCATCGTCGCGAAAAACCCGTTCGATTGCGCCGTAAAGCTAGGCGATTCCTGTCACTTTGATCAGGATTGTCGCGGCGTGGTCCATCTCGGCAGGTGAGACCAGCTCCGATTTCACAGGGGGGAGATGGTCTTGCACTTTAGGATTTCACGGATTCTGGCAGCTCTGGTCGGCGTTTTGGGTTTTGGTGCGGTGGGGTACGCTGCGGCAAACCCCGCTGTTGCGGTGTGCGCTGCATCGGACGCCATACCTTCGATACGCTTGAATGACGGAACCTTGGTCGCATCGAGCGCTCTGGAGCCAGATCAGGCCCGCGTGCTTCAGCAGCTTTTAGTGGACGCGAAAGGCAGGATTCGAGAGGTTTTTGGGGAACCACAGTCGAAACCGATTGTCCTGTTCTTTGATGGTTCGACCCGGTTTGGGCCGTTTCGGCTTAACGAGTACGGCAGCACGCAATTCCTTGGTTCAAGAACTTGCGTTCTGATCGGCCCTAAAGGCCAAAACATAGACATCGTATCTCATGAGTTGATGCATGCCGAAACTGCGGATCGCATCGGATTTTGGGCCAAATTCACGAAGCTTCCGACATGGTTTGATGAAGGACTTGCCATGCAGGTTGATTTCAGACCGGAATATGACATTCAAGCAGGAGCGATTGGTTATAGCAAAGCTGTGAGAGAGTTCCGGTCTGTTCGATCTTTTTACGTTTCCGACCCGGAAGCATTGACCGCCAACTACGCATTCGCAAAACACGAAGTCGCCTTATGGGCTAAACGCGTGGGGTACTCGTCCGCCTATGCTCACCTTGAGCGCATAAGGCAGGGAGAATCATTCGAAAGCGTCATCGGCACCAAGTGACAAGGATGCCATCCGGGGTACTGCACTGCAGTATGGGGACATTTCGCCCCACTCGAGGTTGCGTGCAAATCGAAACTCATTGCGAGAGGCTCGCTGACCCCTTTGGTTCCGGCTCCGAGCTGCCCTCATTGAAAACCCGAAGGCATTTCCGTCGCAAAGGCCTGTCGCGGAGCGTGGGGGTGCGCGACCAGCTTGTGCGACGGGTTTGATGTCGGCTGCCGCCTCGTAACGGACGCTCTTGCCAACGTCGCAACCCCGACGCCATGCTTCCCGGCTAGGCGTCCGCGGGAGTAAATCGAGGATGCACAGCGGCTCATGCCTTTGTGGTGCGATCACTCTAACGGTGGCCGACAGCCTGCCAGACCCCAACTTCTGCCATTGTCGTAAGTGCCGCAAGCACTCGGGCCACCACTTCGCCTCCACGGATGTGCCCAGGGCTGCCTTGACGATCGGCGGCGAGGAGAAGCTGACGTGGTTTCAATCGTCGGAGAACGTCCGACGCGGCTTCTGCTCGACATGCGGGTCGTCTCTATTCTGGGATCGGTCGGATCGGGATTGGATTGCCGTGGCAATGGGTGCTTTCGACGGAGCGACAGAGACCACTGCAAGTCTGCATATCTACGTCGCCGACAAGGGGGACTACTACGAGATTGCAGACGGCCTGCCGCAATACGGCACCGTTCCACCGCGCGACTGAGGTGTTGAGAGCGAACGCCTGTTTTCGACCCACCACGGGCATCGACACCGGCCATCACTACAGGCCATGCCCGGCCGCGCGGCACGCTGCGCCCCGAACCCGTGGCTGGCCTGCAACCTTCCGGTAACCTTCCTGAGGCAACCCTCCGCCGGCAGGCGATCTCGCTGACGGCCATTCGCTCGGACCCGGCCGTCCAGCTGCCCGCGTTCGCTGAACATGAGCGAACAATTCCGTTCAGGTGGCGTTGCAATTGCGGCAGCGATAATCGCCTCGACTAAATCAGGAGACACTCATGCGACATCTACTGATCGCGGCAGCCCTGTTCGTGGGCACCGTCACGGCGGTCAGTGCCGCGCCGGCGGCCCCCGTTGACGCCCCGCTCGCGCCCGCCCTCGCGCAGCAGCTCGACAGGCTGCCGGCCGAGTTCACCGCCAGCGACGCCAAGCTGCGCCGGATGCAGATCATCCAGAACAATCTCGACCGCCAGCGCTATGGCCGCGGCGGCGGCGGTGGCTACGGCTATGGCCGCGGTGGCGGCTATGGCGGCGGCTACGGTTACGGCCGCGGTGGCGGATACGGCTATGGCTATGGTCGCGGTGGTGGCTATGGCGGGCCGCCGCCCTATGGCTACGGCTATCGCCGTCACGGCTATTACGATCGCTGGTGAACCAAGGCAGCGGCCCCGCAGGTCAGCGGGGCCGCTTTCGTATTTGGACTTGGAGCATGAAGGCGGGCCATCGAGAGCCTGCCTTTGCCCTGTGAGGGCGCTTCCGAGGAAATTGTCACCGCCCCTGTCGGAACCATCGCCCCTCCTTCGTCCTTGAGGTGACAGGTCGGTACCGGACCTGCTGGCACAGCAAGGAGCATGGCGATGAAGGTCATCCAGAATCTCTGGTTCGATAAGGACATGGAGGCCGCGATCAGCCTCTACACCTCGCTGATCCCGAACTCAGCGCTGGAATGGACCGGCGCCCTGCCGGCGGAATCGCCGAGCGGTCCGGCCGACAGCGTCAAGATCGCCACCTTCACCATTGACGGCCAGCGTTATCAGGCCTTCGAGGCCCGCCGTTCCGATGCCTTCAACCACACCTTCTCGATCATGATCGAGTGCGAGACCCAAGCCGAAGTCGACCGCCTCTGGGAGGCGCTGGGTGAGGGCGGCAAATTCGAGCAGTGCGGCTGGCTCAAGGACCGCTGGGGCCTGTCCTGGCAGATCACGCCCAAGCGCCTTGGCGAACTCACCCGCGATCCCGACCGCGCCAAGGCCAGGCGCGTCGCCGAGGCGATGCTGAAAATGGTCAAGCTCGACATCGCTGCGCTGGAAGCCGCGGCGAAGGGCTGAATTCCAACTCTCTCAGGCTGCCTGCACCCGCGCGGCGGCCTGCGCCTTCAGCTTGGCGCCAACCTCGGCGATCGCGAGGATCGCCGGCACATATTCCTGCCCGAGCTCGGTGAGTGCATATTCGGTCGAAGGCGGCGTCGTCGGCACCACCTTGCGCCGGACCACGCCCTTCTCCTCCAGCGCCCGCAGCCGCGCGCTCAGCATCTTCGCCGAGATCGCCGGGATGTCGCGCCTGAGCTCGCCGAAGCGGCGCGGCCCGCCTGACAGGAACCAGATCACATTGGGCGTCCAGGCTCCGCCGAGCACCTGCATGCAGGCCCCGACATTGCAGGTCTCGGGCTGCGCCGCCGCGCGGTTCTTCCTGAGTTTCAAGGCCATTGCGGTCCGATCTCCAGTTACCGGGAGGATACCGGAAAACGCAGTTACAACAAGTTACCCCGTATACAGAGGTAACTGCTTCCGCCTAGCTCTCCGCCATCGTCAATGCGGATGAGGAAACCGCCGTGAAGCTCTACTACGCCCCGGGCGCCTGCTCGCTCTCGCCCCATATCGCCCTGCGCGAGGCTGGGCTGCCCGTCACCCTCGAAAAGGTCGATCTTGTCGCCGGCCGGACCGAGACCGGCGCCGACTATGCCGTCGTCAATCCGAAGGGCTATGTGCCGGCGCTGCAACTCGGTGATGGCGCCGTGCTGACGGAGGGCGCGGTCATCGCCCGCTACATCGCCGACCTCGCCCCCGATGCCGATCTGGCGCCGAAGCCCGGCAGCTTCGAGCGTGTCAGGCTCGAAGAGGTGATGAACTTCATCGGCAGCGAGCTGCACAAGGCCTATACGCCGCTCTTCCTTCCCGACACGACCGAAGAGGGCAAGGCGGCCGCGCGAACCCGCATCGCCAGGAAGCTCGTCCATATCGAGAGTATCCTGGCCGATGGCCGTAAGCATCTGCTCGGCGAGCGTTTCACCGTCGCCGACGGCTATCTCTTCACCATAGTAAACTGGTCGGAGAGCCGCGGGGTCGCGCTCGACGCCTTACCTGAGCTGCGCGCCTTCATGGTCCGGGTCGGAGCCCGCGCCAGCGTGCAGGAGGCGATGCGGGCCGAAGGGCTGCTCCAATGAGCGCCGATCCGCGCTTCGCCGAGATCGTCGCGGCACTCGGCGACTATTTCGACGGGCTCCATCACAGCGATGCCGACAAGCTCGGCCAGCTTTTTCACCCGCAGGCGATCTATGCTTGCGGCACCGAGGGCAGCCTGACCCATCTCACCATGGACCAGTACCTGCCCATGGTGGCGAAGCGGCCATCACCCGCAAGCCGCGGCGAACCGCGCCGCGACCGCATCCTCTCGATCGAGTTCGTCGGGCCGGTCACGGCGCTCGCCCGCGTCGAGTGCGCCATTGGCGAGAAGCACTTCACCGACCTGCTGAGCTTCATCAGGCTCGACGGGCGCTGGCGTCTGATCGCCAAGGTCTTCCACTTCGATCTGAAGACAGAAGGCGCCTGAAGAGCCAAAAGCCGCCGCCGGCAGAGAGCTATGCCGGCGGCCGGTCAGCGGCTCGCCGGCATCATGACGCACAGTCACCGGCCTGTCGTACGACCTGCCTAAGGACTCCGTTAGCCAGGTGGGGCAACCGGCACGGAGACGCGCGCGCATTCCTCGCGGACTACGCACGCTGATGCTCGCCGTGACGTCTCGACCAGCTCGCAGAAGCGACCGCGCACCCTTGTCGGAGTCGAGAGCATGCAAGTCGATATCTTCACGCAGGTCATCGTACCTGTGATCGGCGGCCTGGGCATCTTCATGCTCGGCCTCGAATTCATGAGCAACGGCATCCAGAATCTCGCCGTCAACAAGATGCGGGCGCTGCTCGCCAAGATCGCCGGCACCCCGGTCAAGGGCGTCCTGGCCGGCACCTTCATCACCGGCATCATCCAGTCCTCGACCGCGATGACCGTCATGGTCGTCGGCCTCGTCAACGCCGGCGTGATCGGTCTGCGGCCCGCGATCAGCGTGATCATGGGCGCCAATATCGGCACGACGCTGGGCAACGGCCTCATCGCGCTGCCGCTCGGCCCGCTCGGCCTGCTGCTCGCCGGCATCTTCGCGCTAGTGCACATCTTCGCCAAGACCGAGAAGGTGAAGAACATCGCGCTCGCCTGCATGGGCTTTGCGCTGATCTTCTACGGCCTCAACCTGATGACTGGCGGACTGCGTCCGCTGCGGGCGATGCCGGAGGTGATGAGCGTCATCTCCTCGCTCAAGGCCGACACCTATCTCAACCTGATCTACTGCGTGCTGATCGCCGCCGGCATCACCGCGATGATCCACTCCTCCTCGGCGACGATCGGCATCGTCATGGGCCTCGGCGCCGCCGGCATCCTCGACTGGAAGACCGCCGTCGCCTTCTCGCTCGGCGCCGATCTCGGCACCACGATCACCTCGTGGATGGCCTCGCTCAACCTGTCCAAGAACGCCAAGCGGGCAGCCTACGCCCATATTTCCTTCAACATCATCGGCGTCGCGATCACGATACCGCTCTTCTTCGTCTCGATGGATATCCTGACCTGGGCGATGCAGTGGTTCGGCGGTAATCCCGGCATCCCGGTCATCAAGGACGGCAAGGAGACCTTCCCACTCGTCCCCGTCGCGATCGGCCTCTACTCGACCTTCTTCAACATCTTCAACACCGTCCTGCTCTTCCCCTTCGTCGGCGTGTTCGAGCGGGTGCTGTCGCGCGTCGGCGCCTCCTCGGTCGACGACATCGAGGATTATTCGACCCCGCGCTTCCTCGCCAAGGCGACCGATCACGGCCATGCCGTCGCCAATATCCAGAAGGAGACCGGGCGCTATCTCCAGGCGTCGCAGCTCTTTCTCGACATCGCCCGCAACAAGCCGGATGCGCCGGAGAAGAGCGACGAGCACTACGCCGCGATCGACGTCCTCAACCGCGACATCCGCGCCTACACCTCCGGCATGTTCACGCCGGAGATGCCCTACGCCCGCGCCGACCTGGTCGCGAGCCTGATCGAGGAAGAGGACTTTACCGCCAGCCTCGGCGAGACGCTCTACCAGATCGCCCGCCGCATCGAGCGCCAGCCTTTCGGCCAGCCCGGCCGCGAGATCGTCGACAGCATCATCGACCAGGTCGCCGACGCGATGCGCGCCATCGTGCCGGCCAGCCAGGATGCGCCGCTTGTCTCGGCGCAGGCCGAGCCGCGCATCGCCGCCCTCACCGTTGTGCGCGAGCGCTGCCTGCGCCTCGGCGCCGAGCTGCCCTGGGTCGAGCGCGGCGCGATCCTGGCGCTGCTCGGCTCGGCCGAACGCGCATATTTCCTGATCGAGCGCATCGATGAGGAGCGCCGCTCGGTCTCGCGTGTCGTGCCGGTGTCGGAAACCAGCACGCAGAGCCGCGAAGCCGGCGGCTTCGGTACCGCCGCCGTGCCGGCCTGAACAGGCCGACATCATCGGGTTGTGGACAGGCCGCCTCCGGGCGGCCTGTTTGCTTTTGCCCGCTCAACTTTTGCCGTCATCGCAGGCGAGTTGATGCCTTCCGCAATGACGGTGCAATCCGCGAATTGTCGCCTGTCCGGCGCAAAGGCGCGGCGATCAATGGCTATGAGGACAACGACGATGATCCCGAGGGTACTCTTCCTGCTGGCGCCCGCTCTGGCGCTCCAGACCGCCGCCGTGCTGGCCAAGGACGGCCTGAGCTGGGGCGTCCGGCAGGATGGCGAGGGCATCGTCGTCGCCTACGAGATGCCGCAGACCGACGATCAGCGCCTGTTCTTCTCCTGCGATTTCGCCAGCAAGAGCCTGACCGTGCGGGTCCCCTTCTTCAAGGAAGGCATGAAAGACAACGCCGTCACCACCGCCAAGCTGTCGTCGAGCGGCGGCCAGGCTGACCTCAGCATGAAGCTGATCAGCGACGAGATGGGCAATCACTTCGAGGCGACGACGAAACTGACGCCGGCGCTCCAGGCGGTGCTGCGCAAAGGGCAGAGCCTGACACTGCGCCTCGAGGGCGAAACGCAGAGCTTCCCGCTCGCCGGCGGCCAGAAGGGCTTTGCCGTGATGGCGCAGCGTTGCGGCGGATGAGCAGCTTCATTTCAAGCGCGCGTAAACCCCTCTCCTGGAAGGAGAGGAGTAGGGGTAAGGTGTTCGGAGTGGAAACGTTGGCCTGAGCCCAACCGCGCGGTCAGGCCTCGCGGAATTGGGCAAACGGCCTACCCCTCACCCTGCCCTCTCCCTCCGGGAGAGGGTTCCCCGCGCCTGCCCCTTCACGGCGCCGATGGGATCATCTGGTCGTGGCGGCGCGAAAGCCATGGCTCTTCGCGCCCCATGCGACGACGAACGTAGCGGCCAGCAGCGTCGCCAGCACCCACGGGAACGGCGCGACGCCGAACCCGCTCAGCAGCAGCCCGCCGAGGATGCCGCCGCCTGCGATTGCGAGATTCCATGTCGTTACCAGCATCGACTGCGCGACATCGGCCGCATGGCCCGCCGCCTTGGCCGAGGCGGTCTGGAACAGCGTCCCGACCCCGCCGAAAGCCAGCCCCCAGATGGCGACCGCGCTATAGATCACCACGGGTATGGTCCCTGCGATTCCGAGCGCCAAGGCCGAGAGGCCGAACAGCGCGACGCTCGCCAGAACCAGCTCGCGCAGCCAGCGATCGATCAGGGCGCCCGTGATCCAGATGCCGAGCAGTGACGCCAGACCGAAGACGAGCAGCACGACGTCGGTCCGGTCCTTGAGGCCGACCGGCTCGAGGAAGGGAGCGATATAGGTGTAGAGCGTGTTGTGGGCGAGCACATAGGCGAAGACCACGAACAGGACCGGCCGCACGCCCGGCAGCGTGAAGACCGCCTTCAAGCCGAATTCTTGACCCCGCTGCTGGCCGGGAAAATCCGGTACCTTAGTCAGGACCCAGAAGACGAGCAGCACCGTCAGCCCGCTCATCACGCCGAAGGTCCAGCGCCAGCCCAGCACCGTGCCGAGGAAGGTGCCGGTCGGAATGCCGAGCGAGAGGGCGAGCGGCGCTCCGACCATGGCGATCGCAATCGCGCGGCCCTGCAGATGGTCGGGCACCATGCGCGCGGCATAACCGGCCGCCAGCGCCCAGAGCAACCCGGCGCTCATACCCGCGACGAAACGGGCAACCAGCGTGATGGCATAGCTATCCGAGATGGCCGTCACCGTGTTGACGACGGCGAAACCGCCGATGGCTAGCAGCAGCAATGTGCGCCGCCGCCAGTTCTGCGTGGCGATCGTCAGGGGAATGGCGGAAACCAGCGAGCCGACCGCATAGGCGGTGACGAGCTGGCCGATCAGGGCCTCGGATTGCCCGAGACTCTCAGCCATTTGCGGGAGGAGCCCCGATGGCAGGATTTCGGTCAGGAGCGTGATGAAGGCCGCCATGGCGAGCGCCAGCAGACCTCCTAGTGGCAGCCGCGCCTCGCTCGTGCCGGCCGATATCGTGTTCGTCGCTGATGTCATGGCTGTAGCGCCTTCGAAGATGGGTCGGCGCTTCAGGTAGCTGGTTCCCAATGAACGAAAAACAGGACACAACTCATGACACTTTGGACATTTCCGTCATGACTGGGTGACCGCCGCATGGACAGCCTCGGAGCGCTCTTCGCCTTTGTGCATGCGGCCGAGGCCGACGGCTTCACCGAGGCCGGCCGCAAGCTCGGCGTCTCCGCCTCGGCCGTCAGCAAGGCCGTAGCGCGCCTTGAGGAGCGGCTCGGCGCCAGGCTGTTCCACCGCTCGACCCGCAGCGTCACGCTGACGCCGGAAGGGGCGATGTTCCTCGAACGCTGCCGGCGCATCCTCTGCGAATACGAAGCCGCCGAGCTCGAACTGTCGCGTAGCCGGGCGACGCCGCAAGGCAAGCTGCGCGTCAGCCTGCCGTCGATGAGCATGATCCCGATGGCCAAGCTCGCAGCCTTCAAGCGGCGCCACCCCGAGATCGAGCTCGAACTCGATGCCACAGACCGGGTGGTCGACGTCATTGGCGAAGGCTTCGACGTGGTGCTCCGCACCGGCGAGCATGCCGATTCCCGGCTGATGACCCGCACACTCGGCCATTTCAGCCAGGCGCTGGTCGGCTCACCCGACTATTTCCGCAGGATGGGCACGCCGGAGGCGCCGGAGGACCTCGCCCGGCACACCTGCCTCGTCTACCGCTATGCCAATACGGGCAAGCTCCACCAATGGCCCTTGTCCAGAGGCGGCGAGCTCGCGCAGGTCGAAATCCAGCCCAGCGTGGTGACGAACGCGCTCGAAGCCCAGATCGGCCTCGCCGAAAGCGGGCTCGGCATAGCCTGCGTTCCCGACCTGTCCGTCGCCGAGCACCTGCAGCGCGGCTCGCTCGTCCGCATTCTCGAGAGCTATGTCGAGGCGCAGACCAAGCTCAGCGTGATGTGGCCTGCCAGCCGCTACGCCTCACCGAAATTGCGGGCCTTCGTCGACTTCGCGGCCGAGGAATTCATGGCCGCGTGACAGCGCCTCGCCGCGTTCGCAGCGAGGCAGCTCGTCACTCCGCCGCCTCCGCATAGGCGCTCGGCTCGTAGTTCAGGATCGGCGCCAGCCAGCGCTCGACCTCGCGGATATCCATGCCCTTGCGGACCGAATAATCCTCGACCTGGTCACGCTCGACCTTGGCGACGCCGAAGTAGTAGGCGTCGGGGTGCGAGAGGTAGAGGCCGGAGACCGATGAGCCTGGCCACATCGCATAGCTCTCGGTCAGCTTGACGCCGACGCGCGGCTCGGCCTGGAGCAGGTCGAACAAAGTCGCCTTCTCGGTATGGTCGGGCTGGGCCGGATAGCCCGGCGCCGGGCGGATGCCCTGGTAGTCCTCGCGGATCAGCTCCTCGTTCGAGAAGTTCTCGTCCGGCGCATAGGCCCAGAACTCGGTGCGCACACGCTGGTGCATGCGCTCGGCGAAGGCCTCGGCGATGCGGTCGGCCAGCGCCTTGACCATGATCGAGCGATAATCGTCATTGTCGCGGGCGAAGCGCTCGGAGATGCGCTCTTCTTCCGCCCCCGAGGTTACCACGAAGGCGCCGATATAGTCGGGCGCCCCGCCCTCCGGCGCGACGAAGTCGGAGATGCACATATTCGGCTTGCCGTCGCGCTTCGAGAGCTGCTGGCGCAGGCCGTGGAAGGTGGCGAGCCTCTCCTGCCGGCTCTCGCCGGCATAGAGGCGGATATCGTCGCCGACCGCGTTGGCCGGCCAGAAGCCGATCACCGCCTTCGGGTTGAACCAGCGCTCCTCGACGACGCGCTTCAGCATCGCCTGTGCATCGTCCCAGAGCTGGCGCGCCGCCTCGCCCTGCTTCTCGTCCTCCAGGATCGCAGGGTACCGGCCCTTCAGTTCCCAGGTCTGGAAGAACGGCGTCCAGTCGATCAACGGCACCAGTTCGGCGAGATCATAGGTCCGGAAGACGCGCGTGCCGAGGAAGGTCGGCTTAGGCGGCTGGTAGCCGGCCCAGTCCGGCTTGAAGGCGTTGGCGCGTGCCTTGGCCAGCGGCAGGCGCTGCTTGTCGGCCTCGGAGCGGCGATGGGCGGCGGCGACCTTCTCGTACTCGGCCTGGACGCCTTCGACGTAAGGCGCCTTCTGCTCCTGCGAGAGCAGGCTGGAAACGACGCCGACGGCGCGCGAGGCGTCGGTGACGTAGACCGCCTGGCCCTGATTATAGGCCGGGTGGATCTTCACCGCGGTGTGGACGCGGCTGGTCGTCGCGCCGCCGATCAGCAGCGGGATGTCGAAGCCCTCGCGCTCCATCTCGGAGGCGACGGTGACCATCTCGTCGAGCGAGGGCGTGATCAGACCGGAGAGGCCGATGATGTCGACCTTCTCCTTGCGCGCGGTGTCGAGGATCTTCTGCGTCGGCACCATCACGCCGAGGTCGATGACCTCGTAATTGTTGCATTGGAGCACGACGCCGACGATGTTCTTGCCGATGTCGTGGACATCGCCCTTCACCGTCGCCATCAACACCTTGCCGGCGGCCTGGCGCTCGGAGCCGCCATTGAGGCGCTTCTCCTCCTCCATGTACGGCATCAGGTAAGCCACGGCCTGCTTCATCACGCGGGCCGACTTCACCACCTGCGGCAAGAACATCTTGCCGGCGCCGAACAGGTCGCCGACCACGTTCATGCCAGCCATCAGCGGCCCCTCGATGACATGGAGCGGCTTCTCGGCCTGTGTTCGCGCCTCTTCCGTATCGCGGTCGATGAACTCGGTGATGCCGTTGACCAACGCGTGCTTGAGGCGCTCATGCACGTCGGTTTCGCGCCAGGCGAGATCCTTGCCCGAGACCGCCGCCGAGCCGTCGCCCTTGAAGCGCGGGGCGGCGTCGAGCAGGCGCTCGGTCGAATCCTTGCGGCGGTTGAGGACGACGTCCTCGCAGAGCTCGCGCAATTCGGGATCGAGATCATCGTAGGAGCCGAGCTGGCCGGCATTCACGATGCCCATGTCCATCCCGACCTTGATGCAATGGTACAGGAAGACCGAGTGCATCGCTTCGCGGACCTTCTCATTGCCGCGGAAGGAGAAGGACAGGTTCGAGACGCCGCCGGAGATATGGGCGTGCGGCAGCGTCTCGCGGATCGTGCGGGTCGCGTTGATGAAGTCGTTGCCGTAGTTGTCGTGCTCCTCGATGCCGGTCGCGACCGCGAAGATGTTCGGATCGAAGATGATGTCCTCGGGCGGGAAGCCGGCGACCTCGGTCAGCAGCTTGTAGGCGCGCGTACAGATCTCGATCTTGCGCTCATAGGTGTCGGCCTGGCCGGTCTCGTCGAAGGCCATGACGACGACCGCCGCGCCATATTGCCGGCAGATGCGGGCATGCTCGAGGAAGGCTTCCTCGCCCTCCTTCATCGAGATCGAGTTGACGATCGGCTTGCCCTGGATCGTCTTGAGTCCGGCCTCGATCACATGGAACTTCGAGGAATCGACCATGATCGGCACGCGGGAGATGTCCGGCTCCGAGGCGATCAGGTTGCAGAACTCGGTCATCGCCTTCTCGGAATCGAGCAGGCCCTCGTCCATGTTGATGTCGATGACCTGCGCGCCGTTGGCGACCTGGTCGCGCGCCACGTCCAGCGCCGCAGCATAGTCGCCATTGGTGACGAGCTTGCGGAACTTGGCCGAGCCGGTGACGTTGGTGCGCTCGCCGACATTCACGAACGGGATGGTCTCGTCGAGCGTGAACGGCTCGAGGCCCGCGAGCCGCAGGTACGGCTTGGGCTCCGGCACGCTGCGCGGCGCCTTGCCGGCGACAGCCTCCGAGATAGCGCGGATATGGTCCGGCGTGGTGCCGCAGCAGCCGCCGACCATGTTGACGAAGCCGGCATCGGCAAACTCGGCCAGCATCTTGGCGGTCGCCTCCGGCCGCTCGTCATAGAGACCGAACTCGTTGGGCAGGCCGGCATTTGGATAGGCGCAGACCAGCGTGCCGGCGACGCGCGACATGTCCTTGATATGGGCGCGCATCTCGCGGGCGCCGAGGGCGCAGTTGAGGCCGATGGTCAGCGGGTCGGCATGGCGCACCGCATTCCAGAACGCTTCGACCGTCTGGCCCGAGAGCGTGCGGCCGGAAAGGTCGGTGATCGTGCCGGAGATCATCACCGGCAGCTTCTGGCCCTTCTCGCGGAAGACCTCCTGGATCGCGACGATCGCGGCCTTGGCGTTGAGCGTGTCGAAGATCGTCTCGATCAGCAGCAATTCGGAGCCGCCGTCGATCAGCCCGCGCACCTGCTCGGCGTAAGCATCGCGCACCTGGTCGAAGGTGACGGCGCGGAAGCCGGGATTGTTGACGTCGGGCGAGATCGAGAGCGTGCGGTTGGTCGGGCCGATCGCGCCGGCGACGAAGCGGCGGCGGCCATCCTCCTTGCGGGCGATCTCGGCAGCCTCGCGCGCAATCCGGGCGCATTCGACGTTGAGCTCATAGACGATCGCCTCCATGCCGTAATCGGCCTGGGCGATCGAGGTGCCGGAGAAGGTATTGGTCTCGACGATGTCGGCGCCGGCCCGGTAATAGGCGAGATGGATGTCGCGCAGCGCGTCGGGCAGCGTCAGCGCGATCAGGTCGTTATTGCCCTTGAGATCGTGGTTCCAGCCCTTGAAGCGCTCGCCGCGGAAATCGGCCTCGGTCAGCTTCAGGTTCTGGATCTGCGTCCCCATCGCGCCATCGAGGATGAGGATGCGCTCGGAGGCGGCCTGGCGCAGGGCGCGCTCGATCTCGGCGCCGTCGGCGGATGTGGGCTTGTAATCGGACATCAGTCTACTCCGCCGCCACCTGCTGCGTCTGCGCCTTCTCCGGCTTCAGGCCGACGAGATGGCAGATCGCATAGACCAGGTCGGCCTTGTTCATCGTGTAGAAATGCAGGTCGGAGACGCCGCGATCGATCAGGTCGAGCACCTGCTCGGCGCAGACGGCGGCGGCGACCAGCCGGCGCGTCGCCGGGTCATCCTCCAGCCCATCGAAGCGGTCGGCCAGCCATTGCGGCACACTCGCCCCGGTCCTGCGAGCGAAACCCGCGGTCTGCTTGAAGTTCTGCACCGGCACGATCCCCGGCAGGATCGGGATATCGATGCCGCTGGCACGAACCTTGTCGAGATAGCGGAAATAGACGTCGTTATCGAAGAAGAACTGGGTGATCGCCCGGGTTGCGCCGGCATCGACCTTCTTCTTCAGCGCATCGATGTCGGCATCGAGCGAGGCCGCTTCCGGATGCTTCTCGGGATAGGCCGAGACGGTGACCTCGAACTCGCCGATCTTGCGGATGCCTTCGACCAGGTCCGAGGTTTGATGATAACCTTGCGGGTGCGGCTCATAGGTCGTGCCGAGCCCGCCGGCCGGATCGCCTCGCAGCGCTACGATATGGCGAACGCCCGCCGCCCAATAGGAGCGGATGACGTCATCAACCTCGGTGCAGGAGGCGGAGACACAGGTCAGATGCGCCGCCGGCTTCAGACCCGTCTCGTCGATCATGCGCTTGACGGTGTTGTGGGTGCGCTCGCGGGTCGAGCCACCGGCGCCATAGGTCACCGAGACGAAGCTCGGCCCGAGCGGCTCGAGCCGGCGCACGCTCTCCCAGAGATTGACCTCCATCTCCTCATTCTTCGGAGGGAAGAACTCGAAGGAAACGCGCGGACGGCGCGAACCGTGGCGGCTGGGGCGGAACGCGTTCATCACGCAACCTCACGATCGAACTGGCGAAGCGGGAAATCACCCTGGAGGCGGCGGTCGCGCCCGCGCCAGAGCATGACGCCGAGCTGACCGGAAGCCCCGTCGGGCGCCGTGACCTCTTCGGCGAGATCGCAGTCGAGACCGGCTTCGGCGAACCAGGCGACGACCTCGTCCTTCTCGAAACCGAGCCGGCGATGGGCGTGCTCGGTCCGCAGGAATTCCATCTCATGCGGCGCGAAATCGACCAGGATCAGCCGCCCGCCCGGAGACAGCAGCGCCGCCGCCTCGCGCAAGGCACGCGCCGGATCGTCGAGGAAGTGCAGCACCTGATGCACGATCACGAGGTCGAAGGAGCCACGCGCGAAAGGCAGCGCGTAGATATCGCCCTGCCGAAGCTCGACCCGCGACAGGCCCGCCTTTTCGAGATTGGCGCGCGCCACCGCCAGCATGGCGTGGCTGGCATCGACGCCGACCGCGCGGGCGGCCTTCGGCGCGAGGCGCTCCAGCATCCGCCCGGTGCCGGTGCCGAGATCGAGCATGGCCTGCAGCGGCGTCTCGCCGACCGCTGCCTCGACGGCAGCTTCCACGGCGGCGTCCGGCACATGCAGCGAGCGCAGCTGGTCCCATTCCCTGGCGACATTGGCGAAGTAGGATTGCGCCGCCGCAGCCCGGCTCGCACGCACGGCGGTAAGGCGCTCGCGATCAGCCGCCAGAACCGAATCGGCAGGATCGAGGTCGCGGGCAAGCGTCAGCGCCAATGCGCCGCCGGGCGTCGCATCGTCGAGCCGGAAGAAGGCGAAGGCGCCCTCACGCGAGCGGCGCAGCAAGCCGGCCTCGGCCATCAGCTTGAGATGGCGCGAGATGCGCGGCTGTGACTGGCCGAGAATGTCGGTGAGATCGGAAACCGAGAGCTCGCCCTCCGCCAGCAACGCCAGGATTCGCAGGCGCGTTTCCTCGCCCGCCGCGCGCAGGCAGGCCAGCAAGGTCGGCAGCGAATGGTGGAAGCGGCTGGTCACCGGCAAGCACCTCGAAATTCTGTGAAAGATATAAAGATATCTTTATGTCAGACACAAGGGGAATGCAAGCCGCTTGTCCGATATTTCAGTCGGCACCGACGGATCAAACAAACGGGGAGGCTCCTCCGTCACACGAGAGAAGACCTCACGCGCTCGCCCTATGCGGGCTTGCGTGAGGCAGCCTCCCGCATCGCCTCACGCAGCACGCTGAAGGTGCGCGGATCAGCGGCCTGCGCCACGTTGAAGCGCATGAAGTGCTTGGCCGTCTGCGACAGACTGAAGGCGTTGCCCGGCGCGAGCACGACCCCTTCGCCCAGTGCGTGCCGGGCGATCTCCGCGCTATCGAGTTCTCCTGGCAGCCGACACCACAGGAACAGCCCGCCACGCGGCGTCAACCAGGGCTCGATCCCGAGCGCGGCAAGCCGGCCGCGCGTTTCCGCCATGGCTCGGGCGAGACGCTGGCGCAGCGCTTCGACATGCCGGCGATAGCTGCCGTCCTTCAGGAGATCGAGCACCAGCTCGGCCGCAAGGCGTCCGCCGCCGAAAGAGAGCGCGACCTTGAGGTCGGTGAGCCCCTCGATCCAGCCCCGCCGCGCCGCGATGTAGCCGCAGCGCACCGAAGCCGAGAGCGTCTTCGAGAAGCTGCCGATCTGGATCACACGCTCCAGCCCGTCGAGCCCAGCGAGCCGCGGCGCCACCTCCGGCTCGATATCTCCGAAGATGTCGTCCTCGACGATCGTCAGCCCGGATTGCTCAGCGAGCTTGAGCAGACGATGCGCGGTCGCGGCAGACAGTGTCGCGCCAGTCGGGTTGTGGAGAGCCGAATTGGTGACGTAGAGCCGTGGCCGGTGCTCGGCCAGCGCCTGCGCGAACAAGGCGAGATCAGGCCCGGACGGCGTGTACGGTACGCTCACGATCTTGGCGCGATGAGCGCGCAGCAGCGCATGAAAATTGAAGTAGCAGGGATCGTCGACCAGCACGGTGTCGCCTGGTTCAAGCAGAAGACGGCAGACGAGATCGATCGCCTGCGTGCCGGACTCGGTCAGGACGATCTGGTCAGGGGCGGCTTCGACGCCGCGCTCGGCCAGGCGATGGGCGAGGAGATGACGCAATGGCGGCAGACCAAGCGGCGTGCCGTATTCGGCCAGTGTCGCCGTATCGGCCCGGCTGAGCCGGCGCAGCGCCTGGCGGATCGAGGCCTCCGGCATCCAGTCCGGCGGCAGCCAGCCACAGCCGGATCGCAGACTCCCGACACCGGCTTCGAGCGCTTGCCTGGAGAGCCAGAGCGGATCGACAGCCCGATCAAGCTTTGGCGCGACATCGGCGAGCAGAAGCGGCGGCAGGCGCCGGACATAGAAGCCCGAGCCCCGCCGGGCCTGGATCGCGCCTTCCGCCGCCAGCCGCTCATAGGCATCGACGACGGTCGACTTCGACACGCCCATGCTCTCGGCCAGGCCGCGGATCGAGGGCAGCTTGGCGCCCGGCGCCAGCGTGCGCCCGGCGATCCGCTGCCGGATCGTCGCCATGACGCGTCCGACCAGCGTGTCGGCGGCTGCCACGGCTTCGCCCGAGTCCTTAATCTGTACGGCTTCCAGCATCAGGACAGTTTGCCCGAACTGTACCGGACTGTCTCTGGAAATCTGAGGCGCCTCGCCGCATGCAGGCCTGCTTCAGGAGGTACCATGGACAGAACTGCGAACGGCCTGCTCAACGGCTTCATCGGCGTACTGATCTTCAGCGGCTCGCTGCCGGCAACCCGTGTCGCCGTCGCCGATTTCGATCCGGTGTTCCTGACCGTCGCACGCGCCGCCATCGCCGGGCTGCTCGGGCTCGCCTTGCTGCTCGCCCTGCGTGAGAAGCGCCCTGCTGCTGCCGACCTGCTGCCGCTCGCCGTGGTCGCGCTCTGCGTCGTCGTCGGCTTCCCGCTGCTCACCGCGCTGGCGTTGAAGCACGTCACCTCCGCCCATTCGATCGTCTTCGTCGGCCTGCTGCCGCTGGCGACCGCAATCTTCGGCGTGCTGCGCGGCGGCGAGCGGCCGCGCCCGGCCTTCTGGCTGTTTGCCGGCCTCGGCAGCCTCTGCGTCGTCGGCTTCGCCTGGACGCAAGGCTTCGCCGCCTCCCCGGTCGGCGATCTCCTGATGCTCGCCGCCATCATCGCCTGCGGCCTCGGCTATGCCGAGGGTGCGCGGCTCTCGCGTCATCTCGGCGGCTGGCAGGTGATTTCCTGGGCGCTCGTCCTGTCGCTGCCGATCATGGCTGGCCTGACGCTGCTGACGCTACCCGCCTCGTTCGGGCGGGTCGGTGGCGGCGCCTGGCTCGGCCTCGCCTATGTCTCGTTGTTCAGCATGCTGATCGGCTTCGTCTTCTGGTATCGCGGCCTCGTCCAGGGCGGTATCGCCGCGGTCGGGCAGCTGCAGTTGTTGCAGCCCTTCTTCGGCCTGGCGCTGGCCGGCCTGCTGCTCGGCGAGACCGTCGGCTGGCAGATGGTCGCAACCTCGGCCGCCGTCGTGCTCTGCGTGGCCGGTGCGCGGCGCTACGCGCGGTAGATCACGGCGCCGAACAGGTGGAAATCGAGGGCTTCGGCGCGCCTTGCCGCAAACGCGCGCCAACCTTGCCGGTCAGGGCCGGTTGGCAATGCAGCGACGAACCCACGGTCACCGGGCGCAGCCTTTACAGCCGCAGGCCCGCAGCCTTCGTCACCCCTATCATGCCCGCTGCTACGTTCAGAGCAGCTTGAGGTCACCCGCCGCGGTCTTGCCGCGCTCGGTCTTCAGGTCGAAGGAGAGCTTCTGTCCCTCGGTCAGGGACATCAGGCCTGCTTCCTTGACGGCAGTGATGTGCACGAACACATCCTTGCCGCCATCGGCAGGCTGAATGAAGCCGTAGCCCTTCTCGGTATTGAACCATTTGACGGTTCCGGTCGCCATCGCCGCATCCCTTGGAGCATCCGTGGTCGGACGAAGCCCCTCGGCAAAGATGTCGGAAAGGCCCCGCGGAGCTGAGGATTGACCGAAAACGCGAGCTTGTCGAGATGAAAGCGACGGCAGTTGCCGTAACGTCCGTTCAGCGCTTCACCAAGTCGAATTGTGTCCCTACCGTCGCGAGTGAAGACCCCCCGAGATAAACTTCGACGATACCCGGATCGAGCTGGTAACGGCCGGCATCGTCATGGCCGCCGAGCGCCTTGCCCTCCAATTTGAACCGCACCGTCCGGGTTTCGCCGGCCTTGAGCGAGATTTTCTCGAAGCCCTTGAGCAGGCGCAGCGGCCGCGAGCGCTCCGCCACCGGCTGGCGGATATAAAGCTGTACCACCTCCTGGCCGTCGCGATCCCCCTGATTGGTCACGTCGACCGCGACCTCAGTCGCGCCATTGAATGGCACCCTGGCGTTCGCCACCCGCGCATTGGCGTAGGTGAAGCGGCTATAGGACAGGCCGAAGCCGAACGGGTAGAGCGCCTCGTTGGCCTCGTCCATGTAGATCGACTCGTAGCGCTGGCGGATCTTCTGTGGCCGGCCCGTCGGCAACTGGTCGTAATAGACCGGGATCTGTCCGACCGAGCGCGGGAAGCTCATCGGGGTCCGCCCCGCCGGATTGACCTTGCCAGCCAGCACCTCGGCGATCGCAGCGCGCCCCTCGGTGCCGCCATGGAAGGTCTGCACGATCGCGGCGACGTTCTTGTCGGCCCAGGTGAGGACCAGCGGCCGGCCCGTCGCCAGCACCAGCACCACGGGCTTGCCGGTCGCGACCAGCGCCTCCAACAATTCCTGCTGTACGCCAGGCAGGCCGAGATTGGTGCGCGAGGCGCCCTCGCCCATGAACTCGCAGTCCTCGCCGAGCATGGTCACGACGAGATCGGCAGCGGCGGCTACCTTCAGCGCGGCGTCCTTGTCCTTGAACTCGGTGCCGCAATTCTTGCTGAAGGCCGGCTCATAGGTGACTGTGACATCCGATGGCAGCTGCTCGCGCAGCGCGTCGGGCAGCGGCTGCACGATGCGGCGCCCGAGCCCGGCCGGATCGGTCCAGACCCGCTCATCCTCCGGCACCGCCATGGCGCCGATCACCGCGACCGACTTGACCGCAGGCGCGATCGGCAGCGTCTGCTTGTCGTTCTTGAAGAGGATCACGCCCTCGCGCGCCGCCTGGCGGGCGACCTTGCGGGCCTCCTCGGTCTGCATCAGCGAGGGCGCCGCGACGACGTCGACATCCGGGCGCTCGAACAGGCCGAGATGGTATTTGACCCGGAGCACGCGCCGGACGGCTTCGTCGAGCGCCTTCACCGGCACGCGGCCAGCCTTCACCTCATTGGCGAGGTGCTTGTGGTAGACGTCGCCCATCATGTCCATGTCGATGCCGGCGAGCAGCGCCTTGCGCGCGGCTTCGGCGTCGTCCTTGGCGATGCCGTGCAGGCGCAATTCGGTGATCGAACCGAAATCCGAGGTGACGAAGCCGTGGAACCCCCATTTTCCGCGCAACAGGTCAGTCAGCATGCCGCGATGGGCCGTGGCCGGCATGCCGTTGAGGGCATTGAACGCCGCCATCGCCGTCATCGCGCCGGTGTCGAAGGCGGCCTTGAACGGCGGCAGGAAGAGGTCGTGCAACTGGCTGGTCGGGATCCAGGTCGAATTGTAGTCGCGCCCGCCCTCGGCCGCGCCATAGCCGACGAAATGCTTGACGCTCGCCGCCACGCCACCGCGCTGATAGCCGCGCGTCCGTGCCGCCGCGATCACGCTGGCGAGATGGGCGTCCTCGCCCGCGCCTTCCAGCACCCGGCCCCAGCGCGGATCGCGCGAGATGTCGACCATCGGCGCGAAGGTCCAGTTGACGCCGGCGGCGCGCGCCTCGCGCCCGGTCCAATAGGCCGCCTGCTCGATCAATTGCGGGTTCCAGCTCGCCGTCTGGCCGAGCGGCAGCGGGAAATAGGTCGAGAAGCCATGGACGGCGTCGAGCCCGATGATCAGCGGGATCTTGAGGCGCGACTGCCTGACGGCCTCCTGGACCTGGCGGACCTCCTGCGGCACGACGAAGTTCATCACCGCGCCCATGCGGCCGGCCTTGACCTGATTGATGTCGAAGCCCTCGCCGCGCCCGGAGAGGTGGAGCTGGCCGACCTTCTCCTCCAGCGTCATCCTGCCGATCAGCGTCGTGATCTTGCGCTCGATCTCGGCCGCCTCGCGCGCTCCCTTCCAGCCGACCTCCTGCTGAGCAGAGGCGAAGGTCGCAAGGCCGCAGAACAGGAATGCAGCGACGAGCCGCAGAAGCATGGAAAGGTCTCGCTGAAGCGTAAGGTGGGAAGGCCGCCCTACAGGATCGGGCCGCCCGGCTCAACCGCTGGCATCGCCGCATCGCGATGAACAAGGCCTGAAGCGGGGCCGGCATGCCAGGGCGCATGGCCTCCGCGGTTGCCTCCCGCCGCGTTCCATGCGACCGGGGACACGGAGAAAACGCGGGATTTGGCGACCATGGCCCAGCCTTTGACCATCGAAGATCTGCGTCTGCTGGCGAAACGCCGCGTGCCGCGCATGTTCTACGATTACGCCGATTCCGGCGCCTGGACCGAGGGCACCTACCGCGCCAACGAGAGTGATTTCGCCGACATCAAGCTGCGCCAGCGCGTCGCCGTCGACATGACCAACCGCACGCTGGCGACCACCATGGTCGGCCAGGACGTCTCGATGCCGGTCGCGATCGCGCCTACCGGCCTCACCGGCATGCAGCACGCCGATGGCGAGATCCTCGCGGCGAAGGCGGCTGCCAAGGCCGGCATCCCCTTCACCCTTTCGACCATGAGCATCTGCTCGATCGAGGACATCGCCGAGAACACCGACAAGCCGTTCTGGTTCCAGCTCTATGTGATGCGCGACCGCGACTTCATCGAGCGCCTGATCGACCGCGCCAAGGCAGCCGGCTGCTCGGCGCTGATGCTGACGCTCGATTTGCAGATCCTCGGCCAACGCCACAAGGACATCCGCAACGGCCTCTCGGCGCCGCCCAAGCCGACGTTCGCCAACCTGATCGACCTCGCCTTCAAGCCGCGCTGGTGCATGGGCATGCTCGGCACCAAGCGCCGGACCTTCGGCAACATCGTCGGCCACGCCAAAGGCGTCGGCGACCTCTCCTCGCTCTCCTCCTGGACCGCCGAGCAGTTCGACCCGACGCTGAGCTGGGACGACGTCAAGTGGATCAAGGAGCGCTGGGGCGGCAAGCTGATCCTCAAGGGCATCCTCGACGCCGAGGACGCCGAGCTCGCGGCCCAGAGCGGCGCCGATGCGCTGATCGTCTCCAACCATGGTGGCCGACAGCTCGACGGCGCGGTCTCCTCGATCGCGGCGCTGCCCGGCATCGTCGAGCAGGTCGGCGGGCGCATGGAGGTCTGGATGGATGGCGGCGTCCGTTCCGGCCAGGACGTGCTCAAGGCGGTGGCGCTCGGCGCCCGCGGCGTCCTGATCGGCCGCGCCTTCCTCTATGGGCTCGGCGCCATGGGTGAGGAGGGCGTCAAGCTCGCCCTCGACATCATCCGCAAGGAGATGGACATCACCATGGCCCTCTGCGGCAAACGCGACATCCACGATGTCGACGCGAACATCCTGGTGAAGGGCAAGGCCTGAGGCATTCTCGGAGCCTTTGGCTCAAGGCTCCTCTTCCAGAGCGAGAACCGCGAAGCTGGCGAGCCAGTGCTCGCCCATATAGTCACCGGCGATATGCGGGAAGCCTGCGGCGAGGTGCTCCGCCGCGGCGCTCTCCGCGACCACCCGGCGGGCATCGCCCTCCGGCAGCGCGCCGGCCAGCGCCCGCCAGCACCAGGCCCGGCTGAGGTTCAGCCCGTCGAGATGCGCGATCTTGCCGTCGCTGCGGTCCGTGACAGTCGCGGGCCGGAACAGCGTCGCCGGCTCCCGGCGCTCCAGCCTCGGCAGGAAGCGATCGAACCAGGGCATGAACTGATCCGGCGGCAGCAGGCGGCGCATGCATTCGGCCTCGATCAGCGCCGAGGACTGGAAATCGTCGCCGCTCGGCTCGCCCCAGGCCGGGCAATCGGCATCCTCGCCATACCAGCGCAAGGCCGTATCCCGCAGCAGGTCGGCGAAGTCGCCATCCGCCGTCGCGGTCGCATAGTCCGCCGCCATGCGCAGGCCGAAGGCGGTGTTGAAATGCGTCCCGACCCGCACCGGATAGGTCGCAAGCGGCAGGAAGTCGCGGAAGCGCTGCGCGAAAACCTCTGCCAGCGGCAGGCAGTTCTGCGACCAGCTTTTGTCGTCGAGCAGGCTCAATTCCGCTGCCAGCTTCAGGAGCCAGCCCCAGCCATAGGGGCGCTTGAAGCCGCGCGCGGTCGGCGCAGCCAGATAGGTGCATTCGACCGCGACCTTCTCAGGCGTGAGCTGCGCGTCGAACAGCGCGCGGATATCGGCGGCCGCCTCGAAGTTGGGGTAACGCCGCAGCAGCCGCGCCAGCATCCAGTAGCTGTGCACGCAGGAATGCCAGTCATAGCTGCCATAGAAGATCGGGTGCAGTTCGCGCGGCGTCCGCGCATCCTGTGGCCCGGCAAGCGTATGATCCGGCTTGTTCGGATATTCGCGCCCGACATGCCCGAGCGCGATGCGGGCGAAGCGGAGCGCGAGCTCTTCCGTCAAACGGGCGGCGGTCATGATGGCTTCCTTGCTCTGGCCTGGCTGATGATCATGTCGATCAGGCGTGGGGTGAGATAGATCGGCAATTGCGTCGCCGCAAAGAACAGCGCCATGCGCGGCGAGGCCGCGGCGCCGAGCGCCGACCAGACCAGCCCGACATTGCGGTTGCCGAGGATGAGGCCGACGGTCAATCGCTCGGCAAGCGTGCCCGGTAGCAGGACAGCGCCCGCTCCCTGCAGGCCAAGATTGCAGGCGAAGGCGAGCGCCAGACAAAGCAGCGCAACCTGCCAATCCGCCTCGATCTGTCCGCGCACGCCTGCCATGGTGGCGACGACGAAGACGAGCAGCGCCACGACCACGATCCGGTCGACCGCCTCGCCATGGCTGCGCAATTGCGCCCCCGCAAAGCGCCGCAGCAGCAGGGCGACGCCCTCGGCGCCGCCGACCAGCACAGCCAGGCGCAAGGCGAGATCGAAAGCGCTGAGCCCGATCCCGCCGAACCAGCCGGCCAGGAGCGGCACGGTGAGCGGCGCGAGTGCCATGCACAGCAACGTCACGGCGAGCGGAATTGTGCCGTCGAGCCCGAGCATCCGCGCCACCGCCGCCGTGCCGCTCGACGGCGGTGCGGCGGTGGCCAGCACGAGAGCGAGCGCAAGCTCGGCGCCCAGGCCGAAGCGGTCGGCGAGCAGACCGATCAGCACCGGACAGACGATCATCACGGTGACGGGGAGCAGCAGCGAGAGTGCGGGGCGGCCGAGCACGGCGATGACGGCTTTTCCGTCGGTCCGCAGCAGCGTGCCGAGCACGATGATGAAGATCATCACAGGCATCGACGGCCGGACCAGTTCAGCCAGCCTCGGAAAGACCAGGCCGACGAGGACGCCGAGCGCCAGGATCGTCGGTCCGCGCGGCACGAGGCGCGACAGGGATGCTCGCATGCGCCTCTTCCAGCAGGTTCGGGCGCCCTTTTTGAACAGCTCGCACGAAATTGTAGAAATCGATTTTTACTATCCGTACTATTGTTCAGATGAATTTAGCTGCGGTCGACCTCAACCTCCTCACCGCCTTCGAGGCGCTGCTGGAGGAGCGCAACGTCACCCGTGCCGGCCAGCGCATCGGGCTGGCGCAGCCTTCGATGAGCAGCGCGCTGACGCGCCTGCGCGCCTTGTTCGGCGACGAACTCTTCATCCGCACCGCAGCCGGCATGCAGCCGACCGCCCGAGCGCTGGCGCTGGCCCGGCCGATCGGCGAGGCGCTGGGCCAGATCAGAACGACGCTCGCGCCGGATATCAGCTTCGATCCCGCGACGGCGCGGCGCCACCTGACCATCGCCGTCACCGACTACGGGGATCTCGTCGTCGTGCCGGCGCTGGTCGCCCTGCTGCGGCAGGAGGCACCCGGCCTCGACCTCGTCGTCCGGCCGATCGGCGATGCCGCCGCCAGCCTTGCTGCCCTCGAACGCGGCGATGTCGACGCGCTGATCGGCGGCCATCTCCCGGACTCCCCCCGTATCGTCAGGCACAGGTTGTTCGAGGAGGATTTCGTCTGCATCCGCGACAAGGAGCACGCCGAGCCGCTCAGCGCCGACGAGTATCTCCGGCTGCCGCATGCGCTGTTCTCCTCAGCCGGCGGAGACGGCTCGCCGGGCGTGGTCGACACCATCCTCGCCATGGAGGGGCGCAGGCGCCGGGTCGCAGTCACGCTCGCCCACGTCGTCGCCGTACCCTTCGCGGTGGCCGGCACCGACCTCGTCGCGACCATGGCCCGGCGCATCGCCGAGCGCTTCGCCACGACTGCGGGCGTCGCGCTCCTGCCCCTGCCCTATGACGCCCAGCCCTTTGCGATTGACCTGCTTCATGGCCGCCGCGCCTCGGCCGACCCGGCCCTTGCTTGGTTCCTCGCGGCGATCGAGCGGGTCGGGCGCTCGCTTTGAAAAACGAGCCAGGGCGGCCTTGACTCCCGCGCTCATCGTATCCAGATAAATGAGCAATCACTCACTCATCCAGATTTGACCCGTTCATGGCCCGCCCCCTCAGCGAAGCGAAGCGCGAAGCGATCCTGGCCGCCGCCTGCAAGCTGGTGGCGGAGCATGGCACCGGCGCGCCGACAGCCAAGATCGCCAGGGAGGCCAAGCTCGCCGAGGGCACGCTCTTCACCTATTTCGTCACCAAGGACGAATTGCTCAACCAGCTCTATCTCGAGCTGAAGACCGACTTCGCCAGGCTCACCGTGCCCTCCTACCCCAGCCATGGCAGCGTCCGCGACAGGTTCGAACACTTCTGGAACGGCTTCATCGACTGGGGCGCGAAGCATCCCGCCAAACGCAAGGCGCTGCGCCAGCTCGCGGTCTCCGACCGGATCACCCAGGAAACCCGCAACAAATCTGCCGTTGCCTTCGCCGAGATCAGCGCCCTGTTCGAGCAGGGCCATCGCGATGGCGTGCTGAAGAACGAGCCGCAGAGCTTCATCGGCGCGGTTCTCGACGCCATCGGCACCATGACGCTCGACCTGATCGCACAGGAACCGGGCCGGCACGAGCACTACAGGAAGACCGGCTTTTCGGTCTTCTGGGACGGCATCTCCGCCTGAACGCTAGCCGAGGAAGGGGCCGCTCGGGCCCTTTTGACCGAATTAAATGAGCAAGTACTCACTCACAATATCGAGAGGACAGCACATGACCAAGACCTGGCTGATCACCGGCGCTTCCCGCGGCCTCGGCCGCTCGATCGCCGAAGCCGCCCTCGCCGCCGGCGACAATGTCGTCGCGACGGCACGCGACCCCGGCCGCCTCGCCGATCTCGAAGCGCGCTACCCCGACACGCTGCTCTCCTTCGCGCTCGACGTCACCGACATGGCGGCCGCGAGCGCGGCCGTGACCGTCGCGGTCGACACCTTCGGCCGGCTCGACGTACTCGTGAACAATGCCGGCTACGGCCATGCCGTCGCCTTCGAGCAGACCAGCGAGGACAGCTTCCGCGCCCAGATCGAGACCAATTTCTACGGCGTCGTGAACCTCACGCGCGCCGCGCTGCCGGTGCTGCGGGCCCAGCGCTCCGGCCACATCATCAACATCTCCTCGGTCGGCGGCCGCACCGGCACGCCAGGCGTCAGCGCCTATCAATCGGCGAAATGGGCGGTCGGCGGCTTCACCGAGGTGATCGCCAAGGAGGTCGCGCCCTTCGGCGTCAAGATCGTCTCGGTCGAGCCCGGTGGCATGCGCACCGGCTGGGGCGAGATCGCCCGCGGCAATGCCCCGGCGGTGATGCCGGACTATCAGCCCAGCGTCGGCGCCGTCCTCGACCTGCTGAAAGCCTATGTCGGCAACGAGATCGGCGATCCCGAACGCATCGCGCAGATCGTGCTCGACCTCAGCCGGCGCGAGATCCTGCCCGCCCATCTCGTCCTCGGCAGCGACGCCCTCTTCGTCCTCGCGCAGGCGGATGCGGAGCGGCAGAGACAGGCCGCAGAGTGGGCGGAGGTCAGCCGCTCCTCGGACTTCGTCGGAACGGACCTCGTGGCGCTGCAGAAGCTGCTCGGCGGGGAGGCTCGGGCGTGAACTGGACAACGAAAGAAAGACCGGTCGAACTCAAAGCATGAGGCTAGGTAGCGACCCCGCTTGCTTCCTGTTGCGGGCGCTCGCCATATCGGCTTCCGAGCATCCGAAGTTTGATCTTCCCAACCCCCTCCGCCTGTAACCGTTACAGCCTCGACTTCATAATCGCGCAAGACCAACGTCCTCTCTGCAACTCTCAGGGAGAAGACGATGCGACGGAAGCTTGTCCCTCGGACTGCCGCCGCCACCCTGGCAGCGGCACTGTCCATTTATCCTGTTCAAGCTCAAGAGTCGGCGGCTCCCCCTCTCGTCAAACAGCTCAACAACGGCAACTGGCTGCCGCAGAGCGAGGCCGAGGCCCTGCGCGACGAGCTGTTCTACCAACGCGCCGTCCATTCCTACATCACCATGCTGCCGCTGCTGAACACCATCGGCATGCGCGACGGCTCGGAGGCGACCTTCAGTAAGGGCTACAACGTCCTGCCGATCTGGAAGGACCGGATGGACTCGCGCACCTGGGTGCCCACCCCCAATGCCGACGTCATCTATTCGATGAACTATCTCGATCTGAAGGAGACGGGTCCGCTGGTCGTCGCCGCACCGCGTGACGTCATCGGCATGTTCACCGACTTCTTCCAGCGCACTATCACGGATGTCGGCCTGATCGGGCCTGACCGCGCCCGCGGCGGCCTCTATCTGCTGCTGCCGCCCGATTATGACGGCGAGATCCCGCAGGGCTATTTCGCCTTCAAGTCGAGGACCAACAACGTCTTCCTGTTCTTCCGCACCATCATGGCGAAGGGCGACAACGGCCCCGATCCCAAGCCAGCCGTCGCGCTGGCCGAACAGACCCGCATCTATCCGCTCTGGGCCTCGGAGAAGGATGTGAAGCCGATGGAGTTCCCCAACGGCAGCGGCAAGCGCATCAACATGATGTACCCCGTCGACAACGTCTTCTGGACCAAGCTGAAGACGTTCGTCGATTACGAGCCTGCCTCCGCCATCGATCCCGAATTGCGCGGCGTGCTGGCGTCGATCGGCATCGTCAAGGGCCAGCCGTTCAATCCGACGGCAAAGCAGCAGGAACTGCTGAAAAAGGCGGTCGAGACCGCGCCCCGGATGATCCTTGCCACCCGCCAACTCGGCCGCCCGGATGGTCGCAACCTCTACTACAAGGACCGGCAGTTCGAGAATGTCTGGGGCGGCGCCACCTCCGAATGGCTCCAGAGCAGCTATCTCGATGTCGACCAGCGCGCCGGCTATTTCCAGGTCGCTTACTCGTCCGCTCCGGCCATGGTCATGCGCACATTGGGAGCCGGCTCGAAATACCCGGTCGCCTATCGGGATGGGAAGGGCGAGTTCCTGAACGGCGCGAACACCTACAAGCTGCGCTTGCCGCCCAATCCGCCGGCTGCGCTGTTCTGGGCGGTGACAGCCTACAACATCAGCGACGGGACGATGGTCGAAGCGGCGCAGTTGATGCCGTCGATCAACGGCTTCAACAAGGTCGCGACCAATACCGACGGCTCGGTCGATCTATGGTTCGGCCCGTCGAAGCCCGCGAGCGCGCCGGACAGCAATTTCATCCAGACCGTCAATGGCCGGAACTTCCTGGTCGCGCTGCGGCTCTACGGCACCGGCGTCTCGTTCTTCGATCAGACCTGGAAACCAGACGACGTCGTGAAGGTGAACTGAAGGAGGTTCAAATGAAGCCCTTAATCGCCCTGGCGGCAACCGCGCTGCTGACAGCCGGATTTACGACTGCGAGCACCGAGGAAGCGAGCGCCGTCGTTTACTGCACCTACATTGGCTATCCGGCCAATTGCGTCGTGAGGCCAGGCGTGGTGCTGCGCCCTAGGCCAGTTGCACGCGCGGCGGCTCGTGAAGCGGTGCGGCCTGGAAGGCCCATGAATCGCGGCGGTCCGGTCAACCGCCCCGGCAGATACTGAGCAGCAGACGCATCTCCGCCCTCGAAGATCGAAGGCCGAAAGTCGGACACTCCGAAGTTGAACGGATGCCGTGCCAAATGGCATCTCGAAGCAAGATTGAATTGGAGTCTCAGACCAGAAGGAACGCAGCATGAGAAATGCTTTGATTGATGGCCTCGACATCACACGTCGCGGCGCCATGAAGAGGGGCATTGGCGCAGCATCACTCGCCGCAACGGGGACCGGCGTCGCCGCGCCCACCGCGATCATGGCCGCGTCCGTCTTTGCGACGACCGAAACTGCGCAAGCGCAACGACCCTCCGCATCGACAACGTCCGCTGTGACACAGCCGCGACGGGCGTGGTGATGCATGCCGACTATGTCCGCGTCATCGCGCAGATGGCTCATGTCTGGGGCTGGCCGATCGTGAACATGCTCAACCGGAAAGCCAGGATCACCCAGGCCCCGCATCCCGGGCTGCTTTGCGGCATGCAGCCTGCTGCCCCCGCGGCCAGATCGGCATGCTCCACGACTATATCGAACCATCGCAGACCTTCATCGCCTGCCCCAATCAGGACGTGGTTTATGGCCTCGGCTTCTTCTCGTTCGATGAGGAGCCGGTCGTCATCCAGGTGCCGGATTTCGGCAACCGGTTCTGGGTCTACGCCCTATACGATGCACGAACCGATCAGTTCGGCCACGTCGGCAAGCCTTACAAGACCAAGCCCGGTTTCTATCTGTTGGCCGGCCCGAAATGGAAGGGCCGTAAGCCGGCTGGCATCACCGAGGTCGTTCGCTGCCCGACCTCGCTCGCCAATGCGATCTCGCGCATTTTCCAGGACGATACCGCGGAGGACAGGAAGGCGATCCAGCCATTGATCAATCAGGTCGTTGCCTATCCGCTCAAGGACTTCACCGGCAAGATGAAGACGATCGAGTGATCGCTAGATGCAGCTCGGCAAGGTCAACTTCCGACCCGTTCTATACCCACCGCGTTGTCCGCCCGGTCTCACCGCGCCATAGAAAAGGCCCGCCCCCATCATTGGAGCGCGGGCCTCTTTGAATCCTGCGCCAAGCGCTTAGCGCGTGAACTTCTTGTACTGGATACGCTTCGGGATCGTGCTGTCGATACCCAAACGGCGCTGCTTGTCTTCCTCGTAGTCCTGGAAATTGCCCTCGAACCACTCGACATGGCTGTCGCCCTCGAAGGCGAGGATATGGGTCGCGATCCGGTCGAGGAACCAGCGATCGTGGCTGATGATCACGGCGCAGCCGGCATAATCCTCCAGCGCCTCTTCGAGCGCGCGCAGCGTGTCGACGTCGAGATCGTTGGTCGGCTCGTCGAGCAGCAGGACATTGGCGCCGGACTTCAGCATCTTGGCGAGATGGACGCGGTTGCGCTCACCACCCGAGAGCGAGCCGACCTTCTTCTGCTGGTCGCCACCCTTGAAGTTGAAGGCCGAGCAATAAGCCCTTGAATTGATTTCTTTCTTGCCGAGATAGATGATGTCGTTGCCGCCCGAGATCTCCTCCCAGACGTTCTTCTTGTCGTCGAGCGAGTCCCGGCTCTGGTCGACATAGCCGAGCTGGACGCTCTCGCCGATCTTGATCGTGCCGGCATCGGGCTTCTCGACCCCGGTGATCATCTTGAACAGCGTGGTCTTGCCGGCGCCGTTGGGGCCAATCACGCCGACGATGCCGCCCGGCGGCAGCTTGAAGGTGAGCCCGTCGATCAGGAGCTTGTCCTGGAAGCCCTTCGACAGGTCCTCGAAATCGACGACGTTGTTGCCGAGCCGCTCGGCGATCGGGATGATGATCTGGGCCGTATCCGGCCCCTTGTTCGAGGCCTTCTGCACCAGCTCGTCATAGCGCTGGATGCGGGCCTTGCTCTTGGCCTGGCGCGCCTTCGGCGAGGCGGCCATCCACTCGGCCTCTCGCTCCAGCGTCTTCTGGCGCGAGACGTCCTCGCGGCCTTCCTGGGCGAGGCGCTTCTGCTTCTGCACCGACCAGGCCGAGTAGTTGCCCTCATAGGGGATACCCTGGCCGCGATCGAGCTCGAGGATCCAGCTGGTGACGTTGTCGAGGAAGTAGCGATCGTGGGTGACGATCAGGATCGCGCCCGGATAGGTGCGAAGATGACCTTCGAGCCAGGCGGTGGTCTCGGCGTCCAAATGGTTGGTCGGCTCGTCGAGCAGCAAGAGTTCGGGCTGCTCCAGCAGCAGCTTGCAGAGCGCGACGCGGCGGCGCTCGCCGCCCGAGAGCTTGCCGACCTGCCAATCGTCCGGCGGGCAGCGCAGGGCGTCCATCGCCTGGTCGACCTTGGAATCGAGATCCCACAGGCCCTTGGCCTCGATCTCGTCCTGGAGATTGGTCATCTCGTCGGCGGTCTCGTCCGAATAGTTCATGGCGAGTTCGTTGTAGCGGTCGAGGATCGCCTTCTGCGGCCCGACACCGAGCATGACGTTCTCGCGGACGGTCAAAGCCTCGTCGAGCTTCGGCTCCTGCGGCAGGTAGCCGACGCGCGCGCCTTCGGCGACCCAGGCCTCGCCGGTCCATTCCTTGTCGAACCCGGCCATGATCTTGAGCAGGGTCGACTTGCCGGCGCCGTTGACGCCGAGCACGCCGATCTTGGCATCCGGATAGAAGCTGAGATGGATGTCCTTGAGGACCTGCTTGCCACCCGGATAGGTCTTCGACAGGCCGCGCATATGGTAGATGAACTGACGAGACATGGGGCGTGCGGGCTCCGCTTGCGACTGGCGACTGCAGGTGTCGGGAAACTGGCCGCTATGTAGCGACCAGCCGCCTTGCCCGCAACCGCCAAGGCCGCGTGGAACCCGCCAAACCGCTCAGCGCGGCCGGATGTCGAGCCCGCCGCTGACGATCGCCTTGGTCATCGGCCGGGCCAGGAAATCATGCGGGAAGCCGAGATCGATCGCGCTCGCCGCCTGCAGCCCCTCGTCGAGGTTGACCTCGAGCGCCCCGAGATTGTCCTCGAGCTGGGCGAGCGTGCGCGCGCCGATGATCGGCGCCGTCACCGCCGGGTTGAGCAGCGTCCAGGCCAAAGCGACCTGCGCTGGCGAGCGCCCGAGCTCGCCCGCGACCTCCTGCACGACATCGGCGATGGCGAGCCCGCGCTCGGTCAGCGAGCCGTTGCCGGCGGCGACGTCGCGACGGGAACCATCGGCGGCCGAGCCGCCCGTCCCCGCGCCGAGATCGGCCCGGCTGTATTTGCCGGTCAGCACGCCGCTGGCGAGCGGCGACCACGGGATGACGCCGAGCCCGAGATCCGCTGCCATCGGCACGACGTCACGCTCGACCGTGCGCTCGATCAGATTGTACTCGACCTGCATGGCCACCAGCGGCGCCCAGCCGCGCAGATCGGCGATCGCCTGCATGCGCGAGGCCTGCCAGGCCGGGATGTCGGAGAGCCCGAGATAGAGCACCTTGCCGGCTCGAACGAGATCGTCGAAGGCGCGCATGATCTCCTCGACCGGCGTCGTGAAATCCCAGGCGTGGAGATAGAACAGGTCGACATAATCGGTGCCGAGCCGCTTCAGGCTGTCCTCCAGCGAGCGCACCATCGCCTTGCGGTGGTTGCCGCCGGAATTCGGGTCGCCCGGCTGCATCGGCAGCGTGTACTTGGTCGCAAGGACCAGGCTGTCGCGCCGCCCCTTGGCGAAATCCCCAACGAAGCGCTCGGAGGTGCCTTCGGTATAGCGGTTGGCGGTGTCGATGAAATTGCCGCCGCGCTCGACATAGGTGTCGAAGATGCGGCGCGCCTGCGTCTCGTCGGCACCCCAGTTCCAGTCGGTGCCGAAGGTCATCGTGCCGAGCGCGAGCGGCGACACCCGCAGGCCCGAACGGCCGAGCAGGCGATAGGACGAAAGAGTGGTCATAGGCAGCTTCCTGTCTTGTAGCTGCCGGGACAATGCCCCTTCGCGATCATCGCGATAATGCGATAAGATCGGAAATCACTCTTCAGAAACGAGAGCATAATGCGCGGCAGCGACATCGCCGAACTCAGGGCCTTCGCGGCGGTCTGCGAGCATCGCAGCTTCACCCGTGCCGCCGCCCATCTCGGCATGTCCGGCTCGGCCCTGAGCCAGGTCATCCGGACGCTGGAGGAGCGGCTTGGCACGCGCCTGCTCCACCGCACCACCCGCTCGGTCGCTCCGAGCGAAGCCGGGGAACGCCTGCTCGCCGGCCTGCTGCCGGCGCTGCGCGATCTGGAGGCGGCCGTGCTCGCCGTGACGGCGCGCGACGACGCTCCCGCCGGCCGGCTGCGCATCAACACCAGCCGGATGGCGGCGCTGCACCATCTCGCGCCGCTGATCGGCCCGTTCACGCAAGCCTATCCGGGGATCAGCCTGGACATCGTCATCGACGACACGCTGGTCGACATCGTCACCGGTGGCTTCGATGCCGGCATAAGGCTCGGCGAGAGCCTCGATCGCGACATGATCGCGGTCCAGCTCGGCGGCCCGCTTCGGCTCGTCGCGGTCGCCTCGCCCGGCTACTGCGCCCGCCACGGCCGCCCCGCCGAACCGCAGGATCTCCTCCTGCACCGCGGCCTCAACACCCGCTGGCCGACCGATGGCAGTCCCTATCGCTGGGAGTTCGAGCGCGATGGACAGGAGCTGGAAATCGCGGTCCCCGGCCAGGTCATCACCAACGAAGCCGAGATCCTGGTCCGGGCCGCCGGCGACGGCGCCGGCATCGCCTACGTCCCCGAACCGCTGGTCGCCGGGCTGATCGCGAGCGGGCAGCTGATCCATCTGCTGGCGGACTGGTCGCCGCCCTTCCCCGGCTTCCATCTCTACTACCCGAGCCGCCGGCAGATGCTGCCGGCGCTGCGCGCCTTCATCGACTTCGCCACGGCTGCGGACCGGGCCAAACAGTCGGCGAAATAGGCGTTTCTGCCGGCCGGCACTTAGCTTTCCGATGACAGTTGCGACGGCATCCACAGCCTCATGGTCGACTGCTTGCCTCTTAATCATATGATGATATGATCTATCTATGGCTCGCCCCTCGAACTTCCACGCGCATCTCGTCGACCGGCTCGGCCGGGAGATCGTTTCCGGCCAGATCGGGCTCGATGGGGCCCTCCCCCGAGAGGATGAGCTCTGCGCGCGCTACGGCGTCAGCCGTACCGTCATCCGCGAGGCGACCAAGACGCTGCAGGCGCTGGGGCTGATCGTCACCGGCCCGCGCGTCGGCTCGCGGGTCCAGCCGGTTTCGGCCTGGCGCCTGCTCGATCCGCAGGTGATGGGCTGGATCACCGATGCCGATATGGCGAGCGGCTTCCAGCGCGACTTGCTCGAATTGCGCGGCATGATCGAGCCGACCGCAGCCGGCCTCGCCGCCGAGCGCGGCACCGACGAGCAGATCGCCGAGATCACCGCGGCGATGGCGGGGATGACGGCGGCGGACGACAAGCTTGCCCACCAGACCGCCGACTATCGCTTCCACGAGGCGATCCTGGAGGCCTCCGGCAACCTGCTGCTGATCCAGCTGAAACCGATCCTGCACGCCGTGCTGAGTGCCTCGTTCGGGCTCTCCATGCACGACCATGAGCGCGCCCGGGCCTCGCTCGCGATCCATCGCGTCGTCACCGACGCGATCGTCGCCCGCGATCCGGAACGGGCCCGGCGGACCATGGCGGAGCTGATCGCGGTCGCTCGCGCCGACATGGAAAACGCCGCCCGCACCAAGACCGAAGCGCCGAAGAGCGCCGGAACACCAACAACAGACCAACGGGAAACGTCCAATGCTGCGTCACGCCGAAAGGTGGGTCTTACGCGCGCTTGAGTTCAGCCTCGTCGCCCTGCTCGCCGGCATGGTGGTGATGGTGTTCGGCAATGTCGTGCTGCGCTATCTCTTCAATTCCGGCATCGACGTGTCGGAGGAGCTGTCGCGCTATTTCTTCGTCTGGCTGACCTTCATCGGCGCCGTCGTGGTGATGCGCGAGAACGGTCATCTCGGCGTCGACAGCCTGGTCGGGGCGCTCGGTGACAAAGGCCGGCGCCTCTGCATGGTCGCCAGCGACGCCATCGTCTTCCTCTGCTGCCTGATGCTGCTGGAAGGCACCTGGAAGCAGCAGGCGATCAATGCCAGCGCCGTCGCCCCGGTCACCGGCATCAGCATGGCCTATGTCTACGGCGTGCTCTATTTCGCCGGCGCCGGCATTGCGCTGATCACGCTCGGCCGGCTGTTCCGCGCGCTGACCGGCCGGCTCGGCCCCTATGAGCTCGCCGAATTCGCCGGCGACTACAGCGCCAGCCCCTCGCACAATCTGAAGGGGCATCTGGAATGACCGTCGCCGTCTTCCTCGTCTCGCTCTGCGGAGCGATGGCGCTCGGAATGCCGATCGCCTTTGCGCTGATCGTCTGCGCCGTCTGCCTGATGTTCTGGCTCGGCGTCTACGACACCCAGATCATCGCGCAGAACATGATCATCGGCGCGGATTCCTTCCAGCTCCTCGCCATCCCCTTCTTCCTGCTCGCCGGCGAACTGATGAATGCCGGCGGCCTGTCGAAGCGCATCGTCAATTTCGCGCTCTCGCTGGTCGGCCACCTCCATGGCGGCCTCGGCTATGTCGCGATCTTCGCGGCGATCATCATGGCCTCGCTCTCCGGCTCGGCCGCGGCCGACACCGCTGCGCTGGCCTCGATCCTGCTGCCGATGATGCGCAGCGCCGGCTATGATGTTGGCCGCTCGGCCGGCCTGATCGCGTCGGGCGGCATCATCGCCCCGATCATCCCGCCCTCGATCGGCTTCATCGTCTTCGGCGTCGCCGCGAACCTGTCGATCACCCGCCTCTTCCTCGCCGGCATCTTCCCTGGCCTGCTGATCGGCCTCTCGCTGGTCATCGCCTGGTGGATCGTCAGCCGCCGCGACCAGCTCACCGTGCTGCCGCGCCGGACGAGCCGCGAGCGCCTGCAGGCGACCTGGGACGGCGCGCTCGCTCTGCTGATGCCGATCGCGATCCTCGGCGGCATCCGCTTCGGCATCGTCACGCCGACCGAGGCGGCCGTGGTCGCGACCGTCTATGCGCTGATCGTCGGCATGTTCGTCTATCGCGAGCTGAAGCCGAGCGATCTCTACCGGGTGACGCTGCTGGCGGCGAAGACGACCAGCGCCGTGATGCTGCTCGTCGCCGCGGCCGTGGTCTCGGCCTGGCTGATCACGCAGGCCAATATCCCGGCCGAGCTGTCGTCGCTGCTCGCGCCGTTCATGGACAACAAGACCCTGCTGATGATCATCATCATGCTGCTGGTCATGGCGGTCGGCACGGCGCTCGACTTCACCCCGACCGTGCTGATCCTGACGCCGGTCTTGATGCCGATCGTCAAGCAGGCCGGCATCGACCCGATCTATTTTGGCGTCCTCTTCATCATCAACAACGCCATCGGCCTAATCACGCCGCCGGTCGGCATCGTGCTCAACGTCGTCTGCGGCGTCGCCCGCGTGCCGATGAGCGCGGTGATGCGCGGCGTCTGGCCGTTCTTCATCGCCCAGTCGATCGCGATGTTCCTGCTCGTGCTGTTCCCGCAGCTCGTGATGGTGCCGCTCGCCTGGCTGAGCGGCCGCTGAGACGAAGCCTACCCACCGAAAACCCAAGAAGAGTTCAGTATCAGGGAGTAGACCATGACCAAGACAGCCCGCCTCCTCTCGCTCATCGCCGGCGTCGCGCTCGCGGCCCTTGCCGGTTCGGCACAGGCCCAGATCAAGGAGCGCAACATCCGCGTCTCCAACGGCATCAACGAGGATCACCCGGTCGGCAACGGCGTCGCCAAGATGCGCGCCTGCATGGCCGAGAAATCCGGCGGCAAGCTCAAGCTCCAGGCCTTCTGGGGCGGCGCGCTCGGCGGCGACCTGCAGGCGACGCAGGCGCTGCGCGCCGGCACGCAGGAGATGGTGATCACCTCTTCCTCGCCGCTGGTCGGCATCATGCCCGAGCTCGGCGTCTTCGACCTGCCCTTCCTGTTCACCGACGAGAAGGAGGCCGACGCCATCCTCGACGGCGCCTTCGGCAAGCACATCGCCGACAAGCTGCCGGGCTTCGGCGTGGTCAACCTGGCCTATTGGGAGAACGGCTTCCGCAATCTCACCAATTCGAAGCGGGCCGTGACCAAGGCCGAGGAGATGACCGGGCTCAAGGTCCGCGTCATGCAGAACAACATCTTCCTCGACAGCTTCAAGACCATGGGCGCCAACGCCACCCCGATGGCTTTCGGCGAGGTCTTCGCCGCGCTTGAGACCCATGCGATCGACGGCCAGGAGAACCCGCTCGTCACCATCGACACCTCCAAGCTCTACGAGGTCCAGAAGCACCTGACCCTGACCCGGCACGCCTATACGCCGTTCCTGGTGCTCTATTCGAAGAAACTCTGGGACCAGCTTTCGGCCGAGGAGCAGAAGGTGCTGAGTGACTGCGCCATCGTCGGCCGCGACGAGGAGCGCAAGGTCTCGCGCGAGCTCAACGACAAGTCCCTCGCCAATCTCAAGGCCAAGGGCATGCAGGTCAGCGAGGTCAGCGCCGAGGAACTCGCCAAGATGCGCGAGAGCACCCAGGCGGTCTATCAGCGCCACCAGGCGACGATCGGCAAGGACACGATCGAGCGCATCCAGGCTGATCTCGCCAAGCTCCGCGGAAAGTAAGCTGGCCTCTGCACGCCGTCATGGTCGGGCTTGACCCGACCATCTCGGAAACCAGCGCCCTCTGGTCATGAGATTCTCGGGACAGGCCCGAGAATGACGCCTGACCCGCACCCCTATCCACCAAATCCCGGACCACCAATGAAGATCACCGCCCTCGAAACCATCCGCCTCGCCGAGTTCGGCAACCTCGTCTGGGTGCGCCTGCACACCGATGACGGGCTCGTCGGCCTCGGCGAGACCTTCATGGGCGCGGCCGCGGTCGAGGCCTATCTGCATGAGAGCGTGGCGCCCAAGCTGATCGGCCAGGACCCGCTGCAGATCGAGGCCCGCAATGCCAGCCTGAACAATTATCTCGGCTGGCGCGGCTCGGGCGTCGAGACGCGCGGCAACTCGGCCGTCGACCTCGCGCTCTGGGACATCTACGGCAAGGCGATCGGCCAGCCGGTCTCGATCGCGCTCGGCGGCCGCTCCCGCGACACCATCCGCACCTACAACACCTGCGCGGGCTACAAATACATCCGCGACGCCCGCGCCCAGAAGGTCGCGAACTGGCATGTCGGCGAGCAGGGCGGCCCCTATGAGGACCTCGAAGGCTTCCTCTACCGGGCCGACGAACTCGCGCACTCCCTGCTGGAGCAGGGCATCACCGGCATGAAGATCTGGCCCTTCGACATCGCCGCCGAGCGCACCTCCGGCTGGGACATCAGCCCGCAGGAGCTGAACACGGCGCTGGAGCCCTTCCGCAAGATCAGGAAGGCTGTCGGCGACAAGATGGACATCATGGTCGAGTTCCATTCGCTGTGGAGCCTGCCCATGGCCAAGAAGCTGGCCGAGCGCCTCGCCGAATTCGACACCTACTGGCACGAGGATCCGTTCCGCCTCGACAACGTCCAGGACCTCGGCGAATACGCCCGCCATTCCAAGGCCTGGGTCTGCGCCTCCGAGACGCTGGCCTATACCCACTCCTTCCGCGACTATCTCGAGACCAAGGCGGCCGGCGTCGTCATGCTCGACCTGTCCTGGTGCGGCGGCCTCTCGGAAGCGCGCAAGATCGCCGGCATGGCCGAGGCCTGGCACACGCCGGTCGCGCCGCATGACTGCACCGGCCCGGTGGTCTACGCCGCGTCCTGCCATTTCTCGCTGCACGCCCGCAACGCGCTGATCCAGGAATCGGTCCGCGCCTTCTACACCGGCTGGTACACCGAGCTCGTCACCGAGCTGCCGGCGATGAAGGACGGCATGATCACCGTCTCCGAAGCGCCGGGCCTCGGCCTCGAATTGCTGCCCGGCCTGGAGAAGCGCGCCGACGCGATCGTGCGGGTCAGCAAGGGCTGACGCTTCACAAACCCGCCAGCCGGCTTTTCGCGGCCCGGCTTTTGCGGGAAGCTCCCGGTGCACCAACTGCTCCGGGAGCCGACGATGACGGTTGCGACGATGCTATGGCGGTTCGGACTCGCCGCCATCCTCGCGACCGGGCTCGCCGCCCCTGCCCTCGCCCAGGCGAACGAGCCGGGCTGCAGGCCGGAAATGGCGAGCTATCGCCTGCCGATCCAGCGCGTGAACCTCGGCAAAGACGAGGTCCGCCTGACCTTCGTCGGCCACGCCACCTTCCTGATCGAGACGGCGGGCGGGGTGAAGGCGGCGACCGACTACAACGACTATGTCCGCCCGCCGGTGACGCCCGACATCGCCACGATGAACAAGGCGCATTCGACGCATAACTCACGCGCGCCCGATCCCGCCATCAAGCAGGTCCTTCCGGGCTGGGATCCGTCAGGCCGGGGCGCCGCCCGTCACGACGTCACCATGGGCGACATGCGCGTGCGCAATGTCCCGACCAATATCCGCTCCTATGGCGGCGACACCGACTATGACGGCAACTCGATGTTCGTCTTCGAGATCGGCGAGCTCTGCATCGCCCATCTCGGCCATCTCCATCACCCGCTCGAGCCCGGCCATTTGCGCGCGCTCGGGCGGGTCGACATCGTGCTCTTCCCGGTCGACGGCAGCTATACGCTCGACCAGGAGGGCATGCTGGAGGTGCTGAAGGCCGTGCAGGCGAGGGTGATGATCCCGATGCACTTCTTCGGGGGCGGCACGCTCAACCGCTTCCTGTCGCGTTCGCAGGACCTCTGGCCGGTCGAGCGCCGCGACCGGCCGCAGATCGTGCTGTCGAAGGCGAGCCTGCCGGCCAAGCCGACGATCATCGTCCTGCCGGGGCATTGAGCGTCAGGTGTTCACCCCGCCATCGATGGCGATGCCCGTGCCGGTGATGAAGCGCCCCTCCTCGCTGGCGAGATAGGCGATCAGGCCGGCTATGTCCTCGGCCTTGCCGAAACGCGGGATCGCCATCCTGACGCGCTGCGCCTCGGCGTGCTCGCCATCGGCCGGATTCATGTCGGTGTCGGTCGAGCCGGGATGGACGACGTTGACGGTGATGCCGCGCGGCCCGAGATCGCGGGCGAGAGCCTTGGTGAAGCCGATCAGCGCCGCCTTGCTCATCGCATAGAGCGCGATCCCCGGCTCCATCACCCGCTCGGCCAGGCACGAGCCGGTGGTGATGATCCGCCCGCCATCCGGAAGATGCTTGGCGGCGGCCTGCGAGGCGACGATCACGGCGCGGACATTGACCGCGATGACCTTGTCGATCTCGTCGATGCCCCAGCTGCCAACCTCGCCATAATGCCAGATGCCCGCATTGTTCACGAGGATGTCGAGGCCACCGAGCTCGGCCGCGGCCTTGTCGACCGCCGCTGTGAGCGCCGCCGGGTCGGCGCTGTCGGCCTGCAATACCACCGCCTTGCGGCCGAGCGCCCGGATCTTGTCCGCCACGGCCTCGGCCTGGTCGCGGGCGCGCTCATAGGTCAGCGCCACATCCGCCCCGTCCTGCGCCAGCCTAAGCGCCGTCGCCGCGCCGATGCCGCGGCTGCCGCCGGTCACCAGCGCCTTCTTGCCCGCCAATGTCGTCATGGGTCACCATATCTGTAGCGATTGATACAAATACACATGATGCGCTTGCCCCGTCGCGTCAAGCGATTTATTTATCGGTCGATACAGAAAGGTGAAAGCCATGGCCGAACGAGGCCGCCCACGTGCCTTCGACCGAGGAGAAGCCCTCCACCGGGCAATGCTGCTGTTCTGGGAGAAGGGCTATCAGGGCACCTCGATGAGCGAGCTCACCGCGGCGATGGGAATCAACGCGCCCAGTCTCTACGCCTGCTTCGGCAGCAAGGAGGCGCTCTATCGCGAAACGATGGCACTCTACGACGACTATGAAGGCGGCGGCTTCGGCGCCGCAATCGCTGCCGCTCCGGACGCGCGCGCAGCGATCGAGGCCTATCTGATGGGGTCGGCCAGGCTCTTCACTCGCCCTGGCAAGCCGGCAGGCTGTATGGTCGTGCTCTCCGTCATCCAGGCCGCCGGAGTAAGCGAAGAGGCTGCCTGCGAGCTGCGCGACGCCCGCGCCGAGATGCAAAGGCTGCTGGAAGCCCGGTTGCGGGCCGAGGCCGCGAAAGGCGCGCTTCCCGCGTCGTGCGATGTCTCGGCCATCGCGTCCTTCTACATCACGGTGCAACAGGGCATGTCGATCCGCGCGCGTGACGGGGCGACCCGCACCGAACTCGAAGCCGTGGCGCAAGGGGCGATGCTGGCCTGGGACGGGTTGACCAGAGCCCGGGCCTGACGCCGCAGCAGCCCACGCTATCCGCTTAACGCCTTGCTCAGCCTGATCCGAGGCTTTGCTGGGCAATGCGGGCCGGCTGCGGCACGATCATGCCGTGCAATGGAGCCTGGCATGATCCGTCCCCTCGCCGTCGCCGCCCTCGCTGTCGCCCTGCTGCCAGCAAGCGCCGAGGCGGCCAAGTTCCGCTCAGGCGGCAGCCGCTCGCAGACCACGAACGCCAGCCAGCCTCAGCGCGACGGCTCCAATGTCGTGGTGACGCCGAGCCTGCGCAGCCGGCAGACGGACGCCACAGCCGCCGCACCGCAGCCTCTGCATATCGCGTCTCCCACTGCGATCGCTGCGGCCGAAACAGCCAATCTGCGCGGCTCGCAGCCCGCCGAACCGCGCGTCTGGTGCCGCTCGCAGACGGTCGTCGGCGGCTTCTGCGTGATGAACTGAGCGCCGCTCAGGCCGCGTCCGGCCTGTCTGCGACCTGCATCGCCCGCCAGCGTCCCGGCGATTGCCCATAGGCCTTGCGGAAATGCCGGGTCATGTGGCTCTGGTCGGCGAAGCCGCTCGCGGCCGCGGCTTCGGCCAGCGTCTCGCCCTGGCGGATCAGCAACCGCGCCCGTTCGAGCCGGCGCATCACCAGGTAATGATGCGGGCTGGTACCATAGCGGCGGCGGAACTGGCGGGCCAGCGCATAGCGATCGAGCCCGGTGATCGCTTCCAGCATGGCGGAGTCGATCGTCTCGTCGCGGCTCTCGCTGAGGAAATCGCGCGCCCGCTCGCAAGCCCGCATCGCCGGCGTCTCGGCGCTGATCAGCGCGCAGGACGGATCGAGCTCGAGTAGCGCCTCGGCCAGCGCGCCGACGGCAGCGTCGCATTCCAGCGGTTCCAGCCCGTGCTCGACATCACCGAGCAGGCCGACCAGCGCCCGCATCAGGTTGCCGTCGCGGCAGACGGCATTGCCGATGAACGGCATCGCGCTGGCCCGCCCGGCGAGCGCGGCCATGATCAGCCCGGGCTCGATATAGGCCATGCGGTAGCGAAAACCGTCCTCGATCCCGGCCCGGCCGTTATGCAGTTCGTCGGGATGCAGCACGATCAGGTCGCCCGGTGTCGAATCGCGCTGCGCGCCGCGGTAGTCGAAGCTCTGCACCCCGCTGATCGTGTAGCCGATCGCATAGGTGTCGTGCCGGTGCGTGTCATAGGCATGGCCGCTGAAAAAGGCTTCGATCCGCTCGATGCCTTCGCCGTCCGGCGCGGTGCGGATCCAGTCACCCGGCGAGGCGGGCGCGCAAGAACGTTCAAGACCCGCCGGCTCGGCGGGCTCTATCGCTATCGGCATGCGCTTCGACACCAAGATTGCCATCATCGTCCTTGAAGAGCTCGCCGCCTGGCAGAAGCTCAACGTCACCGCCTTCCTGTCCGGCGGGCTGGTCGCCGCCGCGCCGGAACTAGGCGGCCAAGCTTACCGCGACGGCTCCGGCAAGGTCTACGGCCCGCTGGTACGCCAGCCGATCCTGGTCTTCGCCGCGACCTCCGCCGACCTCACCCGCGTGCTGCGCCGGGCCGGGGAAGCAGGCCTGACGCCCTCGCTCTACACGAGAGAGCTGTTCGCGACCGGCCACGACGAAGCCAATCGCGCCGCGGTCGAGGCGGTGACGACCGACGCCCTGGACCTCGTTGGCATCGCGCTCCACGGCGAGCGCAAGGCGGTCGACAAGGCGATCAAGGGGCTGAAGCTGCACCCTTGAGCCGGGCTCACCCCGTCCGCGCCAGCCGCCCCTCCAGCGGATAAGCCGGGTCGCTATAGCCCGGCGTCGAGGGGTGGCCAGCCGGCACCAGCGAGTCGACCAGCGCCTCGTCCTCAGCGGTGAAATCGGCCGACAGCGCCGAGAGGTAGCCCTGCCATTGCTCCATGGTGCGCGGGCCGGCCACGGCGGCGGTCAGGAGCTTGTTGTTCAACACCCAGCGGACCGCGAACTGCACAGGCGTCAGGCCCCGCGCCGCGGCATGGTCGCGGATCGTCCGGGCGATGATCAGCGATTCCTCGCGCCATTCCGTCTGCATTAGCCGCTTGTCGGCGCGCCCGGCGCGGGTGCCTTCCGGCGGCGCCTGGCCGGGCTCGTATTTCGCCGTCAGCACGCCACGCGCCAGGGGCGAGTAGCTGGCGACGCCGAGCCCGTAATAGCCGCAGGCCGGCAGATGCTCGACCTCGGGCATGCGGTTCATCGCGTTGTAATAGGGCTGGCTGACCACCGGCCGGTCGATGCCGAGTTCGTCGCAGAGCCGGCAGATCTCGGCGACGCGCCAGCCGCGATAATTCGAGACGCCGAAATAGCGGATCTTGCCGGCCCGAACGAGGTCGCCGATCGCCCGGATCGTCTCGGCGAGCGGCGTCCCATGGTCTTCCTTGTGCAGGTAGTAGATGTCGATGAAATCGGTACCGAGCCGCTTCAGGCTGGCGTCGCACGCTTCCAGCAACCATTTGCGCGAGAGCCCCCGCTGGTTCGGGCCCTCGCCCATCGCGTTCGCCGCCTTGGTCGCCAGCACCCAGCCATGGCGGTTGCCAGCGATGGCGCGGCCGGTGATTTCCTCCGAACGCCCCTCGGCATAGACGTCGGCCGTGTCGATGAAGTTGATGCCGGCCTCGGCGGCGCTGTTGATGATCCCCAGGGCATCGGCTTCCTCGGTCTGCGCGCCGAACATCATCGTGCCCAGGCACAGCGGCGAGACCTTGAGGCCGGAGCGGCCGAGCGCGCGATAATCCATGACGATCTCTCCTGAGCAGGCGGGCAAACCTGCCGCAGAGCCGTGCCCCGCACCAGCACCGCTGACGCAATGCCGCCGCGCGCAAGAGAATCCTTAACATTTCGTGCCAGGCTGCCTGGATGGCAGCCATCCCGTCCGATCCGGCGCAGCTCGCAGCGCTCATCAAGAGCCAGAATCTCGCGACCCTGCTCGCGACGATGACCGGCAATGGCGGCCTTGCCGCCGGCAAGACGGTCGAGGCCAAGCTCGTCTCGGTCGACCAGGGCGGCAACGCCACCGCCCTGGTCAACGGCGTCAAGGTCGCACTCGTCCTCGCCGGACCAGAGGCAAGGCAGGCTGCGCTGCAGCCGGGCGCCGGCCTGATGCTCAAGCTCGCTGCCCCCGCCGAGCCCGGCGCGCCGCTGCAGGCGACGCTGGTCGGCATCCGCCCGGCACAAGCCAACAGCTCCAACGCTTCGCCAGCCGCCGGCCAGCCGCCGGTCGGCACGACGCCTTCGACGCCACAGTCTCCGCAAGCTGCGACCCCGGCCGCTGTTGCCGCCGCAACGACGCAGGCAGCGGCCGCCCCTGCGGCCTTGCAGGCCGGCCGCGCGATCCCCGCCGCCAACACGCCGGTCACTCCGCAGAGCGCGCCCGCCGCGCCTCGCGCGGTCGCCGGCCCTCTTCTCGGCGCCGCCCTCGGGCGGCAGGACAGCCTCGCCCCGCTCTTCGCCAATCTCGGCAGCCTGGCGCAGGGCTCGGTCGCGCTGACATTGCCGAAGCCCTTGATGGCCCTGGTCGACCAGATTCTGGCCCAGCGCCTGCCGACTGCCGAGACGAGGCCTGTCACCGCGGAAACGCTGAAGGCGGCCGTTGCCCGCTCCGGCGTCTTCCTCGAAGCCAGGCAGGCGGCAGGTGAAGCCCCAACGCCGCAAACCGACCTCAAGGCGGCCTTGCAGAGCCTGCGCGACCTGCTGAAGCCCGCGGTCGAAGGGGCACCGGCGGCCCGCCCTCAACTGCCGCTCCCCGGCGAAGCGACGAACGAAGCTGCGCCGCAGCCCGGACGCTCGGCCATGCGCAGCACACCGGAGCAGGATGCCACGGCCTCGGCTCCGACAAAGCCTCGCCCTGCCCCGCCGCGCGACGGCCTGCTGACGCCGCAGCCGGCCGCGGAGGCCAGTCTGACCAACGCCGCGCGCCCGGCCGCAATCGCGCAGACACTGTTCGGCCAGGCGGAGGCTGCGCTCGATCGCATCGCGCTTGCCCAATACGCCTCGCTGCCGCAGGAGGCGGCGCGCCTCGACCAGCAGCCGCCGGCGCGCTGGCTGACCGAGATCCCATTGGCCCTTCCGAACGGCACCGCCGTGCTGCCACTCGAGATCGAGCGCGATCCGCCGCAATCCGGCTCGGCCACGCCTGACGCACCGCTCTGGCGCGTGCGCTTCGCTCTGGATGTTGAGCCGCTCGGGGCACTCCAGGGTGTGGTCACCCTGCAGGGCCGCGCCATTGGCGTCTCCTTCTGGGCCGAGCGCGAAGACACCAGCCGCCTGCTGCGCCAGGCGACTCCCGATCTGGAGACCTCTCTGCTCCGATCGCGCTTCGACAGCGCCGAGTTCGAGGTCTTCACTGGCCATCCGCAGCAGGCCAAGGCGGCTGCCGGCCAGTTCCTGGATCGCCGCTCATGAGTCAATCGCAGCCATTGCCGCTCGCCGTCGCGCTCGAATATGACGGCCAGGGCGCGCCGCGCGTCACCGCCAAGGGCCATGGCGTCGTCGCCGAGAAGATCGTCGAGACCGCGCGCGAGCATGATATCGCGATCGAGCAGAACGCCGCCCTCGCGCAGGCGCTCTCGGCGGTCGAGCTCGAAGACAGCATCCCCGAGGAGCTCTATCTCGCCACAGCGCAGGTGATCGCCTTCGTGCTTGGCCTGCGCCGCCGCGGTGGCCCATCGCGCCCATGACCGCTTCGATCGTGGTCCGCCGCCTGCCGGCCGGAACCTATGGCGCCAGCTATTCAGAGGCCTTCGCCGATCTCTGCCGGCGTGCGGAGGCGCCCAATCTCCACATGGCGCCGGCGGCCATCGCGGGTGCGATAAGTTTTGGCATCGCGAGTGAGGACATTGTCGTCCTGGCAGTGCAGGAGGAAGGCGACGAGCGCCTGCTCGGCCTCTGGGCCCTGCGTCGGACGCGCAGCCTCCACAGCGGCCTCGTATTCGTCCTGGAATCGCCGCTGGTGCCGCTCTACGAGGTGTCCTCGGCTCCGGTGCTCGACCGTGAGCGGGCGAGCGAGGTCGCGTCGGCGCTGCTGCAGGCCATCATCGAGGCGCCGGACCTGCCGAAGTTCCTGAAGCTGCCTCTGCTGCCCATGTCGGGCGGTGTCTTCGTCGCCATCGAGGCCGCGCTGGCGGCGACCGGCAGCGCCATAGCGACCTTCGAGCGCTGGCAACGACCGATGCTCGTCGCGGAGCCGGGCGACGATGCCGAGCGCTATCTGCGCCGCACCCTCGGCCAGGGCTACAAGAAGCGGATGCAGCAGCATCGCCAGCTGGAAAAGGCCGGCACGCTCGCCTATCAGCGTCACCGCGGCGGCAATGCGATCACCGCGCTGGAAGAGTTCCTCGCGCTCGAAGCAGCCGGCTGGAAAGGCCGCAGCGGCACCGCGCTCGCCAACCTGCCACAGCATGACGCCTATATCCGCAAGATCGTCAGCAACTTCGCCGCCGTCGATGCCGCGCGCATCGACCTGCTCCAGCTGAATGGCGTACCGATCGCCGGCGGCCTGCTGCTCGACCATGCCGGCCAGTCGCATTTCCTCAAAATCGCCTATGACGAGGACAAGGCCCGGCTCTCGCCCGGCCGTGCGCTGGCCATCGAAATGCTGCGCGCCGACTTCGCTGTCGGCCGCCCGTTCCGGCTCGATAGCGGCGCTGGCGACCGGGTCGACGCTTCCGCCTATCCCTGGGGCGAGCGCCATGAGATGGCGAATGCGATCATCGCCCTCGATGGCCGCTCCGCGCTCTTGCCCAGGCTCGCGGCGGCGGCACGCCTACAGCTAAGGCGCTGGCGCGACCGGGCCTGACGCGAGGCCAAGCTGGGCCAATACCCAGCGCCCAACCTCCGGCTTGAAATGGACATTGTCGACCCAGAAGCGCGATGAGCCTTTGTCAGGGTCGAAATCGTCGAAGGGATGGCCAGTCGCGAGGTCATGCAGCGTGAGACCATGTCGGCCAGTCACCACGGCGATGTCGGTTCGCCAGCGCTCGAACTCTCGCAAGCGCCCGCCTCGTTCCAGCAGAGCGAGCTGCGCGCCGCTCACCGGCGAGAGGTAGACCGCAACATCGAGCCCGCGCAGGCACTCCAGCGCGGCATCGAGCGCCGCGAGCCGCTCGGGCTCGTATTCCATCGCCGCGATGTCCTGGCCAGCCGCGACCTTGCGGGTCAGCGCGGCGTCGAAATCCGGCGTCGTCTTGAAGCCGTCGCCGCGCCAGAGGCCAGGCTCGGTGCGTTGCTGGCCCCGGCCCCGAAGGTTCTCCGGCGCCTCCGAGTTGAAGATCAGCTTCAGCCGCATCTCGGCGCGGCCGAGCCTGCTCGCCAGATCCGGTCGCAAGGGCGGAGGCGGCGGCAGCCGCGTGAACATGAAATAGTCGAGGCCGATGACGACACGTCTGATGCTGCCGACATCGCGCGCCAGCGCCGCCAGCACCGGCAACTCGTTCGCCATCAGCGAGGAGAAGCCTGCATTATAGGCCGGCTGAGGCAGCCCCGTCACAAGGTCGCGCGGATCGAGCCCGCGATAGACCACGGAGGAACCAACGAGCAGCGTCCCTGGCCGGAGATTGGCGATCTGCAGCGGCTTCACCCGGCGCATCTGCGTGTCGAGCAGGCGGCTTGCGCCTGCCCCATCCCGCGTCCAGGGCGGCGTAGCCCGGAAGACCCAGAACGGGTCGCGCCAGAGCGTCGCCGCCCCCGTCAGCAGCAGAACGCCCACGACGACGGCGACGAAAGTCGCCGCAAAGCCGCCATGACGAACGGGCTGATCCAGGTTGGACACGACGGTCATCGCGCGGCGCTAGCAGATCGCGGCCTCGCCCGCGAGCCCTTACGTTGACCGCAATCGCAAGCTGCTCGATAGACATCTTAGGCAATAGCGCGACTGGCGCGAGGAGGATCATGCGCGTTCTGGTGACAGGGGCTGCCGGCTTCATCGGCAATGAGACAGCCCGGGTTCTGCTCGAACGCGGTGACGAGGTCGTCGGCATCGACAATCTCAACGACTATTACGATCCCGCCCTGAAGGAGGCGCGGCTGGCCCGTCTCGACGGCCATAACCGCTTCAGCTTCGAGCAGCTCGATCTCGCCGATCGCGACGGTATGGCCAGGCTCTTCGCCGAAGGGCGGTTCGAGCGCGTCGTCCATCTCGGCGCCCAGGCCGGCGTGCGCTACTCGATCACCCATCCGCAGGCCTATCTCGATTCCAACCTCACCGGCTTCGGCCATGTGCTGGAAGGCTGCCGCCGTAGCGGCGTCGAACACCTGGTCTACGCCTCGTCGAGCTCGGTCTACGGCGCCAACACCCGCACGCCCTTCCGCGTCGAGGACAATGTCGACCACCCGGTCAGCCTCTATGCCGCGACCAAGAAGGCGAATGAGGGCATGGCCCATGCCTATGCCCATCTCTACGGTTTGCCGACCACGGGCCTGCGCTTCTTCACCGTCTACGGCCCATGGGGCCGGCCCGACATGGCGCCGATGATCTTCACGAAGAAGATCCTCGCCGGCGAGCCGATCGAGGTATTCAACGAAGGCAAGCACGAGCGCGACTTCACCTATGTCGACGACATCGTCGAGGGCGTCGTCCGCGTGCTCGATCAGGTCGCCGCGCCCGATCCGGCTTGGTCGAGCGACGAGCCCGGCCCGGCAACGTCCTCGGCGCCCTGGCGGCTCTACAATATCGGCAACTCCGATCCGGTGCCGCTGATGGAGTTCATCGCAACGATCGAGCAGGCGCTCGGCAAGAAAGCCGTGATGGAGATGAAGCCGCGCCAGCCAGGTGACGTGCTGCGCACCGCCGCCGACGTCTCGGCACTGGAAGCGGCGGTCGGCTTTCGCCCGCACACGCCGCTGGCCGATGGCATCGGGCGCATGGTGCGCTGGTATCGCGACTTCTACCGCGTCTGAGGATTTGCCATGGCTACCCCCGCGAAGATCGGCATCGTCACCGTCTCCGACCGCGCTTCGGCCGGCATCTATGCCGACGAAGGCGGCCCGGCGATCGTCGACTACTTCGCCAAGGCGCTCACCAGCCCATGGCAGGCGGTCACCCGCGTCATCCCGGACGAACGCGGCGGCATCGCCCAGACGCTGATCGAGCTCGCCGACAAGGAAGGCTGCTGCCTGATCGTCACCACCGGCGGCACCGGCCCGGCCCCGCGCGACGTCACACCCGAGGCGACGGAGGACGTGATCGACAAGCTGATGCCGGGCTTCGGCGAACTGATGCGCCAGGTCAGCCTCGCCAAGGTGCCGACCGCGATCCTCTCGCGCCAGCTCGCCGGCATCCGCGGCAAGGCGCTGATCGTCAATCTGCCCGGCCGCCCGCGCGCCATCGCCGAATGCCTGGACGCGGTAATGCCGGCGATCCCCTACTGCATCGACCTGATCGAGGGCCCGTATATCGAGACGGACCCGGCGGTGATCGTCGCCTTCCGGCCGGGGCAGAAGCCGAAAGGGTGAACAAGACCTCGACCGACACCACCACCCTTCCCGCATGAGCGTTTATCGGATGGTAGCTTCGGCGTTGTAGGACTAGGCGGATTGGATTTCGCCGGAAGCCCTACATGACTGCAAAGATCGTCCCTCTCATCATGGCCGGCGGCTCCGGCACCCGCCTCTGGCCGCTCTCGCGCGACACCATGCCGAAGCAGTTCATTGCGCTGCTGGAGGATGGCCTTTCGACCTTCCAGGCGACGTTGCAGCGGCTCGTCCATCCGGCTTTCGGCGCGCCGATCGTCATCACCAACAATGATTTCCGCTTCGTCGTCGCCGAACAGATGCTGGCGCTCGGCATCAAGGGCGAGATCGTGCTGGAGCCAGAGCGGCGCGATTCCGCAGCAGCGATCGCGGTCGGCACGGTCATGGCGGGCAAGCGCGATCCCGAAGCAATCTGCATCGCCCTCGCCTCCGATCATGTCGTCGGCAATGCCGAAGCCTTCCGGGCGGACTGCAAGAGTGCTGCGAAGCTGGCCGCGACCGGGCTGATCATGACGCTCGGTATCAAGCCGACGCACCCTTCGACCGCCTATGGCTATCTTGCTCCCGGCGAGGCGCTCTCCGAGCCCGGCGCCAACCGCCTCTCCCGCTTCGTCGAGAAGCCGAAGCGCGATCTCGCTGAGCAATACCTGACCGAGGGCTATCTCTGGAACAGCGGCAACTTCCTCTTCGCCGCCAAGACCATGCGCGACGAGCTCTCGCGTCACGCTCCTGCGGTCCTCTCGGCGGCCGAGGCGGCGGTCGAGAAAGCCAGCCGCGACCTCGACTTCCTGCGGCTCGATCCGGAGAACTTCGGCAAGGCCACCAAGATCTCGATCGACTATGCCGTGATGGAGCGCACCGCCCATGCCGGCATGCTCGCCGCCTCCTTTGACTGGTCGGATGTCGGCTCCTGGGATTCGATCCATGAGATCAAGCCGCAGGATGACAACGGCAACGTCCTCGAAGGGCCGGCAGTCGCGCTCGACACCCGCCGCTCGCTGATCCGCAGCGAGGAGGTTCTGACCACCGTGGTCGGGCTCGACGACGTCGTCGTGGTCTCGACCCGCGACGCCGTGCTCGTCTCCTCGATGGCGGCGGCCGGCAAGGTCAAGACCCTGGTCGAGCAGATGAAGGCGGAAGGCCGCCCCGAGGCCAGCGAGCACCTGCGCATCTACCGGCCCTGGGGCTGGTACCAGCGCATCGACATCGGCGCCCGCTTCCAGGTCAAGCGCATCCACGTCAAGGAAGGCGGCCAGCTCAGCCTGCAGAAGCATTTCCACCGCGCCGAGCACTGGGTCGTCGTGCACGGCACCGCCGAGGTCACGCTCGACGACACGGTCCGCTTCGTCCACGAGAACGAGTCGGTCTACCTGCCGATCGGCTGCACGCACCGACTGAAGAACCCCGGCAAGATCGGGCTCGAGTTGATCGAGGTCCAGGTCGGCAGCTACACCGGCGAGGACGACATCGTCCGCATCGAGGATATTTACGCGCGCAGTTAGGCAGCGCGCGGCCCTGAATGACCCGGCTATTCCACCATTTGGAGGCTTGCGGCGAGAACCTGGCTTCATAGTCTCGCCGGGCGGGCGATTTTTCCTGGCTCCGGCCTCAAGGAGGGATCACGGTGATCAGACATCCCGCGCTGCTGGCTGCAATGGCGGTCTTCCTGTTTGCCACTGCGCCGGCCGAGGCGGCCAGGTCCGCCTACCGCACCGGGATCGCGAGCGCCAAGAAGCGTGGCTTTTCCAACGCCCAGTGTTACGCATCGGTCTTCGCGACCTACGCCGTGCAGAACAGGCACGGCAAGTTCAGGGCGCCGGCCGGCACCAGCAAAGCGGCCATCGGCTATAGGAACGAACAGATGAGCAAATGCGGCATTTCAATCTGACGCCGTAGGTCGAAGCGTCAGCATCGTCGCGGAAGTCCGCCTCTCGCACCGAGACGACAACCAGGCCGACGCTGCGCAATCGCTCAGCCCTTCTCAAGCTCCTGCCCGATCGCGCGGATCAGATCCGGCGACAATGGGTCCATCCGCGAGCTGAAACTGCCGATCAGGCTGCCATCGCGGCCGATCAGGTATTTGTGGAAGTTCCAGCTCGGCAGGTCGCTCGGGCGCTGGTTGGCCGCCCAGCGATAGAACGGGTGGGCATCGGGCCCACGCACCACGTTCTTCTGGGTGATCGGATAGTTCGCGCCATGGCTCTGGCGCACCGCCTCGGCGATCGCCGCGCCATCGAGCGGCTCTTGTCCGCCGAAATCATTGCTCGGCACCGCGATCAGCACGAGGCCGCGCTCGCGATAGCGTTCCCAGAGCTGTTCGAGCCCGGCGAACTGCCCAGCCAGCCCGCATTGCGTCGCCGTGTTGACGATCAGGATCGGCTTGCCGCGATAGGCCGAGAGCGGGATACGCCCGCCTTCCGCCCGGTCGAAGCTGAAGGCGTAGGCATTGCTTTCGCCCTGTGCGGCCAGCGCCGGAGCGGCCGGTGCGAGGCTAAGCAAAGCGAGGATCTGGCGGCGATGGAAGCGCATGGACAAGCTCCGCGATGATGCCAGGCTACTGCCGCTGCAGCCTACTCGCCAAGTAAGATATCCGCGAGCGAAAACGAAAAACGCCCCGGCACAGACCGGGGCGTCGATCGCTGGCGAAGCAACCGGCTGCTCAGCAGGCCAGCACCTTCTTCACGCGCACCTCGAGATCGCGCAGCTCATAGGGCTTCACGACGTAGTGGTCGGCGCCGTTGCTGGTCGCCTCGTCCATCTTGTCGACCGAGCGCTCCGAGGTTGCCATGATGATCTTGATCTGGTTGAGCTCCGGCACCGAGCGGATGGCGCGCAAGAGGTCGATCCCGCTCATACCGTCCATATTCCAGTCGAGCAGCAGCAAGTCGTAGCGCTTGGTTTGCATCTTCATCAGGGCTTCGCGCGCGTTCTCCGCCTCGTCGATGTCCTGGAACTCGATCTGCTTGAGGAAATAGGTCGCAAGCCCGCGCATGCTCTTCTGGTCGTCGACCACGAGGATGCGGTAGTCGCTTCTCGCCTTTGACATGGTACTCTCCTATGGCACCGGTCCGAAAAGCGGATTCCACTTTTCGGAAAAATCCGATGCGATAACAATGCGATAGATCATCGTGACCGCGTCCGTTCGGATGCGCGATGATCTATGCGGTACGCTGCTGCGGGCGTTCACCCAGCAGCCCCGCGATGGCTCCTCCGATCTGGTCGAGCGGTACGACCCGGTCGGCGGCGCCCAACTCGAACGCGGCTTTCGGCATCCCGTTTACCACACAGGTCTCGCCACTTTGGATTAACGTCGCAGCGCCTGCTTTGCGCATGGCTAACAAACCGTCAGCGCCGTCGCGGCCCATGCCGGTGAGCAGCACGCCGATCGCATGGCTGCCGAGCGAGCGGGCGACCGAATGGAACATCACGTCGACCGAGGGGCAGTGTCCGCTGACCAGCGGCCCTTCCTTCACCAGGCAGACGAGCTCGCCCCGGCGCTCCTCGATCTCGAGATGTTTCGTTCCACCCGGCGCAACCACCGCCATGCCCGGCCGCAAACGATCGCCGTCGGCCGCCTCGCGCACGTCGAGCCCGGTCGCGGCCGAAAGCCGTGCCGCGAACTTGGCGGTGTAGCCGGCCGGCATGTGCTGAACCACCGCGATCGGCAGACGCAGATGCGCGGCGTCGCGCATCACCGTCTGCACCGCCGGCACGCCGCCGGTCGAGGCGCCGATCGCGATCAGGGAGACCTTGCCATGGGCGACCGCTGCAGGCGCAGCGACGGGCCGCGTCGGCGCAGACACCGCCGGCCGCTGCTGCACCGCCATCTCGCGGGCGGCAGCGAGCATGCGCCGGCTGGCCGAGGCACGCTGCAACGCCGCGGCGACATGCTTCATGAAGCCTTCGAGCGTATGCGTCGCCCCGTCCGGCTTCTCGATGAAGTCGATCGCGCCGAGCTCCAGCGCCTGGATGGTGTTGTCAGCGCCCGGGCCGCCGAAGGCCGAGACGATCAGCACCGGCAGCGGGTCCTGCTTCAGCACGCGGGCCAAGAGCTTGAGCCCGTGCCGGCCAGGCAATTCGAGATCGAGCGTCAGGATGTCGGGGCGCAGTTCCTGGATCGCGTCCCAGCCCTCCTCGGCGCTGCCGGCGACGCCGATCACCTGGAAGCCGGGCGTCGAGTTGATGATCTGCGTCATCAACTTCTGCATCAGAATGGAATCGTCGACGACCAGGACTTTCACCGGGCCGGCGGACGAGGTCAGCGGGCTCATCACCAGATCTCCACTTCACCAGCCACCGGCTGGGTCTTGAGGCGGTTGAGATAGGCCATTTCCTGCTCGCGCTCAGGATCGCGCGCCGCCTGCTGGACGTGCTGGACCCAGGCGCGCCCGGTCGCGGGCTGGTAGTGGATGCGGCGCGAGCGCGTGCCGCCGACATCCCTGGATACCACCGGAATCCCCTCACGGGCGAGGAACTCGTTGACGAAGATGATGTTGCCCTCGCCGATCGCCAGCATGGTGGCGCCGGAGAGCACGCGGGCGCCGCCGAAGACCTTGGCCTCGAGCTGGCCGCGCCTGGCGCCGCGCTTCAACAGGCCGTTGATCAGCACCTCCATGGCGGTGTCGCCATAGCGCTCGCCGGCGCTGGCGTCGGTGCCGCCATTGTTCTTCGGCAGCAGGAAATGGTTGAGCCCGCCGACACCGATCTGCGGGTCGCGCATGCAGACCGAGACGCAGGAGCCGAGCACCGTGGCGACGATCTCGTCCTTCGCCGCAGTGATCTCGTGCTCGCCCGGCGCGACCGTGATGATCGTGGCGTCGAAGCGCGGGTCGAAATAGCGCCGTGAGGATCGGTTCAGGCTCATGGCGTGCGCTCGTAGATGGTGCGGCCGATCAGCCTGAGCTGAGGATGCGGCTGGGGCAGTGATTCAGAATGGCCGAGATAGAGGAAGCCGCCCGGTTGCAGCAGCGCGACATAGCGGTCGAGGATCGCGGCCTTGGTCGGCGTGTCGAAATAGATGAAGACGTTGCGGCAGAAGATCACGTCGAACGGCCCCTTCATCGGCCAGCGTTCGATCAGGTTCAGCCGCTTGAAGGCGATCAGCCGTTTCAGGTCGTCCGCGATGCGGGCTTCGCCGCGCGTGCTCTGGCCCTCCAGCCTGAGTAGCGGGCGCAAGTCCGCCGGCAGCCGGTCGAACTGGTCGGCGGGATATTGTCCGGCAGCCGCGCGGTCGAGGATGTCGGTGTCGATGTCGGTCGCCAGGATCTTGAAGTCGAGATCGCTGCGATGGCCGATCACGTCGCGCGAGATCGCGGCTGCGCTGTAGGGCTCCTCGCCCGAGGAACAGGCCGCCGACCAGATCCGGATTCGCCCGCGCCGCCCTGCCCGCTCCTGGATCAGGCGCGGCAGCACGTCCTTGCGCAGATGGTCGAAATGGTGGCGCTCGCGGAAGAAGGCCGTGTGGTTGGTGGTGACGGCGTTGATCAGCTCCGGAATCTCGTCGGTCGCCGCGGATGTGCGCAGATAGGCGCAGTATTCCGCGATGGAGCCGAGCCCGAGCACCTTGACGCGCCGCGCCAGACGTCCGCGCGCCATCGCCTCCTTGTGCTCGCGGATGACGATGCCAGCGTGCTCGTAGACCAGCTTGGCCACGAGGGCCATGTCGTCACGGCTGAGCGTGGTGTCCGACTGGACGGGCTGCGGGGCAAGCATGCTCTGACCTTAAGAAACGAACTAGAATTCCGCCCACTCGTCCACCCGGCCGCCACCGGCGACGCGGCGGCGCGGGGTGACGGGACGGGCTTCGGTGGAACGATGACTATCCTGGCGGCCCGGCTGGCGCCGCGGCTCGCTTGGCGCCGGGACTGACAACGGGCGTGCCTGGGCCATGGGCCGCTCGAAACGGAAGACGCCGGCGAGCTCGCGCAGCGCTTGCGTCTGCTCGGCGAGGCTCGCTGCTGCGCTGGCGCTCTGCTCGGCCAATGCCGCGTTCTGCTGCGTCGCCTCGTCCATCGCCGCGACGGAGCGGCTCATCGCCGCGATGTCGCCGGCTTGCCCCGTGCTCGCCTGCGAGATCTCCGCCACCGTCGCCGAAACCTGCTCCACCGCGGTGACGATCTGGCCGAGCGTCTCGCCGGTGCGGCGCGCCAGACGCACGCCTTCGGCGACCTGTGCGTTGGAATTGGCGATCACGCCCTTGATGTCCTTGGCGGCCGTGGCCGAGCGCTGCGCCAGAGTGCGCACCTCGCTCGCGACCACCGCGAAGCCCTTGCCGGCCTCGCCGGCCCGCGCCGCCTCGACCGCGGCGTTCAGCGCCAGGAGGTTGGTCTGGAAGGCGATCCCGTCGATCACGGTGACGATCTCGGCGATGCGCGCCGAGGACTGCTCCATCCGCCCGATCGCCGTGATCGTCTCGGCCACCGCCTGCTGCCCGGTCCCGGCGACCGCCATCGCCTCGCCGGCGAGCTCTGTCGCGTTGCGCGAACGGCCGGCGCTCTGCGTGATCGAAGTTGCGAGCTGGCCGGTCGTCGCCGCCGTCTTGTCGAGGCCGATGGCCGACTGCTCGGTGCGCCCAGCGAGATCGGCCGCACCGGCCTTGATCTCGACCGCCGTCGCCGCGACATGGGCTGCCGCAAGCTGGATCCCGGAAACGGTCTGCGTCAGCCGCGCCAATGTCTGGTTGAGCCCGGCCTTCAACTCGCCGAGACGCCCGTCATAAGCGCCATCGACACGCCCGGTCAGGTCGCCCTCGCTGAGGCCCGCGAGCACCGCAGCGAATTCATCGGTAGCCGCTTCGACGATCGCATTGATCTCGTTGACGCCCTTGGCGATGCGCTGCAGCGCCTCCGGCTTGCCGGCGAGCGGCACGCGCTGGGAGAAATCGCCGTCGGCCGCGGCGGCGACGACGGCAGCGACCTCGTCGGCCGCGCGCAATTCCTCGGTCAGCTCGCGCCATTCGATCGTCGCACCGAGCCGCTGGCCGTCGGGCTGCATCATCGTGGTCAGCGTCAGCGCGACCATGCGCTTGCCGAGCGCGACGCGCATCGTGCGCGCTTCGGGCACGCCCTGCGGGCCGGCGAACAGCTCGAGCACCTTGCCGAGCATGTCCTTGGCCGAGACGCCTGGGAACGCGGCGCGGAAATCCTCCTGCGCCCCGCTGAAGAAGGCGAGCAGCGACTTGTTGACGTAGACGACCCGGCCTTGCACATCGCAGACCATGATCGCGGTGCGGCAGCCATCGAGCGCCGCCTTGATCCGCCCCGCCTCGAGTGAGCTTTCCTGGACCTGGCGCAGCGCCCGCGAGAGCTCGCCGATCTCATCGCGGCGGGCGAATTCCGGCACGGCTCCGGGCATGCCTTCAGAGAGCTTCTCCATGCCCTCGCGCAACGCCGTGACCGGCCGCGCCAGCGAGCGGGCCGCGAGCCAACCGAGGCCGGCAGCAAGAGCGACACCGGCGACGCCGAACGGCAGGGCCGTGCTTGCGAAACCCGACAGCGCCGCTTCGACCTGCTGGCTGGACAGGCCGAGGGCGCCGAGCCGGCCGGCCGCACTCTGCTGGACTGCATATGCGACGAGCCCGCCCGAAACGGCAGCGCCGCCGGCGAACAGCGCCGGCAGCTTGACCGAGAGTTTCGAGAAGGCGCCCAGCTGAGTCATCGGTTCTTTTTTGTCTTTCAGGCGGTCCTGATCATCATTCGGCATTCCGGCTGGGCGCTACCGGGCAAGGCCGCTGGACGCTCAGGCGACGCGCAGCTGCTTGTCCTGGTTGTCGCCGCCGTCACGGATCACCGCGGCGAGGTCGAGCAAGGCGACGATCTCGGTGTCGAGCAGCACGAGGCCTTCGATCAGCCCGTGCTCGTCGCGTTCGAGGTCCGGCGCCGGCCTGACCGCGCTGACCGGTACGTCGACGATGTCCGAGACCGAGTCGACCAGCAGGCCGGCAGTCTTGTCCTCGACGTCGACGACGACGATCACATGAGTCGCGGTCGCCTCGGTGGAGCCGAGGCCAATCGCGGTGCGCAGATCGTAGACCGCGAGGATGACGCCGCGCAGGTTGAGCACGCCGCGCACATGCGGGGCCGCATGCGGCAGCGGCGTCGTCGCCTGCCAGCCCTTGATCTCGCGGACCATGCCGACATCGATACCGAAGGTGCGATCGCCGACCCGGAAGGTGACGATCCGGCGCGCCGCGGACTCAGGCTGCGCCGAGGTGAAGTGCTTTTCGCTGAGTTGCAGAGACATGGTTCATCCAGCCAGTTTGAGTTCGGGAACGGGTTGGCGGACACCGGAAGCCGCCACGCGCAGCATCGAGTCGACGTCGAGGATGAGCGCGACCAGGCCGTCGCCGAGGATCGTCGCAGCCGAGGCGCCGGCGACCGCGCCATAGTTCGACTCGAGGCTCTTCACGACGACCTGCTGCTGGCCGACGATCTCGTCGACGGCGATGCCGACATTCCCGCCGCGCTCGGTCTCCGCGATGATGATGATGTTCTCGTCGCGCTTGCCGGCCGAGCCCATGACGGCGCCGAGCCGGTGCAACGGCGTGATCTCGCCGCGCCAGCGCAGCACCTCCTGGCCGAAGGTCAGGTGCTCGATCGGCGTGTTGGCAAGGTGCTGCGTCTCGATCACGCTGGCGATCGGGATGACGTAGCGGTCGTCGCCGCAGCGGATCACCATGCCTTCGAGGACGGCGAGCGTCAGCGGCAGGGCGAGCGTGAACTTGCAGCCGCGGCCCGGCTCGGAATCGACGCTGATGCGGCCGCCGAGCGATTCGACGTTGCGGCGGACCACGTCCATGCCGACGCCACGCCCGGAGATGTCGCTGACCGCGTCGGCCGTCGACAGGCCGGCGGCGAAGATCAGCTGGTCGATCTCCTCCGGCGCGAGCTTCTCGTCGGCGCCGACCAGCCCGCGCGAGCGGGCCTTGGCGAGCAGCCGGTCGCGACCGATGCCGCGGCCATCGTCGGTGACCGAGATAACGATGCGGCCGGCACGGTGCTCGGCGATCAGCTTGATCGTGCCCTCGGGGTTCTTGCCGGCGGCGACGCGCTCGTCCGGCGTCTCCAGCCCGTGATCCATCGAGTTGCGGATCATGTGGGTCAGCGGATCGGCCAATTCCTCGATGATGGTCTTGTCGACCTCGGTGTTCTCGCCTTCGAGGACGAGCTTCACTTCCTTGCCGAGCGTCTGGGCGAGCTCGCGCACCAGGCGCGGCATGCGCTGGAACACCGCCTTCACCGGCTGGGCGCGCACCGCCATGACATGGTCCTGCAATTCGCGCGTCTGGCGCGACAGGGTCAGGATGCCTTCGGCGGTCTTGGCATAGACGTCATAGGGCAGCGAGCGCACGCACTCGACCAGCATGGACTGGGTGATGACGATCTCGCCGACCAGGTTCATCAGCCGGTCGATGCGATCGAGATCGACGCGGACGCTGACCGCCTGGCGCTGACGCGCGGCAGCGTCGTTGGCGACGGGCCGTGCCGGCGCGCGGGGCGCCGCCGGAGCGGCTGTAGCCGCAGGTGCGGCGGCCACCGGAGCCGCCACAGGCGCGGCGATCGGATGGATATCGGGCTGCGGCGAGGCATCCGTCGCCGGCCCAAGCCGGGCCAAGATCGCCGACAGGTCGGCGGCGACATTTTGTGGAACCTCGGGAGCGGCGGCCGGCGCCGCCTGGGCAGCGGGCTCAGCCTCGACCTCGGCATCAGCCAGGACCTCGACCTCGAACTCCTCATTGGCGAGGGTGAAATCGAATTTGGAGACAATCTCGTCGGCGCTGAGCTCAGTGCGCAGCATCACCGTGAAGCGCATATGGCAATCGGTGACGTCGAGCGCCTCGAGTCCCGGAACATGGCTGAGATCGCAGGCGACCGAGACGATCTCGTCCGCCGGCAGGATGCCGATCGCGACGCGCGGCTCGATCACGCGGCGGAACAGGTCCGCTTCCGGCGTGATCTTGATGCGGACGTCGTGACCAGGCTTGCGGACCGGCGCAGCAGCGGCAACGGGCTCGTCGTCGTCCCAGCCGTCATTGGCGGCGGCCGGAGCATCGGCAGCGGGCGCGCCCATCTTGGCGTCGACCATGGCGAGGAGGTTGCCGAGCGCGGCGATGCCTACAGGCGCATCGGAGGCCGGGGCCGCAGGAGCGGCTGGAGGGGCGACAGGCGCAGCCGCCTTGGCCTGGCCCACCTGTTCGAGCGCGGCGAGCAGGTCCGGGCGCACCGGCGCGACTTCGTCGTTGCGCGCGGCAGTAACGAGGTCGGCGACCGCGTCCGAGCAGCGCAGGAACAGCGTGAAGGGCGCATCCTCCAGCGCGACGCGGCCGGAGCGCAGATGATCGAGCGCCGCCTCGAAGACATGGGCGAAGCCGACAAGCTCGGTGCAGCCGAACGCGCCTGCGCCACCCTTGATCGAGTGGATGGCGCGGAAGGCCGCGTTGACGTCCTCGGAATCGGTCGAGCCCTCGTCGAGCGCCTGGAGTTTCTGCTCCAGAGCGCCGAGGAGCTCCTCGCACTCCTGGAAGAAGGTCTGCTTGAGTTCCGCCAGGGGATCCATGGACCGCCTCAGTTCTGGTAGCGCGCGACGAGGCCGAGCAGGGTGTTGGGTTCGAACGGCTTGACCATCCAGGCGCTGGCGCCGGCACGGCGGCCTTCCGCCTTGATCTCGGCGCCGTTCTCGGTGGTCAGCACGATGATCGGCGTGTTCTGGCCGGCCGGCCGCGAGCGGCAGGCACGCGTGAACTCGATGCCGTCCATGATCGGCATGTTGAGGTCGGTGATGACGAGGTCGGGCTTGAACTGGTCGAAGCGCGCCAGCCCTTCTTCGCCATTCTCCGCCTCGGCCACCTCATGGCCGGCATTGCGCAGCGTCATGCTGAGCAGGCTGAGCAATGTCTTGGTATCGTCGATCGCGAGGATCTTCATCGCGGGATCACTCCAGAACGAGAGCGCTTTGCGCCGGGTCGAACCCGATCGCCTGAAAGGACTGGCGGCACTCGTCCGAGGCCGCCTTGAGGCTGACGCTGAGCCCACGCGCCTTGGCGCTGGTCGCGGCTGCATGCAGGAGCTGGATCCACAGGCTCGGGAACGGCCCGGCCTCGGCGCACTCGACCGCGATGCTCTCCTTCTGCTCCAGCGCGACGAGGAGCTGGTTGCGGAAAGCCGCAGCCTCTGATCGGCCGAGGAAAGGCGGTAGGGAGACGGTGATGACCACTGCGGCGCGCCCTGCGTTTGTTGACTTGGAAGCATCCCGGGGATTGGTAAAAATTTCGCTAACTGGCCGGCCGCGCAGCAAGGATTATGGCCGTTCCGCGGCAGCTTCGTTCAACCTCAGAACAGGTTGTTGCTGATCGCGCGGGGCACCAGAGAGATGCTGCCGTTCGCTTCCTTGTACTTGCGGGGTATGTTGATGATGCCCGACAGGTGCAGCCAGAGATTGTTCGGCGAGATCGGCTTCACGATGATCTCGTGCGCGCCGAGCTTGGCGGCCTGCACCACCGCGCGCCGGTCGGGCTTTTCCATCATCACCAGCACCGGCGCCTTGGCGAAGGGCGAGGTCTTGAACGAGCGGATCGAGGCCAGGCATTTGACGCTGTCGCCGTCCGGCAGATCCCAGTCGAGCATGACGATGTTCGGCTGCTTCTGGATGAAGGTCGTCGCCGCCGTGGCGAGGTCGGCCGCCTCGAAGACCCGCTGCAGCTGCGCCTGGTAGAGCATCGTGCGGATGATGCGCCGGTAGTGCGGGCTGGGGTCGATCAGCAGCACCGAAAGATTCGGGAAGGATGGCGCGATATGCATGTCCGCAACTCGAAACTCGTACTCGACTAAAAACCTAGCACGCGGCGGTTAAGGCTCCGCCCTGCCCCGTCAGACGCTGAGGCCGAACCTGACGCCGCCCCAGTGCCGGCCCCGCACGACGATCGGCGCCGACAGATCCTCCATCACCAGGAAGTTGCCGCCGCCCATGTCGCGCCGATAGGTCTGCAACAGGAACGGCTTCTGGTTGCGCGCCGCGGCAAGGCCGGTGCGATCGTTGAAGATGCGCCGGTTGCGGCAATTCGCGTTGTTCCAGACCGGGTCCGCCCCCTGCGGCTGCGAGTACTTGCGATTATGGGTCGGCAGATAGCCGTTTCGGTCGATGGCCGCGCAGAAGACGATGCGCTTGCTCATCGACAGCATCTTCTCCTGCACCGGCTGCAGCAGCCGGTCGGTCAGCGCGGTGAAGCGGGTCATGAACTGCTGGGGGTCGCTGCCCGGAATCGGCCGGTAGGCCTCGTCGAACAGCTCGGCCTGGCCGATCTGTCCCTTCGCCAGCGCTTGCTCGAACAGCTCCGCCATCGTCGCGGCTGCCTCGACCGCGATCTCGATCATGTCGGATTGCGGCGTGCGCACGCCCGAGCCCGCGATCGCGCCGAGAACCGCTTCGCTGGTCGAGACCAGCGAAGCTCCGCGCCGCGCCGCGACTTCGAGGTTGCGGCCGGACTGGTCGACCCCGGCCACCAGTCCCTTGATCTCGTCGCCAACCTGCGCGAACGCCGCCGCATTCTCGCGAGCCGGCGCCGAGATCGAGTCGATCTCGCCGATCAGCCCGACGACCGAGCGGCCGAAATGATCGAGCTCGCCGATCTGCTGGGAAATGCCCTGACTCTCGTCGCTGGCGCGCCGCGCCGCCTGGGCATTCGCCTCGCTCTGCTTCGCCAGTTGGTCGACGGTCGCGACCAGCGCGTCGAGCTGCCTGGCGCTGGCGGCCGTCGCGTCGCGCGTCTGCTCGGCGAGCTGCTTCACCGCGGCGGCGATGACGGCGAAACCACGCCCGGCGACGCCGCTGCGCGCCGCCTCGACGCCGGCATTGATCGAGAGCAGCTGGATCTCGCGCGTGATCGTCTGGATCGCCTCGCTAGCCTCACGCGCCTTGTGCGCACGCCCGACAGCCTCGTTCAGCGCCAGCGAGATCGACTGCGCACCGCTGGATAGCTCTGCAATATCGTTCTGCGCCGCATTGAGCCCCTGCCGGACCGCGCCGGTGACGCGCTCCAGCCCACTCTTGACCACGGAGGCCGCCTGCTGGGCCGTATCGGCCGCCTGCTGGATCGCCTGGTTCGAGCGCGAGACCTGCTCGACCGAGGCGACGACACGGTGCAAACCGTCGGTCTGCCGGTCGAGCTCGGCGTTGACGTCGCCGACACGCCCCGAAATATCGGTGATCTCGGCGCTGAGCTTGCCGAAACGCTCGGCGATCTCGAGCACCGCCCGTGCTGCCGCCGCCGTTCCCGGCGCATCTTCATTGGCAGGATCAGGCAGCTTCAGAGCCGGGGCGAGCATCGATGCGGCGCTTCCCTTTTAGAGTTCTGGCGCCGAAGCTAAACGAACGCAGTAAATCGGCGGTTAATGATACTTTGAGCACAAGGAAAATGAGAGGGAACGAGTTCCTGGCTCGCCCCTCCCAAGTTCTCTTTTGGAGGCTGATTACCTGAATTGGCGTCAGCCACGGCAATTAATATCAGAATTCCTACCAGCTTCGGTGAGGCAATTCACATTTCTGAAAAATATCGAACACTCTTCAATAATCAAGAGATCCCAACTCCCTGTTTATTTCCGATCGCAGATATGTTTCGTCCTTGATTGCTATGGCATCCCTCGAAGCTTCGATGACATTGAACTTCGCCAGAACGCTCAATTGCTTCGTCACGGTTTCACGTTGAGACGCGATCCGCCGCGCCAGCTCGGCATGAGTAGGCGCGGGAGAGATACGCAGCAGCCCCTGCGCATCGCGACGACCGAGGCGAATCAACTCCGCGTACAGCCTCATCCTCATCGGCAGCAGCCGGCTTTCGACATAGAGCCGCTCCATGATGCGCAACCGGAGGCATAGGGCGCGAGCAACGAGTTCGGCGAACTCCGGAACGCTCCGCAATGAATCGAAAAACTGCCCGCGGCTCAGGGAAAACACCACAGTATCGTCAGCGACTTCGAAGTAAGTAGCTGGATCCACGATGCCAAAAGCTGACATGTCTCCAACGATGTCACCGGCCTTCAACTCGAACAACGACACCCCTTGTCCGTTAGGGCCAACGAAATAGGGAACGACCCGGCCAGCTTCGATGAGATATAGGCTATGGTCTTTCTCATTCGACTTATCGATGATGGTTCCTTTATCGAAAGATCTTCTTTTGAAATTACCAATGATAGCAAGTGCAGAGCGAATTTCGGTATCAGCTCCTCCCTTATTCGGCATGACTCCTCCAATCGTTGAACCCGCGCTGGATCATATACGGTCACGCGAGGAATACCTTTTCTGGGCGCCCAAATGCCTTAATCGACATAATTCGTGCACGCTCAAGGCCAATCAAGGCAAAAATACCCGTTCAGTGTTACAAATTGTAACAAGTAAACAACTTCACTTCATGTAAAAGTGAATAAATGCACATGTTGTTTTCATACAACATAATGATACTTACTTTAACACAGTGAATATGATCACATCCTGCGCATCCCCACGCAGTTAATTTTGCTCAGCCGCGCAAAGCTCGGCGATCGCAATCGATTTACACTTGGGGAATTGAATGAGACCTCTTGCTTCGAAACTCTGCACCGCGACGGCGGTCTTGATCGCCGCGGGCAGCGCAAGCGCTGCCGATCTGCCTAGCCGCAAGAGTGCGCCCGTCGAATATGTTCGCGTCTGCACGCCGCATGGCCAGGGCTTTTTCTATATCCCGGGCACCGAGACCTGCTTGAGGATCGGCGGGCGCGTCCGGGCCGAATACCTTTACGATCAGCCTTTCAGCCGCAATTTCGATGCCTCGGGCTTTCGGGCTCGCGGCCGCTTGAACGTCGACACCCGCACCACAACCGCCTTCGGAACACTGAGAGCCTTTCTCCGTTTCGACATCAATCGGGACAGCGGCGGCTACCGCGTGCCCGGTTCCGTCTTTCAGAATGTGAGCGCTTCGAACACGACCTTCCTCGACAAGGCGTTCATCCAGTTCGGCCCGATCACCGCCGGCCGCGCCCAATCCTTCTTCGACTTCTACGCCAACGACCTGAACTGGGGTCTGTTGCGCGGGTCGGACGTGTCGACCCAGCTCTTCGCCTATACCGCCACGTTCGGTAGCGGCTTCAGCGCCACCCTGTCGGCGGAAGATGGCGCCGAACGCCGCTTCAACACCTTCGACAACGTTCCGTTCGGCCCGGTCGTCTCGACCGGCGGCAACCGGATGCCCGATGTCGTCGTCAACCTGAACCTCACGCAAGGCTGGGGATCGGCACAGCTCTCCGGCGCGCTGCACCAGATCACCACGGCGGCCGGCAACACGGCGGTCAATCTCGATACCGAGTACGGCTTTGCCGGTCTGGCCGGCCTGAAGCTCAACTTGCCAATGCTGGCGAAGGGGGATGTCCTTTGGCTGCAAGGCGTCTACGCCGAGGGCGCGTCGAGCTATCTCGGGGCCGGCACCTACGGCAGCTTCACCAACGTCAACCCGATCCAGGTCGGCGGCATTCTGGTCAATGCCTATGATGCCGTCGCTGTGGCCAACGGCGTTTCCACCGCCACCTTGAAGAAGACACGTGGCTACGCTCTGACGGCGGCATTCCTTCACTATTGGACGCCGACGATCCGGCAGGCTGTTTTCGGTTCGTATCTGAACGTCGAAAGCGCAGCGAATACCAACGTCACCGACTTCAAGGAATACAGGGCCGGCTCGAACCTGATCTGGTCTCCCGTCAGCGGCCTCGATATTGGCGTCGAGGTTCTCTACACGAAGCTCGATCCCAAGGGGCGCGTCCCGGACCTCAACCGAGGCGGCGCCTTCACGCTCGCGTCGAGCGATACCGTCTCGGCCCGGCTGCGGATCCAGCGGGACTTCTGACGTCGCCCGGACCCTCGACTGCTGTCGAGGGTCCTTGCCCAGCCGCGCCACCGCCCTCGGGCATTAAGCCGGGCAATGCGGCAGCCTCTCATCTCGAGCCGTTGGAAGCCCACGATGAACAATGAGCAATGCCGCGTCGCGCGCGCCATGCTGGGTTGGAGCGCCAGGGAACTCAGCCGGCAATCGCATGTCGGAGAGCGGACGATCCTCGAATTCGAGGCGAAATCCCGCAAAATCATGCCCAGGACAAACGGCAGGATTCGGTCGCTCTTTATCGTCAACGGTATCGAGTTCATCGATGACGAAAACGGCATCGGGATCAGGCGCAGGTTCACGATCGAAGAATATCTCGCCCGCCAGGACCTGCGCGAGAGCCAAGGCGCACAGCTCGATCCGCCCCGTCAGGCGCTCCCCGACCCCGCGCAACAGGACGTCGCCTAGATCTTGTGCTCCGGCAGGATTGCTCTTCCCCCTGCCCACCGACGGGGCTACCCTATCCATGTTGCGACCTCTCATGTGGACGCCGCTTGAACAGCCGACAGCTCGAAACCTTCGCCGCGGTGATGAAGGCCGGCACGATCTCGCGCGCCGCCGAGCTGCTCGGCGTCACCCAGCCCGGCGTCAGCCGCGCCATCGCAGAGCTGGAGAAGTCGCTCGGCTTCCTGCTGTTCGACCGCATCCGCAATCGCATCGTCGCGACGCCTGAGGGCAAGCTGTTCTATGCCCAGGTCGAGGCCTCCTTCCTCGGCATGGATACATTGCGCGCCACAGCCGCCCGTATCCGTGATCACGGCACCGGCCAGTTGCGCGTCGGCTCGCGCTCCGCGCTCGGCTCCTCGCTGCTGCCCAAGGCGGTGCGCCGCTTCCGCGACAGGCGCCCGGAGATTGCAGTCACGCTGATGGTCCTGCCCTCGCGTGACGTGCGCGACGGCGTCGTCTCCGGCGCCTTCGACATCGGTCTCGCCGCCGAGGAGATCGACGTCTCCGGCATCCTCCACCAGGTCTTCGTCCAGCCACGGGCGCTGTGCGTCCTGCCGCTCGGGCATCCCCTGGCCGAGAAGGAAGTGATCGGGCCGAACGACCTGCATGAGCTGCCCTTCATCACCTATGTGCCCGAGGATCGTACCCGCCAGCGGCTCGACCACATTTTCGCCGACGCAGGGGCGAGGCCGCGCATCGTCGTCGAGACGATCTATGCCGCGACCGTCTGCGCGCTCGTCGCCGAAGGGGTCGGCATCGGTCTCGCCAGCCCCTATGCGATCGCCGGCGCCGACACCTCCCAGCTGGTGCTCAGGCCCTTCGAGCCGGAGGTGCACAGCCGCAGCCTGCTGATCCTGCCGCTCGACCGGCCGAAATCGCAGCTGGTGCGCGACTTCATCGACTGCCTGATGGAATCCCGCTGATCATAACATCACGGCATCGAGCCATAAGTTTTGGCTGATTGTCGGCGCGACCGCGCGCTGGGAACCTTTCTGCCACGAAAGGAACCCTCCCATGCACGACGCCACCCGCAGCGTTCACCACCCCGCTGTCAACGAGGAGGGTTATGCCAGCCTCACCGTGCCGACCCACCGCGCCTCGACCATCGTCTACCCCGACGCGGCGAGCTTCTTCGCCCGTCACCAGCGCGGCTTCGACGGCTATACCTACGGCCTGCACGGCACCCCGACGACCCGCACGCTGGAAGCGCAATTGACCGCCCTGCATGGCGGGCTGCGCACAGTGCTCGTCCCCTCCGGTCAGGCGGCGGTCACCATCGTCATGCTCTCGGTGCTGCTGCCGGGCGACAAGGTGCTGATCCCCGATCAGGTCTACCAGCCGGTGCGCAGCTTCTGCGAGGACTACCTGAAGCCGCGCGGCATCGACTACGGCGTCTACGACCCGCTGATCGGCGCCGGCATCGCCGCGCTGATCGACGACAAGGTCAAGCTGGTCTGGGTCGAGTCGCCGGGCTCCAACACGATGGAGGTCCAGGATATCCCTGCGATCGTCAGGGCGGCGAAGGCCAAGCGCGTGCTCGTCGGCTGCGACAACACCTGGGCGACGCCCTTGATCTTCAAGCCGCTGGCGCATGGCGTCGATTTCGCCTGCGAGGCGCTGACGAAATATGTCGGCGGCCATTCCGACCTGCTGCTCGGCTCGGTCACCGTCACCGATCTCGATCTGCGCGAGAAGCTGAAGCTGACGCTGCGCGGCTTGGGCGTCGGCGTCTCGCCCGACGAATGCCAGCTCGCTCTGCGCGGCCTGGAAACCCTGGCGCTGCGCCTTGCCCATATGGGCAAGGTCTCCGAGGATTTCGCCCGGCGCCTCACCCGCTCGCCCGCGATCGAGACGGTGCTGCATCCGGCCCTGCCCTCCTGCCCCGGGCATGAATTCTGGAAGCGCGACATGGGCCGCTCCTCCGGCGTGTTCAGCATCGTGCTGAAGCCGGTGCCGCACGCTGTGTTCGAAAAGGCGCTCTCGGCGCTCAGGACCTTCGCCATCGGCGCCTCCTGGGGCGGCACGCGCAGCCTGATCGCGCCGCTGGCGCCCGAGGGCGACCGCACCGTCGTGCCCTGGCCGCATCAGGGCCCATCGCTGCGCATCAGCATCGGCCTCGAGGACCAGGACGATCTCTGGAACGATCTCGACGCTTTGCTCCTCGCATTGGAGCAGCAGGCCACCGCCAAGGTCGCCTGAGGCGAGACACGAACGAAGACGAACGCGGCGGAGCACACCTCCGCCGCGGCGGGAGAGCTTTGCCTGAAAACAACAACAGGGGATCTACGATGAAACGGACCTTGCTTCGCCTGACCGCCGCGCTCGCTCTGGCCGCCGGCTTCGCTGCACCCGCCGACGCCAACACGATCAAGATTATCCGCGAGCGCGGCAAGATCATCTGCGGCACCAGCCCCGGCGTCGCCGGCTTCTCGACCCAGGACGCCAATGGCCGCTGGCAGGGCTTCGACATCGACATCTGCCGGGCCCTTGCCGCGGTGATCTTCAACGACACCGAGAAGGCCGGCTTCGTCCCGTTGACCTCGAAGGACCGGCTTATCGCGCTGCAGGCCGGCGAGATCGACGTCCTGCCGCGCACCACGACCTGGACGCTGTCGCGCAATGCCGGTCAGGGCGTCACCTTCACCAGCGTCAACTATTATGACGGCCAGGGCTTCATGGTCTCGAAGAAGCTCGGCGTCTCCTCCGCCGCCCAGCTCGGCGGCGCCTCCGTCTGCGTCGCACAGGGCACGACCAGCGAGCTCAATCTCGCCGACTATTTCCGCAAGCTCGGGGTGAAATACGAAGCCGCCGCCTTCGGCACTTCGGAAGAGGCACTCAAGGCCTATGAATCCGGCCGCTGCGACGCCTATACCACCGATATCTCGGCGCTCTCGGCCGTCCGGATGAAGCTGCAGGACCTCGATGACCACGTCATCCTGCCCGAGGTTGTCTCGAAGGAGCCGCTCGGCCCCTGGGTCCGCACCGGCGACGAGGCCTGGTTCAACCTGGTGCGCTGGACCGTGCTCGCTCTGATCAACGCCGAGGAGCTCGGCATCACCAAGGCCAATGTCCAGGAGATGCTGAAATCCTCGAACCCCGAGGTGAAGCGGTTCCTCGGCCTCGATGGCAAGATGGGCGAGGCGATGGGCGTCAGCAACGATTGGGTCGTGCGCATCATCGCGGCCGTCGGCAATTACGGCGAGAGCTTTGAGCGCCATCTCGGCAAGAGTTCGCGCCTGCAGCTGGCGCGCGGTCCGAACGAGCTCTGGAGCAAGGGCGGCATCCAGTACAGCCCGCCTTTCCGCTGAGCGCGAGGCGATGCGCACGGAACCTCCCTGCTCCCTTAGCGGTTCTTGACTCCGTTGCATCGCCAAGGAGTACCGCCTGTGCCCGCCATCAAGTCCTTTCTCGCCGGCGCCGCCGCGCTCGCCCTCGTCACCGGCACGGCCGTCGCCCAGCCGCGCACGCTCGGTCCGCAGACCGGTACGGTGAAGATCGAGCAAATCTCTGTCGCCTTCATCGCCTCCGGCGAACTCGGCGGCGGCACCTTCACCTATCGCGGCCGCTCCTATCCGATCTCGATCGGCGGGCTCGGCATCGGCGGCATCGGCGCCTCGCGCGTCGTCGCCAGCGGGCGGGTCTATGGCCTGACCGAGCGCAACGACCTCGCCGGCCCCTATGTCCAGCTCAAGGAAGGCTGGGCGGTCGGCCGCGCTGGCCAGGGCCGGGTCTGGCTCAAGAACGACAAGGGCATGACGATCAGCCTCGATACGCGCCGCCAAGGCCTGCAGGCCACGATCGGCGCCGATGGCGTGGTGATCGCGTTCAAGTAGGCCCTGAGGCTCCGGGCTGATGAAATCGTGAGCCTGCGTGATTTGAGAAGGCCTTCGAGTTCCTGTCCTGTCTCCGGCGACCAGTCCGGAGACAGGAATGACGCTCAACGCCACCGATAGACGATCCTATGCGCTCAGCCTGCTCAGGCTGGTCTCGGGATTGGTGATCTTCAGCTATGGCACGCAGAAGATCATGCGCTTTCCCTATGTCGAGAACGTCCCGCCGAGCTTCAGCCTGTCCTGGATCGCCGGCGTCTTCGAACTCGTCCTCGGCTTCATGCTGCTCATCGGCTTTCGCACCCGCATGGCCGCCTTCGTCCTCTCGGGCGTGATGGCCTTCGCCTACTTCCTCCGCCACGCCCCGCAGAGCTTCTTTCCGGCGCAGAATGGCGGCGTCGCGGCGATCCTGTTCTGTTTCATCTTCCTCTACATCGCCGCTGCCGGCCCCGGACCGCTCAGCCTCGACGAAGGCTGGAAGCGGGCGAGCCCGCAAGGCTGACGCCGTTGGTCAGCGGCTCTCCGCATCCAGCCGCGCATACTCGCTTCCCAGAAAGTCGAGCAGCGCCCTGACCGAGGGCAGCAGGCCGCGCCGCGACGGGAACACGGCGTGGGTGATGCCGGCGCGCGGCGCCCAGTCGGGCAGGACATCGACCAGCTTGCCGGCCCGGATGTCCTCGATCACCACCATGGTCGGCATCTGCACGACGCCGACGCCCTGCAGCGCGGCATGGCGCAGCGCCACCATGTCCTCGGTGACGAAGCGCGGCTGGTGGCGGATAGTGGCCTCGGCGCCACCGGGCCCCTTGAGACGCCAGTCATGGCTCTGATGCTCCCCGCCCCATGACAGGCTCGGCAGTACATCGACATCGGCGGGGGTAAGAGGCTGCTCGATCCCAGCCAGCAATTGCGGCGCGGCGACCAGCCGCTGCGTGCTTTCGGCCAGCACCTTCATCACCAGTTCGCTCTCCTCCAGCGGCGGAAAGCGCACCCGGATCGCGATGTCGAAGCCCTCGCGGATCACGTCGACGCGGCGGTTGGTGCTCTCCAACTGCACCTCGACCTTCGGGTGCATCGCGAGGAAGTGGGCGATCATCGGCCCGACCTGGAAATAGAGCACCGCCGAGGGGCAGGCGACGCGCACCACGCCCTGCGGCGCGGCCCGGACCCGGTCGATCGCCTCCTGCGCCGCCTCGGCCTCGACCAGCATGGCAAGACAATGCCGGTGGTACTCACGGCCGATCTCGGTGACCGCGAAGCGCCGCGTCGAGCGCTGCACCAGCCTGACCCCAAGCCGCTCCTCCAGCAATGCCAGGCGCCGGCTCAGCCGCGAGCGCGGCATCCCCATGGCGCGGGCGGCCGCGGCGAAGCCCTGATGCTCGACCACCTGGGCGAAGAAATAGAGGTCGTTCAGGTCCTGCATCGCGCCATTATTGTCCTGCCAATAGGACAGAGTGGCCGAATTATGCCGGCTACTGCACCTTCTGTCCCGCTCATAATCTCCTTGGCAACACGGCGCCACATCGGCGCATCAAGGAGATCAGGCCATGCGACAGGTTCGCGGCATCTACAGCAGCCCCGCCGCCCATTGGGTCGGCGACGGCTTTCCCGTCCGCTCGATGTTCTCGCACGCCGCCCAGGGCGAGCATGTCAGCCCCTTCCTGCTGCTCGACCATGCGGGACCGGCCGAGTTCGCTCCGGCGGAGAAGCCGCGCGGCGTCGGCGTCCATCCGCATCGCGGCTTCGAGACCGTCACCATCATCTATCAGGGCGAGGTCGAGCACCGCGATTCCACCGGCCAGGGCGGTCTGATCGGCCCCGGCGACGTGCAGTGGATGACCGCCGCCTCCGGCATCCTGCACGAGGAGTTCCACTCGCAGGCCTTCACCCGCTCGGGCGGCACGCTCGACATGGTGCAGCTCTGGGTCAACCTGCCGGCGAAAGACAAGAGCGCCGCCCCCGGCTACCAGACCCTGCTCGACAAGGACATTCCCGCGGTCACGCTGCCTAACGACGCAGGCACGCTGCGCGTCATCGCCGGCGACTATCAGGGCCATGCCGGCCCGGCCCGGACCTTCACCCCGATCGACATCTGGGACCTCAAGCTGAAGCGCGACGGACAGGTTTCGCTCGCTCTGCCGGAAGGGCGCACCCTCGGCCTCGTCGTCCTGCGCGGCAATACTCTGATCAACGGCGCCGACAAGGCCCGTGAAGCCCAGTTCGTCCTGTTCGACCGCTCCGGCGGAGAAGTGGCGATCGAGGCCGAGACCGACGCCAGCGTGCTCGTTCTCAGCGGCGAGCCGATCGACGAGCCGGTCGCCATGCACGGCCCCTTCGTCATGAACACCCGCGAGGAGATCCGCCAGGCCATGGCCGATTTCCAGAGCGGTCGCTTCGGCAAGATCCCGGCCTGAGCGCCGGCACCGGCGCCGTCCGCCGCCGCAATGCCGGACTTGCTTCTCACAGGAGAAAGACCATGACCAAGCCCTATACCCGCCTCGACAAGGACAAGGCCGTCGTCCTGCTGGTCGACCACCAGACCGGCCTGCTCTCGCTGGTCCGCGACATCGATCCGGACAAGTTCAAGAACAACGTGCTGGCGCTGGCCGACCTCGCCAAATACTTCAAGCTGCCGACGATCCTGACCACCAGCTTCGAGGACGGCCCGAACGGCCCGCTCGTTCCCGAGCTGAAGCAGACCTTCCCGGAGGCGCCGTTCATCCCGCGCCCCGGCCAGATCAACGCCTGGGACAATGAGGACTTCGTCAAGGCGGTGAAAGCCACCGGGCGCAAGCAGCTCATCATCGCCGGCGTCGTCACCGAGGTCTGCGTCGCCTTCCCGGCGCTGGCCGCGATCGAGGCCGGCTTCGAGGTCTTCGTCGTCACCGACGCGTCGGGCACCTTCAACGAGATCACCCGCCATTCGGCCTGGCAGCGCATGTCCGATGCCGGTGCTCAATTGATGACCTGGTTCGGCGTCGCCTGCGAGCTCCATCGCGACTGGCGCAACGATGTCGAGGGGCTGGGCACGCTCTTCTCCAACCACATCCCCGACTACCGCAACCTGATCACCAGCTACAGCACCGTCTCGGCGAAGAAAGCCTGATCAGCGCGGAGCGCAGCGCGAACAGCGCCTGCGCTCCGTCCTCCCGTCCCCCCGAACGTCCACGGAGACCTGTCATGACGACCCCCGCCAATTTCAACGGCCAGCGTCCGGTCATCGACCCCAGCGATGCGGTCATGCTGCTGATCGACCATCAGAGCGGCCTGTTCCAGACCGTCGCCGACATGCCGATGCCGGTGCTGCGCAACCATGCCGCCGCGCTCGCCAGGATGGCGAGCCTGAGCAAGATGCCGGTGATCACCACCGCCTCGGTGCCGCAGGGCCCGAACGGGCCGCTGATCCCCGAGATCCATGAGAACGCGCCGCACGCCCAGTATGTGGCCCGCAAGGGCGAGATCAACGCCTGGGACAATCCCGACTTCGTCGCGGCGGTGAAGGCGACCGGGCGCAAGACCCTGATCATCGCCGGCACCATCACCTCGGTCTGCATGGCCTTCCCGGCGATCGCAGCCGCGCATGACGGCTACAAGGTCTTCGCCGTGGTCGATGCCTCCGGCACCTATTCGAAGATGGCGCAGGAGATCACGCTCGCCCGCGTCGTCCAGGCCGGCGTCGTGCCGATGGATACCGCCGCCGTCGCCTCCGAATTGCAGAAGACCTGGCATCGCGACGACGCCCAGGAGTGGGCGCAGGTCTATACGAAGATTTTCCCGCCCTACGCGCTCCTGATCGAGAGCTACATGAAGGCGCAGCAGGTCCAGAAGGACCAGGAGCAGCTGGATTCGCAGCGCGGCTGAGCTGCCGCGCTCGTGAGTGGAGCCCGCCGTCACCCGTACAATCCTGCCGTCGGAGCCACGCGCTCCGACGGCTCGCCCCCGAAAAAAGGATGATTCCGATGACCAAGGTTCTGGTTCTCTACTATTCGAGCTACGGCCATATCGAGACCATGGCCCAGGCTGTCGCCGAGGGCGTGCGCGAGGCCGGCGCCGAAGCCGTGATCAAGCGCGTGCCCGAGCTCGTCCCCGAGGAGGTCGCCCGCAAATCCGGCTTCAAGCTCGACCAGGCGGCGCCGATCGCCACCGTCGATGAGCTCCCCGGCTACGACGCCATCATCCTCGGCGTCCCCACCCGCTTCGGCAATATGCCGGCGCAGATGAAGAACTTCCTCGACCAGACCGGCGGCCTCTGGTTCCAGGGCAAGCTGATCGGCAAGGTCGGCAGCGTCTTCACCTCGAGCGCCACCCAGCATGGCGGCCAGGAAAGCACGATCCTCTCGACCCAGATCGTGCTGCTGCATCAGGGCATGGTCATCGTCGGCCTGCCCTATAGCTTCCAGGGCCAGATGTCGCTGAGCGAGATCACCGGCGGCTCGCCCTATGGCGCCAGCACCATCGCCGCCGGCGACGGCTCGCGCCAGCCCTCGCAGAACGAGCTCGCCGGCGCCCGATATCAGGGCAAGCATGTCGCCGGGATCGCGGCCAAGCTGGCCGGCTGAGGCCTGGGCAGGGCGCGACCGACCTCACAACCCGGCATCGACGCTTCGCCGCGTCGATGCCGCGCCGCTTGCCGTCGATCGCACTCCCGCTCCAGACTGCAGTCGATCCGGCATCCCGCAAGCCCGGAAGCCGCGAGCAAAAGGATTGCCCAATGGATACCGGCGTCGTCGACCGCCCCGAGCGGAACCGCTTCGAACTCGACATCGATGGCGAGCTTGCCCTCGCCTATTACAAACTCGATGGTGATCGCGTCGTGCTGACCCATACCGAGGTGCCGCAGGCCCTGTCCGGCCAGGGCATCGGCTCGCGCCTGGCCAAGGGTGTCTTCGACCAGATCCGCGCCTCGGGCCGCAAGGTCGTGCCGCGCTGCTCCTTCATGGCCGGCTGGGTCAGCCGGCATCCGGAATATGACGACATCGTCGTAGGCTGAGCCAAGCGCTACTTCACGGCGTCCGGCTGCACCGTGGAAGCTTCCGCGACCGGCCCGGCGCTTTTCGCCGCCGGCGGTCGATCGCGCTGCGGCCATTGCAGCGCCAGCATCGCCGCCGCCAGGCCGATCCCGAGCAGGTCCGTCAGCCAGTCCGGCTTCACCAGGCAGAAGGCGGTCGCAACGAGGATTGCCCGCTCCCACATGGCGCAGCGCCGCAGCAGATGGCCGTGCAGCCCCGCCGCCAGCAGGCCGATGCCGACGCAGGAGCATATGAAGCGCCAGATGATCGTCGGCCAGTCGCCGATCATCAGCAGCGCCGGCTCGTAGACGAACATGAACGGCACGATGAAGCCGGCAGCGCCGATCTTCACCGCCGCCCAGCCACTGCTCCAGAGGTCGGCCTTGGCCAACCCCGCCGCGGCATAGACCGCAAGCGCGACCGGCGGCGTGATCGCCGAGAGGATGGCGAAATAGAAGGCGAACATATGCGCCGCGGGCATCGCGACGCCGAGCTTGATCAGCGCCGGCACCAAGAGCGAGGTCATCACGATATAGGCCGGTGTGGTCGGCATGCCCATGCCGAGCACGATCCCGGCGACACCGGTCAGCAGCAGCGCCAGCAGCAGGTAGTTCTGCGACAGGCCGATCACGGCTTGCGTGAAGACGATGCCGGCGCCGGTCAGCGCGACGACACCTATGACGATGCCGGCGCAGGCGCAGGCGAGCGCCACCGCGAGCGCGTTGCGGGCGCCGTCGATCATCGCGTCGATGACGACCGGGATACGGACATTGCCGCGTGTCGAGGCCCGCAGCGCCGCGACCGGGAAGCAGAGCAGCGTGCCAGCCAGCGCGGCGAGCGGCGCGCTGTAGCCGGAATAGAGTACGGCGAGGATGGTCAGTACCGGCAGGAAGAGATGGCCGCGCTCGCGCAGGGTCGTGCCGAGCCTCGGCAATTCGCTGCGCGGCACGCCCATGATGCCATGGCGTTTCGCCTCGAAATGCACGGCCGCGAAGCAGGCGACATAATAGAGCACCGCCGGGATCAGCGCCCAGATCACCACCTGGCCATAGGAGACCGACAGGAACTCGGCCATGACGAAGGCGGCCGCCCCCATGATCGGCGGCATGATCTGGCCGCCCGTCGAGGCCACCGCCTCGACACCGGCGGCGAAATGCGCCTTGAAACCGGTCCGCTTCATCAGCGGGATCGAGATCGGCCCGTCGACCATGACATTGGCGACAGCGCTGCCGGAGATCGTGCCGAACAGGCTTGACGACACCACCGAGACCTTGCCCGGTCCGCCGGCCGTGTGCCCGGTCAGCGACAGCGCGAAATCCATGAAGAGCTGGCCAGTGCCGGTGCGCTCCATGAAGGAGCCGAACAGCACGAAGATCATCACATAGGCGGCGGAAACGCCGAGCGGCGCGCCGAAGACCCCCTCTGTCGTCATGAACAGCTGGTCGAGCAACCGCATCGGCTCGACCCGGGCGACGAAGAGCCCATAGGCGAGGAAAGCGATCGCGGTGAGCGGCAGCGCCCAGCCGATCAGCCTTCGCGTCGCCTCGAGCAGCAGGACGATGAGGATCACCGCCATCGCCATGTCGACCGGCGTCATGTCGTCGACATAGTAGATGCGGTTGACGATGTAGTCGTAGTTCCAGAACAGATAGGTGATCGGCGCCATCGCCAGCACGAGCAGCGCGTAATCGAGCAGCGAGGGCGCCGCATCGCTCCCGGCCCGCCGGTAGATCAGGAAGGTCAGCGTCAGCGCGAAGAGCAGATGCGTGCCGCGGAATATGATCGCTTCCGGCGTGCCCTGCCCGCCCAGGATCGGCGGCAGGATCACCCACATATGATAGAGCGCCATCGCGACCGCGATTACTGCGGTGACGAGCCTGACGATCCCGGCATGGCTGAACTCGAACCGGAATTCCGGCTTGGGAACACTGATGTCCACTGGCATATCCCGGCTCTGGGGCCGATCCCGACATGGCGCGGCGGTTCACGCACGCGGCGCGCCGGGATCGAAAGGTTCTGGAGAGCGCGCGCCGAAAGCATCGGCGCGCCGGGTGTCAGTCCGTTGTCGGCATGGCCGTCGGCCGCTCACTTGGCGGCGACGGTGATGCCTTTCTCCTTGTAGAACCGTGCCGCGCCGGGGTGGAACGGCACGCCGACGTCCTCCGCCATGATCTGCGGCGTGAGGCCGTCCATCGTCTTGCTGGTCGCTGCTAGCGCCGGAACATTATCGGCGATCGCCTTGGTCATCGCGTAGATCTGGTCGGCCGGCAGCTTGCAGGAGGCGACGATATGGGTGGCGTAGCCGATCACCTTCACATCCTCGCCCTGCTTCGGATAGGTGCCCTTCGGCACCGTCACCAGCGTGTAGCCGGGATTGAGCTTGCGCATGCCGTCAAGATCGGCCGAGAGGTCGAGCAATTTGATGTCGCGCGCCGAGGCCAGATCCATCACCGCGCCTGAGGGGATCGCGGTGCCGAGCGAGAAGGCCTGGGCATGGCCGTCCTTCACCTGCTCGACCGAGTCCGTATAGGAGACGAACGAGACCTTGACGTCGCTATAGCTCATGCCGTGCACCTTGAGCAGCTGGCCGGTGATGAGCTCGCCAGTGTTTCCCCGCGGCTGGGTGGTGATCGCCTTGCCCTTCAGGTCCTTGACCGTCTTGATGCCGGAATCCGCCGGCACCAGCATCTGGAAGTACTGCGGGTAGAGCGAGGCGATGTTGCAGATGTTCTCGTGCTTCTTCGGGAACGGCGCGTTGCCGGCAAGCCCGTCGACCGTCGAGATCGAATTGCCGAAACCGACTTCGGCCTTGCCATCCTCGATCGCGCGGACATTGGCGATGCCGGCGCCAGGCAGCGACTGGACGCTGAGGCCCGGAACCGCCTTCTCCCACATGTCCTTGAGCTGCCCGCCCAGCGGCACCCAGACCCCGCCTTGAGGCCCGGTCATCAGACGCATCTCGGCAGCGGCGGCGGGCGCGGACAGCGCCGTCGCGGCTGCGAGACACAAAGCTGCACTGCTCAGTCTCGTCATCGGTTTCCTCCCTCTGAAACGATTGAACCGCGCCGCCTCTTTTGGGCGGTCGAGCGAACGCCGGCGGAACCGGCGCAACAATCATCGCGGTAAAGCTACCGATTGAGGGCTGGCTGGCAAGTCTGGCTGTGGAAGTCGTGCATTAGCCGTCCCGCGCTAGCAGCCTCTGGCTCGCCGGGCCGTTGCCGCTGCGGCCGGCGAATGCTAGGCCTGCCGCGGGCCGGTAGCTCAATGGTTAGAGCTCGCTGCTCATAACAGCGCCGGTGCCGGTTCGAGTCCGGCCCGGCCCACCAATCCGCCCTCACGCCCCGCCGATCAGGATGCCCGCCGCCAGCACCAGCGCGCCGCCGAGCACGACCTGGAAGGTGGCGCGGGCGAAGGGCGTCTCCATGTAGCGGTTCTGGATCCAGACGATCGCCCAGAGCTCGATGAAGACCACGACAAGCGCGATCGCCGTCGCCGTCCAGAAGGACGGGATCAGATAAGGCAGTGCGTGGCCGAGGCCACCGAGCGCCGTCATCACGCCCGACGCCAGCCCGCGTTTCCAGGGCGAGCCGCGGCCGGAAAGCTTGCCATCGTCATGCGCCGCCTCGGTGAAGCCCATCGAGATGCCTGCGCCAATCGAGGCGGAGAGGCCGACCAGGAAGGTCGTCCACGGATTCTGCGTCGCGAACGCCGTGGCGAAGATCGGCGCCAGCGTCGAGACCGAGCCGTCCATCAGGCCGGCGAGGCCCGGCTGGACCCAGGTCAGCAGGAACTGCCGGTGCGCGGTGGCGTCCTCGGTCGAGCCGGCCTCGCCCCGAAGATGATCCTCGGCGAGTTCCTCGGCCTTGCTCTCATGCCCGGCTTCCGCCCGCGCGAGGTCGCCGAGCAGGCCACGCGTCTCAGCATCCGTGCTGCGGCTGGCGGCGGCGACGTAGAAATCGCGCGCCTGGCGCTCCATCGCCGCCGCCTCCTCGCGGATGCGATCGAGCCCGAGCGTCTCGACCAGCCAGACCGGTCGGCGCTGGTAGAAGTCGGCGACGTGCTCGCGCCGGATCGGCACCACCACCTCGCCGAAGCGGCGGCGATAGTCCTCGAGCAGACGGCGGCGATGCTCATCCTCCTCACCCGCCATGCCGTCGAAAACCGCCGCCGAGGCCGGATAGTCCTTGCGCAGCTTCTCGGCATAGACGGCGTAGATGCGGCCATCCTCCTCCTCGGAGGCGATCGCCAGCGCCAGGATCTCGCGCTCGCTCAAACTATCGAAGCGGCGCCGGCCACTCAGGCCGGCGGGCAGGAACCGGGATAGCATCGCGATCTCCTTTAGAATAATTCTAAATTAAGAATCGCAGATCGCCGCCGCAACCCGCTCCAAACGCAACGCCCCCCGCCTTGCGGCGGGAGGCGTCATGATGTCCCGCGATGGATCGCGTGCGAGCGGTCAGGCCGCCCGCGCCTGCTCGTGATCGTGCTCCGCCCCGCCCTCGCGGAAGCTGAAGCGGGCGATGTGGTCCTTGAGCGAGCGGGTCTGCTCGTCGGTCAGGGCGAGCGCGGCGTTGGTCTCCTCGACCAGCGCGGCGTTCTGGTGCGCCATGGTGCCGATCCCGTCGATCTCCTTGTTGATCGTCGAGACGTCGCTGGCCTGGCCGCGGGCCGTCTGCGAGATGCCGTTCATCAGCGCCGAGAGATCGTTGACCGAGGTCAGGATGCTGCCGAACACGGCCGAGCTCTGCTCGACCAGGCCGACGCCGACCTTGACGTCGCCATGGGCGGCCTCGACCAGCTTCTTGACGTCGTTCGAGGCGTCGGCCGAGCGCTTGGCGAGGCTGCGCACCTCGCTGGCGACCACGGCGAAGCCCTTGCCGGCGTCGCCGGCGCGAGCTGCCTCGACCGCCGCGTTCAGCGCCAGCAGGTTGGTCTGGAAGGCGATCTCGTCGATCATCGAGATCACCTCCGAGATCTTGCTGGAGGAAACGCGGATGCGATGCATCGCTTCCAGCGCCGAGGCAACGACCTGCTCGCCCTGCTGGGCTCGTTCTTCGGCGCTCTGGGCCATGCCGACGGCGTCGGCGGCGTCCTTGGCGGTCTTCTGGACATTGGTCGCGAAGGCGCCGAGCTGGTTGGTCGCCACCGAGACGGCGTTGCTCTCCTCACTGGTGCGCTCGGCAAGGTCGGTGACGCCGTCGAGGATCTCGCTGGTCGCGCTGCGCACGGCCGAGACGGTCTCCGACAGGCGCGCCAGCGTGCTCTCGAATTCACCGGCGAGGCTGTTGGTGCCGTTCTTGAGCTCGGCGAAGGCGCCCTGGTAGCGGCCCTCGACACGGGCGACCAGACGGCCGTCCGAGAGGTGGCCGAGAACCTCGCAGGTCTCCGACAGGCCGGTCTGGACGGTCTCCAGCAGCTCGTTGACCGAGCCTGCCAGCGCGTTGAGCTCGGCATCGGCGAAATTGGCATCGACGCGCCGGCTGAAATCGCCCTGCGCCGCGGCGGCGACGACGACGCCGAAGGCCTCGCCGAGCTCGGCCATCATCTGCTGGCGCTGCTCGCGGGCGCGCTCCTCGTCCTCGACCTTGGCGAGCTCGGCGGCGCGCAGCGCCACCGCATTGTCGCGGAAGAGCAGCACGCTCTTCGAGATGTCGGCGATCTCGTCATTGCCCTTGGTGTCGACGGCCGTCTCGAGCTGCCCGTCGGCAATCGCCCTGGTCGCGGTCCAGAGCTTGTTGAGGCGGCCGACGATCTGGCGGCGGACATAGAACAGCGCCAGCGCCAGCGCGACGACGAGCGAGCCGAGGCCGATCATGCCGAGCCAGAGCTTGCTGGTCTCGATCAGCTGCTGCGTCGAGCCGACAGCGGCCTGGGCCTCGCCGCGCGCGCCCTGCACCAGCGCATCGACCTCGCGGCGCAGCTGAGCCGCCGCCTGGTCGACCTCCTTGAGGCCGCGCGTGATCCCCTCGCGGGTGGTGATGTCGCGGGTGCGGATATCGACCAGCCCGTCGCTGCCCTCGCCGACCGCGATCAGATCCTCGACCGTCTTGGCTCGCGCCTTGTTGGAGGTGATCTTCTCGGCGTCGGCCAGCAGGGTCCGTAGCCGGTAGGCGATGCCGTTGAAGCGCTCGCGAGCCAGACCAAGCTTCTCCTTGTCGCTGATCTGCGCGATCTCGCGCAGCACGCCGACCATCTCGTTGACATTGGCCTGCAGCGTCCGCGCCAGGTCGAAGATGGCGAAGTCGCGGTCCATCAGCGTCTTGACCGCGCCGGTCAGTGCCTCGCCGGAGAGCACGGCGAGATCGTCGAGCCCGAAGGTCACCGCGAACTTGGCCTGCTCGGCCTCGCCGCTGGCGGCCTTGACGAAGGCGTCATAGGCGGCGCCGAGCTTCTCCAGCACGGCGGCGGCCTCGGCATTGTTGCGCAGGCGCTCGCCGGTCAGGTCGTTGAGATCGTTGATCTGGCGGGAGAGGCCGTCGAGCGCGGCCTGCGCCTTCTTGTTGTCGACATTGCCCTGCTCGCCGATCTTGCGGACGAGGTCGAACTGGCGAGCCTCGACCTTGTCGAACTCACCGGTCAGCGCGGCGCGCTCGCGCACGGTCTGCACTTCCATGAAGCGCGGCGCCAGCGCGGTCGAAGCGGTCGCGGCCTGCGACAGCTCGAGCGCCAGCTCGACCACCGGCATCTTGCGCTCGACCATGTCGGCGACGGTGCTGCCGACGCGGCCATAGGAGAACCAGGCGACCAGCGACGCCGCGATCGTCAACACCGTCAGGACGCCGAGCGCGGCATAGATCCGCGCGGCAATCCCGATGCGCGAGCCCTTCTGGCGCGCAGGCTTTGCAGTCTTCGACATTGACGCGGTACTCCTGAAGGCATCCCCGGCAGCGCGGCGCTGGCCGGGATCGGACACGGACATGGGACTGGTGGCCAACGAAGGTCAGCCCCTGGAACGGGTTACGGTCGTGATGATGCGTGGCAACGGCTCGTGAGCGCAGCGCCGTGGTTCGGCGACGGCGCGAGCCAGACCAACTTCGCCGACATGTGACGGCGATCGATCATGCAGGACCTCCCAGCCCCTGACAGACCGGTCCCGATGGACCGATCAACGGCAGAATTGCGGAGGTCCGCTTAAAGAACGCTTAAGTTGCCGGATTCTTCTGAATCACTCGGCGATGGGGCCGGTTCACATCTCGTTAGGGTTTGCCCACCGCGTCAGCCGGCCGGCAGCGGCGGCACCGGACGCGGCTTGCCGTCATCGTCGATTGCGACGAAGGTGAAGGTCGCGTCGGTGACCTTCTCGTGCAATGTGGTGCGGAAGCGCCTGGCCCAGGCCTCGACCTGGATCTTCATCGAGGTGCGCCCGACCGACTTCACCGAGGTGTAGACGCTGAGCACGTCGCCGACCTTGACCGGGCGGATGAAGGTCATCGCCTCGACCGCGACCGTCACCACGCGCCCCTGCGCCCGGTCGACCCCGGCGATGCCGCCGGCGGAGTCCATGCGTGACATCACCCAGCCGCCGAAGATGTCGCCATTGGCGTTGGTGTCCGCCGGCATGGCGATGGTGCGCACGGTCAAGGTGCCGCAGGGTTCTTCGGCAGGTGTCACGCCAGGCTCAGTCATCGTTGGCCTTCCCCTCTTCGATATGGAAGGAGTGGAGCACACGATGCAGGATCGGCGCCAGCACGAAGCCGGTGGCGATCACCACAAACAGCCCCGAGAAGATCGCATAGAAGCCGGCGAAGAGCTTGCCGCCCGCGGTCTTCAGCTCCGTCACCGGCCCCATGCCGGAGAGGATCATCGCCGCGTTGACGAAGGCATCGACCCCGCTCATGCCCTCGCTGGCGGCATAACCGATCATGCCGATGCCGAGCCCGGCCATGGTGAGCGCCAGCCAGAGCAGAACCGCCCGGCTCATCCGCCGAAAAAACAGCCGGACCGGAATCAGCCGCTCGTGACGGCGCTCGAACTGCAGCATGGTTTGATCCTGGCCGGTCTTGAGCCCAGCTTGGCGCGCCCGCATGCTGCGTCAAGCACTGCAAGGCAGGAGAACGCGATGAGCACGCCGCCGCCGATGATCTGCATCTCGCTGCGCTATGCGAACGCGCCGCGGATCTACGACTGGCTGATCGAGGCCTTCGGCTTCGAGAAGCACGCCGCCTATTATTCCGAGGACGGCAAGACCTTGCTCCATGGCGAGCTGCGCATGGGCGACAGCTTCATCATGCTCGGCTCGGCCGAGAACAACGAGTTCGGCAAGCTGGTCTCGCGCCCGGCCGAGCTCGGCGGCACCACAGCCTCGCCCTATATCGCGACGACCGACATCGATGCGCTCTGCGAGCGCGCCCGTGCGGCGGGAGCCGAAATCTGCATGGAGCCGACCGACCAACCCTATGGCAGCCGCGACTTCATCTGCAAGGACCCGGAGGGCCATGTCTGGTGCTTCGGCACCTACCGGCCGGCTGCCGGGCCAGCGTGATCACGCCGCCGCCAGCTTCGGCCTCGCCTTCAGCATCAGCCAGCAGACGATCGAGAGGTTGATCAGGTTCCAGGCGAGACCGTTGAGGAAGGCGAGTCGGTAGGATGCGGTCGCGTCGAAGATCAGGCCGGAGACCCAGCCGCCGAAGGCCATGCCGAACACCGTCGCCGACATCACGACGCCGATGCGCATGCCCGCCTCGCGCGGCGGCATGTAGTCGCGGATGATCACCGCATACATCGGCACGATCCCGCCCTGGAACAGGCCGAAGATGCCGGTGACGACGAAAAGCGAGCTCAAGCCGTCGAACCAGAGATAAAGGAATAGCGCCATGCCCTGCATCAGCGAGGACAGGGCCAGGGTCGCCGTGCCGCCGATCCTGTCGGCGACGAAGCCCGAGCCGATGCGGCTGACGATGCCGAGCGCCATCATCACCGTCAGCATCTCGGCGCCGCGCGCCACGCCATAGCCGAGGTCGCTGCAATAGGCGACGATGTGGACCTGCGGCATCGACATCGCGACGCAGCAGCAGAAGCCGGCCACGACCAGCAGCAGCTGCAGCTGGTTCGGCGAGAGCCCGAGGCTGCCGCGGGCGCCGGCGCTCACGGCTTCCGCCGCCGCGATGCTCGCCGCATTCGGCCTGCGCCGGAACAGCGGCGCCAGCGGCAGCATCACCACGAGGCAGGCGATGCCGAGCCACAGATGGGTCGTACGCAGGCCATGCGTCTCGACGCCCCAGTTGATCAGCTGCGGCCAGAACATGCCGGCGAGATAACTGCCCGACGCCCCGAACACGACGGCGAGGCCGCGATAGCGCCGGAACCAGTGCGAGAGATCGGCGATCAGCGGCGAGAAGCCGGTGGCGGCGCCGAGCCCGATCAGAAAGCCATGCGCCAGTGCGAACTGCCAGAGTGAGCCTGCGACCGAGGCGAGCGCATAGCCGCCTCCGAGCAGCACGGCCCCCAGGACGATCGGCGCGGCGATGCCGACGCGATCGGCCAGCCGGCCCATGGCGATGTTGCCGACGCCGAAGCCGATCATCGCAAAGGTATAGGGCAGCGAGGCATCGGCGCGCATCACGCCGAACTCCTTTTGCACTGCCGTCACCACCACGACCGCCGACCAGGAGCCGACGCAGGCGATCGTCCCGACGAGCAGGGCGAGCGCCAGCCTCATCCAGGCATAGGAGGAATCCAGCGCGTAGCGCGCATCCTGGGCGTTCATGTTTCCTCGCCGCATCAAGCGGAGAACGATTTTCTCTCTGCCTGAGCATTAGGCAGCGCCGCGCGGTGCCACAAGCGCGCGGATAGCGGGGCGATGCAGCGCGGATGTTGGAGGTTCAGCCGCTCCCCAGGCGATTCGCTTGCCTTGAGAGCGGCCCGCTCGGCATGCTGGCTGCCTGTCGCGAGGAGATAATGGCGAGGATCTGCATCTACGGCGCCGGCGCGATCGGCTGCTATCTCGGCGGCCGGCTCGCCGCTGGCGGGGCCGAAGTCGACTTCGTCGGCCGCCCCGGCATCGGCGAGGAGGTCCGGCAGCACGGCCTGACGCTGACGCATTATGATGGCCGCGACTGGCATGTTCCGCCGGAGGCGATCGCCTTCTCGGCCGAGCCGGGCGCGGCCGCGGCAGCCGAACTGATCCTCGTCACGGTGAAATCCGGCGCCACGACGCAGGCTGCCGACGAGCTGGCCAGCATCGTCGGGCCGAGCGCGGTCGTGATCAGCTTTCAGAACGGGCTCGGCAATGCCGACGTGCTGCGCGCCGCCCAGCCCGGCCGCACAGTGCTTGCCGGCATGGTGCCGTTCAACGTGGTGAAGCGCGGCCTCGGCGCCTTCCAACAGGCCTCGGAAGGCGAGCCCGAAGTCGCTGGTTCGACCATGCTTGCGCCTTTCCTGGCCGATTTCATCCGTGGCGGTTTCGCCTTGCGTCGCCATCGCGACATGCTGCCGGTGCAATGGGCCAAACTGCTCCTCAACCTCAACAATGCGGTCAACGCCCTCTCCGGCCTGCCTTTGCAGCAGGAGCTGGCGCAGCGCGACTATCGCCGCTGCCTTGCCCTCGCCCAGGCCGAGGCGCTCGCGCTGCTGCAGCAGGCGGAGATCGCCCCCGCCCGGCTGACGCCGCTGCCGCCAGGCTGGATTCCAGCGTTGCTGCGCCTGCCCGACGCGCTCTTCGCCCGGCTGGCGCACAAGATGCTGGCGATCGACCCGCTGGCGCGCTCCTCCATGGCCGACGATCTTGCCGCTGGGCGTCCGACCGAGGTCGACTGGATCAATGGCGAGGTGGTCAGCTTGGCCGCACGGCTCGGGCAGAGTGCGCCAGTGAACTACCGGCTGGTCGCGCTCGTGAAGGCTGCGGAAACGAAACCGACGCGCTGGAGCGGCGAGGCGTTGCTAGCCGAATTGTCGGCGAGCGCCGGGCGAGGCTAGCTCAGCCCTTGCGGCCGGTCAGGTCGGCATATTGCTCGGCCGGCAGCGGGCGGCCGAGCATATAGCCCTGCATGTAGTTGCAGCCCTCGTCGATCAGGAAGTCGAGCTGCTCGCGCGTCTCGACGCCCTCGGCCACCACCTCGATATCGAGCGCATGCCCGAGCGCGATCACCGCGCGCGTGATCGCCGCTGCCTCCGAGGCAACGCCGAGATTGGCGACGAAGCTGCGGTCGATCTTCAGAGTCGAAAGCGGGAACATGTGTAAATAGGAGAGCGAGGAATAGCCCGTCCCGAAATCGTCGAGCGCGATGCGTACGCCGAGCGCCTTGATCCGGTGCAGCACCAGCATGGTCCGGTCGAAATCGGTGATCATCACCCCTTCGGTGATCTCGAGCTCTAGCCGCTCCGGCTCGAGGCCAGTCTCCGTTAGCACCTCGTCGATCAGCCCGGGCAGGTCGCCATGACGGAACTGCAATGGCGAGACGTTGACGGCGATGCGCAGCGGCTTCTCCCAACACGCCGCCTCGGTGCAGGCCTGTCGTAGCAGCTCCCGCGCCAAGGGCAGGATCAGCCCGCTCTCCTCCGCCGCCGGGATGAACTCGGATGGCGGGATCACGCCGCGCTCGGGGTGGACCCAGCGCGCCAGCGCCTCGAATCCGGTGAGAACGCCTGCCGCCGAGAAGACCGGCTGGTAATGCAGGTGCAGCTGCCTTTGCGCGATCGCGGCCGCGAGTTCCACGGCGAGGTGATGAACGGAGGATGCCGCGTCGCTCCCGGCCTGCGGAGCGGCACCGACATCGACCATTACATTCAGCGCACCGGTAAGCTTACCTTCCGCATCGAACAGCGGTGTCGGCAGCGGCATGAAGCGCACGCGGCTGCCGTCGGGCCGCTCGGCCAGGGCCTCGACGCCGCGGACCGGCCGCTTCTCGCGCAGCGCGATCGCCAAAGGACAATCCTCATGCGCCAGGGGGGAACCATCGGCCTGGAAGAGACGGTGGGCGATGCACCAGCGATCACGCCCCAACTGCGGCTGACGTCCGACGAGCCGCGCCGCCGCTTGATTGAAATAGGTCACGCGCCCGTCGGCATCCGTCGCATAGAGCGCCAACGGCAGTTGCGTCACGACCTCGCGGAACCAGCTGTCGTCGGCGACGCCGGCTTGCGCACCCGAAGGTTCATCCGGCTTCTGGCTGCCGGGGGAATTGGGAGGCATGCGGACGATCTCGATACGGCGAACAACGTGACGACATCAAAGCGGGAAAAACCGAATAAAGTTTTAAATGGCCGAGATGAATCCGACAACCCAGCCAAATGGCAGCCTCAGAGGGGCAGAGCACAGCGGCAAACTTCGTATTATTTGATTCAAATTTAGGCGATTGCGTAGGGAAACCCACAATCATCACCTAGATTTAAAATCTAGAACGAAGATTGAGCCAATAATATTGGAGCAAAATCCATGAGCAGAGGAAGGATTACCATAAATCCTATTTGAACAGGCGTTCGCCTTGTTCGTCGATCAGTTGCCTGGCTTTGACGATGGCGAAGTCCGCCGCCTCCTCGGCACCCGGGAAGCGATCGGCCCGGATGAAGCGGTAGCTCTTCATCTCACCGTCGATCTCCTTCTCGATCACCCCGGAAAGCTGCTGCTGCCCGCCTTCGGGAAACGGCGTCGCATGGATGGTGAAGCCCTTGTATTCGGTGCTCTTCAGCGGCCCGGCCGGGCCGGCCGGCTTGGCCTCCTTGCGACCGAACAGGGATTTGAGAAAGGACATGGCGGGCTCCGTGTGACCCGCGCTGTATAGCGCAGATGCCGACCGCTTGGCCAAGTGCCATGGCACCGCATTCAGGAAGCGAGATCGACGGCCCCGCATCCCACGAGCTATCGGCCATCGCGAGGCGTGCCTCTGGTGCATCGTGCCCGGCGTCACCATGTGTTTTCCAGACAGGGCGGAAAGCCCAAGCCCGTCCACCTTCGCGCGCTTCCATGCCCGCTCTGTCGCAGGAGCAGCCATGACGCGCTTCCTCACATCCTGCCTGCCGATCGCGCTGGCGTTGCCGCTCTTCTCCGGCCCGGTTCGGGCCCAGGCCCCCGCCGGCATTCCATGCGCCGACCGCGGCGTGGCGACGAGCCAGCTGCATGAGCTCTATGGCGAGCGCCGGATCGGCTACGGCCTCGCCGCGAATGGCAGCGTGATCGAGCTCTTCGCATCACCGAACGGCTCCTTCACCCTCTTCGCGACGCTTCCCGAAGGCGTGAGCTGCCTGATCGCCACCGGCCAATCCTGGGAGCCGCCGCCGGAGCCCGAATATTACGCCGGGCGGTAATCCGATCCCGCTTCGGAGAGCGGTCGCCGCGGCCCCATTCTCCACAACGCACACCTCCTCCCGCCATCAGGGCCTTCCGTCCCCGGCAGTTCCAGGGCTTGCTTCTTCCATAAATTAATACCATACAGTACGGTATTATTTCAGGAGATCGTCATGAACGCCTGGCTCGCTCTTGCCGCCGTGCTCGCGGCTGTCACGACCCTGATCCACGTCATCCTCGGCGGCCGCGAGATCGCCACGCCCCTGCTGGCGACGGAGCGGCTTCACCCCGTGCCCAAGTTCACCATGTATTATTGCTGGCATCTGGTGACGATCGTACTCGCCGCGCTGGCGCTCGCCTTCGGCCTCGCCGCGACCGGCCTGGGCAGCCGTGACCTTGCCCTCTTCGCCACCGCCGGTGCCGCGCTGTTCTGCTTCTGGAGCCTTGGCATGATCGGGCTGTTCCGCCTGCGGATCGCGCATTTCCCGCAATGGGCGCTGTTCGCGGCGATCGCAGTCAGCGGCACGATCGGCCTGTGGCAGTGACCGCCCCGCTCCGCTTCCGCCAATCCGACTGGCTCGCGCTCGGCCTCGTCGCACTTGCGGAACAGGGCACGCCCGGGCTGACGATCGAGGCGCTCTGCCGCCGCGCCGGCAAGACCAAGGGCTCGTTTTATGCCCATTTCCCGGCGATCGAAGCCTATCTCGCGGCGCTTGCCGGCCATTGGCGCGAGACCCATACGCATCGCCTGATGCAGGAAGCCGACAAGGGCGGGCCGGCGCAGGACCGCCTGATCGCGCTCGACCGCATGGCGCTCGCCCTCGATGTCCGCATCGAGCAGGGCATGCGCAGCCTCGCTCAGCTCGATCCGGGCGTGGCCGCGACCTGCGCCGAGGTCGACCGCGAGCGCATCGCCTATCTGGAGACGCTCCATGGCGAGAGCGGCCGCTTCACGCCGCAGGAGGCCCTCGCCGTGGCTCGCGTCGAATACGCCGCCTATATCGGCTTCCAGCAGCTCGATCTCGGCCTGTCGCCGCAGGAGCTGCATGATTGCTACGGCACCTTCATGCGGCTGCTCGTCCGCCCCGACGGCCGCTGACGGCTCAGGCCAGATGCAGCACGACCTCGCGCCGATGTGGGCTGGTGCGATGCTCGAACAGGTAGATGCCCTGCCAGGTGCCGAGCACGAGCCGGCCGCCGCTCACCGGGACCCCGAGCGAAACCGGCAGCACCGCCGCCTTGATATGCGCCGGCATGTCGTCCGGCCCCTCGGCGCGATGAGTGAGATACGCCATCGCCGGAGCGTCCGCCGACGGCACCAGCCGGGCGAAGAAGGCAGCAAGGTCGCGCCGCACATCAGGGTCGGCATTCTCCTGGATCAGCAGCGAGCAGGAGGTGTGGCGCACGAACAGCGTCAGCAGGCCGGCATCGACGCCCGCCTCGCGCACGAAGCGGACGGCCTGATCGGTGAATTCGTAGAGCCCCGCCCCACGCGTCTCGATCGTCAGGCGGGTCTGCTTGCCGGCCATCAGCGCTCGGTCAGTGCGAGCTTGGCAAAGGCCATCGCCATGAACACGTCCGAGAGCTCAAGCATGCGCGCCATCGGGTTTGCCTCGCGAGCGGCGGTAATCAGCGAGGTCGGCAGGAATTCGAGGGACATGTTAGGGTCTACGCTCCTGCCATTGATGATAAGTCAAATTACCAATGACTGTTTTCCATTCAATCCGACCATTCGCATTTCTATCTAGAATGACTGCGGCTGCGGCCGAAGGACTCGAAAATCCGTAATCTTTAGTGAAGATGAATTTCGCTCCGTCGATCGACGGGGCCAAAATCCCTTGCCCAATCAGCTCCGTTTTGAGGCCTTGATATCCGCGGCCAACATTCTGAGTATCTTTTCGAGCTTCTGACCCCTTCAATACAAGAAACTCGCCGTCGACCTCCGTCGCCTGCGCGGTGATACCGCTCTTGTGACTTATCTCGAAGCGAACGGATTCTTGAGCGGGCTGTAGCTCAATATCCTTGCTGGCCTCTACTTCTCGATGCGCTCGCGGCTTCAGGAGATCCAAGCCAATAACGGGGAGGATAATCCGAAGATTTGCGAGAAATGCTTCCATATTCGCGCGATCTGCCTCAGGTAATCTCCGCCGATCTGCATCAGGTGCTTGGCCGTTATCCAGCTGCACGCGGCCTGCATTCTTCGCGATGTCAATCAGGCGCGCTTCCAGATAACGCACATGTCCTTTTGTCAGAGCTTCGTCGGAAGTTGTGACAACGACCGCGTTCTCCCAAAATCCCCGAACTCCAGCACTTTGTACGATGCGCTCCCGAACACTATCAGCTTCACCGATGTAACTGCGCATTCGTAGTGGATTCTCGGGATCAGGGCCATAAAGGATATAGATTCCAGTACGGTCGACCTCCGGACGAGCTAAGAGACGTCCAAAGGTCGACTGGCTCGACACCAACACAGACCCAGTCCAGCCGTGAATTGAAGCGATGATTAAGCCGCCCGGTGATCCATCAACCAGAAATAGTTGGATGCTTCGCCCAAACACCTCAGGGGTCTCAAGCACGATATTTATCCATAGCCAGGGCAGCGGGTAAACGCGCTCAAGATATTATGAACCAGGGCCGATCTCTAGCCCAGCCCTTCGAAGATCCCGCCGATCACCGTGACCACCGCCTCGCCGGTCGCGACCACAGCGGTCCCGGCGCCCTCGACCACCGTGCCGACCACCTCGACCGCGACACCGACCGCGTCGATCGTGACATTGCTGGCGACATCGAGGACACCGCTGACGATGTCTCCAGCCGTCGAACCTTCCTCTTCCTGCTTCTTCGCCTGAGGCGGAAGACTCGCCTGCAGCGCCGCCTTGGCAGCTTCGATCTCCTCGGCGGTCGGGATACCCGTCATCTCTGCTCCTCCAGGGGAAGCCTCGATTGTGAGGCTCACCTTAGCAGAACTGTGGCGGACAGGGCCGATTTTGCTTGCTTGCGGTCCCATCGGGTCGTAAGGGCGGCCCGCGTCCCCAGGGACGGCCGTAAGCGTCTCACGTCAGGCAACGCATCCCCCGGCTCAGCGCCGCCAGGATGCCAGAAGGCCATGACGGCGCGGCCTGTCCTTACGGATGTTCCCATGAACCGTTTTCGCAAATTGCCGGCGCGCTATGGCGCGCTCGTCACCCCCTTGATCCTATCGGGCCTGATGACCCTGATCGTCTCGGGAATCGCGACTCTGCGCGTCCTCGGCCCGACGCTGGCCTTCCTGCAAAGCTGGCCCGGCGCCTGGGGCCTGTCCTGGCTGATCGCCTTCCCGGTGCTGCTGCTGGCCCTGCCGCTGGCGCGCAGGCTCACCGCGATGCTCGTCGCGCCGGCCGGCTGACCTTTGCCTTGGAAGGGACGGCTCGCTCCGCCCCTTCCAATCCGGCGTCAGGGCGAAAGCGGCTCTGAGAGGCCCAATCGCGCCCTGCGGCTCCGCAGTCGAACTGATCGCGAACTGCTCTTGTCCGAGCTCGCAGAATGGCCCTGCATCGGGCCACTCCCTTGGAAATACTTCGATTATCTCCAACAAAGGCAGAAACATGCAAAAGAATATTTCGTGTGTCTGTTACGATCTGCAGGCGATCAGCCGGTTCTTTCGTTCTTGCGCACTCGTCATCGCCAGCCAGCAATCCTTGAAGATCGAATGGGAGACATATCGCGATAGCAAGGTGATCAATGCGATCTACACGGTCTTCTTCTGGAAAGAGCCGCCCGGCATTGCCGTCGTGCGCGAAGGCTCCCCGGAAAAAGTCGAACGCCTCACCAACGAGCTGCACGAGCGCTATCTCCTGGCCTGGGTCCGCAAGCTCTGCGAACAGGGGCCCGGCGCAGCACAAGGATACGTCACGGTCATGGGCCAACTCCGCGACATGGCGCGGAAGGAGATCCAGAACTTCTACCGCAATGCGTCGGACATCAACAACGACGTCATCGGCGAGACGCAGCAGGGCATCAACAATCTCGCCGCCATCAAGCTCGGCGCACAGGTCGGCGTCGCTGCGATCGGCGCCGTCGTCGGCGTCGGACTTGTCGTTCCTGCGCTGGTCGGCGGCACCGCGGTCGCCGGAGGCGGCTTGACGATACTCGGCCTCCAGGCGGGAGCGGGAGGAACGGCGTTCGCGCTCACTGGCGCCGCTCATTCGATCACCCATTCGGTCATCAAGAATTGGGAGGCCGGCGGCGATGCGCAGGTGGCTGCGATCGTGAACAAGGATGTCGGAACGGAAGTGGCGAAAGCGTCGGTCAGCGAAGCGGCGGGCCGCGGCGCGGGGCGCGTGCTCGACAAGGCACTCGCCGGATCGGCCAAGGCCCAGAGTGCGATCCGCTCTGCGCAGGGCGAGATCAACAAGCAGTCGGCCCGGCTCGCTCAGCAGACGCTGACTAGGAAAGGGGCCGAGAAGGCGACCCGCCGGATCGCCGACGACACGGCGCGCGTGGCGGCGCGGACGGCGGAACTGGCTCGGCACAATCGCATGGCAAATGTCGCCCGAGCCGGTGGCGTCGCGATTCCCATCGTCTTCGCAGCCTGGGACGTGATGGACGCCTATAGCGACTACCAGGCAACCATGGCCGCCAACCGTTAGCGCGGCCCGGAAATCGGCATCACGCCCCCTGCCGAAGGTGGGGCGGACGCCGCTGCGAGCGCCCGCTCGCGCCAACACGACAGGAGTACAGCCAGCGCCGGCGGCGCCAGATCAAATTGATTCGGCAGGGCCGAATAGAGCCCGATCAGCCTGCGATTAGCGCCAGCGAGCATGGCGCTGTCCGCCGGAACATGGTCGAACGCCACAATCGGTGTGCCGGCCGGATGAGCCCGGGCAATGCGTTCACCGCGTCCGCGCGATGTCGTGGACCGCGGCGAGCAGGCGCTCGATGTCCTGCTCACTTGTGAGATAGCTGACGGAGGCACGCACGATACCGGAGAGCCCGCGTGCCTCCATGTCGAACGGCGTGTAGGCGGGCCCATTCGCCCCCACCGAAACCCCGGCGCTCGCCAGACGGTTCTTGACCGCATTGACGTCGAGATCGCCTATGGTGAAGGAAACCAGCCCGGACCGTTGCTGCCCGAGATCGCGGATGGCGACGCCGTTGATGGCCGCAAGCTCGGTCCGCAACCGCTTCGCGGTCAGGTCGATCTGTTCCCGGATCGCAGGCACGCCCAGTGTCAGCGCCTCGTGGAGCGCGACGCCGAGCCCCAGCAGCAGGGCGACCGCGTGCTCGCTCGTCTCGAATATCCGCGCATCGTCGCGCAGGACGGGTCCCTGTGCCATCCATGGCGCGGACAGGACATCCGAGAACGCCGTGTCGAGCTGCTGCCGGAACGAGGCCCGGACATAGAGGATCGCGGTTCCGCGCGGGCCGCGCAGATGCTTGCGGCCTGCCCCCTTGAGCACGTCGCAACCGATCGCCTCGACATCGACCGGAATCTGCCCGAGCGCCTGCCCGGCATCGACGAAATAGGGGACGCCAGCCGCACGCGTCACCCGGCCGACTGCCGCGGCATCGTTGATCAGGCCGCCATTGGCCGGCAGCCAGGTCAGGGCGACGAGGCGGACGCGCCCATCGATCATGCCTGCGAGCGCATCAGGATCGACCGAACCATCGTCACGGCAAGGGATCACCTCGATCCGTGCTCCGGAACGAGCCGCCGCGCGCTGCATCGTCGCGAGGTTGCCACCCCATTCCTGGCGGCCGACCAGAATGCGGTCGCCGGCGCGCAGCGGCGGCAAGGCGGCGAACGCGAGCCCCCAGCCGGCGGAACCGCTGGACGTGAAGGCGATCTCCGCGGGAGCAGCGTTGAGAAGGCGGGCGGCGTCAGCCCAGGCCTGATCCAGTCGGCCCTGGACCGCGACGCTGGCCTCATGCGGGCCGTAAAGGGCCTCGCGCCGGAGCTGCTCGGTCACCGCCGCGAGCGTGGCAGCGGACATCAGCGAGGCGCCGGCATGATTGAAGTGGATGCTGGTCGCGCAGCCCGGCGTCGCGGCGCGGAGCGCTTCGATATCGAGGCGGCTCATCGCCGAACCTGCGCGAGCTGGGCTGCGGCAGCAGGCAGGGCAAGCATCCGCAAGCGGTCAGTGATCATCATCGTCGAAATCCTCTCGATCTCGACGATGACAGCCCCGCTCGCGGCTGACCAATTCGAAGCGTCCCGCGCTGCGATCGATCTGGCTCATGAGTTTGGTCTTCTGTAAGGCTTTGTTCTCGACCTTGGGACCCCTGCGGTATGCGCTCCTCGCCCGTCCTGCCACCGCTCCACGCGCTGCGCGCTTTCGAAGCCGTCGGTCGTCTTCTGAGCTTCCGTCGTGCCGGCGAGGAATTGCTGATCACGCAAAGCGCCGTCAGCCATCACGTACGGACCCTGGAAGAGGCGTTGGGAACCATGCTGTTCGAGCGCAGGGGGCGTAGCATCGCCTTGACCGCAGCAGGCGCGCGCTATCTCGACTGCATATCGCAGGCCTTCGCCCTGGTCGCCGACGGAACCCGCGAGGTCCGCTCGCACGCCGCCTGCCAGGTCTTGACGGTGAGCCTGCTGCCATCCTTCGCCGCCAACTGGCTGGTGTCTCGCCTCGGCGACTTCCGGACCGCACATCCGCAGATCGAACTCGTTCTCGACCCGTCTTTGAACCAGGCGAACCTCGCAGCGGGAGAGGCGGACGTCGCCATTCGCTACGGCGTCGGCGAGTGGCCGGGCCTGCGCTGCGAGCTGCTCGCCACCGAACACCTGGTTCCGGTCTTGAGCCCGGAGCTGGCGGCGCGGCAGCCGCTGGCGAAACCCGCCGATATCCTCTCGCACACCCTGCTGATCAGCCATCGCCCCACAGAATGGGAGGCCTGGTCCCAGCATGCCGCCGTTGACCTCGCCTCAGCCCGCCGGCTGCAGCTGACGGACTACAACATCGTCCTGCAGGCCGCGCTCAATGGTCAGGGCATCGCCATGGGTCGGAGCCTTCTGGTCACGGATTACCTCCGCCGCGGCGCGTTGCTCGCGCCATTGCCGGATTTCGCAACCGCGCCGGGGCTTGGATACTGGGCAGTGCTGCCGAGCGGCGGCACAGACAAGCCGGCCGCGACGATGTTCGTGAACTGGCTCAGACGCGAAATCGCCGAGGCCGGATCCGCGGGAAGGCGATCGCTCCCGCCAAAATGAAACGGGGCGCCGAAGCGCCCCGTTCGAACTCCGCCTCAATTGTCCAGGAAGCTCCTGAGCTTCCGGCTGCGGCTCGGATGCTTGAGCTTGCGCAGCGCCTTCGCCTCGATCTGGCGGATGCGCTCGCGCGTGACGCTGAACTGCTGGCCGACCTCTTCGAGGGTGTGGTCGGTGTTCATGCCGATGCCGAAGCGCATGCGCAGCACGCGCTCCTCGCGTGGGGTGAGCGACGCCAGCACGCGCGTGGTGGTCTCGCGCAGATTGCTCTGGATCGCGGCGTCGATCGGCAGGATCGCGTTCTTGTCCTCGATGAAGTCGCCGAGATGCGAATCCTCCTCGTCGCCGATCGGCGTTTCGAGCGAGATCGGCTCCTTGGCGATCTTCAGGACCTTGCGCACCTTCTCCAGCGGCATGGCCAGCTTCTCGGCCAGCTCCTCCGGGGTCGGCTCGCGTCCGATCTCGTGCAGCATCTGGCGCGAGGTCCGCACGATCTTGTTGATCGTCTCGATCATGTGCACCGGGATGCGGATCGTGCGGGCCTGGTCGGCGATCGAGCGGGTGATCGCCTGCCGGATCCACCAGGTGGCATAGGTCGAGAACTTGTAGCCGCGGCGGTACTCGAACTTGTCGACCGCCTTCATCAGGCCGATGTTCCCCTCCTGGATCAGGTCGAGGAACTGCAGGCCGCGGTTCGTGTACTTCTTGGCGATCGAGATCACGAGACGCAGATTCGCCTCGATCATCTCCTTCTTCGCCTGCCGGGCCTCGCGCTCGCCCTTCTGGACCATCAGCACGATCTTGCGGAACTCCTGGATCTCCAGGCCGGTCTCCGAGGCCATCGTGTGGATGTCCTCGCGCAGATCCTTGATCCGGTCCTTCTCCTGCGCGACGAACTCCCTCCAGCCACGCGAGCCGAGCTTGGAGACGCGCAGCAGCCACTTCGGATCGAGCTCGCCGCCGATATGCTGCTTCAGGAAGTCGTCGCGGGCGACGCCATAGCTCTCGGCCAGGCGCAGCAGCCGGGTTTCGTGCGAGATCAGGCGCTTGTTGATGTCGTAGAGCTGCTCGACCAACGCCTCGATGCGGTTGTTGTTGAGCGAGAGCGACTTCACCGAAACGATGATATCGTCCTTCAGCTTCTTGTATTTGCGGTCCTGCGACGGCGAGAGCTTGGTGTTCTCCAGCCGGTTGGCGATGTCCTGGTCCTGCAGGCGGCGCAGCTTGGTGTAGTTGCTCGCGATCGAATCGAAGGTCTCGAGCACGCGCGGCTTGAGTTCGGCTTCCATGGCCGAGAGCGAGACGTTGTTCTCGATATCGTCGTCGTCCATGCCCTCGGGCGGGGTCTCGCCCTCCGGCGCAGCCTCCTCGGCGGCTTCCGCACCTTCCTCGCCCTCGCCCGGCATCTGCTCCGGGTTCTTGCCGTCAGGGCCGGCATAGGTCGCTTCAAGGTCGATGATGTCGCGCAGGAGGACCTTGCCCTCGTTGAGCTCGTCGCGCCAGATGATGATCGCCTGGAAGGTCAGCGGGCTCTCGCAGAGCCCGGCGATCATCGCCTCGCGGCCAGCCTCGATGCGCTTGGCGATCGCGATTTCGCCCTCGCGCGAGAGCAGCTCGACCGAGCCCATCTCGCGCAGATACATGCGGACGGGATCGTCGGTGCGCTCGGTCGGCTCGAGATTGCGCTTGGTCTCGACCGGCAGCGACGGGCGCGAAGCCTCGACGAGATCGCCGCCCTCGGCCTCGTCCTCGCCATCGTCCTTGCCGCGGGCCGCGCGCTCTTCGCCGGCCGCTTCCGGATCCTCGTTGTCGACGACGTTGATGCCCTGCTCGCTGAGCTGGCCGAGCACGTCCTCGATCTGCTCGGAGGAGAATTCCTCCGAGGGCAGGACCTCGTTCAATTCGTCGTAGGTGACATAGCCGCGCTTCTTGGCGAGCTTGATCATCCGCTTGACGGCCTGATCGGTGAGATCGAGGAGCGGGCTGTCCGTGCTCGGGGGCGCTTCCGGAGAACCCGGTTCGGACTTGTCCCGCTCGCTCACTTTGGTCGCCATCAATCAGCGCTCCGCCTTCTTGCGCGCCGGCGCTGTCGCTCCGACGCATAAAAGGGCGCCACGGCAACCGTCGCTGCCGCGCACCCACCCAAATCATCCACCGCAGATAGCGCCGACCATCGTTGATGAATCGTGCACCATCTCGAAAACCGCCCTCGATCCGCCGACGAAAGGCAACGCGCCAGCCTGGCTACTTCTCAGAATTAGCCTCGGTCCCCTCGATCGTCTCGAGGCGGGCCTTGACGTCCTTCATCCAGGCGAAATTGGCTTCCGTTGGTTCGTCAGCCAATGCGCGTTCGGCTGCCTTCAGCTCGCTATGTAGCGTGCGTGCGCGATGATGCAAGACGAGAGCCTGACGAATCGAATCAAAAACCGATTCCGGATCAGCACTTTGCGCCAGCTTCAGCCGCTCGGCCGGCTGTGTGACGGCGAGCAGCGCCGCCTGCGCTTCGGCGACACGCCCCTGCTCCAGCCGCCGCCCGAACGCCTCCTGGTCGAAGGCGCCGTCGATCGCCGCATCGAGCAGCGCCTGACGGAAACGTTCGGCCGCCGTCCCGTCGAGCGCGAGCTCGGCGATCTCGTCAACGCAGCGCATGACGAGGTCGGGATGGCTCGCCAAAGCGAGCAGGATGAACGCCTCGCGCTGATTCTCGCCATGCCGCCGCTGCATCAACGGCGAACTGCTGAGCTGCGGACTCGGTCGCACCAGCGCAAGCGGCGCCCTCTCCGGGCCGCGTGGAAAGCCGCGCCCGCCGCGCGGGTTTCCGCCGCCTCCGTTCTGGCGCCGTCCCTCGAAACGCTCCTGCTGCGGCGGGGCAAAGAGCTGGCCGATGCGCTCGTCGATCTCGCGGCGATAGTGCCGGCGCGTCGCCTCGTCGCGGATCAGCCCAAGCGGCTCCTTCAGCCGGCGTTCGAAGGCGGCGCGGCGCTCTGGGGTGTCGAGCTGGCTCGCTTCGAACTCGCGAGACCAGAGCATGTCAACCAGCGGCTTGGCCGAACCGATCACTTCGGCGACCGCGGGCTTGCCGCCTGAGCGCGCGAGATCGTCGGGGTCCTGGCCTTCCGGCAGCAGCGCGAAGGAAAGCGAGCGCCCCGGCTCCAGCAGCGGCAGCGCGAGATCGATCGCCCGCCCCGCCGCCTTGCGACCAGCCTTGTCGCCGTCGAGGCAGATCACCGGCTCGCCCGCCATGCGCCAGAGCAGTCCGAGCTGATCCTCGGTCAAAGCCGTGCCGAGCGGCGCCACGACCTGCGGGAAGCCGGCGAGCGTCATCGCGATCACGTCGACATAGCCCTCGACCACGATCACCTGGCCGGTGTCGTGCGCGGCTTTCCGGGCATTATGATGGTTGAACAGTAGCGCGCCCTTGTGGAAGAGCGGTGTCTCCGGCGAGTTCAGGTACTTGGCGGGCACGTCGGCGCTCATCGCTCGGCCGCCAAAGGCGATCACCCGCCCGCGCGCATCGTGGATCGGAAACATGACCCGATCGCGGAAGCGGTCATAGGGCACGGCGATCTCCTCGCCATGTACCAGAAGCCCGGTCTCCATCATCGCATCGGCGCCGACGCCCTTAGCCGCGAGATGATCGCGCAGCGCGAACCGGTCGGGCGGGGCATAGCCCATACGGAAGAGCTGGCGCGCCTTGTCTTCCAGCCCGCGGCCCGAGAGATAGCGCCGCGCCAGCCCGCCGCGCTCCGATTGCAATTCGGCCTCGAAGAAGCGCGCCGCCAGTTCGACGACCTCGTGCAGCCCCTTGCGCTTCTCCTCCTGGGCCTGCGCCTCGAAGGAGACCTTCGGCAAGGTGACGCCGGCCTCCGAAGCGAGCTTCTCGACCGCCTCGGGGAAGGAGAGCCCTTCGGTCTCCATCACGAATTTGAAGATGTCGCCGTTCTTGCCGGAGGAGAAATCGAAGAACGAGCCCTTCTGGTCGTTGACGAAGAAGGATGGCGTCTTCTCGGCGTTGAAGGGCGAGAGCCCCTTCCATTCCCGGCCGGCCTTGGCGAGGCGCACGCGTTTGCCCACGACCGCCGAGACAGGCAGCCGCGCCTTGATCTCCTCAAGGACGGAGGGCGGGAACTTCATGGCTCCCTCTCTGGCCGCTGCGAGCCCGCTTGCCAACCACGGAAACCGCCGAGGCCGAGCTTATGGTCCATATCCACAGCAAGCCCCATATGATAAAGAAAATCACGGAAAAGGAAGAAAGCCGTGGCGCTCAACATCAAGGACCCGGAGACCGAGAAGGTAGTGCGCCAGCTCGCGCGCCGGCGCGGGCTCAGTCTGACCGAAGCCGTGCGCATGGCCGTCAGGAGCGAGCTCGACAAGGATGAATTGTCCGAGGAGGAGAAGGCGCGACGGGTGGCTGCGGCGCATGAGCGAATGCGGGCGCTTTACAAAAAGTACGACATCAAGCCTGCCGAGCGCGCCATGACGAAGGAAGAGATGGACGATATCCTCGGCTATGACGAGAACGGCATCTGGTCGTGATCGTCATCGAAACCTCAGCAGTGGTCGCCTGTCTGACCGATGAGCCGGAAGCTGCCGAGTTCACCAGGAGAATAGCACTCGCCCGGCGTCGCCTCATGTCGAGCGTCAACCTGTTGGAAGCACGCCTCGTTCTGGTCTTCTCGAAGGGCATTCCCGCCGAGATCGTCGATGATTTCCTGGCGAACGAGCGCATCGAAGTCGTCCCCTTCGACGAACCTCTGTCCGAACTCGCCTTCGACGCCTATCGCCGCTACGGCAAGGGCCGCCACCCCGCCAAGCTGAACATAGGCGACTGCGCAGCCTACGCGCTGGCGAAATCCCGTGGCTGGCCGCTTCTCTACAAGGGCGAGGATTTCGCGCAGACCGATATCGAGCGGGCCTGATGCCGCCTGCGGTCGAGACGCGGCTATTGCGCCAGTTCATCGCCGTCGCCGAAGAACTGAACTTCCACCGCGCCGCCGAGCGCCTGCATATGGCGCAGCCGCCGCTCAGCCAGGCGATCCGCAAGCTCGAGGACGCGCTTGGCTTGTCTCTGTTCGAGCGCAGCAACCGCAGCGTCGCGCTGACGCCCGCCGGCTCGGCCTTCCTCGTCGGCGCCCGGCGCGTCCTGGCTCAGCTCGACGAGGGCATCCGCGAGGCGCAGGCCGTCGCCTCCGGCAAGGCCGGCCGCCTCTCGATCAGCTTCGTCGGCACCGCCCATGACCTGCTACCCTTGGCGCTGCGCCGTTTCCGCGCCGAGTATCCCGGCATCGAGCTCATCCTGCGCGAAGCGACGACGGGCGAGCAGCTTGCGGCGATCACCGCTGGCGAGGCTGATATCGGCCTGATGCGTCAGCCCGGCATCATGATTGCCCAGCTCGCCAGCGAAACCCTGCTGCGCGAGCCGATCCTGGCCGCGCTGCCGGACGACCACCCGCTGACCGGGCAGGAGAGCATCCTCCTCGCCGCTCTCGCCGGCGATGATTTCATCGGCACGCCGCGCCAGCTCGGCATCGGTTTCCATGACCAGATCATCGGGCTCTGCCGGCTCGCCGGTTTCTCGCCGCGCATCGTCCAGGAAGCACGCCAGATGCAGACTGTCGCCAGCCTGGTCGCGAGCGGGCTCGGCGTCGCGCTGATCCCGGCCTCGCTGGCGCTGATGCCGCGCGCCGGCGTCGCCTTCCGGCCGATCGCCGTCGCAGCGCCGCCGGAGATGACGCATGTCGAGCTGATCGCCGCTTGGGATGCGACGCGCCAGTCGCTGCCCCGCGACAACTTCCTCGCCGTGCTCCGGCAGGTCGCGCGCGATATGCAATCAATATCAAACTAGAACAAACAATATATTTTACCGCGACCACCGCGACTGGCAGCTTCCCTCTCGACAGCAACAGCGAGGGAGTCTTTGCCATGCAGCACCGCCTGCGACGATGGGGCCTGATCGCCGCGGCACTGACCGCAGCCGCCCTTTTCACCACCCCGACCAGAGCAACCGAACGAGCGGCCATGATCGAGCAATTGCGCATCTACGAGATCTTCGAGAGCAACAAGAACGCCTTCCACGCCCGCTTCCGCGACCACGCCGCTCGCATCATGAAGACCTACGGCTTCGACATCGCCGCGATGTGGGAGGCGAAAGCCAGGGACCGCACCGAGTTCGTCTATGTGCTGCGCTGGCCCGACGAGGCGACGATGCGCGAGAGCTGGTCCCGCTTCATGCAGGACGCGGAGTGGTCGAGGATCAAGGACAGCAGCGCCGCCGAGCATGGCCGCATGGTCGGCGCGATCGAGGAGCGGGTGATGCAGCGCACGCGCTATTCGCCGTAAGCGGCCGGCTCCTACGGGCAGCTCAGCGGATCACCAGCCAGGGCTTTCGCCACCCCATCCGTCGGCAGCAGGACTGAGGCGTCGGCGGCGCGTAACTCGATGCGCTTCGCCTCGCGCAGACCAGCCACCACCGGCCTCATCTGCATGACGCCGAACCCCTGGTCGGGCGTCCAGGTCAGCTCGACCTCGTCGACGCCCGACTGGGCCTTGACCGGCACGCGCGTCGCCTTGCCGTCGGCGACGATCTCGATCGCCGATGGCAAGGCATCCTTGAGCTGCGTCTTGGGCAGGACGGCCATCAGATAAGGACCGGCCGCGATCGCCGGATTGGCGCGGGCCGCCGCCGCATCGCCGCAATAGAAGGTGAGCCGCGTGCCATCGGCGCCGCTCACCCCGGCATAGGAGGTGCCCATCTGGTAGCCGGTGCCCCAGCCCTCCGACTGGGCGAGGGCAGCGGGGCCTTGCAAGGCGATACCGAGCGCAACGACAGCGACCCACTGTTTCGACATCGGAAGCCTCCTTTGCCGAAACGCAGCCCCGTCGATATGGCGGAAATGCCGCTCCGGCTGATCAGCCGCCCAGCAACTGCTTTACCATAGGGGAGACCTTGGCGAAGTCCATCTGGCCGGCATAGGCACCGCGCAGCGCGCCGATGACCTTGCCCATGTCCTTGATCGAGGCTGCGCCGACTTCGGCGATGACCTCCTCGATCGCCGCCTTGACCTCCTCGTCGCTCATCTGCTTCGGCAGATAGGACGAGATCACCGCGACCTCGGCGCGCTCGCCGTCGGCGAGCTCGGGACGGCCATTGGCGTCGTAGATCGCGATCGATTCCTGGCGCTGCTTGATCATCTTCTGCAGCAAGGCGAGAATCTCGTCGGGCGTCGCCTCGCCCTTGCCGGCACCGCGCGCCTCGATGTCCTTGTCCTTCAGCGCTGCCTGGACCAGGCGGATGGCGGCGACCTTGCCCTTCTCGCCGGCCTTCATCGCGGTCTTGAGGTCGGCGGTGAACTGCTCACGCAGAGTGGACATGATGTTACGAACCTTCTTCATTCATTGACGGAGCGGGGGGAGCCGATTAAGGCTCGCGCTCCAGACCGGCCGCGCCATTACGCGCGCAGCCTTCACGCTTGCCGCAGCTTCCAGCGGCCTGGACGAGACATAGACATGACCGCTCACGAAGGAAACCCCGCCGCTCAGGGCTGGCAAGAGGGCTGGGTCGAGCCGCGCGCGACTGCCGTGCTGGTGCTGGCCGACGGAACCGTGCTCGAAGGCTTCGGCCTCGGCGCCGTCGCCGAGGCTCCCGGCGAGGTCTGCTTCAACACGGCAATGACCGGCTATCAGGAGATCCTGACCGACCCGTCCTATGCCGGGCAGATCATCACCTTCACCTTCCCGCATATCGGCAATGTCGGCGTCAACGAAGAGGACACCGAGACGGTCAATGCCGCCGCCTCCTCCGGCGTGCGCGGCGTCGTGCTCCATGCCGAGGTCACGCAGCCCTCGAACTGGCGCGCAGCGAAGCATCTCGATGCCTGGCTCAAGGCCCGCAACATCGTCGGCATCTGCGGCGTCGATACCCGCGCGCTAACCGCGTTGATCCGCGAGAACGGCATGCCGAACGCCGTCATCGCTCATGACCCCACCGGCAATTTCGACATCGAGCGCCTGAAGAAGGACGCGGCCGCCCTGCCCGACATGGCCGGGCTCGACCTCGTTCCATTCGTCGCCGCGACCCAGCGCTATGACTGGGACGAGACGCCCTGGCAGTGGCCGCGCGGCTATGGCAAGCGCGAGTCTGCGGCGCATCGCGTCGTCGCCATCGACTATGGCGTCAAGCGCAACATCCTGCGCCTGCTGGCCAAGGCCGGCTGCGAGGTCGAGGTCGTGCCTTCGACCGCCTCGGCCAAGGATATCCTTGCCCTCAATCCCGATGGCGTCTTCCTGTCGAACGGCCCGGGCGATCCGGCCGCGACCGGCGAGTACGCCGTACCGGTGATCAAGGAACTGCTCGACCGCAAGATCCCGACCTTCGGCATCTGCCTCGGTCACCAGATGCTGGCGCTCGCCATCGGCGGCCAGACCATGAAGATGAAGCAGGGCCATCACGGCGCCAATCATCCGGTCCAGGACAAGACCACTGGCAAGGTCGAGATCGTCTCGATGAATCACGGCTTCGCCGTCGATCCGGCGACGCTACCGGCCAACGCGACCGAGACGCATGTCTCGCTCTTCGACGGCTCGAATTGCGGCCTTGCCCTGACCGACCGCCCGGCCTTCAGCGTCCAGCACCATCCGGAGGCCTCCCCCGGCCCGCAGGACAGCCACTACCTCTTCACCCGCTTCGTCGAGCTGATGGAGACGGAGAAGGCGAAGAAGGCCGCCTGAACCCGGCCGTTGACAGCAAGCATGGCGCGCGCTCTAAGCGCGTCATGACTTTCGCCTGCCTGCTCGCCCGCAACTATTACGCCCCGTCCTCATAGAGGCGGTGGCATTTTTATGTCTCAACCGCCGCGCTGGCGGTTGAAATCAGGCAGTCACCCGGCATCGCGGCCCCTCCAGAGGACCTCGCGATGCTTACTCCGAACACCACCAACCCCTCCGTCGGCCTGATGGGCTTCGGCGCCTTCGGCCGCCTGATCGCCCGCCATCTCCGCCCGCATTGCCGCCTGCTGGCTTTCGACCCGGCACTGCCGGCGGATGCCAGCACTGGCGGCATCATCGCCGCCGATCCAGCCGAGATCGCAGCCTGCGACATCGTCATCCTCGCGGTACCGGTTTCCGCCCTCTCCGAGGCGATCGCGACCTTGCGGCCGCATCTGCGTCGCGGCGCGATCGTCGTCGATGTCGGCTCGGTCAAGATCGGCCCGGCCGCGACCATGCTGGCCGAGCTGCCCGAGGACGTCGAGATCATCGGCACCCATCCGCTGTTCGGCCCGCAGAGCGGGCGCAATGGCATTGCCGGCCTGAAGATCGCGATCTGCCCGATCCGCGGCGCCAGCGCCTGGCGCATCGCAGCCTTCCTGCGCCGGGTGCTTGGTCTCAAGGTCATCATGACGACGCCGGAAGCGCATGATCGCGAGGCGGCGCTGGTCCAGGGCCTGACCCATCTCATCGCCAAGATCCTGGTCCGGATGGAGCCTCTGCCGCGCCGCATGACCACGGCGAGCTTCGACCTGCTGATGCGCGCGACCGAGATGGTCCGCCATGACAGTCCGGCCGTCTTCATGGCTATCGAGCAGGCCAATCCGCATGCCAGGCCCGTGCGCGACCGCTTCTTCGCCCTCGCAGAGGAGATGCGGGAGCATCTCGATCGGGATCGACTGGTTCCTGACGAAGTCGACCGGAAGGCCCTGGCACTGCTGCCGGAGGCGGTCTCCTAGGCCGCCTTCGCCTCTTGCCGCAGGAAGCCCGCGAGCTTGCCCGCCGGCAAACCGGCCTCATGCGCGATCCTTGTCGCCAGTGCCACGGCCGCCGGGCGCGGCTGGCCCATCGGCCGGTCGAGCCAGTAGGAGACCGGGTTGAGCGCCGTGCGCTGGTCGACCCTTGCGATCCGTCCGGCATCGACCTGTGCCTGCGCCAACGGCGGGCGCGACAGGGCGACGCCGAGCCCCGAGGCAGCAGCGTCGAGCACGAGGTTGTAATCCTCGAAGCGCCGGTCATTCGCGCGCGGCCGGAAATCCAGCCCCTGGGCATTGAACCAGGCGCGCCAGCCGGCAGCGTCCGAATCATGGATCAGCGGCTGGTCGAGGAAGCGCTCGGGCCTGCCCTCCCCGATCGCCCTGGCCAGCTCCGGCGAGGCGACGGGATAGCACCATTCCTCGAAGAGCTGCACCGAGACCCGGCCCGGCGTGCCGCCGCGGCCGCAGCGAATGGCGAGATCGATGCCCTCCTCTTCGAGGTCGACCTTGCGATGGTCGACCTGCAGCATGATCCGCACGGCCGGATCGCCACTCTCCAGGCGCTGCCAGCGCGGCATCAGCCAGAGCGAGCAGACCGACGGCGTCGCGCTGAAGCGTACCACCGCCGTCCCGCGCGGCTCGCTCCAGCGATCGGACGAATCGGCGAAGACCGAGAAGGCCTCCTGTGTCCGCTGGAACAGCCGCTGCCCCTCCGGCGTCAGCGCGACCCCGCGCGCCTGCCGCTCGAAGACGCGCAGGCCGAGCCAGTGCTCGAGCTTGGCGACCTGCCGCGAGACCGCGCCATGGGTGAGGTTCAGCGCCTCGGCCGCGGCCGAGAAGCTGCCGGAGCGGGCAGCGGCCTCGAAGGCGCGCAGCGTATCCAATGGGGGGAGCGGCGAGCTGTGATCCATGCTCACAGCTCGCCATCGAATTACTCGTTTGTCAATCAGCTCGCCGAGGCGCTTATCGGAAGGCGAACCGTCACCAGCCTCTGAGGCCTGCCATGACAACCGTCCCCTCCGCCGCGTCCTCCCGGCCCGGCTCCACCCTCGACGCCATGCTGCTCTTCACTATCCCCTTCACCGTGATCGCCTGGGCCTCGTCATTCCCGGCGATCCGGGCCGGCCTCGCCGGCTTCGGCGCTCTCGAACTGGCAGCGCTGCGCTTCGCCATCGCCGGCGTCTTCGCCGCGCTCTTCCTGATCGTGACGCGCCCGAAACTGCCCGAGCGCGCCGATATCTGGCGCTTCCTCACCGGCGGCATCGTCTTCATCGCGCTCTATGCGATCTTCCTCAATCTCGGCCAGCGCGTCGTCCCGGCGGGCGCGGCGAGCTTCATCATCAACACCAACCCGATCATGACCGCGGCGCTCGCCATGCTGGTCCTGAACGAGCGCTTCAGCGCCCTCGCCTGGGCCGGCACGGCGCTCGCCTTCGCCGGCATCGGCGTGATCGCCCTCGGCAACGGGCTCGATCTCAACATCGGTATCAGCGTGCTGCTGATCCTCGGCGCCGCCCTGTGCAACTCGGTCTCGACCGTAGTTCAGAAGCCGCTCTTCGCCCGCCACAAGCCGCTCACCGTCGCAGCCTGGAACATGGCGCTCGGCGGCCTCGCCCTCACGCCTTTCCTGCCCGGCGCGCTGGAGCAATTGCCGGCTGCCCCCTCGCAGGCGATCTGGTCGGTGGTCTGGCTGGCTCTGGTCTCCAGCGTCGTCGCCTACGGCACCTGGGCGATCACCCTGTCGCGCTTGCCGGCCGCCCGCGCCGCCAACTTCCAGTACTGCGTGCCCCCGGCGGCGATGCTGATCAGCTTTATCTGGCTCGGCGAGGTCCCGACCGCGCTCGGCCTGATCGGCGGCGCGATGGCGCTAGCCGGCGTGGTCATCGTCAACCTGAAGCGCTGAGGCCTGCTTGCTGCGGACGGGACCCGCATGCTCTCGTCCGCAGCATGACTGAATCGGCCGGCATCATGATCAGAGCCCTCGGCGCTTCGGACGCCGAGGCTTTTCGCGCGCTCCGCCTCGCTGGGCTGGCCGACACGCCGGAAGCTTTTGGCGCCAGCCTCGCCGAAGAGGCGGCGCGCCCGCTGGAGCGCTTCGCCGAGCGCCTGACGCCGCCGGCGCCGAGTCTGGTCTTCGGCGCCTTCTCGGGCCCCGACCTCGTCGGCATCGCTGGCTTCCTCGTCTATGAAGGCGAGAAGCACCGCCATATCGGCCTGCTCTGGGGCGTCTACCTGCAGCCGGGCCAGCGCGGACGGGGCACGGCGGCGCTGTTGATCGGCAATCTGATCGCGCATGCGCGCCAGCATGTCGCGATCCTCCACGCCGATGTCGGCGCCGATAATCACGCTGCCCGCCGGCTCTATGATGGTCTCGGCTTCCGCCTCTACGGCGTCCAGCCCAAGGCGCTCTTCGTCAACGGCCGCTATATCGACGAGGCGCTGCTGGCGCTCGACTTCACGGAGCGCTGACGCCAGCGTCTTTTTTCGTCGCCCGGCCTTCGATCCCGAGGATCGGTTTCGCGAGCAGCCCGGCCAGCAACTTCTGCTCCTATCCATCGAGCGGCTGCAGGAAGGCGAGTTCGCTCGCCAGGGTATCTTGGCGCAAAGATAATTATCTTGACAGAAAGATACCTCTCAACTAGATATCTTTCTGTCAAGATAACCCGCTCCACGACCAACCAGGGAGGCAGTCATGTTCAACGTCCTTCGGTCCGAAGATCAGCATCGCGGCGCCAATCGCACGGTCCGCTTCGAGGGCGAGGCGCTTGGGGGTCCGGTCTCGTTCTTCATCGTCGATGCCGAGCCGGGCCAGGGCTCGATGCTGCACGTCCACCCCTATTCCGAGACCTGGATCGTCCGGAAGGGCGAGGCCGAGTTCACCGTCGGAGGCGAAAGGACCCGCGGCTATGCCGGCGACGTCGTCGTCGCGGCGCCTGACATCCCGCATCGCTTCGAGAATGTCGGCGAAGGCCGGCTGGAGCTGATCTGCGTCCACCCGAACGGGCGGATCCTGCAGCAGAACCTCTGACGATCATCGAGGTACCGTTACGTCCGGAGGTGATGCGCCCTTTGCGGCGCATCACCTCCGAGTACGTCAGCCCTGTAGGCGCCCCGCCTTGATATATTCGACCATCTGGCTGACCACCGTGCCCCAACCGTCGTGGAAACCCATCTCCTCGTGCTGCTTGCGGCTGGCATCGCTGCCATGGATGGCAACGGCCCGATAATGCGTGCCGTTGCCGTCCCTGGCGAGGTCCAGGATGGCGGTGAAGAACGGGTTCGGCGAAGGCCGATAACCGCCGAGCAGTGTGTCGGTCATGACCAGCCGCTCCAGCGGCTTCACCTCGAGATAGCACTGGGTGTTGGGGTACTCCTCGCCCTCGGGCGAGCGCATGGTGAAGTTGATCGCGCCGCCGGGACGTAAGTCGAGGTCGCAGGCGGTGATCACCCACGGCTTGGGCGCGAACCAGTTGCGCAGGTGCTCCGGCGTCGTCCAGGCGCGCCAGACCAGTTCGACCGGGACGTCGAGCTTGCGTTCGAGCACAAGGTCGAGCTCGGGATTGATCGTCATCGCAGGCAGGGTCATTTGTTCTCCTCTTCCTTCAGGCTCATGACATAGGCGTCGAAACGGTCGAGACGGCGCGTCCACAGATTGCGCTGGCGCCCGAGCCAGTCCTCGGCGAGCTTCAATTGATCGGCGGCCAGTTCGTAGGTCCGGACGCGTCCGGCCTTGTGCGAGCGCACCAAGCCGCTGGTTTCGAGCACCTTCAGATGCTCGACGAAGGACGGCAGGGCCATCTTGTAGGGCGCGGCGAGCTCGCTGACCGAGGCCGGCCGCGCTGTGAGGCGCTCCAGCACATTGCGCCGCGTCGGGTCGGACAGGGCCCGGAATATCTGGTCCACCACGACGGGATTGGCCGCCTGCGGTGTGCCGGCGCCGATTTGCGGTGTCACGGTTTGCTCCTGTCAGCGACTGCGCCCGACGCATTGATAGGTGGACTCAATACTTAGGTCAATTCCTTAGTTTTTGAAACCACGGCATAGACACTCCCCACAGAGGCAAACTCTTGCTACCGATGAGGAATGATCCAGCCCCCTAAACGGCTCGAGCGCAGCGATATGGGCGCTGTGGCGGCCGTGCACCGTGCGAGTTTCGACGATCGCCTGGCCTGGCTGGCCGGGCTGCATACCCCCGAGGAGGACCGCGCCTATTTCCGGAGCGTTGTCTTCGATGAGTGTGAACTGTGGGGCACGTTCGACGGCCCGGCGCTGACCAGCTTCATCGCCTTCCGGGAGGGCTGGATCGATCAGCTTTACGTACTGCCGGCCTATCAGGGTCGCGGTCTCGGCCGCGCCTTGCTGGAGATCGCATGGGGGCGTTACCCAGAGCTGAACCTCTGGACGTTTCAGCGCAACGCCATCGCCCGTCGCTTCTATGAGCGACAAGGCTTCGTCGCGGTCGAGCTGACTGACGGGGCGCGCAATGAAGAGCGTGAGCCCGACATCCGTTATATCTGGCGTAGGCCCTGATCCGCTGCGTGGCGAGGCCTACCCTAGCCTTCCGCGAACAGCCGCCGCTGCAATTCGTCCCAGAGCTCCGGCGATTGCGCGGCCAGGATGCCGAAGCCCTGCTCCGCCGGCCTGTAGGGGCGTCCGTCAAAGCGGGCCGCCCGACCTCCGGCCTCTTCGAGGAAGAGCGTGCCCGGCGCATGATCCCAGGGCAGACCGCGCCAGAACACGACGAAATGCTGCTCGCCGCGCACGATCGCTGGGTATTCCTCGCCGGCGCAGTGCAGGCCGGGCGTGATGGCGGCGAGGTCGCGGCCATTGGCCTTGACCCGCGCGCTGATCTCGGCCGGCAGGAAGCGCGTGAGCACGCCGCCGCGCAGCCCGGTCCATTGCGGCCGCCGCCCGACCCTGACCCGCCTGCCATCGACCCAGGCGCCGGAGCCGCGCTCCGCGACATGGAGCGTGCCAGTCGCCGGGCTCAGCATCCAGGAGGCGACCGGCTCACCCTCACGCAGCAGCGCCACCATGACCGAGAAGCACGGGCTGCCCTTGACGAAATTGGCGGTGCCGTCGACGGGATCGACGACGAAGACAGTGCCCTCGCCCAGCCCCTGCAGCAGCTCCGGTTGGGCCGAGACAGCCTCCTCGCCGATCACCCGCGAGCCGGGCAACAGCGCCGGCAGCCGGACATTGAGCAGCCGCTCGGCCTCCTCGTCGGCGATGGTAACCTCCTCGCCCGGCGATTTCACCCGGACCTCGGCCTCCGCCAGCTTCTGGAAGCGCGGCATCACCACTTCAGCCGCGACCTCGCGCAGCAGGGTCGAGACCTGCTCGATCAGCACCTGCCCAGCCATCGTCAGAAGCCCCGCTTTTCCAGATCAGCTTCCGCCTCGGTGATATAATCCCGGATCACCGGCACGGCGCTCTTATGCGGGCCGAGCAGCAGCTGGAAGACCATGTCGCCGCCGATGTCGAAGGAGATCGAGCAGGCGGAGAGGTAGAACTCCCACATCCGCGCGAAGCGCTCGCCGAGCATCGCGACCACCTCCGGCCGGTGCGCCATGAAGCGCTCGCGCCAGGCTTCCAGCGTCCAGTGATAGTGCCGGCGCCAGAACTCGCAGTCGGAATGCCAGAGCCCGGTCTGCTCGACTGCGGCGAAGACCTCCGACAGCGCCGGGGCATAGCCGCCGGGAAAGATGTACTTGTCGAAGAACGGGCCGGTGAAGCCGGGCGGGCCGGCGCGGCCGATGCAGTGGACGAGCGCGATCCCGTCGGGGGTCAAGAGGTCGCGGATCTTCTCGAAATATTCGAGGTAATGCGCGACGCCGACATGCTCCATCATGCCGACCGAAACGACGCGGTCGAAGCTCCCGGTCAGTTCGCGATAGTCCTTGTTGATGAAGCTGACGGCGTCGCCGACCCCGGCCGCCTCCGCCCGCTTCTGCGCCGCGGCCATCTGGTCGGGCGAGACGTTGAGGCCGGTCACCTTGGCGCCGCAGGCCTTGGCGAGATAGATCGACAGCTCGCCCCAGCCCGAGCCGATGTCGAGCACGCGCATGCCGGGCTCGATCTTCAGCTTCGCCGCCAGGTGCCGGAGCTTGGCTTTCTGCGCGTTCTCCAATCCTACGTCAGGAGAATGCCAGTAAGCGCAGGAATAGGTCATCGTCTCGTCGAGCCAGAGCCGGTAAAACTCGGTCGGGATGTCGTAGTGGTGCTTGACCTTCTTACCGGCGACGCCGAGCGGGTTGTGCATCCGCCAGCGCCGGATCTTGAAGCGGATCTTGCGGATCGCGGCCTGCAGCGGGTGCTTGCGCAACTCGCTGCGCTGGATCCAGAACAGCGTCAGCAGATCGTGGATGGTCGAGCCGTCCTCGAACTCGATCCGCTGATCCATATAGCCTTCGGCCAGCGCCAGCTCGGGATTGAGGAAGAGCTCGCGCTCGATCCTGGTATCCTTGAAGCGCACCGTCACCTCGCCGGCGACGACCGGCTTGCCGGCGAAGCTGAACTCGGTCCGCCCCGGCCCGAAGACATGCCGCTGTCCATCCGGAGCGATAACGGTGAGCCGGCCCTTGCGGATCGAGCGCTTCAGCAGTTTCGGCAACAGCAGCATGGTCGGGCAGGCTCCGGTCGGTCGGCGCAAGCTATTGGCTCGACTGAGGCAGCACAAACCTTGCGTGCAATCAACCTGACTCCATAGTCATCGCAGCCATGCTAGGGCTTAGGGCGAAGGCGCTGACCTGCGCCATTCTCGATATGGAGACCCGATGTCCTGGCGTGATTTCTGGAACGGCGAGCATGCGATCTATGTCTCGGATCGCCACAAGGCCCTGCATTATCGCCGCATCGCGCAGGATATCGCCGCCGCCGTGCCGTCAAAGGACGCCGCCGTGCTCGATGTCGGCTGCGGCGAGGCGCTCTCGGCCGATCTCGTCGCCGCCGTCAGCGGCAGGCTGATCCTGTGCGAGGCAGCCCCGACCGTCCGTGAGAAATTGAGAGCCCGCTTCGGCAGGCTCGCCAATCTCTCGGTCGTCTCGCCGGAGGAGGTCGAGGCGCTGCCGAATGATTCGCTCGACCTCGTCGTCGCCAATTCGCTGATCCAGTATCTCGGCGAGGACGAGTTGAAGCGGGCGCTGGCAACCTGGCTCGCCAAGCTCAAACCCGGTGGCGAGCTCATACTCGCCGACGTGATCCCGCCCGACCTCTCGGCCTTGACCGATGCGACCGAGCTGCTCGGCTTCGCCTGGCGCGGCGGTTTTCTCGTCGCGGCGCTCGGCGGCCTCGTCCGCACCGTGTTCTCGGATTACCGCAAGCTGCGGGCGCAATACGGTCTCTCGACCTACAGCGCCGTCGGCATCACCGCGCTGGTCGAGGCCGCCGGCTTCAAGGGCGTCACACGCCGTACGAATTTCGGCCATAACCCGCACCGCATGGCCTTTTCGGCCCGCAAGCTGCTCGCAGCGGAAGTTCCGATACCATGACCGCGCTCGCGCTCACCCTCACCGTAATCGCCCTGGCGCTGACCGGCGCCATGGCAGGCTTCTTCTACGCCTATTCGATGTCGGTGATGTGGGCGCTCGACGCGGTCGATCCCAAGGCCGCGATCGCCGCGATGCAGAGCATCAACATCGTCGTGCGCAACGCGATCTTCGTCCCGGCCTTCTTCGGCACGCCGGTCGTGGCGCTGGTTGCGGCTGGGCTGTGGTGGAAGGCGGGCGCCGGGCAGGTCGCGCTGCTGCTGGGGCTCGCCGCCATCATCTATCTGGCCGGCGCCTTCCTGCTCACGATCGTCGCCAACGTGCCGATGAACGAGGCGCTCGCCATCGCCACCATCCCGACTGATCCCGAGCAGGCGCGGACCCTGTGGCACAGCTATTCCCGTCCGTGGACGCTGTGGAACCATGTCCGCACGGGCGCGAGCTTCGCCAGCCTGCTGCTGGTCGGCTGGGCGCTCTACGCCGCCGGCCAGGCCTGATCAGGCGCCTTCGCGATCGGCGAAGGAGAAGAATTTGTGCCCGCCGAAGGTGAAGATCATCACGATCAGCGTGGTGACCACCTGCATCGGCAGATAGGGCAGCCCGGCGACCTTGACGAAGAGATGCATGAGCACGCCGGTGAGCAGGAAGCCGCCGAAGGCGATCAGGCCGAAGCGCCAGCTCGCCTCGCCATGGGTGCGCGTCGCCTCGAAGGTCAGCCAGCGGTTCAGCACGTAGGAGACGACGCCGCCGAGCACGAAACCGGCGAGCGACGCTAGAACGGGGTCGACCCCGCCGAGCTCGACCAGACCGATCAGCAATCCGTAATGCGCGACCGCCGCCATCACGCCGGAGAAGGCGTAGGCGATGACCTGGCGCGTATGGCGGGGAAGACGGTTCAGCATCCGGGATGCCTATACCCCGGATGCTGAACAGAAGCCTATGGCAAATCAGCCCGCATCGCTGCCGGCGAGGTTGGCCGGCATGCCCTCGACTGGCAGATCGAGCGCCTGCTTCAGCGTCTCGAGATTGTATTCGCGGATGCGGCCGTTCGTGGGGTCGCTGACATAGGCACTGCCGCCGACCACCGCTAGCGAGGGCGTCGGCGTCTTGGCGCCGTACTGGCAGTCGAAGGTCGGCACCGCGTCGAAGCTGGCGAGCTCCTTCCAGGCGGCAACATCGTAGACCCGGAGCTTACCGTCCGGCGTCAGATTGGCGAGCCGCCTGCCATTGGCCGAGAGCTCGAACTGGCAGGCCGACTGGCCGCCCGGCACCGGCAGGACATCGGCCGCGGTCAGCGACTTGGCGGTCGGATCGACCCGGATCAGCCCGTCATAGGGCGAGGTCTTGCCGTAATTGGCGACCATGAACTTGGCGCCCGCCCTCGCCTTGATCGCGCTGATCCGGCGCTCGTCGGGATAGGCGAGCTTGCGCGCGCTGAACTTCGCTCCGGCTTGCGACAGCACCAGCATGCCGCCGCCCTCCCCTTCGGCGCAGCCGAAGACATGGCGGCCATCGGCCGCGGCGTGGCCATGATAGAGCTTGCACGAAGCGTCCGGCTTGGCCGGGTCGTTGAAAGTCGCGAGCTTCGCCCAGCCGCCCTTGGTCCGGTCGAGGATCTCGAACCCGTTCGGTCGCGACGAGGCGTTTCTGTCCTCGCCCTTCACATAGACCGGGTTCGGCACCGACATCAGCCAGCGCCCCTCGCCGAGCGGCACGACGATGCCGTGCTGCGGGCCCGGGCTCGGCCATTCCGTCAACGCCGGCTTGTCCTTGGAAAGGTCGTTGATCGCAACCAGCACCGCCTTGGCCGTGCTATGCCCGTCCCAAGGGCGGATGCCGTCATAGAACAAAGCGAGCTGGCCATGGCCGGAGACGACATGGGCCGGCTTCTGGCCGGTCAACGTTAGGTCGAGCAGCTTCACCGGCCCCTTCTCGATGTCGTTGTGGTCGCCATGCGACTCGATCGTCAGGCCGGTGTCGAGGAAGCGGAGCGTGCCGGCATCGTCGCCGGTCTTGATCACGACGAAGCGGCCACCCTGTGCCGTGGCGAAGCCGGGATTGGCCTTGGGCACGTCGAAGCTGTGCGTGACCTCGCCGCTGTCGAGATCGAGCACGCGCACGACCGGCTTCTCATGGTCGGCGAAGACCAGCCGGCCGCGCAGCACGGCATGGTCATGGGCAAGGGCCGGCAGGCTCGACAGCACGGCCGAAATGGCGAGCGTGGACAACAGGGAAAGCGAACGCATCGTGGTCTCCAGAGCAAACGGGAAAAGGGGGTGGTCTCAGGCGGCGGTCGCCCGGCGCCAGGCCGGGAACGGGTCGGGCAGATTGCGATAGCGCTCGGGCTTGAAGGCGATGGTCGGCGTCTCGCCGAGCAGGCAGGCGTCGAGCCCGGCGCGGATGGCGCTCTCGTCCATGCCGGAGCCGATGAAGACGAGCTCCTGCCGGCGATCGCCCCAGACCGAATGCCAGTGCCGGTTCAGGATGGCGCGCCAGTCCGGATGATCCGGCCAGCGCGGGCGCGGCACCGCCGCCCACCAGAAGCCCATCGCCTCGGTCCGGCAGATGCTACCGGCGAGCGACATCTCGCCGACCCATTCCGGCCGCGTCGCCAGCCAGAAATGGCCCTTGGCGCGGATCAGCCCGGGCCAGGTCTTGGTGAGGAAGGCGTTGAACTTCTCGGGGTGGAAGGGCCGGCGCGCCCGGTAGACGAAGGAGGAAATGCCGTATTCCTCGGTCTCGGGCACATGGTCTTTGAAGCCGTAGAGCTCCTTGTGCCAGAGCGGGTGCTCCTGCGCCTTCTCATGGTCGAACAGGCCGGTATCGAGGATCTGATCGAGCGGTACGCGGCCGAAATCGGCCTCGGTCAGGCGCGCATCCGGGTTGAGCGCCCGGATGACCAGCCTCGCCTGCGCCACCGCCTCCGGCCCGGCATCGCCGACCTTGTTGAGCACGACGACATCGGCGAACTCGATCTGCTCGACCAGGAGATCGACCAAAGTGCGCTCGTCGCCCTCGCCGGCTATCTCGCCTCGCTCGCGCAGGAAATCGCGCGAGCCGTAGTCTTTCAGCAGGTTCACCGCATCGACCACCGTCACCATGGTGTCGAGCCGGGCGAGGTCGGAGAGCGAGAAGCCGTCCTCGTCGCGGAATTCGAAGGTCGCCGCGATCGGCAGCGGCTCGGCGATGCCGGTGCCCTCGATCAGGAGGTAGTCGAAGCGCCCGTCGCGGGCGAGCCGGCCGACCTCAGCCAGGAGGTCGTCGCGCAAGGTGCAGCAGATGCAGCCATTGCTCATCTCGACCAGCTTCTCGTCGGTGCGCGAGAGATCGCCGCCGCCGGACCGGACGAGGTCGGCGTCGATGTTCACCTCGCTCATGTCGTTGACGATCACCGCGACCTTACGGCCTTCGCGGTTGTTGAGGACGTGGTTGAGCAGCGTCGTCTTGCCGGCGCCGAGAAAGCCGGACAGCACTGTGACGGGAAGGCGGGAGTCCATCTCGGATCTCGTATTTTGTTACGTTGTAACATTTCATAGCGAGAGCGGATTGCGGACGCAAGGCTGCCGTGCAGGCACGTCTCTGGCCTTCCACAGCGCGCGCCCTAAGCTCCCCTGCTCATGCCGATGGAGAAGCCCGCGCCATGACCGAGATCGATCTGCTAGTGCGCGCCGAATTCCTCTATCCGGTCAGTCCCGGCATGCCGGTAATTCCCGACGGCGAGGTCGCGATCGCCGGCGGGCGCATCCTCCATGCCGGTCCGCGCCAGCCGGAGGGTCATTGGGCGCCGGCCCGCACGCTGGATGGTGCCGGGCGGGCCGTCCTGCCCGGCTTCGTCAACTGCCATTCGCACGCGGCATCATTGGTCTTCCGCAGCCAGACTGACGACCACGCCGCCAAGGCCGCGCTGCTCGAAGTCGCCTTCCGAATGGAGAAGGACATCACGGAGGATGAGTGGGCGCTGCTGGCCGAAGCCGGCTGCGCCGACATGCTCCAGTCCGGCATCACCACCATCAACGACATCTGGTACGCGCCGCACCGGCTAGCCGAAACGATCGAGGCCTGCAGCCTGCGAGCCCAGATCGCCCACAAGGTCTTCGATGTCCGCCTGCACGAGCTCTGGCGCGGCGACTACACCCACCACACCACGATCGGCGAGGAGCGCCTGCGCGACGGCCTCGCCTTCGCCGAGCGCTGGCACGGCGCCGCCGATGGCCGCATCACCGCGCGCATCGGTACGCACGCTACCGACACCTGCTCGGCCGAGCTGCTGAGGACCGCCCGCGCAGAGGCGAACCGGCTCGGCATCGGCATGCACATCCACGCCGCCCAGAGCGTTGCCGAAGTCGAACAGATCAAGGCGGCCCATGGCTGCGGGCCGGTCGAGTTCCTCAGGGATGTCGGCATGCTCGGCCCGGACGTCGTGCTCGCCCATCTCGTCTTCGCCGGGGCGGGGGATCTCAACGCGGTCGAGGAGAGCGGCGCGGCCTATGCCCATTGCCCGACGATCTATCCGCGCCGTGGCCGCTATCCGCCGCTCGAAGACATCATGGCGCGCGGCATTCCGACCGGCTTCGCCACCGACTGGATGCTGAACGACCCGTTCGAGGGCATGCGCAACGCCCTCAACGCGATGCGGCTGCGCCTGGGGAGCCCGACCGCCCTCACCTGCGCGCAGGCGCTGGAACTGCACACGATCGGCGCCGCCAGAGTCATGGGCCTTCAGGACGAGATCGGCTCGCTGGAGCCGGGCAAAAAGGCCGACCTGATCATGGTCGACATAAATCGCCCGCACCTCCAGCCCTATTACGGCGACTATGCCGCGCTGGTCTATTACGCAAGGGCGAGCGACGTGGTGACGAGCATCGCCGACGGCGCGCTCGTCGTCGAGGACGGCCGCCCGACCCGCCTCGACCGCGAGCGGACGATGGCGCGTATCAGGGAGAAGGTACCGGGCTGGCGTGGAAAGCTTGCAGCGCTCGGCAGCCGGGCGGTGTTCGGGCCGGGGTGTCCGTGCTGCGGCTGATCAGACGTCGATCTTGATCCGTGGCACCGACGGGTCGCGCCGCGCCGTCTCGATCACGCTGTCGAGCAGGCCGGGAAAGCGCCGCTCGAACTCCTCGCGGCGGATGCTGAGGAAACGCACCGTCCCTTCCGCCCGCGAGCGCGTGATCCCGGCCTCGCGCAATTTGGCGAAGTGGTAGGACAGCAGCGAGGGCGATGCGAGCTCGGTGAAGGCGCCGCAGCGTGCTTTGTCGACCTCGTCGCAATCGGCAAGCGAGACCAGGATGCCGAGCCGGATCGGATCGCCCAGCGCCGCGAATACGTCGGCCGGCAAGACGTCCTCGATCTCGGGATGGAAGAGCTGCTTCATCACCTCAGGCTTAATTGCCTCGGCCGCTCCTGACAAGTTTCAATGATCCTTGAATTTAGGATTGACTCATGGTCGGCCGACGCCCATGATTCAACGATCATTGAAATAGTCGGCAACTCCCCACGGAGCGCTCTGCCATGGACATCCGTCTTCTCCTGCTGGCCGGCGGCGCCTTCGCCATCGGCACGGGCAGCCTCGTCATCACCGGCATCCTGCCCAATCTCGCCGCCGCCTTCGGCGTCAGCGTCGACACCGCCGGCCTGCTGATCTCGATCTTCGCCATCGCCTACGCCATCGGCTCGCCGGTGCTCTCCACCTTGCTCGGCAATGTCGAGCGCAAGCTCGTGCTGGTCGGCTCGCTTACCGTCTTCACCCTCGCCAACGTCGTCGCCGCCTTCACCAGCGATTTCTCCTCGCTGATGCTGGCGCGCATCGTCATGGCGCTCGCTTCGGGCGTGTTCATGCCGGCGGCGAACGCCGTCGCAGTGGCGCTCGTGCCGCCCGAGCGCCGGGCCCGCGCCATTGCCCTGGTCACAGGCGGCATGACCGTCTCGCTGATCCTCGGCGTGCCGCTCGGCACCGCCGTCGCCACGCTCGGCTGGCATTTCCCCTTCCTGGTCGTGGCGCTGTTCGGCGCGCTCGCCCTCGCTGGCCTCTTGTTCAAGATGCCCGCTGGCCTGCCGCGCGGCGCCAACACACTCGCCGAGCGGCTCCAGGTCGCGCGCCGCGGCGACGTGCTGTTGGCCCTCGGCACCACCGCGCTTTGGACCACCGGCGCCTTCACGCTCTACACCTATGTCGCACCCTTCCTCTCGGCCCATGCCGGCATTTCCGGCCATTGGCTCAGCGCGACCCTGGTCCTGACCGGCATCGGCTCGGCGCTCGGCAACCAGCTCGGCGGCCAGGCCAGCGACCGCTTCGGCCCCGTGCCGACGCTGACCTTCGTGCTGACCCTGCTCGCGGCCTCGCTGGCCGCTGCCTCGCTGGTCGCGGTGACCTTGCCGCCGACGGTCGCGATTGTCGTCCTGCCGGTGATCCTGATGATCTGGAGCGGCGCCGGCTGGGCCGGGCATCCCTCGCAGATGTCGCGGCTCGCCGCGATGGCGCCCGATGCCGTCGTGGTCGCGCTCTCGCTCAACGCTTCGGCGCTTTATGTCGGCATCGCCGCCGGAGCGGCCCTCGGCCAGCAGGTCCTGCGCCATGGCGCCTCCTGGCAGCTCGGCTTCGTCGGGGCCGCCTGCGAGCTCGGCGCGCTCGGCCTGCTATTGATCGCGACGCAGCGGCGCAAGGCGGCCGCACGCGAAGCCGCACGCGTCAGCGAGGTCGCGGTCGCCCCGACTGCGCGTTGATCAGCATCGCCGGATCAACTACCCATCCCGCTCGCCTTCACGGCGGGCGGGTTTTGCTGTCCGGGCACGACCGAGTTCAGGCCCTGACCTCGAACACCATGTTGAACGGCGTCTCGGTGGCACGGCGGAAGCGGGTAAAGCCGGCGTCGAGCGCGACCTTGCGCAAGCGCATCTCGCCAGCCTGCGCACCCAGCCCTAATCCGACCTCCTGCGCCATCGAGGCCGGCGTGCAGATCATCGTCGACGCTCCGTAGAAGATCCGGCCGACCGGATTGAGGTTCTGCTTGAGGTTGTCGTGGGCAAAGGGCTCGACGATCATCCAGGTGCCGTCTTTCGCCAACGTCTCCCTGACATGGCGGCCGGCCCCGACCGGATCGCCCATGTCGTGCAGGCAGTCGAACATGGCGACGAGATCATAGCTCGCCGCCGGGAAATCCTTGGCGCTCGCCCGTTCGAAGACGATGCGGTCGCCGACACCGGCCTTGTCCGCCGCCTCCCTGCCCTTCTCGATCGAGGGGCCGTGATAGTCGAAGGCGTAGAAGCGCGATTTCGGATAGGCCTGCGCCATCAGGATGGTCGAGGCGCCATGGCCGCAGCCGACATCGGCAACGACCGCGCCCGCTTCGAGCTTGGCCTTGACGCCGTCCAGCGCCGGAATCCAGCTGCTCACCAGATTGGTGTTGTAGCCCGGCCGGAAGAAGCGCTCGGTGCCGCGGAACAGGCAGTTGCTGTGCTCGTGCCAGCCGAGGCCCGCGCCGGTCTTGAAGGCCTGCTCGACCTTGGGCTCGTCGACCCACATCGACTGGACGATCTCGAAGGCGCCGGCGAAGAAGGCCGGGCTGCCTTCCTCGGCGAAGGCCATGGCCTGCTCCGGCGACAGGCTGAAGCTGTCGCTGCCCTCCTCATAGTCGATGTACTCGGCGGCGGCCTGGGCCGAGAGCCATTCGCGGACATAGCGTTCCTTGAGGCCGGTTTTGCCGGCGAGTTCGCCCGCCGTGACCGGCTTGCCATCGGCCATCGCCTTGTAGAGGCCGAGTTGGTCGCCAAGGACGATGAGCGAGCCGGTGACGCAGGCCCCGACGTCCCCGACGAGACGTCCCACCAAGGCATCAAGCTTTTGCGGATCGGATTCACGCATGGCCAAGCTCCTCTGGTTGGGGAGGGCGTGGCCGGAGCTGACGCGAACCGGCTCGACGCCATCGCGGAAGCGGATGCTATACCCCGCTTGCCACCACTCAACTGCGCAAAGGGAGAAATGCGCCACCTCTGCGCGCAGGACCTGTGTGCGCATGACAGGAAGCAGCGCTTTCCGCTTTCCCCCGTCGCCTTGCCCGTCTATAGCGAGCGCCTAGCATTCATCTTTGGGCACGCGCCGGCCTCCGCTCCTTTCGATCGGACGGGCCTTGCGCGCCCGCACGGAACCGGTCGAGACCATGCCCAAGCGCACAGACATCAAGACGATCCTGATCATCGGCGCGGGCCCCATCATCATCGGCCAGGCCTGCGAATTCGACTATTCCGGCACTCAGGCCTGCAAGACGCTGAAGGCCGAGGGCTACCGCATCGTCCTGGTCAACTCGAACCCGGCGACGATCATGACCGATCCGGAACTGGCCGACGCGACCTATGTCGAGCCGATCACGCCCGAGATCGTCGCCAAGATCATCGAGAAGGAACGCAATGTCTTAGCCGGCGGCTTCGCCCTGCTGCCGACCATGGGCGGCCAGACCGCGCTCAACTGCGCGCTCTCGCTGGAGAAGATGGGCGTCCTCGAGAAGTTCGACGTCGAGATGATCGGCGCCACCGCCGACGCGATCGACAAGGCCGAGGATCGCGAGCGCTTCCGCGAGGCGATGACCAAGATCGGCCTCTCGACCCCGCGCTCGCATCACGTCAAGACGCTCGGCGCCGCGCTGGAGGCGCTGGAGGATATCGGCCTGCCGACGATCATCCGCCCATCCTTCACCATGGGCGGCACCGGCGGCGGCATCGCCTACAACAAGAGCGAGTTCATCGAGATTTGCGAGCGTGGCATCGACGCCTCGCCGACCAGCGAGATCCTGATCGAGGAGAGCGTCCTCGGCTGGAAGGAATACGAGATGGAGGTCGTCCGGGATAAGGCGGACAACTGCATCATCGTCTGCTCGATCGAGAATCTCGACCCGATGGGCGTCCACACCGGTGATTCGATCACGGTGGCCCCGGCGCTGACGCTGACCGACAAGGAATACCAGATCATGCGCGACGCCTCGCTGGCGGTGCTGCGCGAGATCGGCGTCGAGACCGGCGGCTCGAACGTGCAGTTCGCAGTCGATCCCGAGACCGGCCGGATGATCGTCATCGAGATGAACCCGCGCGTCTCGCGCTCGTCGGCGCTGGCATCGAAGGCGACCGGCTTCCCGATCGCCAAGGTCGCGGCGCGCCTCGCCATCGGCTACACGCTCGACGAGATCGAGAACGACATCACCGGCGGCGCGACCCCGGCCTCGTTCGAGCCGACGATCGACTATGTCGTCACCAAGATCCCGCGCTTCGCCTTCGAGAAGTTCCCGGGCTCCGAGCCGACGCTGACCACCGCGATGAAGTCGGTCGGCGAGGCCATGGCGATCGGCCGCACTTTCCAGGAATCGCTGCAGAAGGCGCTGCGCTCGCTGGAGACCGGCCTCGACGGGCTCGACGAGATCGAGATCGAAGGGCTCGGCCAGGGCGACGACAGGAACGCGATCAAGGCGGCACTCTCGACGCCGACGCCGGACCGCATCCTCCAGATCGGCCAGGCGATGCGCGCCGGCTTCACCGACGAGCAGATTCATGAGAGCTGCAAGGTCGATCCCTGGTTCCTCGAGCAGATGCGCGGCATCGTCGAGACCGAGGAGAAGATCCGGGCCCACGGCCTGCCGCAGACGCCGATCGCCTTCCGCCAGCTCAAGGCGATGGGCTTCTCCGACAAGCGCCTCGCCGCCGTCTCCGGCAAGAGCGAGGCCGAGGTCAGGACGCTGCGCCGCTCGCTGAAGGTGCGCCCCGTCTACAAGCGCATCGACACCTGCGCCGCCGAGTTCGCCTCGCCGACCGCCTATATGTACTCGACCTACGCCATGCCGTTCGCCGGCGCGCCGGCCGACGAGGCCAAGCCGTCCGACGCCAAGAAGGTCGTCATCCTCGGCGGCGGGCCGAACCGCATCGGCCAGGGCATCGAGTTCGACTATTGCTGCTGCCATGCCTGCTACGCCCTGCGCGACGCCGGCTACGAGACCATCATGGTCAACTGCAATCCCGAGACGGTCTCGACCGATTACGACACCTCGGACCGGCTCTATTTCGAGCCGCTGACCGCCGAGGACGTGCTCGAGATCCTCGAAACCGAGAAGCAGGCCGGCACACTGCACGGCGTCATCGTCCAGTTCGGCGGCCAGACCCCGCTGAAGCTGGCGCATGCGCTGGAGCAGGCCGGCATCCCGATCCTCGGCACCACGCCCGACGCGATCGACCTCGCCGAGGACCGCGACCGCTTCAAGCGCCTGCTCGACAAGCTGCAGCTCAAGCAGCCGAAGAACGGCATCGCCTATTCGGTCGAGCAGTCGCGCCTGATCGCGGCCGAACTCGGCTTGCCCTTCGTGGTGCGCCCGTCCTACGTCCTTGGCGGCCGCGCCATGGAGATCATCCGCGACGAGACCCAGTTCGAGAACTATCTGCTCGGCACCCTGCCCTCACTGATCCCCTCCGAGGTCAAGGCCAAGTACCCGAACGACAAGACCGGCCAGATCAACACCGTCCTCGGCAAGAACCCGTTGCTGTTCGACCGCTATCTCTCCGATGCGATCGAGGTCGACGTCGACTGCCTCTGCGACGGCAAGGACGCCTTCATCGCCGGCATCATGGAGCATATCGAGGAGGCCGGCATCCATTCCGGCGACTCGGCCTGCTCGCTGCCGCCGCGCTCGCTCTCGCCGGAGCTCATCGCCGAGCTGGAGCGCCAGAGCAAGGCGATGGCGCTCGCCCTTGATGTCGGCGGCCTGATGAACGTGCAGTACGCGATCAAGGACGGCGACATCTACGTGCTCGAGGTCAATCCGCGCGCCTCGCGCACCGTGCCTTTCGTCGCCAAGGTGATCGGCCAGCCGATCGCCAAGATCGCGGCGCGGCTGATGGCCGGCGAGAAGCTCGCGAGCTTCAATCTGAAGCAGGAGAAGCTCCAGCATGTCGGCGTGAAGGAGGCGGTGTTCCCCTTCGCCCGCTTCCCCGGCGTCGACGTCCTGCTCGGACCGGAAATGCGCTCGACCGGCGAGGTCATCGGCCTCGACCGCTCCTTCGACGTCGCCTTCGCCAAGAGCCAGCTCGGCGCCGGCTCGAAGGTCCCGGTCAAGGGCACGGTCTTCGTCTCGGTCCGTGATGAGGACAAGCCGCGCATCCTGCCGTCCATGTCTGTTCTCGCCGAACTCGGCTTCCAGATCGTCGCCACCGGCGGCACGCTGCGCCTCCTTCAGGAGAACGGCATCCGCGCCAGCAAGATCAACAAGGTGCTGGAAGGCCGGCCGCACGTCGTCGACGCGATCAAGAACGGCGAGATCCAGCTGGTCTTCAACACCACCGACGGTCCACAGGCGCTGGCGGACTCGCGCTCGCTGCGCCGGGCGGCCCTCTTGCACAAGGTGCCCTATTATACCACCTTGGCCGGAGCGATCGCCGCGGCGGAGGGCATCAAGGCCTATTGCAGCGGTGATCTCGAAGTGAGGTCGCTGCAATCCTATTTCGCCCGCGCCGCCTGACCGGCCGCGCGGCGAATTGGTTTTCTGACGATCGGGAGCGATTCGGGCGCGTTGGCCTTAAGCTGGCGCGTGACCGATCGCTTTTCATAACTGGGACGGAACGATGGACAAGGTTCCCATGACGGCCGGCGGTTTCGCCGCCCTCGAAGTCGAATTGAAGCAGCGCCAGCAGGTTGAGCGCCCGCGCATCATCACGGCGATCGCCGAAGCGCGCGCGCTGGGCGATCTCTCTGAGAACGCCGAGTACCATGCGGCCAAGGAGGCCCAGTCGCTGAACGAGGGCCGGATCATGGAGCTGGAATCGCTGATCGGCCGCGCCGACATCATCGATATCAGCAAGCTCGGCGGCGACACGATCAAGTTCGGCGCGACCGTCACCCTGATCGACGACGACACCGAGGAGAAGAAGCTCTACCAGATCGTCGGCGAGCCGGAATCGGACGTGAAGTCCGGCAAGGTCTCGATCGGCTCGCCGATCGCGCGCGCCCTGATCGGCAAGAAGGTCGGCGATTCCGTCCACGTCAACACGCCGGGCGGCGGCAAGTCCTACGAGGTCGTCAGCGTCGCCTTCCGCTGAGCGGGACGACTTGGCCAGCCCGGCGGCAGCTCCTACATTGAGGGCCTGCCTGCTGCCGGAGACTGCCCCAATGACCACGCGCCGCGCTTTTCTCACCGGGTCCGCCGTGCTCGCTGCCGGCGGGCTCGTTTCGTTTTCGGCCCTGTCTCAGGGCATCGCCATCGGCGGAATCCGCGTGGATGCGCGCCGACTCGCCCCGCAGGGCTGGGGAGAGAACGCGCCGCGGATCGCGCGCGCCATGGAGCTGGAACTGGCCCACCAACTCGGGCCGCTGCGCCAGCGCGGCGGCCCGACACTTCACGTCACGCTTCAGGGCCTGTGGCTCGCCGCCTCGGTCGGCGGCGGCAGCCCCGGCGAGGGCGCCAGCAACGACAATATGGACAGTCTCGCCGAGGTCATCGATCGCGGCAGGGTGTTGTTCAGCCGCGAAATCCGTTCGATGCTGCTCTCATCCTCGGGCGGCGCCTGGTACCGGCAGGATGTCGATCAACGCCGCGTTGCCGCTCTGCTCGAGAACAACGCCCAGTGGATCAAACGCTATCTCGGGGCTTGAGACGATGCTCGCCCGCCGCACCCTGCTGACAGGCCTCGCCGCCGCCGCGCTGGCAGGCTGTCAGACAACGGCCCAGACCGCTCCCCCCGTCGCCATCGGCGCCATTCACGTCGATACCGCGCCGCTGGCGGCCAAGGGGGCGAGCGCGACCGCGGCGCAGATCAAGCCGATGCTGGAGCGCGAACTCGCCAGCCTTCGCACCGCCAGCAGGGGCGGCGCGACCCTACAGGTCAGCGTCACCGGATTGTACCTGACGAGCTATGCCGGCGGTGCGGCGGCGACACTCGGCAACGACACCCTCGAAAGCGTGGCGGTGCTGATCGGCGCCGACGGGCGCGAGATCGCCCGCTACCCGATCCTCGCCATCATGTCGCCGAGCTTCGGCGGGGCCTGGTATCGCCCCGACGTCAACCAGCGCCGGGTCGAAGCGCTGGTCGGCAGCAACGCGCAATGGATCAGGCGCGCGGTCGGCGGCTGAGCGGCACCGAATTCAGGCCATTGACCGCCTGATCTGGAATGCGGTCTTGCCGCGCTCGAAGCCGCATGACTCATAGAAAGCGAGCACGCCGGGATCTGTGCGCCCCGTCATCAGCATCACCTTGTAGCAGCCCGCCGCCCAAGCCTCGTCGATCGCTGCGCGGATGACCTGCTTCCCGAGCCCGCGCCCCCGCATCGCCGCCGACGTGACGACGTTCTCGATCAGGGCGAAAGGCTTCTGATCGCGCGTCAGGTTCGGCACGATCACCAGCACGCAGCTCGACACTGCGCGGCCTCCTTGCTCGATGATGAGAACGCTGATCATCTCGCTACTGAGCAGCTTGGCCCAGGTTGCAACCGCCGCTTCCGGTGTCGGCAGCCGGTCACCAACGCTGAGTTCGGCATAGAGCGAGAGGAGGCCCGACAGGTCCGCGGGTATGGCCTTGCGAATGATCGCTTCCATGCTCGCCGCGTTTCGGCGCTAAAGCGGCGCGATCGGCGCGTCCTTGACGCGGTCGAGCGCCAGCGCGGTGCGGACATTGCGCACATTCGGCAGCGCCGTCAGGTCGGCGACGAAGTCCTGGAACGCCTTCAGATCGGTCGCGACGCATTTCAGGATGAAGTCGATATCGCCCGACAACGTCCAGCACTCGCGCACCAGCGACCAGTCGCGGATCCGCTCCTGGAAGGCAGTGAGATCGGCCTCGGCCTGGCTGGCGAGATGGACGAAGGCGAAGCAGACCACCTCGATGCCGAGCTTGCGCTCGTCGAGCAGCGCCCTGTAGCCGGTAATGACGCCGGCCTCCTCCAGCGCACGCACGCGCCGCAGGCACGGCGGCGGCGAGATGCCGACCCGGCTCGCGAGCTCGACATTGGTCATGCGCCCATCACTCTGCAGCTCCGTCAGGATACGGAGATCGATCTCGTCGAGTTTGGAGCGCACAAATCCTCCTGAAATTGGGACGCGCAGGTGTAGACGCGCCGCTGGCGCGTTACAAGGCGTCGACCACGCCAATCCCGGACCAACTCGCCGTGCCGACAGAAACGCCGCCTTCCCTCTGGGTCCTGACCGACGGCAAGGCCGGCGATGAGGTGCAATGCCTCGGCGTCGCCGAGCGCATGGGCGTCATCCCTGAGCTCAGGCGGATTAATCCCGGCAAGCCCTGGAGCTGGCTGATGCCACGCGGGCCGATCGATCCGCGCGAGGCGCCGGGTCGGCCGAACAGCCCGATCCGGCCACCCTTCCCCGACATCGCCATCGCCTCGGGCCGGCGCGCGGTCGCCTATCTGCGCGCCGTCAAGAAAGCCTCGAACGGGGCGACCTTCACCGTCTTCCTCAAGGACCCGCGCACCGGAACCCGCACCGCCGACCTGATCTGGGTCTCCGAGCATGACCGCCTGCGTGGGCAGAACGTGCTGGTGACGATCACCTCGCCGCACCGCCTCGCACCGAGCGCCCTTTCCGTGGCCCGGGCCACACCCTTGCCGGAGATCGCCGCCCTGCCCTCGCCGCGCGCCGCCGTGCTCGTCGGCGGTGACAGCCGCCACCATACCTTCCGGCCAGAGGATATCGAGCGCTTCGCGCGCGAACTCGACACCCTCGCCGCCTCTGGCGTCGCCCTGATGGGCTCGCGCTCGCGTCGTACCCCGCCAGCGCTCGACGCCGCGATCGGCGAAGTCTTCCGTCGCCATGGCGGCTGGTGGTGGGACGGGTCCGGCGCCAATCCTTACGTGCCGCTGCTCGCCAATGCCGACGTCATCGTCGCCACCGCCGATTCCACCAATATGATCGGCGAGGCTGCCGCGACCGGCGCACCGATCCTCGTCTTCGAGCCGCATGGCGGCCATGGCAAGCTGGCCAAGTTCCTGGAGGCGCTGAAGCGCTACGGCGCTGTGCATCATTTTCAGGGCAAGCTTGAAGGCAGCCCTTACGAACCGCTAGATTCGACCGGAACGATCGCGGCCGCCGTCTATGAGGGCTGGCGGCGTCACAAGGCTGCGACGGGGCTGGCGTGAAGCCTTCCCGATACCGATATCACCGGCTCGTGCCGGCTCAGGAACAAGACAGATGGCCCATATCCACGCCAAGGTGATGATCATCGGCTCCGGCCCGGCCGGCTACACCGCCGCGATCTATGCCGCCCGCGCCATGCTCGAGCCGGTGCTGATCTCCGGCCTGCAGGCCGGCGGCCAGCTCATGATCACCACCGATGTCGAGAACTATCCCGGCTTCGCCGACGTGATCCAGGGCCCTTGGCTGATGGAGCAGATGCAGGCCCAGGCGCAGCACATGGGCACCAAGATGGTCTCCGACCATATCGCTCGCGTCGACCTCTCGCAGCGCCCGTTCCGGCTCTGGGGCGATGGCGGCGACACCTATTCCTGCGACGCGCTGATCGTCTCGACCGGCGCCCAGGCCAAGTGGCTCGGCCTGCCTTCGGAACAGGCCTTCCAGGGCTTCGGCGTCTCGGCCTGCGCCACCTGCGACGGCTTCTTCTTCCGCAACAAGCAGGTTGTCGTGGTCGGCGGCGGCAACACCGCGGTCGAGGAGGCGCTCTATCTCGCCAATCTCGCGAGCAAGGTCACGCTGGTGCACCGGCGCGATTCGCTGCGCGCCGAGAAGGTGATGCAGGAGCGCCTGTTCAAGCACCCGAAGATCGAGGTGATCTGGGATTCGGAAGTCGCCGAGATTCTTGGCGGCACGCAGCCCCCGTCGGTGACGCATGTGCGCCTGCGCAACCTGAAGAGTGGCGCGGTGCAGGATCTGCCGACCGACGGCGTCTTCGTCGCCATCGGCCACAAGCCGGCGACCGAGCTGTTCGTCGGTCAGCTCGCCATGCGCGATTCAGGCTACCTGGAAGTCGCGCCCGGCACGACCCAGACCAATGTGCCCGGCGTCTTTGCCGCCGGCGACGTCACCGATGAGCATTATCGTCAGGCCGTGACCGCGGCAGGCCTCGGCTGCATGGCGGCGCTCGACGCCGAGCGCTGGCTGATGGCGCAGGAACTGGGCGTGCGAGAAGCGGCCGAATAGCCGGAAGCCGCACCCATCACTGGAATTGATCAATTCCAGCACGATATTAAGGGCTAAAATCAACGGTCCCGGCAAAGGAGTCGTTGACCGGACAACTCGATCCCCCCATCATGCGTTGAACGCATAACACGGGGGGAACGCGGTGGATTGGGACCGCATCCGAATCTTCTACACGGTTGCTGAATCGGGAAGTTTCACCAAAGCTGGCGACGGGTTGGGCCTCAGCCAATCGGCTGTGAGCCGCCAGATCGGCGCACTTGAGCGCGAATTGCGCGCGCCGCTGTTCCACCGGCACACGCGCGGCCTCATTCTCACCGAGCAAGGCGAACTGCTCTGGCGCGCTGCGCGCGAGATGACGCAGCGCCTGGAGCGGACACGCGCCCAGCTCTCGGAAACGCGCGAGCATCCTTCAGGCGAGCTCAAGGTCACCGCTACGCGTGGCCTCGGCGGCCACTGGCTGACTCCGCGCCTCGCCGAGTTCCTCGATCTCTACCCCGACATCAAAGTCGAGCTCATCCTCACCGACGAGGAGCTCGACCTGTCGATGCGCGAGGCAGACATCGCGATTCGCCTGCGCCAGCCGCAGCAGCCAGACCTGATCCAGCGCCGGCTCTTCACCGTGCACTTCCACGTCTACGGCGCCCCGGCCTACATCAAGCGCTTCGGCGAGCCGAAGAGCTATGAGGAGCTCGACAACCACCGGCTGCTCTCCTTCGGGGCGTCCTCGCCATCCTATCTGACAGCGGTGCACTGGCTCGGCACGCTCGGCCGCGACCAGCGCAATCCTCGTCCGATCCACCTCACCGTCAACAACATCACGGCGATGAAGCGAGCAGTCGATTCGGGCGCCGGCATCGCCATCCTCCCAGATTATCTGATCGAGGCGGGCTCACCGCTCGTGCAGCTGATGCGCGAGACCGAGATGCCGCAGCTCGAAAGCTATCTGGTCTATCCGGAGGAGATGAAATCGGTCGCGCGCGTGCAGGTCTTCCGCGACTTCCTGATCCAGAAGGCCCAGCGCTGGACGTATTGAAAGACAGGCAGGCGCTGCCGCAAATCCCGGCAGCGCGCTGTTCCATGGCGGCTGCGCATGCGTGCCACGCGCGGTCTCATCGCAATTGTGACGAATTCTAGTAATGAGTCATGTTGCCAGCGCATAACCGACCCGCCCGATGCTGCATTGCGAAAAGGCAGGGTCTGCCCGATATTCAGTCCACGGTTGTTCGGAACGGGCTCCGCATCTCCTCCCGGCGTTGAGTTCGTTCCAGCCGTTCCCCTCTGAGATGTTTGGCGCTTTTGCGCTGGATGTTTCAAACTTCTAGGCCGGCTCCTTCGGGACGCCGGCCTTTTTTCTTGCCGCCTTTCGCGACATCTTTTCGCAATCGACCGAGCATGATCGCCACGCTCGCGCCGAACACGCGATAACTTCGCTGACAGAGGCCATGGCCGGCGAGAACGCCTATTTGGCGGTCCTGACCTCGCTGCTGAACAGCGTGATCCAATCGTCGGAGCCGATGCCGCGGCATTCGCCCATCATGCTGAAACCGGTCAGGGCGAAGCCTGTGCCGGTCCAGGCATAGCCGCCCATGGCGCCACAATCGCCGATGCCACGCCCCTTGCCGAAATAGTCGATGCGGCCGGTCTTCGGCTCGAACGCGCCGTTGACCAGCGTGTTCTTCTCGCTGTCGTCGCCCCAGGGAAACTCGACGGGCTTGGCGCCCGCCACCACGCCGTTCTCGACGATCCAGAAGGCGTTGGAGGCATTGTAGGCGCCGAGCGAGCAGGTCAGCGAGACCAGGCTGCGCTTGCCGTCGAGGCGCCAGGCGGTGTCGTGCCTGGTCGTCATCTCGCCATCCTCGCACTGGACGGGATTGCGCTGCGCGATCTGCTTGCGCAGCGCGGCGGCAAGGGCCTTGCCGTCCTTCTCCGAGAGTGTGCCGCTGGAGGGCTTGGCTGTGATCACCGGCAGCGCGGGAGCAGCCGGCACGGTTCCGGCACTCCCCTTCCGAATCAGGGCCGAGGGCGTGTTGAGCCGGCCTTGCTGTTCGTCGATCCAGAGCAGCGCCGCCACGGCCCCGGAGAGCGAAACTTCCGCCGTTGCGCCGGGGACCGCGACCGACAGTTTCGTCGCCTTGCGCGCCGCATCGATGAAAACAGCGATCTCGGCAGGCTGAAAAGTCACTGTCGCCAGATCGCCGTCGGCAGAGGCCGGCATGGGCTTGCCGCCGGTCGGGAAGGCCGTACCATCGAGCTTGAGCTCAAGGGAGAGCGGCGGTTTCTGCCATTCGCCGCGCAGCCGCAGGACCAGCTTGGCAGCCCCTTCCGGCCCAGCCGGACGCTCCAGGCGCAGATAGGCGATCGTGTCGATGCCGTCGGAGGGTACGGAGAGCGCCGTGCAGCTCTTGAGATTGTCGCAGCCGGCCATCCAGTCGCGGAAACCCTTCGGCGCGGGACCAGCCGCCAAGGCGAGGGCCGGCAGCATGGCCAGCGCACTGCCCGCGGCAAGCGCTCTCACCCGATCAGGACACCTGTTCCCAGCGCTCTGCTGCATCATCGTCATCCGCCTTGGCTTCAACCCAGCCGCCGAGCGTGCCGTCGGCGAGATGCTCGCGCTTCCAGAACGGGGCGCGGGTCTTGAGGTAGTCCATCAGGAAATCGGCGGCCTCGAAAGCCTCCCGGCGGTGGCTCGACGTAGCAATCACCAGGACGATCTGCTCACCGGGCTTGATCAGTCCATAGCGGTGGATGGCCAGCAGGCCATAGAGCGGCCAGCGCTCGGCGGCCTCGGCCGCGACGCGAGCGATCTCGGCCTCGGCCATCCCTGGATAGTGCTCGAGCTCGAGCGCTGCGAGCCGGCCGCTCTCGTCACGGCACAGGCCGGCGAAGGAGACGACGGCGCCGATATTCGGATTGCCTGATGTCAGCGCCGCGATCTCGGCGCCGATGTCGAAATCCTCGCGCTGGATGCGGACGAGCGGCGTCATGGCCTAGCCTCGAATCAGCCGCCGGTCATCGGTGGAAAGAAGGCGACCTCGCGGGCCCCCACGATCATCGTCGCCGGCTTGGCGTGGGTCTGATCGACAGCGGCTCGCACGATCGCCTCGTTCTCGAAGGCGAGCTCATAGCCTTCGCCACGCGTCTTCAGCCAGCGCACCAGGTCGGCGATGGTTGCGGTGCCGGTCGGCGGCGTCACCGTCTCCTCGGTGAGGCCTACGCGCTCGCGCACCCAGGCGAAATAGACCAGCTTCAGGCTGGCGGGTTCGGCAGTGGCCGTGCTCATGACGCGCGCTCGTCCTCCTCGACGAGATGGCGGATGCCGGAATTCAGGTAGTCCCAGCCGGTATAGATCGTCAGCAGCGCCGCGATCCACAGCATCACGATCCCGATCTGGGTGTTGTAGGGCAGGACCTTGTCACCCGCGGGGCCGGCGACGAGGAAGCCGAGCGCGAACAATTGCGCCGTGGTCTTGTATTTGGCGACCTTGCTGACGGGCACGCTGACCTTGAGCTCGGCCAGGAACTCGCGCAGGCCCGAGACCAGGATCTCGCGGCAGAGGATGACGATCGCCGCCCAGATTGCCCAGCCCTTGATCGTCTCGGTGTGGACCAGCATCAGCAGCAGGGCGCAGACCAGAAGCTTGTCGGCGATGGGATCGAGCATGCGCCCGATCGCCGATTGCTGGCCCCAGCTGCGGGCGAGCCAGCCGTCGAGATAATCGGTGACGGCGGCGACGACATAGATCCCCAGCGCCGTCCAGCGGGCCCAGTCGTCCCAGGGCCAGAACAGCAGCGCCACCAGCGCCGGAATCGCGACGATTCGGCCGTAGGTAAGGAGGTTCGGCAGGGACCATGGTCCCCGGCGGCGGATAGCTTCGTTGAGACTCGTCACGACGCCCACCAAAACAGCGCCTTCATGACAGCGTCAACACGCAAGAGTGTGACCCGGCAATTCACCGCAGGCACGACCGAACCATTTCCCAGCCCTCATCCTGAGGAGCGCTCCACAAGAGTGCGTCTCAAAGGACGCTCCAGCTGGCTCCGGAGACCCCTGAAGCATCCTGCGAGACGCCGCTCACGCGGCTCCTCAGGATGAGGGCTGAGGGGGCAGTTTGCTGTTCAATGCTCATGGAAGTGGGCATGCACCGCCTTGGCCGTGGCGGCGTTGACGCCGGGGGTGCGCATCAGGTCGTCGAGCTTGGCGCGCTGGATCGCCTTCACCGTGCCGAAATGCAGCAGCAGCGCTCGCTTGCGCGAGGGCCCGATGCCCGGAATCTCGTCGAGCGGGTTGGTCTTGATGTCGCGTTTCCGCTTGGCGCGGTGCGTGCCGATCGCGAATCGGTGGGCCTCGTCGCGCAGGCGCTGGATGAAGAACAGCGCGGGATCGCGCGGCGGTAGCTTGAACGGCTCCTTGCCGGCCATGAAGAAGGTCTCGCGCATGGCGTTGCGGTCCTCGCCCTTGGCGATGGCGACGAGCGCGATGTCGGTGACGCCGCATTCGACCATGATCTTGCGGGCAGCCTCGAACTGGCCCTTGCCGCCGTCGACGATGACGAGGTCGGGGCGCGAGGGGAAGGCTGAGTCGTCTTCGGGCAATTCGAGGGGCAGGCTCGACAACTCCTCAGCAGGGAGGGAAGCGGGGGCGGGGCTGCCCCCTCCGACCTCGTCCACGATTGCATCAAGCTGTTCGCCCTGCTGCGCCTGAGCCAGTTCAGCCGCTTCGGCCGCTGCCCCACTCTCCTTCGCCAGCCGGGTGAAACGCCGCTTCAGCACCTCGCGCATCATCCCGAAATCGTCGCCGGCGATGGTGTCGGCCGAGATGTTGAAGGTGCGGTAATGGCTCTTCATGAAGCCGTCCCGCCCGGCGACGACCATGCCGCCGACCGCGTTGGTGCCCATGATGTGCGAGTTGTCGTAGACCTCGACCCGGCGCGGCGCCTTCTCCAGGCCGAAAGCCTGTCCCAGTGCATTGAGCAGGCTCTGCTGGCCGGCGCTGTCGGCGAGCTTGCGGGCGAGCGCCTCATGCGCGTTCTTCTGGGCATGGGCGACGAGGTCGCGACGCTCGCCGCGCTTGGGCGTCGCCAGCTCAACCTTGCGGCCGGCGCGCTCGCACAGTGCCTGTGCGATGAGGTCGGCCTCGGCCAGCTCATGCGAGAGCAGGACGAGCTTCGGTGGCGGCTTGTCGTCGTAGAATTGGGTGACGACCGAGGCCAGCACCTCGGCTGGCGTCAGGCTCTTGTCGGCGCGCGGGAAGAGCGCGCGATTGCCCCAGTTCTGCTTGTTGCGAAAGAAGAAGATCTCGACGCAGAACTGCCCGGCCTGCTCGTCGATGGCGAAGACGTCGGCCTCCTCGACCCCTTGCGTATTGATGTCCTGCCCGGCCTGCACCGCCGAGAGCGCCGCCAGTCGGTCGCGATAGCGCGCCGCCTTCTCGAATTCGAGTTCCTCGGCCGCCACCTGCATGCGCTCGGAGAGCAATTGCTTCACCGCCGATGAGCGGCCGGAGAGGAAGGCGCGCGCCTGGTCGGCAAGGCCCTGATAGTCGCTATGCGAGATCTCGCCGGTGCAGGGACCCGAGCAGCGCTTGATCTGGAAGAGCAGGCAGGGCCGCGTCCTGTTCTCGTAATAGCTGTCCGAGCAGGAGCGCAGCAGAAACGCCTTCTGCAGCGCGTCGATGGTGCGCTCCACCGCCCAGACCGAGGCGAAGGGACCGAAATAATCGCCCTTGCGCTGGCGCGAACCACGATGCTTGGCGATCTGCGGCGCCGGATGGTCGCCCGAGAGGAAGATATAGGGGAAGGATTTGTCGTCGCGCAGCAGCACATTGTAGCGCGGCCTGAGCTGCTTGATCAGGTTCGATTCGAGCAGCAGCGCCTCGGTCTCGGTGCCGGTGGTGACGAACTCCATGTTCGCGGTCTCGGCGATCATGCGCGCCACCGCATTGGTGTGCGCCATGCCGCGGGCATAGGCCGTGACGCGGTTCTTCAGGCTCTTCGCCTTGCCGACATAGAGCACCTCGCCGGCACGATCGAACATCCGGTAGACGCCGGGGCGGTTCGGCAAATGCTTTGCGAAGTCGGCGATCACCTCGATGCCGGCCTTGAGCGCGCCGGGGGCGGCCTCGCCGAGATCGAGCGCCGGCTCGGGCGGGGAGGCAATCTCCTCCTCAGCCTCGAATTCCTCTTCCGGCACGTCGTCTGGGCGTTCGCGATTCATGGCCTGCATGTAGGATGCCGCAGGCGCTTCGTCATGTCAGGAGCGTGGCGGAATCCTGCAACGGCTTATTCGCCATTCCGACGGGTTGTAGTTCGGGCCTCGTGCAAGATTCGGTAGAAGCAGGCTCCGCTTCGCCCCGGGGTCGTCCATGTCCGTCGATGTCCTGACGAAGATCGCATTGTTCGTTCCCGCCTTCATGGCCGTGACTGCGCTCTGCGTCTGCCTGCAGCGGCGGCGGGCGCGGCGGCATGGCGAGTGGAAATATCTGACGCCCGGACCGTATTTCTGGCTCGGCCTGTTCACCGGCCTGCTGATCACCGCCGTCGCGACGCTGGTGGTCGCGAGCGGGCGCGTCGAGCGAACCTCAGGCCTGCTCTTCACCAGCGTCTTCGCCGGCCTCACCCTCTTCCTCGCGATCCAGGCCTTGATCGAACAAGTGCGCTGGAACGACCAGCGCATCGAGCGCCGGACGATCACCGGCCGGGTGATCTCGCTGAGCTGGAACGAGCTGGCGCGGATCGGCGTCGATTGGACCACCTATCTTTGGATTTCCTCCTTCGACGGGCCACGCCTGCGCATCTCAACCTACGACAACGGCTTCGACGAGCTCGGCCAGATGATCCGGGACCGCCTGCCGATGGACCTGCCGCCGGCCTCGCCGGAACTCGACGGTGAGCCGATGCTGGCGGAGGCGCGAGCGCGTGGGCGAGCCTGAGCGCGGCTCTCTGACCTCTTGACCCGGGCACCGCGCCACCTGCATCACCGCAGCGCGTAACCCGGACCTTGCCCATGCCCGTCTTCGCCATTCCTTTCCCGGTGATCGATCCGGTCGCGCTCCAGCTCGGCCCGCTCTCGATCAAATGGTACGGGCTTGCCTATGTCGCCGGGCTGCTCGGCGGCTGGTGGTATGCGCGCAAGCTCGCCGCAACCGAGGCGCTCTGGGGCGGCCGCAGGCGGCCGGAGGTCGATTCGCTCGACGACTTCCTGCTCTTCGCCGCGCTCGGCGTCGTGATCGGCGGCCGGCTCGGCTTCGTGCTGTTCTATAATTTGCCGGAGTATCTCGCCAATCCGCTCGAGATCTTCGCGGTCTGGAAGGGCGGCATGTCCTTCCATGGCGGGCTGATGGGCGCAGCAGCGGGGCTCTGGGTCTTCGCCCGACGACGCGGCTATCCGCCGCTCTCGGCGCTCGATCTCGGCGCCGTGGTGGCGCCGATCGGCTTGTTCCTTGGTCGCGTCGCCAATTTCGTCAATGGCGAGCTCTGGGGTCGGCCGGCGCCGGACGTCCCCTGGGCGATCGTGTTTCCGCATGGCGGGCCGGTGCCGCGCCATCCGAGCCAGCTCTACGAGGCGTTCAGCGAGGGACTCCTGCTGCTGGTGCTGCTGATGATCCTGGTCAAGGTCGGCGGGCTGAAGCGGCCGGGCCTCGCGGCGGGCCTGTTCGGCATCGGCTACGCCATCGCCCGCACCACCTGCGAGTTCTTCCGCGAGCCCGATCCGCAGCTCGGCTTCCTGTTCGGGACGAGCTGGCTGACCATGGGCATGGTGCTCTCGGTGCCGCTGTTCCTTGCCGGTCTGTTCCTGGTCCTGCGGCGGAAGGGGCCGGCAGCAGCGTGAACGCTCTGGCGCAGAAACTGGCAGAGCTGATCCGCCAGGACGGGCCGATCAGCATATCCCGTTACATGGCGCTCTGCCTCGGCCACCCCGGCCATGGCTATTACATGAAGCAGGACCCGTTCGGCGCCGACGGAGACTTCACCACCGCCCCCGAGATCAGCCAGATCTTCGGCGAGCTGGTCGGGCTCTGGGCCGCGACGGTCTGGCAGGCCATGGGCGCGCCGGCTGCCATCCGCCTCGTGGAGCTCGGGCCCGGGCGCGGCACGCTGATGCAGGACATGCTGCGGGCGGCACGGGCCCTGCCGGGTTTTCGCGAGGCGCTCTCGGCCCATCTGGTCGAGACCAGCCCGGTCCTGCGCGAGCGGCAGAAGGCTACCTTGGCCGCGAGCGGTGTGGAGCCGCGCTGGCATGACCGAATCGAGCAGGCGCTGGAGGGACCGGCGATCATCGTCGCCAACGAGTTCCTCGACGCGCTGCCGCTCGACCAGTTCATCCGCACGCCGGAGGGCTGGCACGAGCGGCTGGTCGGATTGGACAGCGAAGGCGGACTCGCCTTCGGTCTGGCGGCCGAGGCTGACGCCTCCCTCTCGATCGCCGCGCCCGCCGGCTCCGTGCTGGAACAACCTGCCGCGGCGCTGGAGGCTGTTGCGCTCGTCGCCAGCCATGTCGCGACCGTAGGCGGCGCGGGGCTGTTCATCGACTACGGTCCGGCCCGCTCCGGCTTCGGCGACACGCTGCAGGCGTTGAAGCGCCACGCCTTCGTCGACGTCCTGGCCGAGCCGGGCGATGCCGATCTCACCGTCCATGTCGACTTCGCCCGGATGGCGCTGGCGGGGCTCGCCGCCGGTGCGGCCGCGCATGGCGCCGTCACGCAGCGCGACTTCCTGCTGGCACTCGGCCTGCAAGAGCGGCTCGAAGCATTGTCCCGCCGCGCGACGCCGGCACAGGCCGAAGCGCTCGCCAGCGGCGTCGAACGCCTGATCGAGACCGGACCGACGGGAATGGGCGAACTCTTCAAGGTGCTGGCGGTCGCCGATCCGAAATTGCCGCTCCTGCCCGGATTTGACCTTCATCGCCTGCCAGAGCAGGGCTGACTGAAACGGACGCGCCGCAATGTTCATCACCTCCCCCGACCTCGCCCATGTATCCGGCATCCGCCATGCCTTCTTCACCCGCGAAGGCGGCGTTTCGACCGGGATCTACGCCTCGCTGAACGGCGGACTCGGCTCGAACGACGATCAGGCTCTCGTCGCCGAGAATCGTGGCCACATGGCCAAGCAGATGGGTGTCGAGCGCAACGGACTGGTCAGCGTCCATCAGGTGCATTCGCCGGATGTCGCGGTGGTTACCGGGCCCTGGCCGGCGGAGCGGCCGCGAGCCGATGCGATGGTCACGATCGCGCATGGCGTCGCGCTCGGCATCTCCACCGCCGATTGCGGCCCGATTCTGTTCGCCGACTCGGAGGCCGGAGTGATCGGCGCCGCCCATGCCGGCTGGAAGGGCGCCTTCTCGGGCGTGATCGGCGCGACGGTGACCGAAATGGAGAAGCTAGGCGCCAGGCGCGAGCGGGTCATCGCCGTGCTCGGCCCAACGATCAGCGTGGCCGCCTATGAGGTCGGGCCGGAATTCATCGAGCGCTTCAAGGGTGAGAACGCGACCTTTTCCCGCTTCTTCCACGCCTCGGAGCGGCCGGCACATGCAATGTTCGACCTGCCGGCCTTCATCGCCCACCGTGCTCAGGAGGCCGGCATCGGCCGCTTTTACGACATGGGCCTGTGCACCTATGGCGACGAGACGCGCTTCTACAGCTATCGCCGCACGACTCACCGGCAGGAGGCCGACTACGGCCGGCTGATCTCGGCGATCGCGCTGAGCTGAGGTCACCAGCAACTTCCCGGTGCATTGTGCCGCAAGGCTACCGCACATGAGTTGCGTACACTTTGACGCAGGCGCATCCTCCCCCTGCCATCCACCTTGGCTGAGGGATTGAACATGGAACAGATCCTGATGAACCTGATCGCAGGCGCGATCGGTGGCAATGCGGCCGGCAAGGCCTCTCCAACCTTCGATATCGGCACCATCGGCAACACCATCGCCGGCCTGGTCGGCGGCGGCGTACTCGGTCAGCTCATCCCCATCGTGCTGCCAGCGATCTCGGCAGCCGCGATGGGCGGCAATCTCAGCGTCGGCAGCATCCTCACCAATCTGATCAGCGGCGGCGCCGGCGGCGCGATCCTCACCGCGATCATCGGCGCCATCAAGAACAAGGCGGCTGCCTGATTCCACCAACTGGCGCTGCCGTCTAGGCGGCGGCGCCAAAGCCTGATTGATCGAAGCGATCACCACAATTCACGGTGAGCGAGCTTGCAGGAGCGCGCCATCTGCGGGCAGCTTGCGGCCATTGCTTGCCCGAGGTCCCGATGTCCCGCCAGATCGACTATTATTTCACGCTGCTCTCGCCCTGGACCTATCTCGGTCACGGCACCTTCGTCGAGCTGGCGCGGCAGCACGGGCTTTCCGTCCGCTATCGGCCGACGCCGCTGCGCTCGGTCTTCGAGGAGACCGGCGGGTTGCCATTGCCGAAGCGGCACCCGGTGCGGCAGCGCTACCGCGTGCTGGAGCTGCAGCGCTGGCGCGCCAGGCGCGGCCTGCCGCTGACGCTGTTCCCGAAATTCTTCCCCTATGACGTCTCTCTGGCGGACAGGATCGTGCTCGCCGTCATCGCACGCGGCGAGGATCCGGCCGGCTTTATCGGAGAGGTGCTGGCCGATGTCTGGGCCCGCGAGCAGAACATGTCACAGCCGGAGTTGATTCTGGCTGCAGCGGAGCGGGTTGGCCTCGATACCGCTGGCCTGGTCGAGGCCGCCGAAAGCGAGGCGACGAGCCAGGCCTATAAGGCGGCGATCGCGGAGGCGGTCGAAGCCGGCGTGTTCGGTGCGCCAAGCTATGTTCTGGACGGCGAGATCTTCTGGGGGCAGGACCGGCTCGACCTCCTGGCCGATGCGCTCGCCAGCGGCCGGGCGGCCTATCGCAACGACGCGACAGCCTGAGAGCCGATTTGAGTCCTCATCCCTAGGAACGCTCGAAGAGCGCGTCTCGAAGGATGTTTCAGGAGGCTCCGGAACCAACTGGACCATCCTTCGAGACGCCGCTTCGCGGCTCCTCAGGATGAGGGCTGAGAAAGGTAGCGGACCCTGATGCCTGCCGTCAGTCGACGATGTCGGGCGTGCGCCAGGCGATGTGCTGGCCGGCATCGACGGCGATCATCTGGCCGGTGATCGCCCTGGCGCGCGCCAGGTAGAGCACCGCCTCGGCGATGTCGTCGGCCTCGACCTTGCGGCCGAGCGGAGTGCCGCCGGCTTCGGCCGCCAGCAGCGCCTCGCCATCATGCGGGTTGGCGAAAGTCGGGCCCGGGCCGACCGCATTGACGCGGATGCGCGGCGCCAGCGCCTGCGCCATCGTCGTCGTCGCGGTCAGCAGCGCCGCCTTGGTCAGCGTGTAGGAGTAATATTGCGGCGTCAGCTTCCAGACACGCTGGTCGACGATATTGACGATTGCGCCCTGGCGGTCGGCGGGCAGACGTCCCGCCATCGCGCCGGCGAGCACCGAAGGCGCCCGCAGATTGATCGAGAACTGGCGATTCCACGTCGGGACATCCAGTGCCAGCAAGTCGTCGACCAGGAAGCTCGAGGCGCTGTTGACGAGCAGACTGACCGGACCGAGCGCCGCCTCGGCTTCCGGCACAATCCGTTCTACCGCTGCCGGATCGACGAGATCGGCGACCACGACATGAGCCCGCCCGCCCTGCGAGACGATCTCTCCCGCCAGCGCCAGCGCCTCGGCGCGTGAGGTGTTGCAGTGGATCGCGACCGCGTAGCCGGCGCCAGCCAGGCGCAGGACGATGGCGCGGCCGATGCGCCTGGCGCCGCCGGTGACGAGGGCGACCTCAGCCGACATGTCCGTTGCCGTTGGTGCTGCGGCGCTGGAGCCGGCGCTCCCAATGCTTGGCGACGCGCAGATAACGATAGAAGGCGTAGTTCATCGCGGTCATGAAGCCGTAGACCCCGCGCAAGGCGTGACGTCGGCCGATATAGGCCTTGACGAAGTTCGCCGGAAACTCCGCCACGAGGCGAAAGACCGAGAGCGTCTCGCCACGCGCATCGAGATCGTCGGCCTGCGCGTCGCTATAGGCGTTGAGCTTCTGCATCTGCTCGCCGAGCGAGCGCACCGAATAATGGTGGATAGTGCCCTTGAGCTTGCCGACGCGGGCATCCGGCGCCAAGTCGACGCGGTCATGCACCGGGGACGGCGAATAGCGCCCCTTATCGGCCCGGTAGAGACGGACCGGCGAGAGCGCATAGGCGAATCGGTGCGGCGCGCCCTCCCCCGGAAAGATTTCGGCGATGCGCAGGCGATAGGCGTTGCAGGCCGGCTCGCCCTTGGCGAACAGGGCAGCGATCTCGGCCACGAGCTCCGGCGGCGTCACTTCGTCGGCGTCGAGGTTGAGCAGCCAGGGATGGCGGCACTGCTCTTCGGCGAAACGCTTCTGCGGGCCATAGCCCGGCCAGGCGCGTTCGATCACGCGCGCGCCCAGATTCGCGGCGATGGCCTGGGTGCCGTCGGTCGAGCCGGAATCGATCACGACGATGTCATCGCTGAGGGCGCGGACTGCAGCTATCGTGCGTCCGATGCGGTCGGCTTCGTCGCGCGCGATGATGAAGATCGAAAGCGGGGGCACGCAGGTCTCGGCGGAAGGGCGGGGCGAGTCGGCTAAAGCATGCGCAGGGGCGGTCTGCAAGCAGTCGGCGCATGACAGGATTGCACCCGCGATGGAACCAAAAGCCGATTTGGGCGATTATGTGATGCCCGTCCGTAGTCGCTCCCGTTGCGTTAGTATTCGGTTAGCCAATTCAGACTACCTTAACATTGCCTAACTGAAATTGACCAATATGCCTTGCCTGTTCCGGATCGTGCCGCAATTTCGCCTCTGTCTGACAAGCAGATGTGTTCTCGCCGCAACAGACACGGCCCGTCACCTGCCTTATAACGAGGCTACTGAGATCACCCGCCGGCCAGCGCCGGAAAATATGATGACTAAGGAGTTTGTCATGAAGAAGTATCTGCTCTCGGGCGTTGCGGCCCTTGGCCTCCTCGCCGCCGGCGCTGCCTCCGCTGCCGACCTGCCGAGCCGCAAGGGCCCGGTCGTTGCCCCGGTCTACGCTCCCGTCTTTACCTGGACCGGCTTCTACGTCGGTGCCAACGCCGGTTACGGCTGGGGCAACGTGAACGCCAACGGCTTCGCCAATGTCGGCGATCTCGACGGCTTCGTCGGTGGTGGCCAGGTCGGCTACAACTACCAGATCGGCCAGTTCGTGATCGGCGCGGAAGCTGACTTCCAGGGCGCTGACCTCAGCAGCGGCGACAACCTCGGCCTGGTCAACGTCAAGACCGAGTGGTACGGCACTGTCCGCGCTCGCGCTGGCGTCGCTTTCGACCGGTTCCTGGTGTACGCCACCGGTGGTTGGGCTTACGGCAACGTCAAGACCTCGTTCCCGGGTCTGGTCGGTCCGTTCGCCTTCAACTCTGACCGCACCCACACCGGCGGCTTCGCTGTCGGCGCTGGCGTCGAGTACGCCTTCACCAACAACCTGATCGGCGGCGTCGAGTACATGTACGTCGACCTCGGCGAGAAGAACATCCTCGGCGCTGCCACCAAGGTCGGCACCGACTTCTCGGTCGTTCGCGCCCGCCTCAGCTACAAGTTCTGATCTCTCCTCCCGGAGACAGAACGGACCCGGTGGCTTCGGCCACCGGGTTTTTTGTTGTCTGCCGAGTAGAACCGTCATTTCAGGCGTCAAGCTCCGGACGTCCGCCATTACGGGCGCAGCGAAGCTCTCCCCGTGACGGCGAACTCTGGCGTGCCTGGATTGCGTGAGCGTTGCGCTTCGCGCGACGACGGCTCGGCGGTCAGCTCGAAGACTGCTCTAGCCCTTGAAGCGCGTCGCCTCGAAGGCCGGCACCTTGGCCGCGAAGCCGTCGAGCCAGGCAACGAGCCCCGGATGGCTGGCGCGCCAAGCCCCTTCGAAGCGCAGGTCGAGATAGCCGAGGGCGCAGGCGAGCGCGATCTCGCCGATGCGCGGCCGGTCGTAGACCGGCGGCGCAGCCTCGAGCGCCGCAAGCGCGCGGGTAACCTTGCCGGCCTGGTTCTCCGTCCAGGACTGGCTGCGCATCTCGGCGGCCCGCAGGCGAACTTCGTAGACCTGGAGCAGCCCGGCATCGCAGATGCCGTCGGCAAGCGCCTGCAGGCGCAACTGCGCGAAGCGCGCCTCCCCCACCGGGAAGAGTCGGCCGCCGCCGGCGAGCTGGTCGAGATATTCGGCAATCACCCGTGAATCGAACAGCGTCGAGCCGTCCTCGAAGACGAGTGTCGGGACCTTGCCGAGCGGGTTCTGGCGGCGCAGCGATTCCGCCGGATCGTTGGTGTCAGCCGGCACCACCTCGATCCGCTTCTCCAGTACAAGCTCGGCGATGGCGATCTTGATCTTGCGACCGAAGGGCGAGGTCGGGGAGGAGCGCAGGATCAGCATCGGAGCAGCCTTCGGGTTGGCGGGAGGAAGCAATCAGCCGTCAGGGCGGATCGCCTCGCAGCGATAGCGCGGGCGCGGCCCTTGCGCGAGCCGTTCGCACAGGGCCGGCAGCAGAATCTCGGCCTCCTGCGCCAGTAGCCAGGGCGGATTGACGATGAGCATCCCTGTCGCGCTGAGGCCGCCGGCCGCATCCGGACGGTCGACGTCGATTTCGAGCCGAAGCAGACGACCGATGCCGGCATCGAGGATCGAATCGAGCAGCCCTTCGACCGCGCGCTCGTCCTTGAGCGGATACCACAGCGCATAGATGCCGGTCGGCCATTTGCGATGCGCGGCGATGAACTCGGCGGCGAGCGTCGCGAACTCGTCCTTCTCCTCGAAGGGCGGATCGATCAGGACAAGGCCGCGCCGCTCCTTGGGCGGCACATTGGCGCGGAGCGCCGTCCAGCCGTCGATCTCGAGCGCCTTACAGCGCTCATCGCGACCAAGCGCCTGGCTCAGCTTGCGAAAGGTGTTCTCGTGCAGCTCGGCGGCTATCAGGCGATCGTCCCTTCGCATGGCATGGCGGCAGAGCCAGGGCGAGCCCGGATAGGTTTCAGCACCATGCCGGGTACGCGCGGCGGCGAGCGCCTCACGCCAGGGCTTCAGGAGTTCCTCCACCTCGGAGATGAGCGGCGACTGGTCCAATCGCGCGACGCCGTCGCGCCATTCATGCGTCTTCAGCGCCTCCTCGGAGCCGAGATCGTAGCGGCCCGCCCCGGCATGGGTGTCGATCACGCGCCAGGCTTTGTCCTTGGCGTTGAGATGCGTGAGGATGCGCATCAGCACGACATGCTTGAGCACATCGGCGAAATTGCCGGCGTGGAAGCCGTGGCGGTAGTTCATCGACTCAGCGGATCGCGTTGATGCGGAAGTCAGGCGCCCGGCAACCCGAGCGATCGACCTCCTGGCATGAGCGGAAGCCGCGCAAATCCTTGCTGAAACAGATTCGCACCTCCTCCAGCACGCCGCGCCGGCAGGACACCGACATCATGTCGGTGCGCAGGCCCGGATTGGCGTCGACGAAGGCGCGCTCCAGATCGAGCGCCGTCCAGCTCCGGTCGCTATCGACTGCCGTCAGCGCTGGCGGAATCTTGACCTTTTCGCGGGCGCGGCGGACATCGGCGAAGTAGTCGGCCGGGCTCGAGCCCGAGCAGGTGCCGTGCTTGCGCCACTGGTAGCGCGCGAGGCTCTCGGTCGGGAACAGCCCCTCGACTTGATCCATCGCCATGCGCGACGGGCTGCGGCCGAAGGCACCGCAATCGCTGGGGTAGCCGCGCTCATATTGCGGCCAAAGCCCATGCACGACGAAGCCGAGATTGGCGCCGGGCGCGCATTGCTCGCGATTGCGCCCACGTCCGCCGTCGATCTCGCAGAAGCCCGGCGACCAGGACAAGGCAAGCACGTAGAAATCGAAATCGCCGGGCGTGCCGCCACGATCGTTACGCCCCTGCGCGAGAGCCGTACCGCCGAGCGTGCACAGCGCCAGCAGGCCGGCGGCGATTCGGGTCAGTCGCATGACCTTGCCCGGATCAGGGGCGGGCCATCTGGCAATCGGGCGCGTAGGAGCGATGGCGGTCGAGGCCGGAGACGCACCAGTTGACGTTCCAAGTGTAGCCGAACAGGCCAAGATTCTCGCGGACCGAATAGTCGATCCGGCGCAACACGCCGTCATTGGTCAGCACGCGCGCCGTGCAGAAGCGGCGCGGGATGAAGTCTTCGCCCCAGGGACGCCAGGCGACCGGCCGGATGCGGTCGAAACTGCCGAGCTGGAGCGGGCCCCAGAACTTGGCCTCCCGCGAGTTGAACCAGCTGGTGATCTCCCCGAGCACGGCCGGGTCCTCGCACGCCGGCAGATTGCCGTACATCGGGATGATCCGCTCTTCCGCTCGGTCGGCAGGGTTGACGTAGCGACCGCCTGCCGCCTGCGCGGACAAGCCGGTCAGGCAGATCGCGGCTGCGAGGACGGAACGGAGTGAAACGCGGCGCATGGGGGCCTCGTAAGGGAGGAGATCGCTGCCAGCACGATGCCGACGGGGCCGCCCATGGTCAAGGCAGCACAGCACTCGCCGGGCTTATCGAGCGGCATCTGTGGCATTTCGATCCGGATGCCGGCCCGGTCACGACTCCCTAGCGGGGCAGCCTATGATAGGTCGCAAGCTCGTCATGCTCGCCGGGAGGCGAGCATGACGATGTGTGACGCTCAGGCCGCGGCCTTGGAAGCCTGCCGGACCTCGTCCGAATAGTCTTCCATGATCACCTTGCCCATATTGCCGGTGACGAACTTGTACGGACCGATCTCGGAGACCAGGGTCACTTCGGCGGCCGAGCCGGTAATGAAGCATTCGCTGAAGCCTTCGAGCTCTTCCGGCCGAATGCGGCGCTCGACCACCTCGAAGCCGCGCTTGCGGCAGAGATCGACCACCGACTGGCGGGTGATGCCGTTCAGGAAACGGTCGGCCAGCGGCGTGTGGACCACCCCGTCCTTGATGAAGAAGATGTTGGCGCCGGTGCACTCGGCGACATTGCCTTCCCAGTCGAGCATCATTGCGTCGGCATAGCCGGCGCGCTCCGCCTTGTGCTTGGAGAGCGAGCAGATCATGTAGAGCCCCGCCGCCTTGGCATGGACTGGCGCGCAGGCCGGATCGGGCCGGCGATAGGTCGCAAGGTCGAGGCGCACGCCCTTCAGCTTCTGCGCCATGTCGAACATGCTCGGCCACTCCCACACCGCGATCGCCGTGTGGATGGTGTTGTTCATGCCCGAGACCGCCATCATCTCCGAGCCGCGCCAGGCGACCGGTCGTAGATAGGCGTCCTTGAGACCGTTCTCCTTCAGGCAGAGATATTTGGCGGCGTCGATCTCGGCGACCGAATACGGGATCGTGAAATCCATGATCTCCGCCGACTTGTGGAAGCGCTGCGAGTGCTCGGTGCACTTGTAGATCACGCCGTCATAGGAGCGCTCGCCCTCGAAGACGCAGGACCCGTAATGCAGGCCATGAGTGAGTACGTGCACCTTGGCCTCCTTCCACGGCACGAGCTTGCCGTCGAACCAGATGACGCCGTCGCGCTGGTCGAAAGGAATGACAGACATGGTACAGTCCTCCAGGTGCTTTTCTTGCAGGCACTCCGCCACAGGCTGGAAGGGCGCGCAAGCGCGGGATTTATGCTGCGCCGGAACCGGCATCAGCGACATAATCGGTCGTCCCGCGTGCTTGACCGGTAATCTTACGTCTGAGATATGTCAACAAGGCTGACATAAAAAATGAGCGTGACGGTGAGCACTCCCGTATTGCACCCAGCTTCTGCCGCCACGCCCGAGGCGCCGCGCACCGACATACCCTACGAGCTGATCGAGCTGTTCTTCTTCGCCTATCGCGACTTCGTCGGCGACCCAGACCGCATCCTCGCCGATTACAATTTCGGTCGCGCCCATCACCGGGTGCTGCATTTCGTCCAGCGCCGGCCCGGGCTGACCATCGCCGAACTGCTCGACATCCTGCAGATCACCAAGCAGAGCCTCAACCGCGTGCTGAAGGAGCTGGTCGAGACCGGTTTCGTCGAGTCGCGCACTGGCACGCAGGACAAGCGCCAGCGCAATCTCTACGCCACCGATGCCGGCCGCGAGCTTGCGGTCAGGCTGGCGCAATTGCAGGGCAAGCGCATCAACGGCGCCCTCGCCCAGGTCGGGCCCGAGGCGGGCGAGATCGTCGCGCGCTATCTCGCAGGCTTGATCGACCCGTCCGAGCGCAGGAAGGTGCAGGACCTGCTCGCCGGGCCGCAGTGAGGACGAGACGACAGCACGGGATGACGATGCGCAAGTTTCTCTTCGGCTTCGCCGCCTTTGCGAGCTCCGTAGCCGCGGCAGCGGCACAGGACGTGACCGGAGAGCTCAAGGGCCCGGCTGCCGAGAGCGTTGTCCGCTATCTCAAGCAGACCCGCATTCCCTGCTTCACCCGGAAGGGCGAGCAGAAATGCCCGATCATCGACACAGCCACCAATGCCAGCCTGTTCCATGGCAATTTCAGCAATGATCCGACGCCCCGTGCGATCGCCTTCGTCGGCTATCAGTATGACCAGACCGGGAACGCCGTGAGCCAGATGGCAATCGTGTTCAAGGAGGCCGGCGGCCGCTGGACCCCGGTCGGCCGTGCCGACGAGACGGTCGGCATGGAGCCTCGCCAGGTCCAGTTCGGACAAGGCGTCATCACCTATGTCGGAACGGTGCTCAGCCCGAACGATTCCCGCGCCAACCCGACCGGGCGCGGCCGCTTCAGCCTCAAGGTCACCGCGCGGGGTGTCACCTTCGACAAGGCCGGACGGTGAAGGCTAGTCGGCCCGGACGTCGCACAACGGGCGTTGCAGAACGTTAGACAATGTTATCTGAGACCTGCCCAAGCTCGGGCCAGCGCCCGAAAAGCCTGTGCTATCCTCGTGGAAAGGACATGGCGCGCCCAGCCGGCGCAAAGGCGGAAAGAGGAGCCCAGATGGCGGCCAGCGTGCTCAAGCCCGTACCGGATGAGGCCCCGCATATCCTGGTGGTCGACGACGATCGTCGCCTGCGCGACCTGCTGGCCCGCTTCCTCGGCGACCATGGCTACCGCGTCACCACCGCAGCCAATGCTGCCGACGCGGACACCCGCCTCGGCCATCTCGTCTTCGACGCCATGGTGCTCGACGTGATGATGCCGGGCGAAAACGGCTTCGATTTCGCCCGCCGCCTGCGCCAGAAATCTCAGGTGCCGATCCTGATGCTGACCGCTCGCGCCGAGTCGAGTGATCGCATCAATGGTCTCGAGATCGGCGTCGACGATTATCTCGCCAAGCCCTTCGAACCGCGCGAATTGTTGCTGCGTCTCGGCAATGTCCTGAAGCGCAACGCCCAGCCCGAGGCGCCAGCCGCTCCGACGCGGCCGGACTATGTCCGCTTCGGCCCCTTCATCTACGGCCTCGCCCGTGGCGAATTGCGCCAGGGCGAGGATTCGATCCGCCTGACCGAGCGCGAGCGCGAGATCCTGACCACGCTGGCCGAGCGCGCCGGCGAGCATGTCCCGCGCGAGCAGCTCGCCGCCCAGGGCTCGGCCGCCAACGACCGCACCATCGACGTCCAGATCAACCGGCTGCGCCGCAAGATCGAGCGCGACCCGGCCGATCCGCTCTATCTCCAGACCGTGCGCGGCATCGGCTACCGCCTCGTCACCGACAGGACCTGACCGGCATGGCCGACGCTTCGCTCAGGCGTCGTCTCGTCCCGCTCGCAGCGCGGATGCTGGCCAGGCTGCGCCTTGTCGCGAGCAAGGCCGCATCGGCGCTTTCAACGGCGATCACGCCGCTCTGGCGCCTGCCCGACCGCTGGCTGCGCCCGGTCGCGCGCATCATGCCCAAGGGGCTCTATCCGCGCGCGCTCGTCATCGTCATCGCGCCGGTCGTGCTGCTGCAGTCGGTCATCGCCTATGTCTTCATGGAGCGGCACTGGCAGACGGTGACGCAGCGGCTCTCCTCCGCTGTCTCTTCCGAGATCGCGACGCTGATCGATGTCTATGAGAGCTATCCGCAGGACGAGCAGGCGACTGTGCTCGGCCGCATCGCCGAAGAGCGGCTCGGCATGGATGTCGAGATCCTGCCCGACACCGATCTGCCGGCGCCCGGCACCCGCCCCTTCTTCTCGCTGCTCGACAGCGCGCTCTCGGCCGAGCTCGCCCAGCAGGTCAAGCGGCCTTTCTGGCTCGACACGGTCGGCCGCTCCAGCCTGATCGAGATCCGGATCAAGCTCGGCAAGGATGTGATGCGGGTGCTGACGCGCCGCAGCCAGGCCTATGCCTCGAACAGCCACATCTTCCTGCTCTGGATGACGGGCACCTCGCTGATCCTGCTCACCATCGCGGTGCTGTTCCTGCGCAACCAGATCAGGCCGATCCTGCGTCTCGCCGACGCCGCGGAGGCTTTCGGCAAGGGCAGAGACGCCGATTTCCGGCCGCGCGGCGCGCGCGAGGTCCGTCGCGCCGGCAACGCCTTCATCGAGATGAAGCGCCGCGTCGAACGCTCGATTGGCGAGCGCACCATGATGCTGAACGGCGTCAGCCATGACCTGCGCACCATCCTGACCCGCTTCAAGCTGTCATTGGCCCTGCTCGAACGCTCGCCCGATCTCGAGGCGCTTGAGAAGGATGTCGACGAGATGAGCCGCATGCTCGAGGACTATCTCGCCTTCGCTCGCGGCGATGCCGGCGAGGCTCCGGTCGAGACCGATATCCGCGCTCTGCTCGAGACGTTGAAGGCCGATGCCGAGCGGCAGGATCATCAGACCGAGCTGACTGTCGTCGGCGATCCGCTGGTCGTCGTCCGCCCCGACGCGATCCGGCGGCTGCTCACCAATCTGGTCTCGAACGCCGCACGCTTCGGCGACCGCATCGCCATCCGTGCGACACACGATGCGCGCTATCTGATCGTCATGGTCGACGATGACGGCCCCGGCATCCCGCCGGAGCTGCGCGAAGACGTGTTCAAGCCGTTCTTCCGGGTCGACGAAGCCCGCAATGTCGACGGCGGCGGCACGGGCCTCGGCCTTGCCATCGCCCGCAACATCGCCCGCTCGCATGGCGGCGACATCATCCTGAGCGACTCACCGCTCGGAGGCCTGCGCGCCACGGTTCGGCTGCCGGTCTAAGCGTACCCCACTACATCACACGGCAACATCCGGTCGTCCCGGGCAAGCATAGCTCGACCCGGGGTCCATTCCTGAGCCTCTCTGAAAGAGGTTCAGGAATGGACCCCGGGTCGGCGCCGCTGCGCGGCTTGTCCGGGACGACAGGGGATGTTGAGAGCGGAAAAGCTCAGTGCCGCCACGGAGCCTTACGAGCCGTGTCGTTCACCCGCTCGACATCGCTGCGCGACAGGGCGATGTCGTGGAGCGCCGCGTCATCCATGCGATAGAGTGCCCGGGCGCTGGCCCGCGCCGTCAGCCAATCCTCGAAGCGCAGGAACAGTCCGGCGAGCCCATGCGCGGCATGGTGCGAGGAAAGCGAAAGATTTTCTGTGGTGGCTCCGGCCGGCATCACGGCCTCCTTTGATCCAATTTCTGCTAGGGAATTTGGGGGTTGCGAGGCCTGGAAGCAAATGAGAAGTTCTTTGCCTCAGCCCAAGCAAAACTTGGCCACGACATGACGCGCCGCCAGCTGCCACCCCTGACCTCGCTGCGTGCTTTCGAGGCCGCCGCACGACATCTCAACTATGAACGGGCGGGCGACGAGCTCGCCGTCACCGCCAGCGCCGTCGGCCAGCAGGTCAAGACCCTCGAAGCCTGGCTTCGGCGCCCGCTCTTCACCCGGCTGCCGAGCAAGGGTATCGCGCTGACCCCGCTCGGCCAGCGCTATGCCGCCGCGATCTCGCAGGTGCTCGACCAGCTCGACGAGGCCACCGCCCGGGCGCTGCGGCCCGATACCACCAACGTCCTGACGGTCAGCACCATGCCGAGCTTCGCCCTGAGCTGGCTGATCCCGCGGCTCGGTTCGCTCAAGCAGCGTCATCCCGAACTGGAGGTGCGCATCTCGGTCTCGCTGCATCTCACCGATTTCGCGCGCGAGGATGTCGACATCGCCGTCCGCTATGGCGAGGGCGCCTATACCGGCCTGCATTCCGAACTGCTGATGACGGAGACCTTCTTTCCGGTCTGCAACGCCTCGCTCCTCAACGACCCCGAGCGACCGCTACGCGAGCCCGCCGATCTGCGCCACCACACCTTGCTGCACGAATTGGCCGAAGGCATCACGAAATATGTGACCTGGCCGCAATGGCTCGCTTTTGCCGGCGCCGACGACATCGACGCCTCGCACGGCCCGCACTTCTCGCACACCTTCCTGGCGCTGCAGGCGGCGGCCTCGGGCCAGGGCATCGCTCTCGCGACCAGCGCCCTGATCGGCGACTATCTGGAAGCCGGGCGCCTGGTCCGTCCCTTCCCGCAGCAACTGCCCGGCGCCTACCAATATTACGTTGTCTGCCCCGAGGCCGTTGCCGAGCGGCCGGCGATCGCGGCCTTCCGCAACTGGATCCAGGAAGAGGCAGCCCAGCACGCGACGCTGCGCTGAGGCGAAGCTCAACGCTCCGGCCGGATCACCGGCAGCTGTTGCAGCCGGCCGGCGGCATGGTCGAGGAAGGCGCGCACCTTGGGCTGGAGATGCTGGCCGCTCGGCACGACGAGCTGGACCGGCGAGGCCGGCGGCTCCCAGTCCCGCATCACCCGCACCAGCGTGCCGGCCTCGATGTCCGGTGCGACCTGATAGGACAGGGCCCGCGCCAGGCCCCGGCCGGAGCGCGTCGCGATCAGCACCGATTCGATCTCGTTGACGATCAGACGCGGCGTGATCTGGACGGTCGCGCTGCGCGCATCGCCGGCGAAACGCCAGAGCATGCTCTGGCCGGCAGCGATGCTGACGATGGTATCATGACCCGCAAGATCGGCCGGCCGTTGCGGAACGCCTCGACGCTCCAGATAAGCCGGCGCCGCGACCAGCACGCGCCTGACCTCGCCGACCTTGCGGGCGACCAGACGCGAACTCGGCAGCGGGCCGATCCGCACCGCCAGATGCAGTCCGTCCTCGATCAGGTCGAGATTGCGGTCGGCCAGCACCATTTCGATCTGGATCTCGGGATGCAGGTCGAGAAACTCGGCCACGATCGGCGTGACATGGCGCCGGCCGAAGGCGGTCGGCGCCGTGATCCGGATCAGGCCGCGCATCGGCGCTGCCGTGACGCCGGAGAGCGATGCATCATACTCCGCGAGGATGTTGCGGGCTGAAGCAGCCAGCTCCCGCCCCGCTTCCGTCGCCATCAGCTGTCGCGTGGTGCGCGCGATCAGCCTGACGCCGGCCCGCTCTTCCAGCGCCGCAAGCGCCCGCGTGACCGCCGGGCGCGAGCGCCTGAGCTGGCGCGCCGCGCCGGCGAGGCTGCCGGTGTCGATGATCGCCACGAAGATCGCGAGCTCGTCGAGCCGATCCATGATCATTCCATCAGTTGGAATTCTGATTTGTCAGCCTATCAGCTTTCGCCCCTCCCCTGAAACAATCAGATTGCTCTCGCATAACCGCGAGGCCCAGATGACCCAAGCCAAGATCACGCTGCACGGCACCGCCCTCTCGGGCCATACCCACCGTGTGGAATTGCTGCTGCGCGCGCTGGGGCTGGATTTCGACTTCGTGCCGGCCCCGGCTGACGTTCGCCGCAGCGACGCCTTCCGCAAGCTCAACCCGCTCGGCCAGATCCCGGTGCTGCAGGACGGCGATCTCACCCTCGCCGACAGCAACGCGATCCTGGTCTATCTGGCGAAACGTTACGCGCCGGAGAGCGCCTGGATTCCGCAGGAGCCGGTCACCGCGGCGCAGATGCAGCGCTGGCTCTCGATCGCCGCCGGCGAGGTCATGCACGGGCCGGCGATCGCCCGTATGATCGCGCAGTTCGGCTACCCCGACGATCCAGCCCGGGCAGAGCGGGTCGCGGCGCGCCTGCTTCCCTTCATGGAAGACCACCTCACCGGCCGCAGCTTCCTGGCAACCGAGCATCCGACGCTCGCCGACCTCGCCTGCTATTCCTATGTCGCCCACGCGCCGGAAGGCGGCATCCCGCTCGATCCCTATCCGGCGGTGAGGGCCTGGCTGGCGCGCGTCGAGGCCCTGCCCTTCTTCAAGCCGATCCCGCCCTCGCCCATCCCCGGGAAGGGCTGACCATCATGGACGCTTCGCCCTTTCATCCCGGCGAGTTGGAGGCGCAGGCGCTGGCCGGCGAGAGCTCGCGTGGCGCCGGCATCCGCGAGTTCATGCCGGACCAGCATCGCGATTTCTTCGGGCTGCTGCCCTATCTCTTCGCCGCTGGACGCGACGCACAGGGCAGGCCGATCGCGACAATCCTCGCGGGCCCGGAGGGTTTCGTCACCAGCCCGACACCGAACGAACTCGCCATCGCCGCCCTGCCCGCTCCTGGCGACCCGGCCAATGCGGCTCTTGGCGTCGGTGCGGCGATCGGCCTGCTCGGGCTCGATCTGCGCACCCGCCGTCGCAACCGCGCCAATGGCGTAATCCGAGAGCGCAATGGCGACGGCCTGACGGTGGCGGTGAGCCAGAGTTTCGGCAACTGCGCCAAATACATCCAGCTCCGGCAGCATGAGCCCGTGCTGGCCGCAGCCGCTGCTGCGGAAGAGCTCGGCAGCCTTGATACGGCCGCCAGCGCCCTGATCGTAGAGGCGGATACGCTCTTCATTGCCAGCGGCTCGGAGAGCGGGCTCGACATCTCGCATCGCGGCGGCAGGCCGGGCTTCGTGAGGATCGAGGGCGATCGCCTGACGGTGCCGGACTTCGCCGGCAACAGCTATTTCAACACCTTCGGCAACCTGCTGCGCGAGCCGGAAACGTCGCTGCTCTTCATCGATTTCGCCAGAGGCGACCTGCTGCAGCTTCAAGGCGTGGCGGAGCTCGTCTGGAATGGCCCGGAACTCGCCGAGTTCGACGGCGCCAGGCGCCTTTTCCGCGTCGAGGCGACGCGTGCCTGGCGGCGCAAGGCGGCTCTGCCTTTGCGCTGGAGCGAGCCGGAACCCGCCCCGACGACTTTGGCGACTGGGAGCTGGCAGGACGACCGTGCCGCCTGATGAGAGGATGCAGGTCTTGCTCGGAACCGCGCCGTCATCCTGGACAAGCCGCGAAGCGGCTCAGCTCCGGGATCCATCGTAAGGTTCCGAAGCTCTACGATGGATCCCGGGCCGAGCTTCGCTCGCCCAGGATGACGCGATGGTTCCGTGCGAACTCAGTCCGCTGTTTCAGTACAGCCGCCCGCCCATGGGCACCTCGAGCGATGGGCCGATCAGCACGACCTCGCCGTCGGCATCGGGCACGCCCAGGGTCAGCACTTCCGACATGAACTTGCCGATCTGGCGCGGCGGGAAGTTCACCACCGCCAGCACCTGCCGGCCCGGAAGGTCCTCGGGCCGGTAGTGCTTCGTGATCTGCGCTGAGGATTTCTTGCGGCCGAGAGTGCCGCCGAAATCGATCACCAGCTTGATCGCCGGCTTGCGCGCTTCGGGAAAGGGAACGGCTTCGACGATCGTGCCGACACGGATGTCGACCTTAAGGAAGTCGTCGAAGCCAATCTGCGCGGCAATCTCGCTAGGCGTGCTCAAAATTCCTCCCAGCCGCGATCGCCGCCATTGGCGACCTTGCGTGCGGCGCTGCCATGAGACTGGACAGGCGCGGCCGCCATGGCGCGCGCCGGACGCGGCGGAGCCGCCGCAGCCTGCGCCATCTTGCCCGCCATCGTCTTCAAGGCAACCACGTCGCCGCCGAGCCGGAAGCGTCCGACCAGCGCCGCCAGCCTGTCGGCCTCCTGCGCCAGCGCCTGCGAGGCGGCGGTCGACTGTTCGGCCATGGCGGCGTTCTGCTGGGTTGCCTGGTCCATCTCGTTGACCGCGGTGTTGACCTCCTGCAGCCCGGTCGCCTGCTCCTGGGCAGCCGAGGCGATCTCGGCGACCAGCGAGGTGGCACGGGTTATTTCGCCTGACATCCGCTCCAGCGCCGTACCGGTCTGGCCGACCAGCGCGACACCCTTCTCGACCTCGACACTGGAGGCAGTGATCAGGCCCTTGATCTCCTTGGCCGCATCCGCCGAGCGCTGTGCCAGCGCGCGCACCTCGGAGGCGACGACCGCAAAGCCCTTGCCGGCATCGCCGGCACGCGCCGCCTCGACCGAAGCGTTGAGCGCGAGCAGATTGGTCTGGAAGGCGATCTCGTCGATCACGCCGACGATCTGCGAGATCTCGTCCGACGATTTCTCGATGCCGCTCATGGCGGCGACAGCCTCGCGGACGATCTCGCCGGACTGCTCGGCCTCGCCCTTGACCTGGGTGGTGGCGAGACTCGCCTGACGCGCACCCTCGGCGGTCTGGCGCACGGTCGCAGTCAATTGGTCGAGCGCGGTCGCGGTCTCCTCGACCGAGGAGGCCTGCTGCTCGGTGCGGCTGGCGAGGTCGTCGGCCGCCTGGCTGATCTCGCCGGCGCCGGCCTTCATGCTCTCGGTATTGGTCGCGATCTGCCGCATCGTCTCTTCGAGATGCGCCATCGCCGCGTTGAAGTCGTTCTTGAGCTTGACGTATTCGGCGCTGAACGCGGCCTCGATCCGGTAGGTCAGATCGCCCTCGGTCAGGCGCTCCAGCCCAGCGCCGAGCGCATCGACCACCACCGCCTGCTTCTTCGCCTCCTCGCCGCGCTGCGCCTCGTTGAGGCTGCGCTGCGTGTCGGCGGCGCGGCGCTGCTCGCCGGCATCCGCTTCGGCCTGCGCCTTCTCGGCCTCGACCTGCTGCTTCATCAGCGCCGCGTCGCGGAAGACAACGAGCGCGCGCGCCATGTTGCCGACCTCGTCCTGGCGCTCCTGATAGGCGATCGGGGCCGTGAGGTCGCCGGCAGCCAGCGTGCTCATATTGCCGGAAACGGTGCGCAGCATCCCGGAGGCCCGGCGGCTCAGGAAGATGACGAGCCCGAGCAGCAGCAGCGCCAGCGGTACCAGCACGATCGCAACGTCCTTGATCAAGCCGTAGAAGGACGCATCGACGGCATGGACATGCATGCCGGTGCCGATCGACCACTGCCATTTCGGCACGCCAACGACATAGGAGACCTTGAGCGAGGGATCCTTGTCACCGCCCTTCACCCAGAAATAGTCAACGAAGCCAGCGCCCTTTGTCCGGGCCGTATCGGTCAGCTCCTTGACGAAGAGCTTGCCGGTCGGGTCCTTGAGCGGCGACATGTCGGTGCCGACCAGCTTGGGGTTCGCATGGGCGATGTTGAAGCCGTCATAACGGATGACGAAGAAGTAGTTGCCGTCATCGAAGCGGGCGTTGGTCACGGCATCAATGGCAAGCTTCTGCGCGTCAGCGTCCTTGAGTTCGCCCTTCTCAACCTTCGCGACATAAGCGTTCACCGTCGAGGCGGCCGCCTCGACCGCGTTCTTCACCTCGGCCCGCTTCAGATCAAGCATGTCGATCCGGGCCTGGCGCAAGGTGATGGCGACGCTCGCAACGGTGACGACGGCAGCCAGAATCGCGATCAGCCCGAATGAGCGGCCGATCGACAGCGCAGTAAGCTTCTTCAGCAGTGACATGGTCGCCCCTTGCGAACGTGATTCTTCACATTCGCGCGGAACGGCTAATGCCCGCTTAACGCTGTCACCTTTTTGCCACAATCACCAGTTGTTGCCACAACCGTCGATTGCGCTAGATCGCTGGCGCGTAATCATCGCTATCGTCGCCGCGCATGCGCTCGCGCCGCGGCGCCCGCTTGACGCCCGAGCAGAGCGAGCGGGCAAGGCCGCGCAGCGGCGCCGTCAGCCGGTGGACGTCCTCGACGCGGGCCATAATCTGCCCTGCGGTCTTCAGTTCGCGGTCGAGCTTCGCCATGGTGCGCGACAGCTCGGGCTCGTGATCCTCCAGCCAGGTGTCGAGCACGCGCGCCATCAGCAGCGTCGCGCCACGGACACGCACTGAGCCAAGATCATCCTCGGTCGGGATGCCGGCCGAGGCCAGCAGATAGCGCCAAGAGTTCACCGAGTTGCGCCCGAGCGCAGCGAGCGCCAGCGGCTGGCGTCGCAGATGCGGCATCAGCGCCTTCAGCCCGGCCTTGTAGGGCGCCAGCGCATCGAGCCGGCGCATCACCAGATCGAAGACACGCTCCTTATAGGATTCCTCCATCAGGTCGTCGGAACTGCCGGCCAGCACGGCATCGTCGAGGATGCGACCGAGGCCGCCGAGGATCGCGAGCTTGGACGGGAAAAGGCCGCGCAATTCGGCGAGGCTGATTCCCGCCTCGCGGGCGATCGCCGGCAGTTCGATCTCGTCCCAGCCTTGCGTCGCCGCCAGCCGGAACAGGGCGTCGACCACGGCGCGCCGCGGATCGGGCTTCGCGGCGGGCTTCTCAGCTTCTGGGGAAACGGGTTTGCGCGCCATCGGCTTCTCTCCTGTCGCGAGCAGATAGGAAAGAAGCTAGGGCGTGAACCGGGCGCTTGAAAGGCTGTCTCAGCCGGAAAGTTCCTCGGCGCGGCGTTTGGCGGCAGCGACCGCGCGTCGCATCAGCGGCGCGAGGCCATTATCCGCCATCAGCACTTCGAGCGCGGCTGCGGTCGTCCCAGCGGGCGAGGTCACGTTCTGGCGCAAGGTCGCCGGCGGCAGCGGCGACTGGAACAGCATCTCGCCTGCGCCCTCGATCGTGGCCCGCGCCAGCCGCTCGGCGATGTCGGCCGGAAGACCCGCCGCAACGCCGGCGGCAGCGAGGCATTCGACCATGTGGAAGACATAAGCCGGGCCAGAGCCCGAAACGGCGGTGACGGCGTCGATCAGCCCCTCGTCGCCAAGCCATTCGACCTTGCCGACACCGGCGAGCAGCGCATCAGCCAGTTGCCGCTGCGCCTCGCTGACGCCCTTGCCTGCCGCAGCGGCCGTGACGCCGCGCCGGACCGAGGCCGGCAGGTTCGGCATGGCGCGCACGATCGCGTTCGCATTGGGCAGGCGGGCCGAGAGATCGCCGAGCGTCTTGCCGGCGAGGATCGAGATCAGCAGCGTCTTCGGCCCGATCAGCGCCTGGACCGAGGGCGCTGCGGTGTCGAGCATCTGCGGCTTGGTCGCCAGCACCACCACTTCGGCCGGCTTCGGAGCGGCGGGATTGACGCTCATGCCATGGGCGGCGGCGAGGTCCTGCATCTCGCTGGAGATATGCGGGTCGATCAGCGCGATCCCGGCGCCCTTCACGCCGATGCTGAGCCAGCCTTCCAGCATGGCGCCGCCCATCTTGCCGGCACCGACGAGGGTGAGGGTCTCAGGAAGCGGGCTGGCCATGGCATTTCTCCGGTCGATGCGCGGTTGCGCACGGACCTGAACCGCCAAGTGCGGCCCGGGTCAAGCCCGGGCCGATCGGGTTTCACGCTTCGCCGACCGTCTCCAGCAGCGCGCCTTCGAGCGCCTCGCGCGCGTTCTTTCCGGCCCAGACCACGAACTGGAAGGCCTGGTAGTAGCGCTCGCAGGCGTCGATCGCCGCCTTGATCAACCCGGCGGCCTGCTCCTCGGTCGGCTCGGCACCGCCCGAGAGCAGCAGCGCGTGGCGATACATCACCACGTTCTCGCGGCTCCACAGGTCGAAATGCCCGAGCCAGAGCTGCTCGTTGACCAGGCTGACGAGGTTCATCACCTCGTTGCGCCGCCGGTCCGGCACCCTGAGGTCGAAGGCACAGGCGATGTGCAGCGATTCCACCTCGGCGAGCCAGGTGATCGCGACATGGTAATCGGCCCAGCCGCCGGTGACGGAGACCGAGAGTTCGTCATCGCTGTCGCGATCGAAGCTCCAATCGTTCAGCGAGGCGAGGCGTTCGACGAGATCGAGGGGGTTAGAGGGGCGTTCGGTTTCAGTGTCCAGATCAAGATCCATCATGCCCAAGGTCCAACAGCCGGCATCCTGGCCCTGACGGCAGGCGCGGCCTGTTCAAGAACGGGAACACGGCGACTGGAAAAGCGTAAGGCACGCAACCCGACCAGAAGATCGCTGGCGCGACCTTCGCTTCATCAGCCGGCTCTCAAGTAGAGCCCACCGACGAATCACCTCTCTTCATCGACGATAGCTCAGGCGAGTCTGGAGCCCTAACGGAACCTCGCGGTTCCGTTCGAGCCCTTCGGCGCCCGGTACGTGATGCAAGCTCTGCGGATTCGACCTTCGCCTCAATCCCTCGTTGGGACTGTCCACAACGCGAAGATGCCGGCCCGCCGGACCGGCTCCTTTTGCCCTCGGGACCTACTTGGTCTCGGACTTGGCCTCGAGCGCCGCCAGCCGGGCCGCGAGCTTGTCGTTCTCCTCGCGCGCCAGCAGCGCCATCTCGCGTACCGCCTCGAACTCCTCGCGCGTCACCACGTCGAGATCTCGCAGCAGCCGCTCGATCTGGGTCTTGACCACGGTCTCGACCTCGCGGCGCACACCCTGCGCCGCGCCGGCGGCGTCGGTCGCCAGCCGGGCGATATCGTCGAGGATACGGTTGGACGTGCTGACCATCGGAGCTCTCCGGCGGGCGCCCCATGCGCCTTGCCGGGAGATATGGCGAAGGAGCGCCGATCGCGCAATCATTGCGGTGCAAGGCCCCTCCTCCGCCCATCTGGACCTCGGGGATCGTTGCGCCTAAAACGGTCGCCGCAGGGAAGACCAGCAATCCAAGCCCAAACAATGGGCGGGAGGCGTCAATGTCGGTTCGTTCTTACGGCCTCGTTCTGGGGCCGCTCGCTGCGCTTGCGCTCGCAGGCTGCCAGGAAACCACCACGACCGCGGCTCGTCCGCGCGTCGATGCGCCGGGCGTTCCCGTCTCGGTGCAGAGCATCTCGGGCGCGCCCGATCAGGTGACGGCGCATTTCGCCGGCCTACTCGGCGAAGCTGCGGCCGAGCGTAAGATGGAGATCGTCCCCGGCGACAAGCCGGCCCGTTTCCGGGTGCGCGGCTATCTCACCGCCCAGCCGACCGAGGATGGCCAGACCGCTCTCGCTTTCGTCTGGGACGTCTATGACGAGAGCAAGAAGCGCGCCCAGCGCGTCCAGGGCGAGAGCCTCGGCAAGCGCGGCGGCGGCGCCGATCCCTGGGCCGGCATCGACCAGACCATCGTCGCCAAGGCCGCGTCCGAATCGGCCGATGCGATCGCGAGCTTCCTGACGACGGCGCCGGTGCCCGAGCCGAAGCCCGACGCCAAGAGCAAGACCCGCACCGCGCAGGCGGACACCGAGAAGAAGCGCTAAACGGGGTCGCACTCAACCCCGGAGCGCCTTCGGGTCGAGTCGATTCACGATATCCCGCGAAACGTGCACCACCGCTCGGTGCAGTGCAGCATTTGCATGGGGATGCCGCGCCTCCTTGGTCGACTCGGCGTCATCACGCTGTTATGAGCCCTTCGAAACTGAGCTGCCCCGCTCGCGCGGCTCGCCTTTATCTGCGTTTCGGGTGCACCCGGCATGGCCTCCTCCTTCAAAGTCGTCGCCGGCAATTCCAATCGCCCGCTCGCCGAAGCCATCTGCGGCCATCTCGATGTGCCGCTTGCCCGGGCCCAGGTCCGGCGCTTCGCCGACATGGAGATCTTCGTCGAGATCCAGGAGAACGTCCGCGGCCAGGATGTCTTCATCATCCAGTCGACCTCGTTCCCGACCAATGACCACCTGATGGAGCTCCTGATCATCACCGATGCGCTGCGCCGCTCCTCGGCCAGGCGCATCACGGCGGTGATCCCCTATTTCGGCTATGCTAGGCAAGACCGGCGCGCCTCCGGCCGCACCCCGATTTCGGCCAAGCTGGTCGCCAACCTGATCGCCCATGCCGGCGTCGACCGCGTGCTGACGCTCGACCTGCACGCCGGCCAGATCCAGGGCTTCTTCGACATCCCGACCGACAACCTCTTCGGCGCCCCGCTGATGTCGCGCGACATCAAGGACCGGCTCGAATGGAAGAACGCCATGGTCGTCTCGCCCGACGTCGGCGGCGTCGTCCGGGCCCGCGCACTCGCCAAGCGCATCGATGCCCCGCTCGCCATCGTCGACAAGCGCCGTGACCGGCCGGGCGAGTCGGAGGTGATGAACATCATCGGCACGGTCGAGGGTCGCTCGTGCATTCTGCTCGACGACATCGTCGACTCCGGCGGCACGCTGGTGAACGCCGCTGAGGCCCTGCTCGCCCAGGGCGCCAAGGAGGTCTACGCCTACATCACCCATGGCGTGCTCTCCGGCGGCGCGGTCGCCCGCATCGCCTCCTCCAAGCTCAAGGAGCTGGTGATCACCGACTCGATCATGCCGACCGAGGCGGTGAAGGTCGCGCGCAACATCCGTGTCATCTCGATTGCCGGGCTGATGGGCGAGGCGATCGAGCGCACCGCCAGCGAGTCGAGCGTCTCCAGCCTGTTCGACTGACGGGAGCAGCGCAATGGCGGCCACAACGGCCGGCGCGGACCGGGCCCTCGTCCTCTTCTCCGGCGGCCAGGATTCCACCGTCGCCCTTGCCTGGGCGCTGGAGCGCTTCGCTGCCGTCGAGACCATCGGCTTCGACTATGGCCAGCGCCACCGCGTCGAGCTTGCCTGCCGCGAGACGATTCGGGCCGCGCTGCCGAGCCTGTCGCCCGCCTACGCCGACCGGCTCGGACCTGATCACCTGCTCGATCTCAAGACGCTGGGCACGATCTCGGACACGGCCCTGACAAGCGAGAGCGAGATCGCCTTCACTGATGCCGGCCTGCCGACCACCTTCGTTCCCGGCCGGAACCTGATCTTCCTGACCTTCGCCGCGGCGCTGGCCTATCGCCGCGATTGCAAGCACATCGTGCTCGGCGTCTGCGAGACCGATTATTCAGGCTATCCCGATTGCCGCGACGACACGATCAAGGCGATGCAGGTCGCGCTCGGTCTCGGCCTCGATCGCCGGCTTGTGCTGCACACGCCGCTGATGTGGCGCGACAAGGCGCAGACCTTCGCCCTGGCAAAGGCGCTGGGCGGCAAAGCCTTGCTCGAGCTGGTGGTCGAAGAGAGCCATAGCTGCTATCTCGGCGACCGTACCAAGCGGCATCCTTGGGGCTATGGCTGCGGCCATTGCCCGGCCTGTGACTTGCGGGCCAGGGGTTTTGCGGCCTATGAGGCCGCGCCGGACGACAGCGGACCAAAACATGACGATTGATCGGCAGCGCCAGATCGAGGGCTACATCGCCCTCGCCCTCTTCACCCTGACCATCCCACTCGCCAATTGGCTGATCGGGAATGTTGGCACGGTCTGCGTGCCCAATGGCCCTTGCCTCGTGCCCGTCGCCCCGGGCATCAAGGCGCCCAGCGGCGTGCTGATGGTCGGGCTCGCGCTCGTCCTGCGTGACATCGTCCAGCGCCGCCTGGGTCCGTTCGCGGGTCTCGGCGCGATCGCCGTCGGCACGTTGATATCAGGCATGCTGGCCCCGCCGGCCATCGTCCTGGCCTCGACCACGGCCTTCCTGCTCTCCGAGCTCGCCGATTTTGCAGTCTACACCCCGCTGCAGCGCCGCAACTTCGTCGCGGCGGTGGCCGCCTCCAGCATCATCGGCCTCGTCGTCGATAGCCTCGTCTTCCTCTGGCTCGCCTTCGGCAGCCTCGACTTCCTCACCGGACAGATCATCGGCAAGGCCTGGATGGTGCTGCTGGCGCTGCCGCTGATGCATCTGCTGCGCCGCCGCGACGAGCGGATCGGGCTCTCCCCCGCCTGAAAGGCGAAAAAAAGCGACAATTCGACCTAAGCGGGAAACGGCGGTTTCATGCCGTTGCGGCATGATGGCTTCTCCCGTCCTGCCGAGTGCCCCGATGCGCCTTCACGATTCCGTCGAGCGTCTGCAATCCCTGCAAAACGCCACCCTGGAATCAATCGCGCGCGGCGAGGAGCTGGCGGCGATCATGACCGCGCTCTGCGAGCGGGTCGAGGCGCTCGCCCCGGAAGTGGTCTGCTCGGTCGTCACCATCGATGACGAGTTCAGATTGCGGCCGCTCGCGGCGCCGAGCCTGCCGCGCGCCTATGGCGAGGCGGTCGACGGTACGCCGATCGGGCCGCGTGTCGGCTCCTGCGGCACGGCGATCTACCGCAAGAGCCCGGTCGAGGTGACCGACATCGCCAGCGACCCGCATTGGGAAGGCTATCGCGAGCTCGTGCTGCCGCTCGGCCTGCGCGCCTGCTGGTCGAGCCCGATCGCGGCGCGCGACGGCCGCGTCGTCGGCAGCTTCGCCTTCTATTACCGCGAGCCGCGCGGCGCGACGCCCTTCGAGCGCCGGATCGTCGAGACCTGCGTGCATCTCTGCGCGATCGCGATCGAACATGAGGAGGTGAATGCCCGCAATCACCGCCTCGCCTATTTCGACACGCTGACAGGCCTGCCGAACCGGGCCCGCTTCAACGAGGCGATCGGCCAGGCGACAGGCCGGACCAGAACCGGCTTCGGGCTGCTGCTGATCGACATCGATCACCTCAAGGCTGTCAACGACACCATGGGCCATGCCGTCGGCGACCGGCTGATCGAGGCCGTCGGCTCGCGGCTCGCCGCGGTCGCTCCGCGCGGAACGGCGTTCCGGATCGGCGGCGACGAATTCGCCGTCCTGGTGCCCGGCTGCGACAAGGCAGGGCAGCTGCGCGGCGTCGCCGGCGCCGTCCTTGCCGCGATGCATCTGCCGATCGACTGCGAGGGAATCTCCATGGTTCCGAGCGTCACCATCGGCGGAGCCATCGCCGGAGAGGATGGTGCCGACAACGTCATCCTGCGCCAGAACGCCGACTTCGCGCTCTACCACGCCAAGGAGACGCGGCGCGGTGGCTATGTCCGCTTCAAGGGCGGCCTGCGCACCTCGATGACCCGCCGCATCCAGACGATCCGCAGCGTCGACGATGCTCTCGGCGCCGGGCGTCTCATCCCCTACTACCAGCCGATCGTCCGGCTCGACAGCGGAGAGATCAGGGGCATGGAGGCGCTGGCGCGCCTGCGCCTCGACGATGGCCGCGTCGTCGCCGCCGGGGAGTTCCAGGACGCCCTGCTCGACCCCAAGCTCGCCTACCGCATCTCAAGCCAGATGCTGCCCGCGATCGCCGCCGACATGGCGCAATGGCTGCGCGACGAGCTGCCGATCCCCTTTGTCGGCCTCAACGTCACCTCAGCCGACTTCCAGAAGGGCGATCTCGTCCAGCGCATCGTCCGGACCTTCGAACGGGCACAGGTGCCGCTCGAGCATCTCGTCGTCGAGATCACCGAACAGGTGATCATGGGCGGGCGCCGCGACGGCGTCGCCCGCATCATGGAGGGGCTGCGCGAGCGCGGCATCCTGGTCGCACTCGACGATTTCGGCACCGGCTTCGCCTCGCTCACCCATCTCCTCGACTTCCCGGTCGACACAATCAAGATCGACAGGTCCTTCGTTGGCGGCATCGAGGGCGGAACCCGGAACGGCGCGATCGTCGACGCGCTGATCAGCATCGCCAGCCGGCTCGGCATGCGCATCGTCGCCGAGGGTATCGAGAACGAGGGCCAGGCCCGGCGGCTGGCGGCGATGGGCTGCTGTCTCGGCCAGGGCTATCATTACTCGCGGCCGATGCCGGCGGAGGCTGTCCCCGCCTTCGTCCGCAGCTTCGGCAAGCCCATGCCCGCCGCGACTCCGCAGGCGGCGGCCACCGCCGCCTGAAATCCGTCTCCGGACTTGAGATTATCCCCGGTTTCGCCTATGAGCCTGCCTGCGCCCCACTGACACCCTTGGAGGCAGGGGCGCGAACCGCAATGGCCGCCGCAGGCGGCCATGTCTTTTAAAGAACTAAGGATTAGACACATGACCGCCGTGAAGCAGATCCAGGCTTCGGCGCGCGCCCAGGTCGGCAAGGGGGCCGCCCGGGAAGTTCGTCGCCAGGGCCTCACTCCCGCCGTGATCTACGGTGCGGGCGAAGCGCCCGTCGCCATCGCGCTCGATGCCAACAAGACCCGCCAGATGATCTATGCTGGTCACTTCCTGACCACGCTGTTCGAGATCGAAGTCGACGGCAAGAAGACGCGCGCCATTCCGCGCGACTACCAGCTCGACCCGGTCAAGGATTTCCCGATCCACGTCGACTTCCTGCGCGTCGCTGCCGGCCAGACCATCAAGGTCGAAGTTCCCGTACACGTCATCGGCCAGGATCAGTCGCCGGGCCTGAAGAGCGGCGGCGCCCTGCAGATCGTCGAGCACTCGCTCGAGATCGAAGTCGCTCCCGAGAACATCCCCGAATTCGTCGAGGTCTCGGTTGCGGGCCTTGCAGTCGGCGACACCTTGCATGCCGACGCGATCAAGCTGCCGGCCGGCGTGACCCTGACGGCGCGCGACAACCCGACGCTCGTCACCATCGTGCCGCCGACCGTCGAGGCGGAAGCCCCGGCTGCGGCCGAGGCCGAGGCCGCCAAGGCCTGAGCCTTCCGTTCCCAGCGGAACGAGAGACGCTTATGGACGGCCGGGCTCGCCCGGCCGTTTTGCTATGACAACCGGTGTGCGGAACTCGAACGATGCTGATCTTCGCCGGCCTCGGCAATCCCGGCTCGCGCTACGCCCGCAACCGCCACAATATCGGCTTCATGGCGGTCGAGGCGATCGCCCGCGCCTGCCGCGCCACGCCCTGGCGCAGCCGCTTCCAGGCCTATGCCTGCGAAGCGACGATCGGCGGCGAGAAGGCCCTGTTGCTGCTGCCACAGACCTTTATGAACGAATCCGGCCGTGCGATCGGCGAGGCCGCGCGTTTCTTCAAGATTGCCCCCGCCGACGTCGTCGTCTTCCATGACGAGCTCGATCTGGCGCCAGCCAAGCTGCGCGTGAAGCTCGGTGGCGGCAATGCCGGCCATAACGGCCTGCGCTCGACCACGGCCGCGATCGGCAACGACTACCGCCGGGTGCGGATGGGCATCGGCCATCCCGGCGACAAGGCGCTGGTCCACGCCTATGTCCTCAACGATTTCGGCAAGGCTGAGGAGCCTTGGGTCGAGGACCTCTGCACCGCCTGCGCCGACAATGCCGCTTTGCTCGCCGCCCATGACGATGCCGGCTTCCAGAACAAGGTCCACTTGTTCATGGAGGCGCGCGGCCATGGCGCCGTGAAGCGCCTCGGCGAGAAGGCCGAATAGGGCAATCTACAGCGGCAGCTTGGCGCCGGCCCTGGCGATCGTCACCCGGCCGCTCGACAGGCTGCCATCGGCCTGCCGGCTTGCCGTCAGCGCCACCTGCGCCCCGGCGACGAGGTCGGCGGCCTCAGCCGGTGCGGCCATGATGATGTTGGCCTCGGGCGTGATCGCGATCACCTGCTCGCCACCCGGATAGGTTAGCGTGACACTGCTGCCCTCGACGCGCGAGACCGTCTCGGCCACCGTCGCGTTCGTCATCGTTGCATCCGGCAGCACACCCCAGGCCCTGTGCCCCTCGCCCGTGCCGCGCATCGCCTCGGGGAAGATGAAGACCTGGACGGCCGTCAACCCGCCGCCGACCTGCGGGCGGGCGCCGACGCCGATGAAGTTGCCCTTCCTGATATCGGCCATCGAGGCCTTGACCACGGCGCCGACCGAATAATTCGGCGCGAGAGCGACGGTCGTCGTGCCCTCCTGCGTCTTCACTGTCAGCGCTTGGCCGTCGAGACGCTCGACCATGCCGCGTATGCGGGTCTGCGGCGTTTGCGCCTGTGCGCCAGTGGCGAGGACCGTGACGAAGCCGATCAGGGCAAGCGAGGCGAGGCGCATGGAGCAGCTCCGGTAGCCGGACTTTGAAGTCGCGCTCCACTCGTGCGCGCCGGTCAAACGGCCCGCCATGCACGTTCGCGTGATCCGGCAGCCTTCGTGCCGCCGCGCCTGCCCTGCTTCAGAAGCTGACCTTGAGCCGCGCCTGCCCGCCGATGCGACGGGAACTCTCCGAGAGCTCGCCGTCGAGATGGGCACCGATCACCACGGACGGGCTGAGCCTGAAATCGAGGCCGGCCGCCAGCAAGGCGCTGTTGCGCGGCGCCCGCGCCCCGTCGATGACGAAGCCCGACCCTGCCAATCCGGTCAGCGAGGCGCTCAGGCTGGCCTCGCGCTGATAGTAATGTGCCCAGGCCGCGCGCAGATAGCCGGCAAGCGCTCGGCCGCCCAATGCGCTGGCATAGTCGAGCTGGAGGCCGAGCTCGCTGCGCGAGGTCACGTCGTCGCGCTTGCCGACGACAAGCGCTCCCGCATTCGCGCCCGCCCAGTTCATCTCGGCACGCGACGGGCTGCGAGCTTGTACCGCCTGCAGCGCCGCCAGCGGCGACACGGTGAAACCGCCCCAGTCTGCAACCGCCAGGCTCGCCTGCAGCCGGCCGCTCCAGGCGGTGGTGGTATAGGACGATGAGAGCGAACTGCCGAGCACCGGCACGCTGCGCTTCACATCCGTGTCCAGCACGCCATAAGCGAGGGCGGCCGCGAGGTTGAGCGGACCCAGCCGTGTCGTGCCGTAAAGGCCGGCCTGGAAGACATCGGCATTGGCCTTGCCGAGCCCGCCTGCCAGCGAGGCATTGGCGCTACCGCCCGAAAGCGCGAAGCCCAGCATCGTGCCAGGCGCGATCCGCAGGTCGGCGCCAACAGCCAGATGCGCGTCATCGAGCTCGCGCCGCGCCGAGCCGACCCAGGCCGAGCCATTGCTCCGCCCGGAAGACCCGAAGGCCGCCCCCCAGACCGTATAGGCCGGCGCTGGCGGCTGGGCAGGATCCTGCGCGGGCGCGCCCTTCCGCGTTGCCAGATCGGAGAACGCTGCAGGCCCCGACCCCATCGTCTCGCGCCCCGCCGCGAACGGATCGAGCATCGCCCGCAAGAACTGGTCGCCGGCCGAGACGGCCATCGCCGGTACCGCCGTATGCACCTCGCCCGAGAGCTGGTTGATCGCGGCCGGCATCGCGGCCGCCGGCAGGTTGTAGATCCCGAACAGGGACGACGGGTCCGCCCCGCCCGCGACTGCCCGGTCGAGCCCGGCGGCGACCGCATGAGCATTGGCGGGGCCGGTGACCAGACCGGAGAGCGGCTTGGCCGACAGCGTGACCAGCAGGTCGTTCGCGGTATAGGCGACGTTGGCGGCGACGCCCGCTCCGAAACCAGAGGATGAATCGACCGTGCCGAAGCGGGTGCCCCCGAGCCCGCCTTGCGCCGAGAGCAGCGTGTAGGAGGTGCCGAAGCTGTAGGCCCCCGGCAGGAAGGCCAGTTTCAGCGTCCCCGCCAGGGCTGCCGTGCCCGTGACGTTGATCCTGTCGGCGACCGCTCCCTGGATCTCGGCGACATAGGTCGCGTTTGCGCCCATCGTCAGGTTGCCGTTGACCGTCAGCGTGCCCGGTGAGTTGCCGGGTGAGATCGTGCCCAGCACGGTCGTCGACGGCAGCTGCCCGGTGCCGCCGATGGTGCCTCCCTCCCCGATCGTCACATTGGAGAACGAGGCCAGCGATCCCTCGGCGACGAGCAGGCCGCCGGTCACCTGCATCGCGCCGGTGAAGCTGTTCGCCGCCTTCAGGACCGTCGTGCCGCTCTCGTGCACGATCGTGCCCTTGCCGGTAATGCGGGCGGAAACGACATAGTTCGTATCGGTGTGGTTGAAGACGAGCCGCGCCGTTCCCGGGCCGAGACGGATCTCGGACACGTCCAGGAAGCCTGCTGCTCGAGCCTGGGCGCCCGAGGCAGCGCCGATATTGACGGTGCCGGTCGAGCCAGCCCGGTTCGCGATGGCCAGGAGCCCTGCTCCGTTATCGATGCGCACGGCACCACCGCTATCGACCGTCAGTTCGGCAACCCCAACGCTGCCAACGATCAGGAAGCCCGTGCCGAGCCATTGCGAGTTGGCGCCGGTCACGCGCAGATCGCCGCGCGAGCCGGCCGCATTATAGCCGATAGCCCCGACGCCCGTGCGATATGTCGCGCCATTGCTAATCAGCACATGGCCCTCGCCGCTCCATCCGATGCCGGTAAAGCCGCTGGCGGTCAGCGTCGTGCCGGCGCCGTCAAGGGTGAGCGACCCCTTCCCTCCGGCCAGCCATCCCAGATAGACATTGTTGCTTGTCGTCACGGTGCTGCCGCCTTTAACGACAGCATCGCCGCGGCCCGCTTGGCCGATCATCAGCGCGCCCCAGATGTCCCATTTCGACGCGTCGACGGTGACGCTGCCGACCGCTCCGGCGTTGTAGCCGAGGGTTACCGCACGATCGGAAGCCTTGGCGCCGGCCAGGATCTGGTAGGTGCCCCGGCCGCTGTCGCCGACGACATGGCCGGTACCATTGCTCCAGGACGTTCCCGCCCCCGTGACGGTGATGGCGCCGACCCCGGTGGCAAGGATGCCGGTCCGGACAAAGTGACTGAAGTTTGCGCTCCCGCCATTCGAGACGGTGAATGCGCCGCTGCCTCTGTAACCGACGTCGAGATGGGTACCATTCCATTTACCGCCGCTCTCGACACGCGCCGACCCGATCTCTCCGGCGAGATTGCCGATGGTCACGTAGTCGGTCGTGGTGAGCACGCCGCCCGCCCCCACGGTCAGTGACTGGCCCGCGCCGGTGGCGCCGATGTGGAGCGTCTTCGTGGTAGCCCCTGGCGCAGTGATGAGCGGCGCGATCGTCGAGCCGGCACCGATCGTGACGGCGGTGGCTGCCGTCGGAAGTGTCCCGGTCGACCAGTTGCCCGGCGTATGCCAGTCGGGCGTGGTGCCCTGCCATGTCTGAGCGAGAACGGGCGTTGCGGCGAGCACAAGCAGACTCACCGTGGACATGACCGCCGTTCGGGCACGGACCACGTTGAAACGACCGAGTACAACCATGATAGGCCAGAAACTCCACGGAAAGCCGGAGTTTGCAACCTAGCGTTGCCTTACCCAAATGGCGAGCAATAAATATTTACGACTTGTGAACCACTGTTCAAATCGCAGGACTTCGATTCCTCTCCAATTCCTTCCCGGCAAAATCGAAGCCGATCGAACCCTGCGGAAGGTGAATGCGGCAAGCTCGCCACGCGACCGAGCGCGGCCGTCCCCCTGCCTGCCCCAGGTCTTGTCTTTTGCTGCTCCGCACCCAATAAGGCCGGGGAGAACCGAGATATCCTTCCGCGGCCGCCGCAGCCGGCCCGCGATGCACTGGACGAGCAAACCATGGGCTTCAAATGCGGTATCGTCGGCCTGCCGAATGTCGGCAAGTCGACCCTCTTCAACGCGCTGACGCAGACGGCGGCGGCGCAGGCGGCGAACTATCCGTTCTGCACGATCGAGCCGAATGTCGGCGACGTCGCGGTGCCGGACGAGCGGCTGGAGAAGCTCGCCGCGATCGCCGGCTCGAAGGAGATCATCCCGACCCGGCTGACCTTCGTCGACATCGCCGGCCTCGTCCGCGGCGCCTCCAAGGGCGAGGGCCTAGGCAACCAGTTCCTCGCCAATATCCGCGAATGCGACGCTATCGCCCATGTCGTGCGCTGCTTCGAGGATAGCGACATCACCCATGTCGAGGGCAAGATCGCCCCGATCGCCGATATCGAGACGATCGAGACGGAATTGATGCTCGCCGATCTCGAGAGCCTCGAGAAGCGCGTCCTGCCGCTGGAGAAGAAGGCCAAGTCCGGCGACAAGGAGGCCAAGGAAGCCGCCGACCTGATGAACCGCTGCCTCGTGCTGCTCCGCGAGGGCAAGCCGGCCCGTCTCGTCCAGGTCGCGCCCGAGGAGCGCAAGGCGTTCGAGATGCTCGGCCTGCTCTCCTCCAAGCCCGTGCTCTATGTCTGCAATGTCGAGGAAGCCAGCGCCGACAAGGGCAATAGCTTCTCCGAGCAGGTCAAGGCGCGCGCCGCCGAGGAAGGCGCCGTTGCGGTCGTCGTCTCCGCCAAGATCGAGAGCGAGATCGCGGTGCTGCCGGCGGCCGACCAGAAGGACTATCTCGAAGCCGTCGGCCTCGACGAGCCCGGCCTCAACCGGGTGATCCGCGCCGGCTACGCCCTGCTCAACCTCGTCACCTATTTCACCGTCGGCCCGAAGGAGGCCCGCGCCTGGACGATCGAGAACGGCACCAAGGGCCCGGCCGCGGCCGGCGTGATCCATACCGATTTCGAGAAGGGCTATATTCGGGCCGAGACGATTGCCTATGACGACTACATCGCCAACAAGGGCGAGAGCGGCGCGCGCGAGGCCGGCAAGTTCCGGCTCGAAGGCAAGGAATACGTGGTCGCCGACGGCGACGTGCTGCATTTCCGCTTCGCCAACTGAGCTTGCATCGCCGGAGCGCAATCCGCTCCGGCGCCATGTCCGGTAAGCATTCGGAGTTTGCGCGTTTTCGGCTCGATCACGCGTGGCCGCGCGAGCAGAATGCCGGCCTGATCAGTGAGATGGGCTACCGATGCGCTACTTCGAGGATTTCGTCGCCGGCGCCGTGAACGAATACGGCGCGCTTCCCGTCTCGCAGGACGACATCCTCGCCTTCGCCCGGCGTTTCGACGCCCAGGACTTCCATATCGATCCCGAGAAGGCCAAGGCGAGCTTCGTCGGCTCGCTGATCGGCTCGGGCTGGCACAGCTGCGCCCTGCTGATGCGGCTGGTCGCGGAGGGCTTTCTCCTCGACGCGACCTCGATGGGCTCGCCCGGCATCGAGGAGGTCAAATGGCTGCGGCCGGTTAAGCCCAGCGATGTGCTGACGCTGCGCTGGACCGTCGTCGAGACCAAGGAATCGCGTTCGCGCCCCGAGATGGGGCTGGTGAAGTTCCGCCTCGAGCTCATCAACCAGCGCGGCGAGCCGGTAGTCGAGCAGAACAACTGGATCATGTTCGGCCGCCGTGGCTCCGGTTTCGAGGCGGCGCGCGGCGACTGGCTGAAGCACTCCGCCAGCTACGAGCCGCCGCAGGCGACCGTCAGCGTCGAGCCGCCCGCCAGGCCGACGGCCCCTCCCGGCTTCTTCGACGAACTCGTCGTCGGCGAGACCTATGAGCTCGGCAGCCTCGTCTTCACGCCGGAGGAGATCGTCGCCTTCGCCCGCTCCTTCGATCCGCAGCCCTTCCATATGGACGAGGAAGCGGCGAAGACGAGTTCGTTCGGCAGTCTCTGCGCCTCAGGCTGGCATACGGCGGCCGGCTGGATGGCGGCAATGGTCAGCCACCGCCGCCGGCAGGAGGCCGCGCTTGCGCAGAGCGCCGCGCCGCGGCTCGGCCCCTCGCCCGGCTTCAAGAACCTGCGCTGGCTGAAGCCGGTCTATGCCGGCGACCGCATCACCTACCACTCGACCGTGGCCGACAAGCGTCCGAGCCTCTCGCGCCCGGACTGGGGCTTGTTCTTCCACCACAACACCGGCGTCAACCAGAAGGGCGAGACCGTCTTCAGCTTCGACGGCTGCGTCTTCATCGAGCGCAAGCCAGGCTGAGCCCGGCGCTGGTCAGCTCGCAATGCGTCGCGACGCCGCCGGCGGGCTCGCCAGCTCGATGCGATCGCGGCCATTGCGCTTGGCCGCATAGAGCGCTTCGTCCGCGCGAGCCTGAAGAGCCTTGCCGTCGAGCGGCCCCTCTCCGGCGCACAGGCCGATCGAGACGGTCACGCCGGTGAGTTCGTCATGAAGCAGACGCCAGGGCACGCGACGCAAAGCGCGGCGGATGGCTGTCGCAACCTCCTGGGCCGCCTCGACCGGCATGTTGCCGAGCAGGACGCCGAATTCCTCGCCGCCGATCCGGGCAACCAGCGCCGATGACGACGGAACCTGGGCCGAAATGACCTCGGCGATCGCCTTGAGGCAGGCATCGCCGACCAGATGGCCGAAGCGATCGTTGATCGTCTTGAAGTGATCGGCGTCGATCATCATCAGCGAAAGCGGCTCGCGCCGGGCGGCGGCATCCGCGAAGCGCGCGACGAAGCGGCGATGATTGGCGAGCCCGGTCAGTCCGTCCGTCTCGGCGAGCTCCGCCAGCGCCGCATTGGCCCGGCGCAGCGCCTCCTGCGCCTCCAGCAACTCCATCTGCTGACGCTTGGCGATGGTGATGTCGGCATGTGTGAAGAAGCTGACCCCGCCGGTGCTGTGCCGCGCGATCAATCTGAGCCAGCGCTGGCCCGGCAATTCGATCTCGAAGGGCACACCGTCATAGCGCAGGCCGTTGCTGATCGCCGCCCGCCAGGCGCCGACCGGCGAGGCGCCGCGCCAGCACCAGGCGATGATCTCGTCCAGCGTGCGGCCGACCACCGGAGCGCCGCGCGGCAACTCATAGAGCCGCCGGAACGCGTCGTTCGCCGCGATCACCCGTTCCTTCGCGTCGAGGATGGTGGCGCCGTCGGGAATGAAGCGCAGCGCGTCCATGACCGGCAGCACCAGCTCGGGGGCGGCTTCCGCGGGGGTATCGAGATCGAGCGGCTGCCACAGTCGCACGCGCCCGCCATCCGGCGCACGCAAGGAGGAAGCCCGCAGCTTGCGGCCATTGTGGATGAATTCGAAGGGCTGCGTCTGGTTCTCGTGGCGCGTCACGCCTTCGGCGACATGACGCGCGATATCAGGCATCTCCTCGGGCGAGAGACGCAGGCGATAGAAGCGCTGGAGATTGTCGGCATAGGGCTCGCCGACATAGATCTCGCCGTCATCCTCGGGAAAGATCTGCAGGAAGGTCTGGTTCCAGCAGAGGGCTCGCATCTCGCCATCGTATTCGCAAACGCCGATACCGAGGGCGTCGAGCGAATCGAGCAGATAGCGCGAGAGCTTCATCCGGCCCTCAATAGAGGAGAGCCGTTAACAACCGGTGAGATGGGTTCCTCAGAGTCACTCGGCCGAAAACGGGTAAAGGAATGCCAAGGCTCTTCTCGGCCAGTCCCTGGGATCAGCCGACCTTCCCGTAACCTGCGAATTTCGCGCTGACGCGCGCCATCTCGGCCTCGTCGAGGATCACAGGCTCTAGCCCCGATGCCAGCAGGTCGAGATACTGCCCCGCCAGGTTTTCGACCTCCGCGACGATGGTGTGCGCGCCCGCCAGGCTCGCACCGAGCGCGATCACGCCGTGATTGGCGAGCAGTACCGCCTTGCGGGCCTCCAGCGCCCTGACCGCATTGGCCGCCAGCTCCGGCGAGCCGAAGGTGGCGTAGTCGGCGCAGCGCACATCGGCGCCGCCGCAAAGCGCGATCATGTAATGGAAGGCCGGGATGCCGCGCCGGGCGCAGGACAGCGCGGTGGCGCGCGGGGAATGCGTATGGACGATCGCATGAGCGTCCGGACGCGCCTTATAGATCTCGACATGGAATGGCCATTCCGACGAAGGCTTGCGGCCGCCGCTCAGGACCGTTCCGTCGAGGGCGAGATAGATCAGATCCTCCGGCTTGGTCTGCGCGTATGGCAGGCCTGACGGCGTGATCAGCAGCCCGTCGCGGAAGCGAGCCGAGACATTGCCGGATTTCGACGGGCAGAAGCCGGCCTTGTCGATCGCCTGCGCGACAGCGACGATCTCCTCGCGCAGTGTCTGTTCACTCATGCCGCCACACCACTCATCATCTCGGGAAAGAGCTTCGCCAGCCCTTCGCGGCTCGCCGGGGCGATGCCGCGCTCGGTGATCAGGCCAGTGACCAGCCGCGCCGGGGTGACGTCGAAGGCCGGGTTGCAGGCCGAGCTGCCGGGCGCCGCGACCTGGAAGAAGCCGGTGCGACCATCCTCGCTCTGGCCGAACAGATGCGTGACCTCGCGCTGGCTGCGCTCTTCGATCGGAATCTCCTTCAGCCCGTCAGCAAGCGTCCAGTCGATCGTCGGCGAGGGCAGCGCCACATAGAACGGCACGCCATTGTCCCTGGCCGCCAGCGCCTTGAGATAGGTACCGATCTTGTTGGCGACGTCGCCGGTCGCGGTCGTCCGGTCGGTGCCGACGATCACCATGTCGACCTCACCGTGCTGCATCAGATGGCCGCCGGCATTGTCGACGATGACGGCATGCGGCACGCCATGGCTGCCGAGTTCATAGGCCGTCAGCGCCGCGCCCTGGTTGCGCGGCCGCGTCTCGTCGACCCAGACATGAATCGGGATGCCGGCGTCGTGAGCCAGATAGATCGGCGCCAGCGCCGTGCCCCAGTCGACGGTGGCGAGCCAGCCGGCATTGCAATGCGTGAGGATGTTGACCGGCGCGCCCGCAGGTTTCTTCGCCGCGATCTCACGGATCACGCCGAGCCCATGCTCGCCGATGGCATGGCAGAGCGCGACGTCCTCGTCGCAGATCGCGCCCGCCTCGACATAGGCCGCAGCGACCCGCTCGGCTTCCGGCAGGCCGACCAGGCGCTTGCGCATCCGCGCCAGCGCCCAATGCAGGTTGACCGCCGTCGGCCGGGTTGCGCCCAGCAGCACCAACGCCTGTTCCAGCGCGGCGTCTGAGGCATCCACCCGCAGCGCCAGCGCCACGCCATAGGCCGCTGTCGCGCCGATCAGCGGAGCGCCGCGCACCGTCATGTGGCGGATCGCATGCGCAGCCTCGTCGGCGGTCGAGAGCCTCACCGTCTCGAAATGGAAGGGCAGCCGTGTCTGGTCGATGACGACAACGCCCCAGCCGTCTTCGTCGAGCCAGATCGTGCGGTAATGCCGGCCGTGGATCTTCATCGCGTCAATGCCCCGCGAAGGAGACCAGCGTGCGCACCGGCACGCCGAGTCGCCTGATCTTGTCGGCGCCGCCGAGATCCGGCAGGTCGATGATGAAGCAGGCGGCGACGACCTCGGCCCCAAGCGAAGAAAGCAGCTTCACCGCCGCCTCGGCCGTGCCGCCGGTGGCGACGAGGTCATCGACCAGAAGCACCCGCTCGCCGCGCGCGACCGCATCCTTGTGCACCTCGATCTCGTCCGAGCCGTATTCGAGCGAATAGGGCATGCCGACCGTCTCATGCGGCAGCTTGCCCTTCTTGCGCACCGGCACGAAACCAGCCGAAAGCTGATGCGCCACAGCGCCGCCGAGGATGAAACCGCGCGCCTCGATGCCGGCGATCTTGGCGATCTTCAGGCCGGCGAAGGGCTGCACCAGCTCGTCCACGGCGCGGCGGAAGGCGCGGGCGTCGCCGAGCAAAGTAGTGATGTCACGGAACTGGATCCCCGGCGCCGGATAATCGGGGATCGTCCGGATCGCATTCTTCAGATCGTCGAGCGCGCTGCGGTCCATGACAAACGTCCATCGGCTGGGGCGGCTCCTCTTAACCCGAGGTGCCCGCTCGGGGAAAGCCGGCGCAGCGTCAGCCCTGCGCCTTCAGCACCCGCCCCGCCACTGCATCGAGCTTGGCCATGAGCCTGGGATCGCGGTGCTCTGGCGCCGTGACGATGGCGAAGTCCAACGCGTTGTGCGAGCCGGCCGGGCAGGCCTCGCGCTCACGCGGAAAATCGGCAGCGAGCCGCGCCACCAGCCGGCGCGCCTTGTCGGCATTGGCGTGCAGCACGGCGATGACGGAGGCGACGTCGACCGCGCCATGCTCCTCGTGCCAGCAGTCATAGTCGGTGACCATGGCAACGGTCGCGTAGGTGATCTCGGCCTCGCGGGCGAGCTTGGCCTCCGGCATCGCCGTCATGCCGATCAGGTCGTAGCCCAGACCTTTGTAAGTCAGCGATTCCGCCAGCGTCGAGAATTGCGGGCCTTCCATGGTGACGAGCGTGCCGCCGCGAACGAAGGGAAGGTCCTCTGCCGTCGCCGCCGCGGCGATCCGCTCTTGCAGAGCCGGGCCGACCGGATGCGCCACCGAGACATGGGCGACGCAGCCCTTGCCGAAGAAGGAGCTGGCGCGGCCGGCGGTGCGGTCGACGAACTGGTCGACCAGCACGAATAGCCCGGGATAGAGTTCGGCCCTGTAGGAACCGCAGGCCGAAAGCGAGACGAGGTCGGTGACCCCTGCCCGCTTCAATACGTCGATATTAGCGCGGTAGTTGATCTCGGAGGGCGGGATCGCATGGCCGCGGCCATGGCGCGGCAGGAAGACGATTTTCGTCTCGCCCATCCGCCCGATCCTGAGCACATCGGAGGGCTCGCCCCAGGGGCTCTCGATCCGCTCCTCGCGCAGATCGGTCAGGCCCGGCAGGTCGTAGATGCCGGAGCCGCCGATGATGCCCAGAACCGCTGCAGCCATGTCGGGTCTCCAATGATTGCCCGGATAAGGATCGAGATTCGTGACAGCCGTAACACGGAGGCGCCTCTCGCCGGAAAGCTGGTCGTCCCGGGCGACCGAAGAGAAACCTGGGATGACCGGTATGAAAGCCCGCACAAATGAAAAAGGCCCCGTTGCCGGGGCCTTTTCCAATTCTGTCTCGCTCAGTGCGTCGAGGCGTGCTCGGGCAGGCGCGCCCAGATCTTCTTCTTGGTGAAGTAGAGCAGGCCGGCGAACATCGCGAGGAAGAGCATCACCTGCAGGCCCATGCGCTTGCGCGCCTCGAGATGCGGCTCCGCCATCCACATCATGAAGGCGGTGACGTCCTTGGCGTACTGCTCGACCGTCTCCGGCACCGGCGATTTGCCGTCCGGTCCCTTCGGATACTCGACTTGGCCGTCATTGAGCGGCTTCGGCATCGCGATCAGGTGGCCGGGCATATAGGTGTTGTAGTTCTGCCCGGGCAGCAGCGGCGGGAAGTCCTTCGGCGGATCCTTGTACCCGGTCAGGAGCGCGACGATGTAGTCCGGCCCGTTCTCCTGGTACTGGGTGAAGATGTCGAAGATGAAGGTCGGGAAGCCGCGCGTATAGGTGCGCGCCTTGGCGAGCATGTCGATCGGCGGCGGATAGGCGCCACCATTGGCGGCACGCGCCGCCTGCTCGTTCGCGAACGGCGCCGGGAAGGCGTCGGCCGCGCGACCGGGACGCTCGAACATCTCACCGGACTCGTTCGGGCCGTCCTTGATGTTCGTGTAAGTCGCCGCCAGCGCCGCGACCTGCGAGGGCGTGAAGCCCGGCCCGCCTGGCTCCGACAGGTTGCGGAACCGGATCAGGCTCATCGCATGGCAGCTGGCGCAGACTTCCTTGGCGACCTTGAAGCCACGTTGCAGCTGGGCCTGGTCGAACTTGCCGAACGGCCCGGAGAACGACCAGTTCTGCGCCGGCGGCTTCGGGCCGGCCTCGGCGGCGATGACCGGCGAGGCGGCAGCGAGGACAAGGCCAGTGACGAGGCCAGCGAGCGACAGGCGGAGGGACATCTTGCTCATGGTCTCGTTCAGCCCTTGGCCTGCGGTTCCGAAGCGGTGGCGTGGGCCAGGCGTGCGCCCGAGCCACCGAGAACCGAGTCGGCGATGGAGGTCGGCATCTGGGCCGGCCGTTCGAAGATGCCGATCAGCGCCAGCGCCGCGAAGAAGCCGAAATACAGCACCGTCAGGATACGCGAGATCGTCACATAGGGCTCGTCGGCCGGCATGGCGCCGAGGTAGCCGAGGCCGATGCAGACCAGGACGAACATCCAGAAGAACTGGCGGGCGATCGGCCGGTAGGTCATCGACTTGACCTTGGAGGTGTCGAGCCAGGGCAGGAAGGCGAGGATCACGATCGCGCCGCCCATGGCGATGACGCCGCCGAGCTTGTCGGGGATGGCGCGCAGGATCGCGTAGAACGGGAGGAAGTACCATTCCGGAACGATGTGGGCGGGCGTCGAAGCCGGGTTGGCCGGGATATAGTTGTCAGCGTGGCCCATGAAGTTCGGCTGGTAGAAGACGAACCAGGCGAAGACCAGCATGAAGCAGACCATGCCGAACAGGTCCTTGATGGTCGCATAGGGCGTGAAGGGAACAGTGTCCTTCTTGACGTCCTTGACCTCGACGCCGGTCGGGTTGTTCTGGCCGACATGGTGCAGCGCCCAGATGTGCAGGACGACGACGCCCACAATCATGAACGGCAGCAGGAAGTGCAGCGAGAAGAAGCGGTTCAGCGTCGGGTTGTCGACCGAGTAGCCGCCCCACAGGAAGGTGACGATCGTCTCGCCGATCACCGGCAGCGCCGAGAACAGGTTGGTGATGACGGTCGCGCCCCAGAAGGACATCTGGCCCCAGGGCAGCACGTAGCCCATGAAGGCTGTGGCCATCATCAGGAGGAAGATGATGACGCCGAGGATCCACAGCACCTCGCGCGGCGCCTTGTACGAGCCGTAATAGAGGCCGCGGAAGATATGGATGTAGACCGCCACGAAGAACATCGAGGCGCCGTTGGAGTGCAGATAGCGCAGCAGCCAGCCGAAGTTCACGTCGCGCATGATGTGCTCGACGGAGTTGAACGCCATGGTGGCGTGCGGCGTGTAGTGCATCGCCAGGATCACGCCGGTGATGATCTGCGCCACCAGCATGAACACGAGGATGCCGCCGAAGGTCCACAGCAGGTTGAGGTTGCGCGGCACCGGGTAGGAAACGGCCGAATCGTGCATCAGCCGCACGATCGGCAGGCGCGCATCGAGCCAGCGCTCGATCCCCGTCTTCGGTTGGTAGGTGCTGTGACCGCTCATGCTCGCCTCAAGCTCTCTCAATTCCGCTCGATGCCGTCCTCGCCTTTGGAGGCTCAGCCGATCTTGATCTTGGTGTCCGCGGTGAACGCGTAGGGCGGCACCGGCAGGTTCAGCGGCGCGGGACCCTTGCGGATGCGGCCGGAGGAATCGTAGTGCGAGCCGTGGCAGGGGCAGAACCAGCCATCGAACTCGCCCCTCGGCTCGCCGGGGGAGCTGCCGAGCGGCACGCAGCCGAGATGGGTGCAGCTGCCATAGACGACGAGAAAACGCTCGTGGCCGGCCTTGGTGCGCTGCTGGTCAGTCTGCGGGTCGCGCAGGGTCGCGATGTTGACGGCGAGCGCCTCGTCGATCTCCTTCTTGGTGCGATTGCGCACGAAGATCAGCTTGCCGCGCCAGAACAGCTTGATCGCCTGGCCTTCCGCGATCGGGGCGAGGTCGAGCTCGATCGGGGCGCCGGCAGCGACGACCTGCGCGTCGGGGGCAAGCTGGCCGATCAGCGGCACCACGAGCGCAGCGGCGCCGACGGCGCCGAAAGCGCCGGTCGTCAGCATCAGAAAATCGCGGCGGGTGGGTTCGGTGCCAGTCGTATTGGTCGCTTGCGCCACGATCCAGTTCCCTGCTCGGCTGCCGGCATGGCCGGCTTAAACAAATCAAGCGCCCTCACAGGGACGCGAACGCAGTGCCGCCTTCCGACGGCACGTCGCCTGCGCGCTCTTTGGCATGCAGTTTTGACGAAGTCTACTGTCGCGCGTGCCGCAGCCCACTGCGTTGCAGCAATGCCGCCGTGCGCTCGGCTCAGGCTGGAATCCTGTCGCTGTCGGCGAGCGCGAGGAAGCCGCCGGACTGCCGGGCCCATAGCCGCGCATAGAGCCCGCCGCGCCGCACCAGCTCGTCATGGCTGCCCATGTCGACGATCCGGCCCTTGTCGAGCACGATCAGCCGGTCGAGCGCCGCGATAGTCGAGAGCCGGTGCGCGATCGCGATCACAGTCTTTCCTTCCATCAATGTGGAAAGCTGCGCCTGGATCTCGGCTTCGACCTCCGAATCGAGAGCAGATGTTGCTTCGTCCAATATCAGGATGGGAGCGTCCTTGAGCAGGACGCGGGCGATCGCGATGCGCTGGCGCTGGCCCCCGGAGAGCTTCACGCCGCGCTCGCCGACGCGCGAATCGAAGCCCTGGCGACCGTCCTGATCGGAAAGGCTGAGGACGAAGTCGTGCGCCGCCGCCCGCTTGGCGGCAGCGGCGATCTCGTCCTGCGTCGCGCCGATCCGGCCATAGGCGATATTGTCGCCGATCGAGCGGTGCAGCAGGGAATTGTCCTGGGTGACCATGCCGATCTGGCTGCGCAGCGATTCCTGCGTCACATGGGCGATGTCCTGCCCGTCGATCAGAATGCGCCCCGAATCGAGCGGGTAGAGCCGCAGCAGGAGGTTGACCAGCGTCGACTTGCCTGCGCCCGACGGCCCGACCAGGCCGATCTTCTCGCCCGGCTTGATCTCGAGATCGAGATTCTCGAACAACCCCAGCGGCTTGCCGTAATTGAAGCGGACATGCTCGAAGCGGACACCGCCCTGCGCGATCTTGAGCGGTACGGCGTCAGCCGCATCGGGCAGATCATGCGGCTTGGCTATCGTCTCCATGCTCTCTTGCACCGAGCCGATGTTCTCAAAGACGCCGCGCACCAGATGGATCAGCCAGCTCGACATCTGCACCAGGCGCAGCACAAGGCCGATCGCGGCAGCGACAGCGCCCGGCGTCATCTCGCCCTGGCTCCACAGATGCAGGCTGAGCCATGCCGTCGCCACCACCAGCAGGCTGTTCATCGTCTGCAGGATGACGCTGACGCCGGTGATCAATCGCGACAGGTTGAGGAAGGAAGCGTTCCAGCGCGTCAACGAGTCGCGCACGGCCGAGCGCTCGGCATCGGCGCGGGCGAAGAGTTTGACCGTCAGGATGTTGGTGTAGGCGTCAACGATGCGTCCGGTCGTCGTCGAGCGGCCGAGCGAGTTCGCTTCCGAACGCTTCTTGGCCCGCGGCACGAAATAGATCAGCAGCGTGACATAGGCAGCCAGCCAGACGAGCACCGGCAGAACCAGCCAGATGCTGGTCGAGCCGAAGAAGCCGAGCGCGACCGAGACGAAGATGAGCGCATACCAGAGATCGTCGATGACCTCGATCGTCGCGCCCCGGATCGCCTGCCCCGCCTGGATCACCCGCGACGACAGCCGGCCTGCGAAATCGTTCTGGAAATAGGAGAGCGCGTGGCCGAGCGTATAGACATGGTTGCGCCAGCGGATCTGGTTGGTGATCTGCGGCACCACCACCTGGTCGACGATGGCGTGATTGGCGAAATAGATCAGCGGCCTGACCACGGTAACCAGCACCGCCGCACCGATCAGCAGCCAGCCATGCTCGCCGAAGACCTGCTCGGGCGTGTTCTTGGTCAGCAGGTCCACGAACCAGCCAACCATCAGGTACATCGCCGCCTCGATGCCGGAGAAGCCGAGACCGGTCAGCATGATCAGGGCCATCCAGCCCTTCACGCCCTTGATGTGATGCCACATGAAGCGGAACACGCCGGTCGGCGGCGTCTCACGCTCGTTGAACGGCGCGAAGACGTCGATCCGGCTTTCAAGGAAACGGAAGAGCGGGGCGAACATGGACGTGGGATCGCCCTCCTGGGCATGCAGTGGTAACGAGAGGGATATGGTGCGCTGACCTTGCGGCGACCAGAGTCTGAAAGCGCCGCTCCGTCATGCCATGACAGCAGACTGCAGCCTGGCGCAAGCGCGTCGTCCTGCAGCGGCTGCGGGACCTACGACGAAAGACTCTCGACTTAAGTTGCAATCGGGCCGGTTTCCCGCTTGCCGGGCATCGTCACACCACAGAGCATGAGGCTGCGCCGTGCATGACGACGGCGATCCGGAGATCCGCTCGATGATCAGGTTTCACGCCGCCCTCGCTTTGGCGGGCACGCTCCTTCTGGCCACGCAGGCCATCGCCCAGACCGCGGGCAAGACGGTGATCGCGACACCCAATGCTCCCGAGGCGATCGGCCCCTATTCGCAGGCGATCAAGGTCGGGAACATGATCTTCCTCGCCGGGCAGGTCGCGATCGATCCGAAGACCAAGCAGTTCATGAAGGACGCCAACATCGAGGACCAGACCAGGCAGGTTCTGGAAAACCTCAAGGCCGTGCTCGAAGCCGACGGCCTGACCATGGAGCATATCGTCTCGACCAATGTTTTCCTGAAAGACCTCAACGAGTTCGGCAAGATGAACGGGGTCTATGGCAGCTATTTCAAGACCGCCCCGCCGGCACGCGCCACGGTCGAGGTCGCCCGCCTTCCGCTGGATGCGAAGGTCGAGATCGTCGCCATCGCCGTCCGCCCCTGAGACACATGCCTTGACGTCGGCAGGCGCAGCGCGGATGACGCGCCCATGCTGCGCCTTGCCCTCTATCAGCCCGATATCCCCCAGAACGCCGGCACGATGATCCGCCTGGCGGCCTGCCTCGGCATCGCCGTCGATATCGTCGAGCCCGCCGCCTTCGACGTTTCCGACCGCAATTTCCGCCGCTCCGGCATGGACTATCTCGAGCGGGCCGCGGTGACGCGTCATGACAGCTTCCGCGCCTTCGAGATCTGGCGGCGAGAAGCCCGCCATCGCCTCATCCTGGCGGAAACCGACGGCGCCTGCGCCCATACTGATTTCGCCTTCCAGCCCGGCGACATCGTCATGGTCGGGCGCGAGAGCGCCGGTGTACCGCCGGAGGTCTATGCTGCCGCCGAGGCCAGCGTGCATATCCCGATGCGCCCGGATTTGCGCTCGCTCAATGTCGCCATGGCCGCCGCGATGGTAGTGGGCGAGGCGCTGCGTCAGCTCGGCGCCTATCCCGCGCCGGCCGATGCCTGATGAAGAGACCGCACATGACCGGACAAGCCACGCAACCCCCTGCCGTCGACCCCGCCATCGTCGAAGCGCTGAAGCCGCGCGCCAGCGCCTGGTTCGAAAGCCTGCGCGACCGCATCTGCACCGCTTTCGAAGAGATCGAGGACGAGGCCACCGGCCCCTTCCCGCCCGAGACCGACAAGCCTGGCCGCTTCGTGCGCACGCCCTGGCAGCGCAGCAACCATGACGGCGCCGCTGGCGGCGGTGGCGTGATGTCGCTGATGTCAGGCCGCATCTTCGAGAAGGTCGGCGTCCACGTCTCGACCGTGCATGGCAGCTTCGCGCCGGAATTCGCCGCCCAGATCCCGGGTGCCGCCGAGGATCCGCGCTTCCATGCCACCGGCATCTCGCTGATCGCCCATCCCTGGAACCCGCACGCTCCGACCGTGCACATGAACACCCGCTTCGTCGTGACGACGAAGCCCTGGTTCGGCGGCGGCGCCGACCTGACCCCGGTGCTCGACCGCCGGCGGATGCAGGATGATCCGGATGCGCAGGCCTTCCACGCCGCGATGCGCGCGCCTTGCGAGGCCCATGCCGACGTTGCCGACTATGACCGCTTCAAGAGCTGGTGCGACGAGTACTTTCATCTGAAGCACCGCAACGAGCCGCGCGGCATCGGCGGCATCTTCTACGACTATCTCTGGACCGGCGATCCGGAGGCCGACCTCGCCTTCACCAGGGCCGTGGGCGAAGCGTTCCTCGACAGCTATCCACGCATCCTGCGCGGCAATCTGGCGACGCCATGGAGCGCGGCCGAGCGCCATGAGCAGCAGGTCCGCCGCGGCCGCTATGTCGAGTTCAACCTGCTCTACGACCGCGGCACGATCTTCGGCCTGAAGACCGGCGGCAACGTCGCCTCGATCCTGTCGTCCATGCCGCCGACGGTGAGGTGGCCGTAGCCGCTCGTCACTTGCTGACGACGCGAGCAACCATTGCCATCTGCTCGCCCTGCCCGGCCGGGCAGCCCGCCTCGATCCAGGCCTCCCGCGTCGCATCGAGTACCTGCCCGACCTTCGGACCGGCGCTGATACCGAGCGCCAGCACATCCTTGCCGGTCGGCAGGAAAGGCGGCGTCCGCGCCAGCTCGGCGATCAGCGCATGGGTGTCGGCCGATCGGCTGTCTGTATCCAGCAGCACCAGCCCGCCCGCGACGGCGTCCGTTCCGATGCGGTGAGCCAACCGGCGCAAGCGCGCGATCTCGGGCAGCGCTCCTCTTCCTGACAACGCCTCCAGCGCTGTGGCGATACCAGCGACGCGCTCGAACTCCGCATTCGACAAACGCAGCCGCTCGCGCAGCCTGAGCGCATCCTCGCTGACCGCGACCGCGAGCGCCGCCAGCTGGAAGGCCGGATAAACGCCCTCTCCCGGCCCGTCGGCGATCGCGGTGAAGCGCGAAAGGCGCGGCACGCCGCCGATCACCGGCGTCAGCAGCCCGGCTCCCACCATCGCCTGCAGGGTTTCGGCTGCACGGGACGCCACGAGCAGCTTGCGCAGCTCCGCCCAGACCCGTTCGCGCGACAGCCCGTCCAGGCCGCCGCGCCCGGCGATGCAGGCATCGATCGCTGCCCGGTCCGGCTCGCCGACGCCATAGCGGGCGTGGAAGCGGAAGAAGCGCAGGATGCGCAGGTAGTCCTCGGCGATCCGCTCGCCCGCCGTGCCGATGAAGCGCACCCGCCGCACCGCGAGATCGGTGAGCCCGTCGGCATAATCGTGCAGGACGCCGGCGGCATCGAGACCGAGCGCGTTGATGGTGAAATCGCGCCGCAGCGCGTCCTCGCGGAAGTCGCGGCCGAAGGCGACGACGGCATGCCGGCCATCGGTCTCGACATCGCGCCGCAGCGTCGTGACCTCGAAGGGGGCCCCGTCGATCACGACTGTGACGGTGCCGTGCTCGACGCCGGTCGGCACCGCCTTGAACCCGGCCGCCCGCGCCCGCCGCATCGTCTCCTTGGGCAGCGAGGTAGCAGCGATGTCGATATCCGCCACCGGCTCGCCGAGCAGCGCGTTGCGCACCGCGCCCCCGACGATGCGGGCCTCCTCGCCATCGCGGTTCAGCGCCGAGAGCAGGGCGGCGACATCGGCACGCGCCAGCAGTTCGGCTAGGCGTTGCCGCTCAACCCCGGTCATCGCTTCGGCCGGTCATCGAACTCGCCGGGGATCAGTTTGCCGTTCTCGACATGGGGCGGCACGAACGGGCCGGTATGCCGCGGCGCGACGACGCCGGTATAGACGAAGAAGCCGATGCCAAGCAGCAGCCCGGTCACCGAGAGCCAGAACAGATGGCGGCTCCAATGCTCGACATCGAACGGATTGCGCCGCCGGATCACGAGATAGCCCGCGAACAGGCAGAAGGGCAGGACGAAGAGCAGGAACTCCTCGATCAGCGTGCGCAGCATTCGGCGTAACCTTTTTAACCGGCGAGCCGCTCGTAGAGATTGCGGATCATGCCGGCCGTCGCTCCCCAGATATAGCGATCGCCATGCGGCATCGCATAGTAGGTGCGGTAGCGACCTTTCCACTCGCGGCCATGGCGCTGGTGATTGGCCGGGTCGAGCAGGAAGGACAGCGGCGTCTCGAAGGCCTCGTCGACCTCGTGCGGGTTGATCGTCAGCGCGAGCGGCGGCTCGACCAGTCCGACCACCGGGGTTACGCGATAGCCGGTGCCGGTGAGATAGGCGTCGAGATAGCCGACTGCCCTGACCTTGCCTGGGGCAAGCCCGACCTCCTCCTCCGCCTCGCGCAGCGCCGCGACCAGCGGCGAGCCATCGCTGGCGTCGATGCGCCCGCCCGGAAAGGCGATCTGTGCCGAATGGCTGCGCAGGGCCGCGGCGCGCTGGGTCAGCAGCACAGTCGGCTCGCCCGGATGCAGCACGATCGGGATCAGCACCGCCGCCTCGACCGCGCTCGCCTCATCAGGGATGTCGGTCGGCTCAGGCTGCAGGTCGTGATCGCCGCGTGGCCTTGCGATCAGGTCGCCATAGGCAGGCGGCTCGGCCCGCAAGGCGCGCAGCAGCAGCGCCTCGAGGTCGCCGTGATTCCAGAACGCCGTCTCGGCCAGAAGCTTGGCAGGATGCTGCATCACAGTCCCTCGATCTCGCTGGCCGGCGCGACGACATGGAAGACGCCGCCGGCGGCAATGCCGAACTGCGCCTGCCCGTCGATCTCGCTGATCTCACCGAGCGCCAGGAGATCATAGGTCAGCGCCCGCGTGAGCCGGGCCCAGAGCCCGCGTCGGACATGCACATAGGGTTTGACGCCCTCGTTCGCAGCCCTCTCGAAGCGCAAGGCGTTCTCGGGACCGACCGTGACGAGATCGTCGGTTCGGGTGCGGAAGGCGATGCTGCGGCTCTCGCCCTCGCCTTCGACCGCCATCTCGACCGCCTGGAGCGGTGCGCCCTCGACCCTGATCCCGACCTTCTCGACCGGGGTCACGAGAAAGTAATCGTCACCCTCGCGCTTCAGCACCGAGGAGAACAGCTTGACCAAAGCCGGCCGGCCGATCGGCGTGCCCAGATAGAACCAGGTCCCGTCGGCAGCGATGCGCATGTCGAGATCGCCGCAGAACGGCGGGTTCCAGCGCTCCACCGGCGGCAAGCCACGCGACGGCCCGCTCCCGAGCGCGCTCAGCAGGCGGCTCATCGCGCCCGCGGCCTCGCCAGTGACCTCACCTCGCGCTTTCGTCATCGGCATGCCGGTTGCATCGCTCTCCCGCCTTGAACTCTACATAATCGTGAAGCGGACTGTTGTGCACCGCCGCCCTCTGCCTCTTGAGCATGCTTCCCGCGAGGGTCAGAGTTTGGAATCGCACAGCAGGGCCGCGCGAGCCCGAGGCTGAAGGAGATCGACATGGTGGCGCAAGCCCGTGATGCAAACGCCCCGATCAATCTCGACACCGGCGTGGTCGAGGCGGCGGAGGCCGCCCTCGCCGCCATCGGCGCCGCCCGCACCGAGATCGGCCAGGTCATCTTCGGCCAGCAGAAGGTCGTCGATCTCTCGTTGATCACCTTGCTCGCCGGTGGCCATGGCCTGCTCGTCGGCGTGCCCGGCCTCGCCAAGACCAAGCTGGTCGAGGCGATGGGCACCGTCCTCGGCCTCTCGGCCCGGCGCGTCCAGTTCACGCCCGATCTGATGCCCTCCGATATCCTCGGATCCGAGGTGCTCGACGAGAGCGAGGGCGGCAAGCGCCATTTCCGCTTCATCAAGGGCCCGGTCTTCGCCCAGCTGCTGATGGCGGACGAGATCAACCGCGCCTCGCCCCGCACCCAGTCGGCGCTGTTGCAGGCGATGCAGGAGCATCACGTCACCGTCGCCGGCGAGCGCCACGACCTGCCGGCGCCCTTCCATGTGCTCGCAACCCAGAATCCGATCGAGCAGGAAGGCACCTATCCGCTGCCGGAAGCCCAGCTCGACCGTTTCCTCCTTGAGATCGATGTCGGCTATCCCGATCGCGAGGCCGAGCGCCGCATCCTGCTCGAGACCACCGGCGCCACCGAGCACAAGCCGGTGCAGGCGATGACGGCCGAGACCCTGATGTCGACGCAGCGCCTGGTCCGTCGCCTGCCGGTCGGCGAGGCCGTGGTCGACGCGATCCTCGACCTCGTCCGCTCGGCCCGTCCGGGCGACGGCGAGAAGGCGGTCACCGACAAGCTCGCCTGGGGCCCCGGCCCGCGCGCCAGCCAGGCGCTGACTCTCGCCGCCCGCGCCCGCGCCCTCGTCGAAGGCCGGCTCGCACCGTCGGTCGACGACGTCGCCGCGCTCGCCGCCCCGGTGCTGAAGCATCGTATCGCGCTCACCTTCGCCGCCCGCGCCGATGGCGAGACCGTCGAGGGCATCGTCGCCAAGCTGGTGGAGCGTCTGGGTTGAGGACAGTCTGATGCTGCGCACGCGCGTCCTCGGCCAATCCGAGCGCCAGCCGGGCCAGCCGGTCCTCAAGGCCTCGCTCGATCTCGCCGCGCGCCTGCCCCGGCTGGTGCTGGAGGCGCGTCGGGTCTCGGCCAGCGTGCACGGCATCCATGGCCGCCGGCGCTCCGGCCCCGGCGAGACCTTCTGGCAGTACCGCCCACTGGTCACCGGCGAGGCCGCCTCGCGCATCGACTGGCGCCGTTCCGCCCGCGACGGCCACCTCTTCGTGCGTGAGCGCGAATGGGAGGCCTCGCATGCGATCTGGCTCTGGATCGACCGCTCGGCCTCGATGGGCTTTGCCTCCTCGCTGGCGCTGACCAGCAAGGTCGATCGCGCGCTGATCGCCGGCTTTGCCCTCGCGGAAGCCATGGTCGAGGGTGGCGAACGCGTCGGCCATCTCGGCCTGACCCGGCCGATGGCCTCGCGCCGCATCGTCGAATTGCTGGCGCAAGCGATCCTGGCCGACCGCCGCAATGGCGAAGCCGACCTGCCGCCCGAAGAGCCATTGCCGCGCCTCGCCGACGCGATCCTGATCACCGACGGCTTGACGCCGGCCGCAGCGCTGGCCAAGCGCATCGCCACGCTGGCCAGCAGCGGCGCCAGGGGTCATATTCTCCTGATCGCCGACCCGATCGAGGAGACCTTCCCCTTCTCCGGCCAGGCCGAACTGTTCGACCTGGAAGACGGTCTAACGCTCCGGGTCGGCGATGCCGGCAAATGGGGCGAGGATTATCGCGAGCGGCTGCAGGCCCATCGCGACGCCATCCGCGAAGCCTGCCGCCACGCCGGCTGGACGCTGACCCTGCATCGGACCGACCGCCCGGCCAGCGAGGGCGTGCTGCGCATCGCCAGCCTGATCGCCGCCTCGCGCGGCGGCCCGGCCGGCTGACGGGAGGAGAGGACGATGCTGTCATCCCTACCGATCGCCTTCTCCGCGCCGCTGGCCCTGATCGCGCTGGCCGTCCTACCCGTGCTCTGGTTGATCCTGCGGGTGACGCCGCCACGGCCCAAACGTATCGACTTCCCGCCGCTGAAGATTGTGCGCGACCTGATCCCGCAGCGCGAGACGCCGGCGCATACGCCCTGGTGGCTGCTGGCGCTGCGCATGGCGGTGGCGGCGCTGGCGATCCTCGCCGTCGCCGGCCCGGTCTGGAACCCGGTGCGCGATGCCGCCGCTCTGCGCGGCCCGTTGCTGCTCCTGGTCGACAACGGTTTTGGCGCGGCAACCGACTGGCTGGAACGCCAAGCCATTGCCGAGAGTCGCATCATGGCCGCCGGGCGCGAAGGCCGGCCGGTTGCAGTCGTCGGCCTCGCCGAGGCCCCGGCTGAGATCGCGCTCGCCGAACCGCAAGGTGCGCTCGAACGCCTGCGCGCGCTCGGCCTGCAACCGCATGCGCCTGATCGCGGCGGCCATCTCCAGCGGCTAGAAGCCTTCTGGCGCGCCCAGCCCCAGGCCGAGACGGTCTGGGTCGCCGATGGGCTCGGAATCGGCGGCAGCGATGCCGATTTCCTCGCCCGGCTGAAGCAGGAGGCCGGCGCCAACCGGCTCTCGATCCATGCCGGCCCGGCCGACCAGCGCGCCCTCGCCGCGCCCGAGAACCTCGCCGGCGCGCTGACCGTCAAGGTGCTGCGCCCGACCACGAACGCCGCGGCGAGCGGCCAGGTCCGCGCTCTCGACCTCAAGGGCCTGCCGCTCGGCGATGCGCCCTTCGTCTTCGGCAGCAACGAGCTCGAGACCACAGCGCGCCTGACCTTGCCGATCGAGGTCCGCAACGCTGTCTCGCGGCTGGAGATCACCGGCGAGCGCAGTGCCGGCGCCGTCGCTTTGCTCGACGACCGCGCCAAGCGCCGCCGCGTAGGCATCGTCTCCGGCGCCACCGCCGACACCGCTCAGCCGCTGCTCTCGCCGACCTATTACGTCTCCCGCGCGCTATCACCCTTCGCCGAGATCCGCGAGCCGCGCGCCGGCTCGACCGACCCCGTCGGCGAACTCCTCGCTCAGAACCTCTCGGTGCTGATCCTCGCCGATATCGGCGCGCTCGACGGCGACACCGCCGCCAAGGTCTCGGCCTTCGTCGAGCGCGGCGGCGTGCTGCTGCGTTTCGCTGGAGCGAGGCTCGCCGCCTCCTCAGACGAATTGACGCCGGTGCGCCTGCGCCGCGGCGGGCGCACGCTGGGCGGCGGACTCTCCTGGGAGACGCCGCGCAAGCTCGCGCCCTTCACTCGCGAAAGCCCGTTCTTCGGCTCGTCGCTGGCCGAGGACGTCCGCGTTACCCGCCAGATCCTGGCCGAGCCCGAGCCCGACCTCGCCCGCAAGACCTGGGCGGCGCTGGAGGACGGCACGCCGGTCGTCACCGGCGAGCGCCGCGGCGACGGCGTGCTCGCCATGGTCCATGTCACCGCCGACACCACCTGGTCGAACCTGCCGCTGTCGGGCCTCTTCGTCGAGATGCTGCGCAAGGTCGTCGCCATGTCCGGCACCAGCGCGACCGAGGGGCAGAACGGCGAGGTCCGGGTCGAGACCCTGTCGCCGACCCGCGTGCTCGACGGCCAGGGCGCCTTCCGCTCGCCGCCGGCAACGGCACAGCCGGTGGCCCGCAATTTCACCGGCCGCGCCACGCTCGCCCATCCGCCCGGCATCTATGGCCCGACCGATGGCGCCATGGCGGTCAACACGCTGGCGCCGGCCGATACGCTGACTGCCCTCGATCTTGCCGCATTGGGAGCGCCGATGCTGCCGATCGACCAGCCGGTCGCTCGCGATATCCGCCCGCAGCTCTTGGTGCTGGCGCTGCTCCTGCTGGTCGCAGACACGTTGGCGACGCTCTGGCTCGGAGGCCGGATGACCCTCGCTCGTTTCCGCCGGGCTGCGCCCGCGGCGCTGCTGCTTGCCTTCGCCATCGCAGCCTTGCCCGTTCCGGACACCGCACGGGCGCAGCAGACGCCCGCTCCCCCTGCCCCGCCGGCCGAGCAGCGCCCGCCGGTGCCGCGCGACCTCGTCACCGCTGCCAGCGCGACACGGCTCGCCTATGTCGTCACCGGCGATCGCACGGTCGACGACATGTCAAAGGCCGGGATGGCCGGGCTCAACATCGTGCTCGGCGCCCGCACCGCGCTCGAGCCCGGTGAAGCCGCGGGCGTCGACATCTCCCGCGACGAGCTTGCCCTCTATCCTATCCTCTACTGGCCGGTGGTCGCAGGGCGGCCGATCCCCTCGGCCGAGACGTTGCGCAAGGTCGAGGCCTATATGAAGGGCGGCGGACTGGTGATCTTCGACACCCGCGACGCGATGAGTACAAGGCCCGGCGGCGGCTCCACGCCGGAAGGCGATCAGCTCCGGCGCATGCTGCAGACGCTAGACATTCCCGAGCTGGAGCCGATCCCGCGCGACCACGTCCTGACCAAGACCTTCTACATCCTCGACGGCTTCGTCGGCCGCTACGACACCGGCACGACCTGGGTCGAGGTACTGCCGCCCGCCAGCGAGGACGGCCGCCGCCCGGCCCGCGCCGGCGACAATGTCTCGCCCATCGTGATCACCTCGAACGACCTCGCCTCGGCCTGGGCCGTCGGGCGACGCGGCGAGGCGCTCGTGCCGATGTCCGGCTCCGATCCGCGCCAGCGCGAGATGGCGCTGCGCGCCGGCGTCAACCTCGTGATGTACGCGCTGACCGGCAACTACAAGGCCGACCAGGTCCACGTTCCGGCCCTGCTCGAACGCCTCGGTCAGTAGCGAAGGAAATCCCGCCCCATGTGGAGCCTGACCTTCGCCCCGCTCGTCCCGCTGCCGCTGCTGACCGGCCTCGCCGTCCTGGCTGCGGTCGCCGCCGGCATGGCGCTGGCGCTGGCAGGACGCAGTGCGATCCTGCGTGCGCTGGCACTCACCGTGCTCGCCATAGCTCTCGCCGATCCCTCGCTCGTCTTCGAGGACCGCGAGCCGGTCAAGGATGTCGTCGCCGTCGTCGTCGACAAGTCCGCCTCGAACCGCCTCGCCGATCGCTCGCAGCAGACGCAAGCGGCCCAGGCCGAGGTCGAGCGGCAATTACGCGGCGTCTCAGGCGTCGAGGCCCGCACGATCGAGGTCACCGACCAGCAGGGCGCCGGCGACGGCACCCGCCTGTTCGAGGCGCTCGCCTCGGGCCTCGCCGACGTCCCGTCCGAGCGCGTCGCCGGCGCGATCGTGCTCAGCGACGGCCTCGCCCATGACGCGCCGGCCACTGCCGAGGCGCTCGGCCTGCGCGCACCGCTGCATGTGCTGACCACCGGCCGCGAGCGCGAGATCGACCGGCGCATCGTGCTGGTCGATTCGCCGCGCTTCGGCATCGTCGGCAAGGAGCAGAATGTCCGCCTGCGCGTCGTTGAGAAGGGTGGGCCGGGTCGCGCCGCGATCACGGTGCGCCGTGACGGCGAGATCATCGCAAGGCGCGAGGCGATCACCGGCGAGACGATCCAGGTCCCCGTCCGCATCGATCGCGGCGGCCCCAACGTCGTCGAGATCGAGGCCGCCCCGCTCGACAACGAGCTGACGCTCGCCAACAACCGCGCCGTCATCACCATCGAAGGCGTCCGCGACAAGCTGCGCGTGCTGCTCGTCTCCGGCGAGCCGCATCCGGGCGAGCGCACCTGGCGCAACCTGCTCAAGGCCGACGCCAATGTCGATCTCGTCCATTTCACCATCCTGCGCCCGCCGGAGAAGCAGGACGGCACGCCGATCAACGAGCTCTCGCTGATCGCCTTCCCGACGCGCGAGCTGTTCCAGGTCAAGATCAAGGATTTCGACCTGATCATCTTCGACCGCTACGCCAACCAGTCGATCCTGCCGCTGGTCTATTTCGACAACATCGTCCGCTATGTCCGCGACGGCGGCGCCCTGCTGATCGCTGCGGGGCCGGAATATTCCGGCGCCCAGTCGCTGGCACGCACCCCGCTCGGCCAGATCCTGCCGGCGCAGCCCGATGGCAGCGTCTTCGACGAAGCCTTCCGTGCCCGCGTCAGCGAGCCGGGCAAGCGCCATCCGGTCACTCGCGACCTGCCGGGCTCCGAGGTCGAGCCGCCGCGCTGGGGCGAATGGCTTCGCATGGTCGGCGCCCGCACCCGCTCGGGTTCGGCCGTGATGACCGGCCCAGGCGAGCGCCCGCTCCTCCTGCTGGCGCGCGAACAGAAGGGCCGCGTCGCACTCTTCCTCTCCGACCATGCCTGGCTCTGGGCCCGCGGCTTCCGCGATGGCGGCCCGCATCTCGATCTGCTGCGCCGCCTCGGCCACTGGCTGATGAAGGAGCCGGACCTGGAAGAGGAGGCGCTGCGCGCCTCGGCACGAGGCCGCAACATCGAGATCGAACGCCAGACGCTCGGCGACAACCCCGCACCCGCGATCATCACGGCGCCCGACGGCTCCACCCGCACCGTGCCCTTCGAGGCCGGCCGCCCCGGCCTCTTCGTTGCCCGCACCGCGGCGAGCGAGTTCGGCCTGCACAAGATCACCACCGAGAACTTGACCGCCTTCGCCAGCGTCGGCCCGGAGAACCCGCGCGAATTGATGGAGGTGGTCAGCGATCCCGGCAAGCTGCAGGCATTGGCCGAGGCGACCGGCGGCTCCTCGCGCCGCGTCGGCCAAGAGACCGGCTCGGGCATCACCATTCCGCGCATCGTGCCGGTCCGCTCCGGGCGTCAGTTCGCCGGTGCCGACTGGATCGGCCTGCGCATCAGCGATTCCGGCATCGTCCGCGGCGTCTCGATCTCTCCGCTCTTCGTCGGGCTGATCGGCCTCGCTATCCTGTTCGGCGCGCTGGTCGCTGGCTGGATCGGCGAAAGCGGGCGGAGATTCAAGCGCGAGGCGTGACAGAACTCACGTCATGGTCGGCCTTGAGCCGACCATCTCAGGCCGGAAGAGGCTCTGGTCCGAGCCTTCTCGTCAGGAGATTCTCGGGTCAAGCCCGAGAATGACGCCTTGATCAGCGCAGCGCCGCCACCGCGCCCTTGCGCTGCGCCAGCACCCCATCCTTCAGCTCCAGCGCCAGGAAGCGCCCGGGATCGGCCGGGCCGGGCAGCACGAGATGCCCCGGCTTCACCGGCTTGAAGCCGAAGCGGGCGTAATAAGGCTCATCCCCCACCAGCAGGATCAGCTCGTGACCGTGCTCGCGCGCCGCCTCGATCGACGTGTTCATCAGCGCCGCCCCAATGCCGCGCCCGTCGAAGGCGGGATCGACCGTCAGCGGGCCAAGCATCAACGCCGGCGCGCCACCGGCGAGGATCGGCGTCACCCGGACCGAACCGACCAGGAAGGTGCCGACATGGCTGGCGAAGGACAGAGCCGGATCGGGCGGCGCGCCCTCGCGCAGACGGAAGGCGGTGCGGGCATAGCGGCCAGGCCCGAAAGCGCGCTCATGCAGGCGCTCGATCGCCGCGGCGTCGCCCGGCAGTTCCTGGCGGATGGTGAGGGGAAGCGAGGTCATGGTCGGGTTCGCGGCATGGCCGAATTCGCGGCGCTTGGCAATGGCGCCTGCTTCACACCGGCCGCGCCCAGAGGTCCTGATGGCCGATGCGCACCGAGGCCGCGCCCTGCTTCGCCTCCAGCCAGCTCGCAACTGCCTCAGGGGAGACATGCCCGGTCTCGGTCACGGCAGCTGCGATCCCGGCCGCCAGTTCCCGAACCAGATCGGACTGGGCCGCGCCGAGCTGCCACGGGCTTTCGCCGACCGTGACGGCGCAGCCGGCCTTGCGGAAGGCCTGCGCCAGCGCTTCGGTGGCATCAGGCCCGGCGGCGGGGCCAAAACCCTTGTCGCCGTGCTGGTGATGGTGAAAGGCCGTGAGCATGCGCTGGTCTTCCGAGTGCGTCGGCTGCCAGCTCTCGCGCCCGTCATAGGTCAGCACGGTGTAGAGCGGCAGCCGCATGCTGACGAGCGAGGCGACGAAGCGTTCGAGCCAGCGCGCCGAGGCAAGATCGAACAACGCGGCGGCCGTGACCAGGTCCGGCTGCCAGCCGAGCACCCATTCGAGATCCTTGGTCAGGTCGGCCTGCCGGAAGTCGACCGTTAGCGTCTTGTCGTCCTTGCGCAGGACGAGTTCCTCGCCCTGCTCCTGCGCCTCATCGGCCCATTCCGCTAGCTTGCGCCGCGCCACCGAGAGCAGGCGGCTATCGGCATCGACCAGCGTCCAGTGCTGGCGCACGGGCAGCGCGCTGTAGCTGCCGCGCAGGTTCGAGCCGGCACCGCAACCGAGATCGATGACCGAGAGCGATTGCCGGTCCGAGAAGGCTGAGCCGACCGCGGCCAGCACCTGCGGATTGCGGGCTGCATGGTCGGCCGGTTCGCGAAGAGCGAGCCAATCGGGGGAAAATCCGCTCATGGGAACACCTTCGCACAAACCTCGGCGACGATCGTCGCAGTCTCGCGCCAGCGCGGCAATGCGCCGGCAGCTTGCCAGGCGGCATCGGCCCGGCGCCGGCGTTCATGCGTGTCATCCAACAAGCGTGCCAGCCCGGCCCGTAGCGCCGCGACATCGCCTGGCGGCACCTTCAGCGCAGCATCGTCTGGAGCCGTCTCAGCCGCGGCTCCACCCGTGGTGCACAGGATCGGCAGGCCACGCGCCAGCGCCTCGGTCAGCACCATGCCATAGCCCTCGAACAGCGAGGGCATGACGAAGAGATCGGCCTTCGCATAGGCGGCGTCGAGCTCGGCCTGCCCGAGCGCACCGGTAAACCTGATCCGTCTGGACAATCCGGCAGCGGCGATCTGCGCCGTCAAAGCGGCTGTGGTCGCAGGCGCGCGGTCATCAGCGCCGACAATGGTCAGGTGCCAGGGCTTGTCAGCCAGCCCCTCTAGCGCCGCGATCAGGACATCATAGCCCTTGCGCGGCACAAGCGAGCCGACAGAAAGCAACTCAACGGTCTCACCACCGGAGCCGGCCGCCCGCGCAGCCGGATCGACACCCGGCTCGGCCACGGTGATCTTCTCCACCGGCACGGCGAAATCGGCGACGAGCAAACGCTTGGTCGTTTCGCTGGTGGCAACGACCGCCGCCGCATAGCGCAAAGCCGCAGTCTCGCGCCTGACGAATTCCGCCGCCTGCACCGGTGACAATCCTGTCTCAAGTCCGAGCGGATGATGCACCAGCGCGACGATGCGTCCGGCGAGCCCGGCTGCGATGCTCTCCGGGAAGGCGCCATAAGCGAGCCCGTCGATTAGCAGCACGCCGTCATAAGGTGACGACAGGATCGCCCGGCCGGTCTCGGCCAGATCGGCTTCGCTCGGATTGGGGAAGCCGCCCGGCAGCGCCAGATGCCGTGCTGCGACACCCATCTCGCGCCATTCCGCCAGCAGCCGCCGGTCATAAGCATAGCCGCCGGTCGGCAGCGAGAGATCGCCGGGAATGGCGAAGACGATCTCGCTCACGCGAGCGCGCCCTCATAGCTCGCTCGCGCCAGATCGGTCTCGTGCAATGTCACACGGATCTTGGCGAGGTCGGCGGCATCGGCCCCGAGCTTGCCGGTGCGGGCTGCCAGGGCCATCGCGTCGAAGACGTACTTGCAGAGGAATTCGGTGGTGGTGAGCACGCCCTCGAATTGCGGCAGCGTATCGAGGTTCTTGTAGTTCAGCGGCTTCAGCGTCTCGTTCAGCACGGTCAGCGCCGCGCCGATATCGACCACCACGTTCTGGCGGGTCAGGTTCTCGCGGAAGAAGGCGACGTCGACGACGAAGGTCGCGCCGTGCATCGCCTGCGCCGGGCCGAAGAACGGATCGGGCAGCGAATGGCCGATCATGATGCGGTCGCGGACTTCGACGGAAAACATGGGGCGGTCTCCTTCAGCGCAGCCTGCTTAAGCCTGTCCAGCGCGTCTGCCTACCCTCCTCGACGCGGGTCGTCCCAGGCGACCGGAGGGAGACCCGGGACCTATTCCGGAACCTCTATCGGGAAGGTTCAGGAATGGATCCCGGATCAGCGGCGCTGCGCGGCTTGTCCGGGATGACCCGAGATAGAGATCAATAGCGCAGGACGGCGGTCAGCCCCGCGCCGGCGAACAGGGCCGGCAGCCGCGCTGGCGCATCCTTGAAGGCGATCTCGTCCGTGATCAGCGCATCGAGCCGGTCATCCGCCAGCAAGGCCAGCGCCGCCTGTAGCCGGCGGGCATAGTCGAACCGCGCCCGCCGCGATGGCGAAATCTGCCCGACCTGTGAGGATACGATTTGCAGCCGCCGCGCATGGAAGACACAGCCGAGCGGGGCCGCAACGCTGCCCTCGCCATACCAGCTCAATTCGATGATCCTCGCTTCGAAGCCGGCCGCGCCGATCGCAGTCGCCAGGCCGGCAGCGCTCGCGCTGGCATGGAACACGATATCGACATCCCTCGGACAATCCTGTGGCAGTGCGAACCTGCAGCCTAGCGCCTCGGCAAGTCCGGCACGGCTCTCGTCGATATCGACCAGCATCACCTCGGCTCCAGGCAGCCGTGCCGCGATGAAGGCGGTGAGCAGGCCGAGCACTCCGCCGCCGACCACGACGATGCGATCGGCCGGGCCGGAACCGGCATCCCAATGCGCGTTGAGCGCGGTTTCCATGTTGGCGGCGAGCACGGCGCGCCTGGCCGGCAGGCCTTCCGGGACCAGTGCCAGGCGCTCGGCCGACACGACGAAGTGGTCCTGATGCGGGTGCAGACAGAACACAGTCCGGCCGAGCAGGTCCTGCGGCCCGACATCCACCACGCCGACAGCGCAGTACCCGTATTTCACCGGATAGGGGAAGGCGCCCTGCTGGAAGGGAGCCCGCATGCTGTCATATTGGCTCTCGGGAACGCGGCCCTCGAAGACCAGCCGCTCGGTGCCGCGGCTGATACCGCTCCACAGCGTGCGGACCAGGCATTCGCCCGGCGCCGGCGCCGGCAACGCTTCCACGTTCAGGACGCATTCACGCGCCGCCGCATACCAGAGCGCGGTCGCCTGCGTCTCTGCGCTTGCTTCGTTTGCAATTGCCGGCTTTACCACGCATCGCCCTCCGCGCCGTTCCCCGCCAGCCTTGACGAGCCCATGACGGAAACCGCCATGAACCAGCGTCCCGCTCCGACCACGTTCCAGGCGGCGGCGCAAGAGGACGTCAGGCTGACGCCAGCCGGACTGCAGTCGGTTTCAACCCTTAGAGTACGGCGCGGGCTCGTCGCTGGCTTGAACCTCGTCACGCTCGCGGCCCTATTCTACGGCCTGTCGCATGTGCTCTCGGCTGGCGGCTGGAGCCTTGCCGACATCGCGATCTTCATCGCCTTCCTGTTCGGCGCGCCCTGGACCGTGCTCGGCTTCTGGAACGCCGTGATCGGGCTCTGGCTGCTGCATGGCACCAAGGATGGGCTCGATCAGGTCGCGCCCTTCGCCGCTGCCGGCGAAGCCCAAACGCCGCTCGCAGTGCGTACTGCCGTGCTGATGACGCTGCGCAACGAGGACCCGGCCCGTGCCTTCGCGCGGCTGCGCATCGTCAAGGAAAGCCTCAACGCCACCGGCGAGGGCGGCTGGTTCGACTATTTCGTGCTGTCAGATACCAACGACCCCGCGGTCGCGGCGCAGGAAGAGGCGCTTGCCGCCGAACTCTCTCGCGACGCCGGCGAGGATTGCACCATCGTCTATCGCCGCCGCAGCGACAATGCCGGTTACAAGGCCGGCAATGTCCGCGATTTCTGCGAGCGCTGGGGCGATCGCTATGAGCTGATGCTGCCGCTCGACGCTGACAGCGTCATGTCCGGCGATGCGATCGTGAAGCTCGCCCGGATGATGCAGGCCTATCCGAAGCTCGGCATCCTGCAGAGCCTGGTGGTCGGCATGCCGAGCAAGTCCGCCTTTGCCCGCATCTTCCAGTTCGGCATGCGCCATGGCATGCGGCCCTACACCATGGGCTCAGCCTGGTGGATCGGCGAGTGCGGCCCGTTCTGGGGCCATAATGCCATGGTGCGGATCGCACCCTTCCGCGATTACTGCCACCTCCCGACCGTGCCGGGCGGGCCGCCGCTCGGTGGCCCCATCATGAGCCACGACCAGGTCGAGGCGACCTTGATGCGCCGCGCCGGCTACGAGGTCCGCGTGCTCCCGGTCGAGGCCGGCAGCTGGGAGGAGAACCCGCCGACCATGCTCGAATTCGCCCGGCGCGATTTGCGCTGGTGCCTCGGCAATCTGCAGTATCTGAAGATCATGGACATTCCCGGCCTCAAGGCGATGAGCCGCTTCCAGCTCGCCTGGGCGATCCTGATGTTCATCGGCCTGCCCGCCTGGACGCTGATGATCGCGCTCTTGCCGCTGAAAGTGTTGGAGGATCGCGGCATCGCCGATTATCCCGCCGGCTTCGCCGCCTTCCTCTATGTGCTGTTTTTCGCGATGTACCTGTCGCCGAAGCTCGCCGGCTTCGCCGACATCCTGCTGAGCAAGGATGGCACGAAGCGCTATGGCGGCACCGCCCGCTTCATCACCTCCTCGCTGATCGAGATCGTCTTCGCCTTCCTGCAGGGCGCGGTCTCGACCTTCCGGACGACGCTGTTCATGATCGGCCTCGCCTTCGGCAAGGCGAAGATCGGCTGGAACGGCCAGGCCCGCGACGCCCACGCCCTCTCCTTGACCACCGCCTTCGCCGGCCTCTGGCCGCATCTGCTGTTCGGGCTCTACATCTTCGGCACGCTCATGGTGCTGTCGCCGACCGTGCTGATCTGGTCGTTGCCGCTGACCGCGGGCTACATCCTCGCCATCCCCTTCGCCATGCTGACCGCGGCGCCGGCGCTGGGTGCACTGCTAGCCCGCTCGGGCCTTTGCGGCATCCCCGAGGATTTCGACCCGCCGGCCGAGATCGTCGCGATCCAGGGCGGCGCGGCACGATGAAGCCGGTCGGCTACCCTAAGGGCACGGCCAGGAGCCTGTCGCGCTCGCTGCGCGTCTATCACGGCGACCATGTCCGCAGGGCCGCGATGGACGGCCTCTATGCCCGCTTCCTGCGGCCTGGCGATCTCGCCTTCGACATCGGCGCCCATGTCGGCGACCGCATCTCCTCCTTCCGCCGGCTGGGGGCCCGTGTCGTCGCGCTGGAACCGCAGCCCGGCCCGGCAAGAGCGCTGCGCCTGATCCATGGCCGCGATCCCAAGGTGACGCTGGTCGAGGCCGCCTGCGGCGACAGCGAGGGCACCGCGACACTCCGCATCAATAGCGCCAACCCGACGGTCTCGACCCTCTCGGGCGAATTCGTCGATGCCGCCCACGGCCAGGACGGCTGGCGCGAGCAGATCTGGGACCGCGAGCTCACCGTGCCCTGTACCACGCTTGATGTGCTGATCGCCGAGCACGGCCTGCCGGCCTTCATCAAGATCGATGTCGAAGGCTTCGAGGCGCATGTCCTCGCCGGCCTCTCGCAGACGCCGCCCGCCCTCTCCTTCGAGTTCACCACGATCCAGCGCGATGTCGCTGAGGCCTGCCTCGACCGGCTCGCCACGCTCGGCCCCTATCGCTTCAACGTCGCGCTCGGCGAGAGCCAGCAGCTCGTCTTCCCTGAAGCGATCAATGCCGAGGAGATGCGCGCCTATCTCCGCGCCCTGCCGCACGAGGCGAACTCAGGCGACGTTTACGCGCTGCTGTCGCGCTGACCTCTCCTAGGCGCCGCTCTGCCCGAGCCAGGCGAGTCCGGCCGCAATCAGCAGCCCGAACCAGCCGGGGTGCCGGCCTCTGGTCGCGTAGAGCACGAGAAGCGAGCCGGCGAGGGTCGCGATCGCGATGATCCGCACGTGCAAGGCATGCGACGACGGATCGGGCGCCGCAGCGAACATAATCAGCAGCGCCGCCAGCCCCCAGCCCAGCACCGAAGTCAGGTGCCAGTTCGCCCAGAGGATCCGCAGATGCCGCTCGCGCAGCGGCGCGGGTGCGAGCAAGGGCACGATCGTCCCCGCCCGCAATTTCCGGAAGACCAGGATCTCGCCGATCACGGAATGGGCGATGCCGATCAGGATCATCAGCACGCCAGCGGCGAGTAGGTAGTTCTGCATCGAAGGCGGCCCGGCTCGTGAAGGGTCGCAAAGCGCGCCTCACGCAACGGCAATCTGGCCTTGCCCGCATCGATTGCGGAAGCTGCCATGGTGTCGCGCTTCCGTCCCGGCTGTATCGGCTCTATGACCCGGCTCAGCCTGCGTTCATCTTGCGCTGCCCAGGCTGACCACGAACGCAACCGACCAAGGATGACCATGCTCGCTCTCGTTCGCCCGCTCGCCATCTCCGTGACGCTTCTGCTGACCGCCTTCGCGGCCCGTGCCGCCGGCGATGTCGCCGTCGAGGTCAAGAATGAGTCGGAGCAGGTCGCCTGCGCCGAGAAGGACAACGTCACCATCAAGGCGATCTCGCCCGAGGTCCGGCGCTTCCGCATCGAAGCGGCGCACCCGGCCTATATCGCCGGGCTGCTGCGCGACAATTGGGATGCCGACTGGACCGATTGCGACATGAGCGGCGATCCCGTCCACAAGGCGCCGGTGCCGCCGCAGCGCATCACCTTCTACGAGAGCATCGAGTACTGGCTCGTCGGCTACACCTTCGAAAGCTTCTGGCGCCCGGCCGAGACGACCTTCCGGGTCGGCGACCGCGTCGAGAAGGGCCTGCACCTCGTCCAGCTCTGGAAGCTCGGCAAGACCGGCTCCTACGAGGTTTTGGTCGTCTATCCGCAGGACGGCTACTGGCGCGTCCGGCCGCTGCCGCCGCAGCAGCTCTCGGCCGCGGCCTATGGCTCCTCCTTCCTGTTCGGGCCGGTCGAGCAGGACGGCGCGCGGCCCGTCGTGAACATCAAGGAGATCGCCTTCGATCCCAAGACGCTCTCCTTCAAGCTCGCCTTCAAGGATGGCTCCTCCGGCACCCTCAAGCTCGACAGCGTCGACGAGAACCGCATGGTGCTCGACGCCGTGCTCGACAAGCCGGTGACCGGCGGCAAGGCCTTCGCGGCGCTGCGCTCGATGTACGTCACCGAGTTCAACAACGACGTCGCCCGCATCGCCATCCGCGAGCCCGGCGCCAAGGGCTGGCGCGAAGAGGCGCTGATGCCCTTCGCCGGCGGCAAGGCGACCGATGTCTGGATGGGCCGCACCACCCATTCGCGCCACAACACCTCTTCGCCCGACATGGTCTTCCGCAGCTTCTCCAGGGACCCCAACCCGCCGGCCAAGCCGGAAAAGAAATAGCCCCTCACTGCACCCTTCACGAGTCATCCCGGACAAGCCGCGATAGCGGCGCCGATCCGGGATCCATTCCTGAACTGTTCCGGAATGGGTCCCGGGTCTGCGCTTCGCTCCGCCCGGGACGACCAGTGCCTTGAAGATGTGGCGAGCGAACGAACTGATCCGTTCATGGATACCTCCACCATCCTCAGCCTCATCCTCGGCGCCGCCCTCGCCGGCTTCGTCCAAGGCCTCTCCGGCTTCGCCTTCAGCCTGGTCTCCATGTCGGTCTGGGCCTGGACGCTCGATCCCAAGCTCGCCGCGGTGATGGCCGTGTTCGGCGGCCTGACCGGCCAGACCATCGCGGCGCTGTCGGTGCGCCGCGGCTTCGACTTCGCCCGGCTCTGGCCCTTCCTGCTCGGCGGGCTCGCCGGCATCCCGGTCGGCGTCCTGCTGCTGCCGCTGATCGAGCCTGATCTGTTCAAGGCGGGACTGGGCATCCTGCTCGCTGTCTGGTGCCCGATCATGCTGTTCGCTCCGCATCTGCCGCCGGTCCGCTTCGGCGGGCGTCTGGCCGATGGCGCGATCGGCCTGATGGGCGGCATCATGGGCGGCTTCGGCGGCTTCACCGGCGTCTTGCCGACGCTGTGGTGCTCATTGCGCCGCATGGACAAGGATGTGCAGCGCTCCATCGTCCAGAATTTCAACCTGACCATGCTCGCCGCCACCATGCTCGGCTATGTCCTGGCCGGAAACGTCACGCGCGCGATGTGGCCGGCCTTCGCCATCGTGGCGCCAGCGATGCTGATCCCGTCGCTGCTCGGCGGGCGGCTCTATATCGGCATCAGCGAGCAGGCCTTCCGCCGCATCGTGCTGACCTTGCTGACGCTGTCGGGCATCGCAATGCTGGCCTCGTCGCTTCCGCGCCTGTTTGGTGTCTGACGGCACGGAACCGTCCCCCCCCCGCACAGGTTATCAATGACGTGCCCGCCCGAACGGGCTAGCCTGCCGCCTCGATCCGACTGACGAGACCAATCATGCCGCGTTTTGCCGCCAATCTCTCGATGATGTTCAACGAGTGGGAGTTCCTCGACCGTTTCAAGGCGGCCTCTGAGGCAGGATTCGACGCGGTCGAATTCCTGTTCCCCTATGAGCACGCGCCCGAGAAGGTCGGCCTCGCGCTCGCCGGCGGCGAGCTCGAGCAGGCGCTGTTCAACCTGCCGCCGGGCGACTGGGCCAAGGGCGAGCGTGGTATGGCCGCCCTGCCTGGCCGCGAGGAGGAATTCCGCCAGGGCATCGAGACGGCGCTGGCCTATGTCCACGAGACCGGCGTCAAGCGCCTGCACATGATGGCCGGCCTCACCGACCCGAACGATCCGGCGGCGCAAAAGGCCTATCGCGCCTCGCTCGCCTATGCCGCCGACAAGCTCGGCGAACACGGCGTCGACCTCCTGCTCGAGCCGATCAACGGCAAGGACATGCCGGGCTATTTCCTCAATGATTTCGACCAGGCGGCGGCCTATGTCCGCGAATCCGGCCGGCCGAACGTCAAATTGCAGTTCGACATGTACCATTGCGAATTGATCCACGGCGATGTCGGCACACGGCTGGAGGCGCTCTACCCGCTGGTCGGCCATGTCCAGATCGCCAATGCCGAGGGTCGGCACGAGCCGGACGGCACGCGGCCAGACTATCCTACCCTGTTCGCCCAGCTCGATTCGCTCGGCTATGCCGGTTTCGTCGGCTGCGAATATCGTCCGCGCGCCGGCACGCTCGAAGGCCTCGGCTGGTTCTCACCCTGGAAGAAGCACGCGTGAGCGGGCCCCGCTTTCCCCATCCGGTCCTCGTCGCCGATATCGGCGGCACCAATTGCCGGCTTTCATTGGTGCCGACCCCCGGCGCGCTGCATGAGCCGCTGGCCCGGATCAGCACCGGCGCGCATCCGACGCCCGAGGCGGCGCTCGGCTCAGTGCTGTCGACGCTGACGGTCAAGCCGCGCTCGGCGATCCTCGCTGTCGCTGGCCCGCTCGATGGGCGCAAGGCGCAGCTCACCAATGCGAGCTGGCATTTCGACGGTCCCGAGCTCGGCCGCGCGCTCGGCTTCGAGCAGGGGCTTCTGGTCAATGATTTCGAGGCGCTCGCCACCTCGTTGGCGGTGCTCAGAGATCGCGACCTCGTCAACCTCGTCCGCGGCACGCCGGAACCCGAAGGCCCGCGCCTCGTGCTCGGCCCCGGCACCGGCTTTGGCGCCGCCGCCCTCTTGCGGCGCGGCGATACCGGCATGGTCGTGCCGACCGAATCCGGCCATATCGGCATCGGCCCGGAGGATCCGACCGAGGTGAAGCTCTGGCCGGCGCTGGCCGAGGGCATTCCGCGCGTCACCGTCGAGGAACTGCTCAGCGGCAGCGGCCTCATCCGCTTTCACCGGGCGGTCATGCGCCAGTCGGACGTGGCCGAGCCCGATGTCAGCGCCGCCGACGTCACCGCCCTCGCCCTCGACGGCAATCCCGGCGCGCTGATGGCCGTGGTCTGCTTCTGGCGGCTCTTGGCGCGTGTCGCCGGCGATCTCGCGCTCGGCTTCAAAGCGACGGGCGGTGTCTACTTGGCCGGCGGGATCGCGCCGCGCATCCTGCCGCTGGCCGACAAGGCGACGATCCATGCCGTCTTCGCCGGCAAGCCGCCGGTCGAGGACCTCGCCGCCCGCTTCGCGCTCAACGTCATCACCGCCGACGACCCGGCCGAGCAGGGGCTAGCCGCCATCGCCGCTGCCCCAGGCCGCTTCGGCCTCGACGATCCCGCGCGCTTGTGGTTTGCCTGAGCGCTCCGGCACTCACGCCACCTCCTTCGAAGACAGACGATTCCCATCTTGCCCCAGCTCTACGGCATCCAGGTCCTGCGCGCGCTCGCGGCGCTGATGGTCGCGGTCCATCACGTCCAGGCCGATGCCGGCTTTCTTGCGGCCAGGGCCGGCACCGCCTTCACGCCCTCGCATGCCTTGCCCTGGACCGCCGGCGTCGACCTGTTCTTCGTCATCTCCGGCTTCATCATGGTGCACTCCTCGGCCGGGCTGTTCGGCCAGCCGGACGGAGCGCGCCTGTTCATCGCCCGACGCATCGCGCGGATCGTGCCGCTCTACTGGGCCGCGACCACGCTGTTCCTCGCCGTGCTTCTCGCTTCGCCCGCCCTGCTCAATTCCGGCGCGCCGAGCCCTCAGCAGATCGTCGCCTCCTTTCTGTTCTGGCCGATGGCGAACGCGGCGGGCGACCTTCAGCCGGTCTATTCGCTCGGCTGGACGCTGAACTATGAGATGCTGTTCTACGCCCTGTTCGGTGCCGCGCTGCTCGCGCCTGGACGGCTGGTCGTGCCGCTCGTGACAATCGCGCTTGCCGGCTTGGTCGCAGCGCAGGCCCTTGCGGGCCCGCTCCCCCTGCCCTTCGGCTTCTGGGGTCAGCCGATCGTGCTCGAATTCGCCGCCGGCATGGCCGTCGGCCTGCTGCGCCAGAACGGTCTCCGGCTCGACGGGCGCCTGCGCTGGCTGATGGCGGCGGTCGGCATCGGCCTTTTCGTGGTCGCCTCCGGCGACGGCTGGGCCCAGACCTCCTGGGGCGCTGTCGCCCTGCGCGGCCCCGGTGCACTGCTCCTCGTCATGGCCGCGGCCTGCGGGCGCAACGTCACCGCGCCATCGGCACTGGTGCGTTCGCTGGCACTGCTCGGCGATGCCTCCTATGCGCTCTACCTGATCCACCCCTTCGCCATGCGGGCGCTGCGCGAGGTCTTCGCGCGCCTCGCACCGAGTGCGACCAGCCTCTTCATCGCCCTGGCGCTGATCGCGGCCGTGCTCGCGGCGCTGGCAGCCTACCACTGGTTCGAGCGGCCGATGACCAAGGTGCTGCGGCGAGCGCTGCGGGCCTGAGAGACCTACGTCCTCTTCAGCCGCATCCCCTTCAGCGACTGCCCGACCACACCGCCGTCGTGCCGGCGCTCCGGCCGCTTGGCGACGATCGTATCGACATGCTGTTCCTGCGGGAAATAGCCGCGCTCCAGCACTTCGAGCGTATATTCCTCGTAGGTGAGACCGAGCGCCTCGGCCCGTTCCTGGCGCCTCAGCGCGATCTCGCGTGGCTTTTTCCAGGCCTTGCGATGGGCGAAACGCCAGTCGAACGTGCGGCCGATCTCGCTTTTGTCGGTTCGCGGCTTGCGCTTCTTCTCCTCCAGCGGCGGCCCGCCATTGTCACCGATGCGGGCGGGTCTGGGCTTGCGCAGGGCCGGCTGTCTCATGGCGTAATCTCATATGAGATACAAAACGTATCTCATAGTGGATCAAGCTGAACCGCGTCGCAAGACCCGGCAAGGTGACAGGCGCGCCGCCGCAGTCTATCCCCCGCGCCATGGCTCCTTTGCTCCACCTTCGCGACGTCGCGCTCACCTTCGGCGGCCAACCCTTGTTGGAGGGCGCTGAGATCGCCGTATCCGCCGGCGAGCGGGTCTGCCTGGTCGGCCGCAACGGCTCCGGCAAGTCGACCTTGCTCAAGATCGTGGCAGGCATCGTCGAGCCCGACAGCGCCGAGCGGTTCGTCCAGCCGGGCGCGACCATCCGCTATCTGCCGCAGGAACCCGATTTCTCCGGCTACAGGACCTCGCTGGCCTATGTCGAAGCCGGGCTCGGCCCCGGCGACGATGCCTATCGCGCGCAATATCTGATCGAGGAACTGGGCCTGACCGGCGAGGAAGACCCCGCCAGCATGTCGGGCGGCGAATCGCGCCGTGCCGCGCTCGCCCGCGTGCTCGCGCCCGAGCCCGATATCCTGTTGCTCGACGAGCCGACCAACCATCTCGACCTGCCGGTGATCGAATGGCTCGAAAGCGAGCTGAAATCACTGCGCTCGGCCATGGTGCTGATCAGCCATGACCGCCGCTTCCTGAGCTCGCTGTCGCGCGCCACGATCTGGCTCGACCGCGGCGTGACCCGCCGCGTCGAGCGCGGCTTTGGCGAGTTCGAGGCCTGGCGCGACGAGGTCCTGGCGCAGGAGGAGCTCGACCGCCACAAGCTCGACCGCAAGATCGCCCGTGAGGAAGACTGGCTGCGCTACGGCGTCAGCGCCCGGCGCACCCGCAACCAGCGCCGGCTCGGCGAATTGCACGGCCTGCGCGAGCAGCGTCGCACCGCCCGCCAGGCCGTCGGCTCGGTCAAGCTGGAAGCGAGCGAGGCGCAGGCCTCCGGCAAGCTGGTGATCGAGGCCGTCAACATCGCCAAGGCCTATGACGGCCGACCGGTGGTCAAGGACTTCTCGCTGCGCGTCGCCCGCGGCGACTGCATCGGCATCGTCGGCCCCAACGGCGCCGGCAAGACGACGCTGATCAACATGCTCACCGGCGCGCTCAAGCCCGACTCCGGGAAGGTCAAGCTCGGCGCCACGCTCGAAATGGTGACGCTCGACCAGCGCCGCGAGAGCCTCGACCCGGCGACCCCGCTCGGCGATGCGCTGACCGGCGGCGGCTCGGACCAGGTCATGGTCGGCGGCACGCCACGCCACGTCATCAGCTACATGAAGGACTTCCTGTTCCAGCCGATCCAGCGCGGCACGGCCGTCGGCGCCCTCTCCGGCGGCGAGCGCGGCCGGCTGATGCTGGCGCGGGCGCTGGCCAAACCCTCCAACCTGCTGGTGCTCGACGAGCCGACCAACGATCTCGACATCGAAACGCTCGACCTGCTGCAGGAATTGCTGGCCGACTATTCCGGCACAGTGCTGCTGGTCAGCCACGATCGTGACTTCCTCGACCGGGTCGTCTCCTCGACCCTGATCTCGGATGGCGACGGCGTCTGGACTGAGTTCGCCGGCGGCTATTCCGACATGCTGGCCCAGCGCGGCCGCGGCGTCGGCGCCAAGGTACGGGCGGTTCCGATGAAGGGATCGGCAGTGGCGTCACCGACGCCCGCTCCGGCAGCCAGCGTCGCTGGTGGGAAGCGCAAGCTCTCCTTCAACGAGCAGCACGCGCTGAAGACCCTGCCGCAGCAAATCGAGAAGCTGCAGACCGAAGCCGGCAAGCTCAACGCGGCGCTGGCCGGAGATCTCTACACCCGCGATCCCAAGCTCTTCGCCAAGGCGACGGCAAGGCTCGACGAGGTTACGCGCGAGATCGCGCAGACCGAGGAGCGCTGGCTCGAGCTGGAGATGCTGCGCGAGGAGATCGGGGCGTAAGGCAAGCGTCATGCTTGGCCTTGTGCCGAGAATCCACGTCTTGAACACCGCCTCCCATCAACGAAGACGTGGATGGTCGGGACAAGCCCGACCATGACGACAATGCCAAACTGCGCGATCCGCCGCGCAGCCCATACAATTCCGCTATCCGGCCAATCGCGAAAGCGTATTTATCCCACCAGCCAAATCGTCCCACAGTCGGCGCGCAGACAAATCCTCGAGGAAGCACCATGAGATTGAAGGGCAAGACGGCGCTGATCACCGGCGCGGCGCAGGGCTTTGGCCTCGGTATCGCCGAGACCTTCGTGCGCGAGGGTGCGCGGGTCGCGGTGCTCGACATCAACGGCGACAAGGCCCGTGAGGCCGCCAAGGCGATCGGCCGCAAGGCCTTTGCCGTCGCCTGCGATGTCGGCAAGGCCAAAAGCGTCGATGCGGCCGTGGCCAAGGTGATCAAGCGCTTCGAGCGGCTCGACATCGTCGTCAACAATGCCGGCATCAGCCACCGCAATCAGCCGATGCTGGATGTCAGCGAGGCCGAGTTCGACCGCGTCTTCGACGTCAATGTGAAGTCGATCTTCCTGATGGCCCGGGCGACCGTGCCGCATTTCCGCGAGCACGGCGGCGGCGTCATCCTCAATATCGGCTCGACCGCCGGCGTGCGGCCCCGTCCCGGCCTGACCTGGTACAATGGCTCGAAGGGCGCCGCGAACCTGCTCTCGAAATCGATGGCGGTCGAGCTCGCCCCCGACCGCATCCGCGTCAACGCGATTGCTCCCGTCGCCGGCGAGACGCCGCTGCTCGCGACCTTCATGGGCGAGGACACGCCCGAGAAGCGCAAGGCCTTCACCGCGACGATTCCCTGGGGCCGGTTCTCGACACCGCAGGACATCGCCAATGCCGCGCTGTTCCTGTGCTCGGACGAGTCCGAGATGGTGACCGGCTCGATCCTGGCGGTCGACGGCGGCCGCTGCGTCTGATGGCCCGCCGTCATTCCGGGGCGCGCCGAAGGCGCGAGCCCGGAACCCAGAACCGATGAGAGTGATGGGATAAACACTGGAGTAGCGGCGCCTCGCCTGGGAGAGGCATCGGTTCTGGGTTCCGGGCTCTTCGCTACGCGAAGCCCCGGAAAGACCAGTACTCAGACCGCTCCACCGCCCGTCAGCGGCATCAATTGCAACTGCTTGACCGTGCCGTCGAGATCGAAGGCACGGCGCTCCAGGCTGATGTGAGGGGCCGATGGCGGCCCCTCGATGCGCAGCAGGTGCCAACAGGCGAGCTCGCCATGGCCACCGCGCGGGCCGATCGAGGCCGAAGGCACGCCGACGATCGGCACGTCATGGCCAGGTCCCGGCCGCCAGGCCAGCGAGAAGCGGTGATTATGGCCGTGCAGGACGAGCTCGGCCCCCACCCGGCGCAGCATCGCCTCGAAGGCGTCGGCATCGACCAGCTCACGCGTACGCCTAGCGCCCCCGACATAGGGCGGGTGGTGGATCAGCACGACGCGGATCAGCCCATCGGCCTTGGCCTGCGCCAGCAGCTTCTCGGTGACGGCGATCTGGGCCGAGCCGACGCGCCCGGTCGCCATCAGCGGCATGGTCGGGATACCGGTGTTCATCCCGATCAGCGCGACCGGTCCGCGCCGGCGATACCAAGGATAGCCGGCCTCGCCGCCATCGCTGGCGCACCAGGGCGCGAGCTCGCGCGCCAGCGCCGAGAGCGAGGAGCGCGCATAGCAATCGTGATTGCCCGGCACGAAGCTGACGGCGTCGCGCGGACCAAGCGTGTCGAGGAAGGAGAGCGCCGTCTTGAACTCGGTCGGCAGGCCGATATGCGAGACATCGCCGGTGCAGGCGATATGGTCGGGCTTCTGCGCCAGTATGTCGGCGACGATCAGCCCGAGGATTTCCATGTCATGGGCATGGCGGCGCTTGCGTCGCCAATTGACGTATCCGGTCGCGCGCTTGCCGATCAGCTCGCGCAGCGAGAACTTGGTCAGCGGCCCGAGATGCGGGTCGGAGAGATGCGCGAGCGTGAACACGCTCCAGCGCTTGCCTTCAACGCCCGCGCCCCGTCAAGCATGACGGAGGGCGGCGGGCGAAGATGACGCAGCCTCAAGAGCAGGATGCGAAAAAGTGGGAACCGGCTTTTCGCAGAAATCCTGCTCTAAACTCTCGGAATCGATCACCTTCATGATTTTGGATCAGTTCGATCCAAAATCATCGTGATCTGAGGCTCAGTTGGCCGAGCCGGTCAGTTCCGAGACGATGCGCGGATCGGTCAGGGTGACGGCCGGCTTCCAAACGTAGCGAGGCTTGGCGTTCAGGCGGGCGGTGATGAAAGCGAGAAGCATGGTAATTTCCCCAGCGGTAACGGCGAGAGCTTGTGACCCCTATTTAAGGCGCGTTTGTGTTATATCGAGAGGGCAAACAGAGTTCTGTTATGCATACACCGCATAGACGATTAACCCGGCGTCAGGATTTGCCCACATCGTGAGCAATGAGGACGGATCTGGCCCGCGCTCCGGCGCCACGGGGGTCGAACTGGTGCCGCGCGGGCTGCGGCGGCTGGCCGGGAAGGCCTTGCACCTCTATTTCCGCCTGCGCCGCGGCATGACGCTAGGCGTGCGCGCTGCCGTGCTGAATGAGGCCAGCGAGGTCCTCTTGGTGCGCCACACCTATACGCCGGGCTGGCACCTGCCCGGTGGCGGCGTCGAGCCGAACGAGACGCTTGTCGACGCGCTCGCCAAGGAATTGCGAGAAGAGGCCAACATAACTCTGACCGGCCCAGCCACACTGCACGGCGTCTTCCTCAACCGCCATGTCTCGGTGCGCGACCATGTCGCGGTCTTCATCGTGCGCGCCTTCGCGCAGAGCGCGCCAAAGAAGCCGGATCGCGAGATTGCCGAGGCGCGCTTCTTCCCGCTATCGGCCCTGCCGGAGAAGACGACACCGGGCACCCGCCGCCGGCTAGCGGAGATCATCGAAGGAGGCGAGCGGCCAGCCGAGTGGTAAGTGTTACTTCAGTCCTGGCAGCATCCGGCGCAGCACACCATCCTTACGGATGAAATAGTGGAAGAGTGCGGCGCCGATATGCGCGCAGGCCAGGAACGCTAGGCCAATGGCGAGCCAGCCATGGACGAAGAGCACGCGCTTGGCCACCTCCTCGTTCGGTGCAGCCAGTGCCGGCAGGTCGAACAGGTTGAACACGGTCAACGACGGAAACAGCGAGACGCCGATCCAGCCGAGCACCGGCACGATCAGCAGCAGGCCATAGAGCGCCCAGTGCACGAGATGCGAGGCGGCCTTCTGCCACCATTCCAGCGTCGGCTCGTCGGGCGGCGCGCCATGCACCAGGCGGTAGATCAGCCGGCCGGTGCTGAGCCAGAGCACAAGGAAGCCGAGCAGCTTGTGGGTGGAATAGAGCGCATCGGTCAGCCCGTCCCAGATGTCGAGCGTGTTGCCGCGATAGGTCATGGCGAGCCCGAGCGGGATCATCACGAACACGGCCGCGACCGTAAGCCAGTGCAGCATGCGCGCCACCGGGCTGTAGGCGGCGGCGCGTCCTGCGCCAGTCGTCACCTGGTCATGTCCCTGCGTCATTTCCGTTCAGGGCTCCCGCTCGCCATATTCGGCTGAGGTACGCTGCTGAGACTATTCATCTGGTGTTCAATCTCGCGCTCTTATAGGCCAGTCTGCAACCGGTCGCCGATCAACCCGATTGCAGCACTGCCTTGGGAACCACGCAGAAGCGGAAACGTTGTAGGAACGCGGTGTTGCATCGGGTGCATCTGTCCGGATGGAACGCGCGTAGCTAGCTCAAATTCCTCCGCGCCTTCGGGCGTAATCTGACGGATCTTCCGATGCCTCAGTCGCGTAAGCTTTTCGGCCGGCCGGGTGAAACCGATCTGGTCGCCGTCGACCGCGCTCTCGCCGAGTTCCGCGCTGCCCGCCCCGTGCTGCTGCGCCATGGCGAGGAACTCGCGCTGGCCCTGTCGGCCGAGCTCGCTGAAGCCGACCTCACGGTCCGTCTCGACTCGCTGTCCGCCGGCAATGCTCGCCTCGTGCTGAGCGCCGCGCGCCTTCGCCGCCTCGGCGCCAAGGGACGCGCGGAGACCGGCATCCTCGCCATGCCGACGATCGATCTCACCCGCGTCGAGACTCTGGCCCTCAAGCTCGACGCCCGCGTCGACGCTCCCGTCGGGCCGGCGGGTGCGCTCGACAACGCCGCGCTCGAACTTGCCCGCCTTGCGCTGGTGCTGCCGGCAGTGATCCTCGTCCCGGTCTCGGCCGAGCAGGTCGCCGGCGAGCCGCTGATCGAAGTTTCGATCGAGGCGGTCAACGGCTATCGCGCCGCACAGGTCGCGCGCCTCGCCATCGTCGGCCGCGCGCCGGTGCCGCTGGAGGGCGCGCCCGAGACCGAGTTCGTCGTCTTCCGCGGCGGCGAAGGCCTGCGCGACCAGGTCGCGATCATCGTCGGCAAGCCGGACCTTTCCACGGCCGTGCCGGTGCGCCTGCACTCGGCCTGCCTGACCGGCGACCTGTTCGGCTCGCTGAAATGCGATTGCGGCGACCAGCTGCGCGAAACCGTGCAATGGATGGCCGAGAACGAGGGCGGCATCCTGCTCTATCTCGACCAGGAAGGCCGCGGTAACGGCATCTCCAACAAGATGCGCGCCTACAAGCTGCAGAGCCAGGGCTGGGATACCTACGACGCCGACGAAGTGCTCGGCTTCGATCTCGACCAGCGTCATTTCGACTTTGCCGCCGCCATGCTGAAGCAGCTCGGCGTCAGCAGCGTCACGGCGCTGACCAACAACCCGCTCAAGGTCGGGGCGATCAAGGCCGCCGGCCTGGAAGTCGCCGCGACCCAGCGCGTGCTCGGCCGCCCGAACGTCCACAATGTCCGCTATCTCGCTTCCAAGCGCGATCGCGCCGGCCATTTCATCGACATGGACGCGCTGATGGCGCGCGCCGCGCCGAAGGATTGATCCCAAGCCGGGCATGGGGCAGGAAGCCGCCATGCCCGATCGGGACCGCCACCACATCGAACCGCCTGCCGCACCTTGGCCGACTGCGAGGGTGATGCTGCTGGTCTGCGCCGGCTGGCTCGCGCTGTCCTGGCCCTGGCTCTCCGGTGCCGTCACCGTGCCCTGGGATGCCAAGGCGCATTTCCACCCGCAGCTGCAATTCCTCGCCAGCGCCCTGCACAAGGGCCTCTCGCCGTTCTGGACGCCCTTCGTCTTCGCGGGATCACCGCAGGTCGCCGATCCGCAATCGCTGATCTTCTCGCCGCCCTTCTTCCTGATCGCTTTGCTCAATCCGACACCGGATTTCCGCTGGAGCGACGGCGCCCTGCTCGGCTCGCTGCTCGTCGGCGCGCTCTGCCTCGTCCTGCTTTTCCGCGATCGCGGCTGGCATCCGGCCGGCGCAGTCGTCTGCGCCCTCTCCTTCGCCTTCGGCGCGGCTGCCGCCTGGCGCATCCAGCATGTCGGCCAGATCCTGAGTCTGTCCTATTTCGCGGTGACGCTGCTGCTGCTGTCCCGTGCGTTGGAGCGCGGCTCCTGGCGCTACGGCTTCGCCGCCGGTCTCGCCGCCGGCTTCATGGTGCTCGGGCGCGACCAGGTCGCGCTGCTCGGCGTCTACGTTCTCGCCGGGCTGGTGCTCGCCGCCATCGCCATGGCCGACAAGCCGCTCTCGGCCCTGCGCGCCAGCCTGATGCCGCTGCTGCTCGGCGTGCTCGGCGCGACGCTGGTCGCGACGGTGCCGATCCTGCTCACTGCCGCCTTGGCGGAGGAATCAAACCGACCGGTCATCGATCTCGCCGGCGCCGGCAAGGGCTCGCTGCATCCGGGCTCGCTGCTGACCGGCCTGATCGCCAATCTCTATGGCGCCTCCGGGCCGCTGGAGAATTTCTGGGGCCCGCCCAGCCCGGCCTGGGAGAAGCGCTTCGGACCGCTCGACCTCTATCTCGCCCGCAATATGGGCGAGCTCTATCTCGGCCTGCTGCCGATCCTGCTCGTCGTCGGCGTCGGTATCATCCGCGGCGCCCTGCTCCGGCGGGAGATCGTCGCCCTCAGCGCCGCGGCACTGGTCGTGCTGGTCTTCGCGCTCGGGCGCTATACGCCGGGGTTTGCCGCGCTCTTCCACCTGCCGGGTATCGACTTCTACCGCCGCCCGGCCGATGCGCTCTTCATCCTCGGAGCGCTGCTGGCGATCCTCGGCGGCTACCTCACCCATCTCGTCCTGACCGATACCGCGCCACGCCCGCGCCGCTGGCAGATCGCGCTCGAAATCCTGCTGCTGCTGGCCGGCTTCGCCGCTGCGATCTGGCTGGCCTGGACGGTTGGGCGGCTCCATGTCGCCTTCGTGCCGCTGGTCACCGCGGTGCTCTGCCTGATGCTGGTCACCGGTGCGCTGGTCGCCGCGCGCGGTCTCGCTTTGCAGGGCGCCAGCATGGCCGCGACGATCATCCTCGCCATCGCCATGGTCGTCGATCTCGGCGTCAACAACGGCCCGAGCGAGTCGACCGCATTGCCGGCGGAGATGTACGAGGTGCTGCGCGCCGACAGCGGCAACGAGACCATCGCACTGCTGAAGCGGGAGACCGCCCGCACCGCCGGCCCGGACCGACGCGACCGCATCGAGCTCGCCGGCATCGATTTCCATTGGCCCAATGCCAGCCTCGTCCACGGGCTCGACAACACGCTGGGCTACAACCCGCTCCGGCTCGGCCTCTACAGTCAGGCGACCGGCGCCGGCGACCATGTCGCTTTGCCCGACCAGCGCACCTTCTCGGCGTTGATGCCGTCCTATCGCTCGCTGCTCGCCGACATGCTCGGCCTGCGCTTCATTGCGACCGGCGTGCCGGTGGAGGAGATCGACAAGCGGCTGAAGCCGGGGGACCTCGTCCAGATCGCGCGAACCAAGGATGCTTATGTCTACGAGAACCCGCGCGCTTTGCCGCGCGTGCTTCTCGTCACCGAAGCGCAAGCCGCCGATTTCGGCGCGATCCTGAGGAGCGGGCAATGGCCTGCCGGATTCGATCCGCGCCGCACCGTCCTCCTCGACAAGGCGCCGCCGCCCTTGCCGACCGGCCCGGCGCAGGCGGGAAGCGTCCGCATCCGCAATTACGGCACGACCGAGGTGCTGCTCGATGTCGAGGCGCCGCGCGGCGGCTTCGTCGTGCTGAACGATGTCTGGCAGCCCTGGTGGCAGGTCGAGGTCGACGGCAAGCCGGCCCAACTGCTGCGCGCCAACGTGATTTTCCGGGCTGTCCAAGTCCCGCCCGGTCGCTCGACGGTGCGCTTCGTCTTCCGCCCGCTCGACGGCCTCTATCATGCGATCGGCGCGCGGATCCGCAAGGCGAACCCGCCGCCGGTTTGATCAGCCCAGCGCCGCCATCGCCGCGACCGGCAAGGGCCGATGCGCCGCCAGCACCCGGGCGAGCCCGTCCGGGACTACCGCGCCATCGCGGATCGTCTCGTCCCGATGGATGCCGCCGGCGATGAACAGGCTGTCGAAGCCCATCAGCTTCGCGCCGGCGAGATCGGTGCGCACGGCATCGCCGATGACGAGCACGCGAGCGGGATCGACATCGCGCCCGCCGCGCGCCTCGCGGGCGGCCGCGAGCGCAAGATCATAGGCCGGGCGATGCGGCTTGCCAGCCCAGGCGACATGGCCGCCGAGCTCCTCGTAGATCGTCGCCAGCGCCCCGGCGCAGGGCAGGAGGTCATGGCCGACATGGACCACGAGGTCGGGATTGCCGCAGATGAAGGGCAGCCCGCGCGCGGCGAAGCGCGATAGCAGCGGCCGGTACTGCTCCGGCTGCTCTTTGCGATAATCGTTGAGCTCGGTCGCGACGACGAACTCGGCCTCGCTCTCGCCGACGAGCCTGATGTCGAAGCCCTCGAACACCGCCCGGTCCTCGTGCCAGCCGATATGGTAGGCCTTGCGCAGATGCGTCTCGGCGATCAGCGCACGCGTGACATCGCCGGAAGTCACCAGCCGGTCCCAGGCAGCGCGCGGCACGCGTTTTTCGTCGAGCACGCCGGCAATCTGTTCCGACGGCCCCGGCGCGTTCGAGAGCAGCACCACCGTGCCGCCGCCTTCACGATAACGCATCAGGGCCTCGCAGGCCGGATCGAGCGCCAGCACGCCGTCATGGACGACGCCCCAGACATCGCTGATCAGCACATCGTAGCGGGCGAGCAGCGCGCCCGCTTCCATCAGGACTGGAACGTTCATGCCCGGCCGGCCGCCTCTTGCGCGATCCGCGCCTCGACATCGGCACGGCGCGGCAGCGGCGCCACCGCGCCGTAGCCCTGCGTCGAGAGCGCCGCCGCGACATTGGCATAGGCGCCGGCGGTGAAGGCATCGCCGGTGCGGATGTATTCGGCGAGGAAGGCGCCGTCATAGCAATCGCCGGCGCCGGTCGCGTCGATTGCATCGACCTTGATCGGCACGAAGCGCTGGCGCTTGTCCGGGGTCGCGACCAGCGAGCCCTCATGGCCGAGCGTCAGCGCCACGACCTTGGCGCCGAGCTTGAGGTAGAAGTCGACGATCGCGTCCGGCTGCTCCAGCCCGGTGAGGAGCTTGGCATCGCCGTCACCAGGCAGAACGATATCAGCCATCTCGCAGGCGGCGTGGACGATCGCCCGCGCCCGCGTCAGCGGCCAGAGCTTCAGACGCAGATTGGTGTCGTAGGCGGTGAGCACGCCGTTCTCGCGCGCGGTCGCAAAGGCCTCGAACACCGTATCGCAGGCGCTCGCTGAGATCGCCTGGCTGATGCCGGAGGCCTGGATCACCTTGGCCGAAGCGATCAGATCCTTCGGCAATTGGGCCGGCCCGTAGAGGCTCGCGGCCGAACCGGCGCGTAGATAGGAAAAGACATGGCCTTGCGGGCCGTGGGAAACGAAATAGAGCCCCGTCGGCGCCGAAGGATGGGTCGAGACATGGGCATCGTCGACGCCTTCCGCGGCCCACAGCGACCGCCATGCGCGACCAGGCTCGTCATCACCGAGCGCGCCGACATAGGCGACCTTGGCACCCTGCCGCGCCGCCGCGACCGCACAATTGGAAGTGTCGCCGCCAAGGCCGAAGCGATAGGCGCCGGCTTCGCCCCGGGTCGCGTTGAACTCGCCGAGGGCTTCGCCGATGCAAACGATGTCCGTCATGAATCCAAACCGAGAAAATCGTGCCCGGCGCGCAGGCTCCCGTTTCCCTAGAACATCCTGCCAGAAAGGGGAAACCGGATTTCCACTCCCGGCCTCGCATCTGGTGGCAGGTAACCAATAACACAGCACTTCCGTCGTAGATGACGCAGCGGTAGCGCGTCGCCCGATGCTTCTGCTCTGAAGATCGGCGCCCCGCATCCAGCCCGTCAGAATTCCCTCGCCTACCGAGAGAGAGAACCCGACATGAAGACCTGCCGTTGCGAAGCCGCCCATGAAGCCGGATGCGAGACGCCTGTGGCGCCGGCACGGCGCCGGTTCCTGGCGACTGCGGTGGCCGCCGGCGCGGCCGGCATGGTGAGCCTCTCGGCCCGTTCGGCCAACGCCGCCCCACCCCCTCCCGGCGAGAAGAAATTCATGGAGGAAGCCACGCGCCTCGCCATCGAGTCCGTCGAGAAGGGCTGGGGCGGCCCGTTCGGGGCCGTGATCGTCAAGGACGGCGAGATCATCGGCCGCGGCCAGAACCGCGTCCTGCTTACCGGCATCCCAGTCTTTCACGCGGAAGTCACGGCGATCATGGACGCCTCGGCCCGTCTCAATCCGAAGGCCATGCTCGGCAGCGACTACGGCGCCGGAACCATCCTGGAGATGATCCCGCGCGAGCCCGGCTCGCCCGATCCGGTTCCCGAGCGCGCCCGCATGCTCAAAGGTTGCAGCATCTACATCAACGGCGCGCCCTGCCCGATGTGCATGAGCGCGATCTACTGGTCGCGGATCGACAATGTCTATTTTGCCGCCAGCCTGAAGGACACGAGCGCGATCGGCTTCGACGACGCCTTCCAGTACGAGGATTTCGTCAAGCCCTGGGGCGACCGCCGCATCAAGGTCGCCGAGAACTTCGAGCGCGAGACGGGTCTCAAGGCCTATGAGGCCTGGATGAGCAAGAAAGACCGCCATCCCTACTGAGGGCGCCCGGCTACTCCGCCGCCTCGCGGCTTTCCGATGCGACCAGCAGCGCATCGGCCAGCCGGACGATCTCCTGGCGCAAGGCTGCTTCGCCGGCCGCCTTGCCGCCATTCTGCTTGCGCAGCGCCGCAAGCTCGCGCTTCAGCCCGGCGCGGTCGGTACGCGCCTGGTCGCGAGCACCTTGCAGAGTACCCAGCTCGGCATGCAGCGCTTCGACCATCTCGTCGCGCTCGCGCAGGGCCGCGCGATGAACCGCCGCCTCGCTCGCGAGCTGCTCTTTCAAGCGGGCTTCAGCCGCAGCAGCGGCCTCGATCTTGCCCTCCAGAGCCTTGATCCTGGCCAGCGTTTCGGCGTGGTCGGCGGATGCCTGCATCATGGCCGCCTCCTGTTTGGCGATCTCAGCGCCAAGCTTGACGGCGTTGGCATCGGCGGAGCGCAGCGCTGCCTCGGCCTCGTTCGCCCGTGTCGTCAGGGCGTCGGCCCGCAATCTCTCGCTGTCGCGGTCCAGTTTCATGGCCGAGAGGCTCGTGCGCGCCTCGGCCAGCGCCCTTTCCGCAGTGGTGAGCCGCGCCGAGGAATCGTCGCGCTCGCCCTCCAGCTTGAGCCTGAGCGTACCGGCCTCGATCAGAGCGAGGCGCTGGCAGTCATGCTCGCTGTTCAGGGTGGCCAGAGACTGGTCGCGTTCGGCAAGCGTCGCGCCTGTCTTATCGTGCAAGGCTCTGAGTTCGCCGAGTTCGTGGCTTCGGGCCGCCAGGTCTGCCGACGTGCCGCTCAACGCCTGCCGGGTCTCGGCGAGCTGCGCTTCCACGGCCGCGAGGTCGCCGATACGGCTCGACAAGGTCGCCTGCGTCGTCTGGTGCCCGGCGCTTTCTGCGGCCAGCGCTTCGCGCGTCTGGGCCAGCTCCTGCGTCCGTTCCGCCAGTTCCGTCTCGAGCGCCTCGATCCGCCGCTTGCGCTCGGTGAGATCGGTTTCCAGGCGGCCGATCGCCATGTCGCGCCGGCCGATCTCGCTCATCGCGCCGGCCTTGGCGGCAAAGCCGCTCTCGGCCCTCTGCTCCAGGGTCCGCTCGCGGATCGCCAATTCGGCTCGCAGATGGTCGCGATCGGCGGCGATCTCGGCGAGCGACAGCGGGAATGCGGCTTCGGCCCGTCGCCGCGCCAGCCGGTCGGCCCGGCGGCTCAGCGCCGGCAGCGCCGCGAGGGCGAGCAGGCTGGCGCACAGGAAGCCGAGCGCAACGAGCATGACGGCTTCGATCAAGGTGGGGCGGCTCCGTTTCTGCGATCAGCCTGAACCTCAGGCTGCCATGCCTTGATAGATAAGGCCAGCAGCCGGCAATTGTCAGGTCAGAACGGGTTCCAGGTCGCCTCGGGCGTGAACTTCAGGTAGCCGAGGTTGACGCCGAGCCGCCAGCCGACGCCGGTGCGAATCGGCACGATCATGACGCCTTCCGCCGCCAGCGCGGTGAAGCCGAAGCCGCCGACGAAATAGACCGAGCCGTCGACGCCGGCGAAGCGCTGGTAGAGCGCGCGCACGCTCGGCAGGTTGTAGACCAGCATCATGGTGCGGGCGCCGTCGCCGCCGAAATCGAAGCCGACCGACGGCCCCTGCCAGAACACCTTGCGGTCGCCGGCATTGCGGGTGAACAGCGTACCCTCGCCATAGCGCAAGCCGCCGACGAAGGCGCCGGACGCCTCCTGGCCGAGCACATAGCCGTTCGGCTCGCCCCAGCGGCGCACGGCTTCCTCGACCGTCAGCGCAAAGCCGCGCGAGACATTGCCGAAGAACTGGTGGCCGGAGGAGACCAGTTCGTTCTGCGAGAAGGAGCGGTCGTTCTGGGCGGCGGCGGAGCCGGTCGCGAGCGCAGCGCCGAGCAGCAGGGCGCCAGTGAATAAAGTGCGGCGGGTTTGGTTCATCACATCGTCTCCAGGCAAAGGCCGGGCATTGGGCATTCGGCCGCCTGCCAGGGCTGTGTCGACGGCATACCGCATCAATTCATGCGGCCGCGGTAACCTCCTGGATACGCTGTATGTGTATCCAAGCGGTGAACTGCGGCGCAGAACGTGCCGTGACACGACTGAACCAAGGATTGGTAGGCGATGAAGGCCGCAGCAAGGCATGCCGGAACCGTTCTCGCCGGCATCGTGACGGGCTGCGCGTTGTCGCTCGCCGCCGCGCCGGGCCTGGCGTCCGCCCTCCCCTCGGGCCTGCCGGAATTGCCCAATATCGGCGAAACGATGCAGCGCGACAACCGCACCGGCTTCGCGCTCTCCGGCTTCGATCCCGTCGCCTATTTCCTGAACGCCGCCGCCGTGCCGGGGCTGCCCGCCTACGAGCTGGTGCATGAGGGGGCGGTCTGGCGTTTCGCCAGCGCCGCCAACCTCGAAGCCTTCCGCGAGGCGCCGCAGATCTATACTCCACGCTTCGGCGGTTTCGATGCCAGCAGCGTCGCGGATGGGCGCGTGGTCGATGCCGATCCGCATCGCTTCGCCGTCATCGGCTCACAGCTCTATTTCTTCCACAGCGACGCGAGCCGCCGGCGCTTCCTCGCCGAGGCGGCTCTGCGGAAGCAGGCTCAGGAGCGCTGGCCGAGCGTAGCGACTTTGGTCGCGCGCTGAACCGCTTCAGCAGCGGCAGGTCGCCGCCTTCTCGATCGCAAGCCGGGCCAGGCGCTCGCAACTCGCCGCAACGAAGGGCGGATTGCGAAAATCCCGCTCGACACTGCCATAGACGGGCTTCTCACCGTCGAGGGTGAGCACCACGCCGCCGGCAGCGCCGAGGATGGCATCGCCCGCGGCGATGTCCCATTCCATGGTCGGGCCGCCACGCACATGCAGATCGGCCTCGCCCGAGGCGATCAGACCGAACTTCACTGCCGACGACACCGGCGCACCCTCGCCCTTCGCGACCGCTGCCGCGACGCCCGCACTGACCGTGTCGCCATGGAAACGGCTGACCAGCATCAGCGGCCCTTCCGCCGGCTCGGTCCTGACATGGGCCTGCCGCTCGACGCCGAGCGGCTGCGCCTCGGCATCGAGCGCCTGCGAAAAGCTCCGCTCCCCGCCATACCAGAGCCGGCCGATGGCCGGCGCGGCGATCGCGCCGGCGAGCGGGCGCCCGTCCCGGATGATGGCGATGGCGACGCAATAGCTGTCGCCGGAGGCGAGGAACTCGCGCGTGCCGTCGAGCGGGTCGAGCAGGATGAAGACGGAAGCCGGCGCGACCTCTCCGACGCTCTCCTCGCTGATCACCGGAAAGCCCGGCAGCAGCTCGGCCAATGCCTGCTTGGCGGCGAAATCGGCAGCTAGGTCGGCGGAGCAGACCGGCGAGCCATCGGCCTTGAGCTTGACGTCACGCGCCGCCCGCTTCGCCAGCAGGACCGCAGCGGTACGCCGCGCCGCCTCGCCGAGCGCGCGGGCGAGCCCGTCCCGGTCGGTCAGGCGTGGATCATCGTGAGCGATGGTCATGTCGAACCAGTCTCGCCGGCGCCGTGTGCCAGAACCCATCCATGCCGGGCGGCGCCTCCGGCGATATCATTCCGTTAGCTAGTGCATGGGACGCCAAAGGAAAAGCCGGCTCGCCTTCTGGCAGCCATCTTGCCCGGGCATGGCGAAGGATACGCACGCGATGAGAGTGTGCCGCCGCTATGGTTAACCAGCTGCAAACCACCCCGGCGCATGCTGCGCCCATCGACATGGGGCGAATGCCGCCCTGATTCTCTTGACGCAGGACCGGATCATGACCGCCATCTCACTCGAGCCGCTCGATCTGGCCGCGCTTCTTTGCAGCCGCGTCTGCCATGACGTGATCAGCCCGGTCGGCGCCATCGTCAACGCGCTTGAAGTTCTCGAGGAAGACGATCCCTCGATGAAGGATTTTGCGCTCGACCTGATCAAGAAGAGCGCTCGCAACGCCTCAGCCCGGCTGCAATTCGCACGCCTGGCCTTCGGCGCGGCCGGCTCGGCCGGCGCGATGATCGATCTCGGCGACGCCGGCGCCGTCGCCAACGGCTTCCTCAATGACGAGAAGCTCTCGCTCGACTGGGAGGCGCCGCGCGCCCTCCTGCCCAAGAACCAGGTCAAGCTGGTGCTCAACCTGCTCGTGCTGGCGACGCAGGCGATCCCGCGCGGCGGCAAGATCACCTGCCGTTGCACCGTCACTGGCGAGCAGGGCAGCTTCGCCATCACCGCGACCGGCTCGCATGCGCGCATTCCCGCCCATGTCGAGGACCTGATCGCCGGGCGCTCCGAGACTGGCGCCATCGACGCCCACGCCGTCCAGCCGCTCTACACCGGCATGGTCGCCCGCGCCGCCGGGATGAAGATCGCCTTCGCGATCGAGGGCGACACGGTCAGCATCGGCGCGGAGCCGGCCTGAGGCGCCGGAAGAACGCGCTGGACGGCCCAGATTCGGCGCGGTTTTCGCCCGCTCTCAACAGATCATAAACCCTTGCACCGCAATATCCGCGGCAGCATCGGTGGCGTGAGTGAGCGGTCCTTGCATGGACGAGTTGCTGCAAGAGTTTCTGGGAGAGACCGGCGAGCATCTCGACATGGTCGATCGAGAGCTCGTTCGCTTCGAGCAGGAGCCGAACAACGGCGATATCCTGCGTAACATCTTCCGGCTCGTCCATACGGTCAAAGGCACCTGCGGCTTCATCGGCCTGCCACGGCTGGAAGCACTGACCCATGCGGCCGAATCCGTCATCGGCCAGTTCCGGGACGGCGCCAGCGTCTCGTCGAGCGCCGTCACCGCGATCCTCGAGACGATCGACCGGATCAAGGAGATCATGGCCGAGCTCGCCGAGAAGGGGCAGGAGCCGCCAGGCCATGACGCCCAGCTGATCGACGAATTGCGCGGACTGGCTGAGCGGGCGAAGCACGAGCTGGCCACGAGGCAAACGCAGCCCCCGCTCGATCCGGTCGCCGCCTATCTCGCGCGCACGGCCGAGACCCGGTCGGCCGAGACGGGCGCGAGCCCCGTCGCCGACGATATGGACCTGGTCTTCCGCGCGGCGCCGAGCCCGCTCGACCAGCCCGGCATGGCCCATGGCGAAGCCAGCAGGGATGCGAAGATCGCCGGCCCGGCGACGCTACGCGTCAATGTCGACACGCTCGAGCATCTGATGACCATGGTCTCGGAGCTGGTGCTGACCCGCAACCAGCTGCTCGAGATCTCGCGCCGGCAGGAGGATGCCGGCCTGAAGGCGCCGCTGCAGCGGCTGTCCCTGATCACCGCCGAACTGCAAGACGGCGTGATGAAGACGCGCATGCAGCCGATCGGCAACGCCTGGTCGAAGTTGCCGCGCATCGTTCGCGACCTCTCCACCGATCTCGGCAAGAAGATCGAGCTGGTGCTGGAAGGGGCCGAGACCGAGCTCGACCGCCAGCTGCTCGACCTGATCAAGGACCCCCTCATCCATATGGTGCGCAACTGCGCCGACCATGCGATCGAGGAGCCGCAGGAGCGCGCCGCGCTGGGCAAGTCCGAAATCGGCACGATCCGGGTCTCTGCCTATCACGAGGGCGGCTCGGTCACGATCGCGATCTCGGATGACGGCCGCGGCATGGATGTCGGCCGCATTCGCCGCAAGGCGATCCAGAAGGGGCTGGTGAGCGAAGCCGAAGCCGAGCGGATGAGCGAGTCCCAGCTCCTGCGCTTCGTCCTCCACCCCGGCTTCTCGACCTCCGATTCCGTCACCGCGATCTCCGGGCGCGGCGTCGGCATGGATGTGGTCAAGGTCAATGTCGACGCGATCGGCGGTATGATCGACATTGCCAGCATCGCCGGCACTGGCACGACGATCACGATCAAGATCCCGCTGACGCTGGCGATCGTCTCCGCCCTCATCGTCGCGACCGATGGCCAGCGCTTCGCCATCCCGCAGGTGGTCGTGCGCGAGCTCGTGCGGGTCAAGGCTGAGGGCGAGCACCGCATCGAGCGCATCAACAACGCACCGGTGCTGCGCCTGCGCGAGCGGCTGCTGCCGATCATCGCGCTGGCCGGGGTGATGGCGAGGTCGGCCGACGCGCCGATCGCCGATGACGGCTTCATCGTGGTGACCCAGATCGGCGAGCGCCAGTTCGGCATCCTCGTCGAATCCGTGTTCCACACCGAGGAGATCGTGGTGAAGCCGATGTCGACGCGCCTGCGTCACATCCCGCTTTTCTCCGGCAACACCATCCTCGGCGACGGCGCCGTGGTGCTGATCGTCGACCCCAACGGCGTGGCGCGCCTCGTCGGCGTGGCGGCCGGGCAGGACGAGGTCGCCTCCGACGATCCCGTCGACACCGGCCATCTGGTCGAGCGCACCACGATGCTGGTCTTCCGGGCAGGCAAGGACACGGTGCAGGCGGTCCCGCTTTCCCTCGTCACCCGGCTCGAGGAGGTCGAAGCCGGGCTGTTCGAGACTGGCGGCGGGCGCACTTTACTCAACTACCGCGGCCGGCTTATGCCGGTGGTCCCGGTCGAGGGCTGCGCGCTCCGCCAGACCGGCCTGCAGCCGCTGGTGATCTTCTCGGAAGGCGATTTCAGCATGGCGCTGGCCGTCGATGCCATCGTCGATATCGTCGACGAGGTGCTCGACATCGAGATGCTGGCAATGCCCGAGCATGGACTGCTCGGCTCGGCGATCATCCGGGGCCGCGCCACCGAGATCCTCGACCTCGCGCATTACCTGCCGAAAGCCAACCCGAACTGGCTGCACCTGCGTCGCCCCGACATCGGCGGCCCGCGCGTCCTGCTGATCGAGCCCTCCGAATTCCTACGCGAGATGCTCGCTCCCGTGCTGAAGGCCGCCGGCCTGCAGATCATCCATGCCGCGGATCCGGCAATGGCGGCTGGTCTCGCCTCGGGCAGTGCCGAGTTGAGCGCCATCGTCGTCGACCTTGACCGCGACGCCGAAGCGGCCTTCGCCCTCGCGGCGCGGCTGCGCGCCGAGGAGAGGCATGCGGGCTTGCGCATCATCGGCCTCACCAGCCTGCCGACGCCGGAGCTGCATGTCGCCGCGGCCCAGGCACAGTTCGACGAGGTCGTCGCCAAGTTCGATCGGCGCGCGCTGATCGCGGAACTCGCCGAAACCCGTTCCAGATTGAGGCGCGCCGCATGATCGAGCCGAATGACGAGAGCACGTCCGGTCTTTCGGCCTTCGAGGACTCGCTCGATTACGTCACCGTAACGGTAGGCGGGCAGTTGCTCGGCCTGCCGATCGGGCGCGTGCAGGACGTGTTCATCGCCACGCGCATCACGCCGGTGCCGCTGGCACCGCAAGAGATCGTCGGCCTGATCAATCTGCGCGGGCGCGTCGTAACCGCGATCTGCATGCGCCGGCGCATGCGCTACGCCGAGACCTACGCCATACCGACCGGCGCCGAGGAGCACGAGCTCACCGCCGTCGGGCTCGACCAGGGCGGCGAGGCCTTCGCCCTGATCGTCGACGCAGTCGGTGAAGTGATGCGCCTCAGCCGTACGACGTTCGAGCCTGTGCCGATCCATCTCGATCGCGCCTGGGCGGCCATCGCCAAGGGCGTCCACCGCCTCGACGAGCGCCTCCTCGTGGTGATCGACGTCGATGCCGTCCTCAATATCGAATTGCCGATCGCCGCCTGACGATCCGCCGCCTGGAGCCCTGTCATGAAGTATTGTCTCGTCGTCGACGACTCCGCGGTCATCCGCAAGGTCGCCCGCCGCATCCTGGAAGGGCTGCAGTTCCGCATCGCCGAGGCGGAGGACGGCGCACGCGCCATCGACGCCTGCAAGGGCGAAATGCCGGACGCGATCCTGCTCGACTGGAACATGCCGATCATGGACGGCTACGATTTCCTGCGGAACCTGCGCCAGATGCCCGGCGGCAAGCGGCCGAAGGTCGTGTTCTGCACCACCGAGAACGACATCGCGCATATCGCCCGCGCCATGCATGCCGGCGCCGACGAATACATCATGAAGCCGTTCGACAAGGAGATCGTCGCTTCGAAATTCCACCAGGTCGGCCTGCTTTGAAGCGTTAGAGACTCTTGAGGCGCATGCGACAGTCCCACCCCCCAGCGGCGCGATCGCCATGATCACGGTGCCGCATTTCGTCGGCACGCGGCCTAGCACCGTGGTGATCGCCGACGATTCCGTCGTGGTTCGGGGCTTGTTCGCGCGCTGGCTCGGCGAGAGCGGCCGCTTCCATGTCGTCGGCGTCGCCGGTGATGGCGAGGCCGCCATCGAGCATGCCGGGCGCCACCATCCCGACATCATGGTGCTCGACCTCGACATGCCGGTGCTCGACGGGGTCGAGGCCCTGCCCCGGATCGTCAAGGAAAGTCCCCGCACGGCCGTGCTGCTGACGACCACGCTCACCGAGCGCAATGCGCAGCTCGCGCTGCAATGCATGAGCATGGGCGCCGTCGATGTCCTGCCCAAGCCCGACAGCCGTAGCGGCCTGACGCTCTCGCTCGACTTCCGCAGCGAATTGCTCGGCAAGCTCGGTAGCATCGCCCAGTCCCGTCTCCGCGAGGGCGAGATCGCGCCGGACAGCGGCACCGCCATCGCGATGCCCAACGGGGTCGCCGATCTGCGCCCACTGGTCTCGGTGATGCCGCGCTATCTCGTCATCGGCGCCTCGACCGGCGGGCCTCGGGCCGTCGCGCGCGTCCTCAACGATCTCGGCGAGGCCCTCGCCAACCTGACCACACTGGTCGTCCAGCACATGCCGCCGCTGTTCACCGCCTCCTTCGCCGACCAGATCGCGCAGCAGCTCGGCGTGCCGACACGTGAGCCGCATGACGGCGAGCGATTGGCCCGCGGCACGATCTATATCGCGCCGGGCGGGCGCCATCTTGGCATCGAGCGCAAGCTCGGCCATATTGTCGCCAGCATCAGCGACGGCCCGCCGGTCCACTTCTGCCGGCCGGCTGTCGATGTCCTTTTCGCGGAGGCCGCCCGCCATCTCGGCCCGGCCGCGCTCGGCCTGATCATGACCGGCATGGGCAGCGACGGGACCGATGGAGCGACCGCCCTGCGTCGCGCCGGTGCCGCCGTCATCGCCCAGGATGAGTCGTCCAGCACCGTATGGGGCATGCCGGGCTCGGTGGTGCGTGCCAGGCAGGCGAGCGCCGTGCTGCCGCTCGGTGGCATCGGCCCAGCCATCCGTACGCTGGTCGCGGGGATCCGCCCCGCATGACCGAGCTCGATTTCGACTTCCTGCGCGTGCTGCTGCAGCGCCGCTCCGGTCTCTTCCTCAGCACCGAGAAGCGCTATCTCGTCGAGAGCCGCCTCGGCATGCTCTGCCGCCGCCGCGGCATCGCCAGCATACCGGCCCTGGTCGTCCAGTTGCGCAGCAGTCCGGCATCGGAGCTCGAGGCTGCCGTCATCGAGGCGATGACCACCAACGAGACCCTCTTCTTTCGCGACCGCACGCCTTTCGACCTGTTCCGCGACGTCGTCCTTCCGGAAAAGCTCGCTACCAATGCCGAGAGCCGGACGCTGCGCATCTGGTGCGCGGCGGTCTCGACCGGCCAGGAAGCCTATTCGCTCGCCATGCTGCTCGACGAAGCCGCCGACCGCCTCGCCGGCTGGACGATCGAGATTCTCGGCACCGACATCTCCACCGAAGTGCTCGACCGGGCGCGCCAGGGGCTCTACAGCCAGTTCGAGATCCAGCGCGGCCTGCCGATCCAGCTCCTGCTCAAGCATTTCCGGCAGGAAGGCGACAAATGGCGCCTCGCCGAGCGCATCCGCAACATGGTCACGCTCAAGCAGCACAACCTGCTCGAGCCGAATCACCAACTCGGCCAGTTTGATGTCATCTTCTGCCGCAACGTGCTGATCTATTTCGACGTTCCGACCAAGGCCCGGGTCATGGCGGCGCTTGCCGAGCGGCTCGCCAGGAACGGCGCCTTCATCCTCGGCGCGGCCGAGACCGTGATCGGCATCACCACGACCCTGGTGCCCGATCCGCAACACCGCGGCATCTACCGCGACGCCACCTCGACCGCGCAGGTCCGGCGGCCGCCCTTCCCCGCTCTCCCCGAGCTTGGCGGCGCGCTCCCGCGCAAGATCGCGCGGCCCTGACCGCTTCGGGTTTGGCGCGCATTTCCTTCCACAAAGCTATCACCTCGTCTTGGTCGGGCTTGTCCCGACCATCCACGTCTTCTTTCTGACAGGGCAGCGTTCAAGACGCGGATGCTCGCCACAAGGGCGAGCATGACGAGCTGGAGCAGCGCCGTGCCACGGGTTCCTGCCTCGCTGCTGCGCTATGCCCCAGAAGATCGGGTGGCCGACAAACAAAAACCCCGCCTCGCGGCGGGGTCCCCGTTCACCTGTCGTGTACATCCGACGATCAGGCGATCTAACTGTTAAGCGTCGATGATGACGCCGTGATGACGCGGATCAAGCCGGGATGCGCTCTTCGGCATCGCTGGGCTCGCGCAGGACGTAGCCGCGGCCCCAGACCGTCTCGATGTAATTCTTGCCGTCGGAGGCGTTGGCGAGCTTCTTGCGCAGCTTGCAGATGAAGACGTCGATGATCTTCAGCTCGGGCTCGTCCATGCCGCCATAGAGGTGGTTCAGGAACATTTCCTTGGTCAGCGTCGTGCCTTTGCGCAGCGAGAGCAGCTCCAGCATCTGGTATTCCTTGCCGGTCAGATGCACGCGCTGGGCATCGACCTCGACGGTCTTGGTGTCGAGGTTGACGACGAGGTCGCCGGTCGTGATCACCGACTGGGCATGGCCCTTCGAGCGGCGCACGATGGCGTGGATGCGGGCGACGAGCTCATCCTTGTGGAACGGCTTGGTCAGGTAGTCGTCGGCGCCGAAGCCGAGGCCCTTCACCTTGTCCTCGATGCCGGCGAGGCCGGAGAGAATCAGGATCGGCGTCTTGACCTTGGCGACGCGCAGTGAGCGCAGCACCTCATAGCCCGACATGTCCGGCAGGTTCAGGTCGAGCAGGATGATGTCGTAGTCGTAGAGCTTGCCGAGATCGACGCCCTCTTCGCCCAGATCGGTCGTATAGACGTTGAAGCTCTCGGACTTGAGCATCAGCTCGATGCTTTGAGCGGTCGCGCTATCGTCTTCGATCAGCAGAACCCGCATGTCACGTCCCCAATTTCGCCCCGAGGCCAGCGATCCCGTTGAAATACCCAGAACCCTCGTAGTCCTGGGGACGAACGCTTGCCCGATGAAACGCCACGCGACACGCTACGGGGAAATGGTTAACAAACCCTGATTCCCGGGCGCAAGCGCTTCTTGGCAGAAGATTGACGATCCTTGTCCAGGTGAGTCGAATTTGACACGGATCGTTCGAGCTTCAGCCGCGAAAGCGCCTTTCGCGGAAGCTGGCATCAGGGAAACAGGCGAAAATCGTTCGGTTCCACGACGCAGCTTCGAAACGTAGTGTTAATCACTCCGCTTAATGGAAGGTAAACGGCAGGGATCATGAGCGGCAGTTCGCCTGGACAGGACCGGTTATCCACACTCGCCACGATGATCGGCGAACTCGAGGCCACGTCCGTCTATGGCCGCGTCACCGCCGTGCGCGGCCTGCTGGTCGAGGTCTCCGGCCCGATCGCAGCGATGAGCCTCGGTGGACGCGTCGGCATCGAGATCGCTCCGGGCGTCCGCGTTCCCTGCGAGGTCATCGGCTTTTCCGGCGAGAAGGCGCTGGTCATGCCCTATGGCGGGCTCGACGGCGTCCGCCGCGGCTGCCCGGCCTATGTCGACCGCGCGGTGGCCGGCCTGCGTCCGACCATGGCCTGGCTCGGCCGCGTCGTCGACGCGCTCGGCCGCCCGGTCGACGGCGGCCCGCCGCTACCGCAGGGCGAGCGCACCATCCCGTTCCGTAACGATCCGCCGCCGGCCCATGCCCGCAGACGCGTCGGCCCGCCACTCGATCTCGGCGTGCGCGCCCTCAACACCTTCCTGACCTGCTGCCTCGGCCAGCGCATGGGCATCTTCGCCGGCTCGGGCGTCGGCAAATCGGTGCTTTTGTCGATGCTGGCGCGCTATGCGCGCGCCGACGTCAACATCATCGGCCTCGTCGGCGAGCGCGGCCGCGAGGTCCAGGAGTTCCTGCAGGACGATCTCGGGCCCGATGGTCTCGCCCGCTCGATCGTCGTGGTCGCGACCTCGGACGAGCCGGCGCTGATGCGCAAGCAGGCGGCGCTGACCACGCTGACCCTCGCCGAATTCTTCCGCGACCAGGGCCTGCAGGTGATGTGCCTGATGGATTCGGTCACCCGCTTCGCCATGGCGATGCGCGAGATCGGCCTCGCCGCCGGCGAACCGCCTACGACCAAAGGCTATACCCCGACCGTCTTCGCCGAACTGCCGCGCCTGCTCGAGCGCGCCGGCCCCGGAATCGGCGACGGCGCTATCACCGGCCTGTTCACCGTGCTGGTCGACGGCGGCGACCATGACGAGCCGGTCGCCGACGCGGTACGCGGCATCCTCGACGGCCACATCGTGATGGAGCGCTCCATTGCCGAGCGCGGGCGCTATCCGGCGGTCAACATCCTGAAATCGGTGTCGCGCACCATGCCGCGCTCCTGCGACCCTCTTTATTATCCGGTCGTGCAGAAGGCCCGCGCCTCGCTCGCGACCTATGCCGACATGGAAGAACTGATTCGGCTCGGCGCCTATCGCCAGGGCGCCTCGGCCGAGGTCGACGAGGCGATTCGGCTCAACCCCGAGCTCGAAGCCTTCCTGAAGCAGGCCAAGGACGAAGCGACCGCCCTCGGCGACGGCTACGCCCGGCTCGCCCGCATCATGGGGACGTGAGCGGCCTCACAGCCGGCCGACATGGTCGAGCAGCGCCAGCGCCGCCGGCGAGGCCCAATCAGCCTCGCCGAGCATGTAGCCGCGCACGCCGCCACGCCGGTCAGCGACGTAGATCACCGGCAGCCCCTCGGCGGTCGACAGCGGCTGCCCGGCGCCCGCCGCCGCAAGGACCTTCCCGCCTCGGTCGTAGAAGACCGGCAGGCGCTTGACGCCGAGGCGCTTAAGATAATCCCGGACATGCGCGAGATCGCGCTCGTCGGTGCTGATCGACACGATCTCGACGCCCCTTGCACGGAAGTCGGCGAGCTGGCGATCGAAGCGCGGCAAGGTGATTCGGCAGACCGGACACCAGGTTGCCCAGAGATAGATGAGGCAGACCTTGCCCGGCACCGGCCGGGCGACGGCAGGTTTGCCATCGAGCCCCTGCAGGGAAAGCGGCGCCATCGGCTCGACCGGATCGAACTCGATGAACTGGTAGCGCGCCGTGCGGAACTGCGGCAGCCGCTCCTGTGCCAGCGCCGGCCCAGCGAGCAGTCCGAGCGAGGCCTGCAAGGCGAGGCGGCGGGTCATTGGATAGGACGGCATCGGCTCTGGCGCTCGCTTTTGTCGGGACGGCAGCGTGATAGGCCGGTCCCAACTGCGCCCCCTATGCACGATCGCGTCAGTGACGCAGCCAACCTTGGCGTTTCCGAGACGAGTTCAGCTGCGCAATCGCCGCACCAGCATGATCATCGCGAGCAGAGCGAAGCTCTGGATCGCCGCCGACAGGACAAGCGTCCCCGATGCCCCCATCCGCTCGACCAGGAACGCAAACAGCAGCGGCGCGGCAGCGAAGGTCAGGTTCTGCGGCACGGTCAGGCGGCCAAGCATCGCGCCGAAGCCGTTGCGACCGAACAGCGCCAGCGGCAACGTCGCTCGTGCGACGGCAATCACGCCCATCGCAGCGCTGAACAGCATGACGAAGGCAATCGCGAAAGCAGTGGAGCCCGGCGCCAGGGCCATCAGCAGGCAGGCTGCCGGCCCGACCGCAAGTCCTGCCAACGCCACCTTCTCGACCGGCAGGCGGTCGCCCGCCACCGCATCGATCGCACGTGCCATAAGCGTCGCGGGTCCGCTGAGCGAAGCGATCGTCACCGCTGCCGCACCTGATATCCCCGCGCTCTGCATCAGCCCGATCATGTGCAGCGGCAAGCCCCAGGAGACGAGCCCGCTCGCCGAGAAGCTGAGCGCCAACAGCCAGAAGATCGGCTGCCGCTCGCCGGGCGGCACCCTGCCCTGCTCCTCGGCCGGCAGCGCCGACGGCCCGGGATCGGCCAGTGGCTTTGCGCGATAGGCAGGGATCGCCAAATGGATCGGCAGCACGATGACGAGCTGGATCGCGGCGAAGACGAGGAGGCAGGCGCGCCAGCCATAGTCGGCGCTGAGCCAGGCGGTCAGCGGCCAGAACACGCTGGAGGCCAGGCCGGTCACCAGCATCATCAGCCCGATCACGCGGCGGGTGCGTTCGCCCATCAATTGCGCCACCGTGACATTGCCGGTGTTGGCGAGCTGCATCGCATGGCCGATGCCGATGACCAGCCAGGTGGCGAGATAGCTGACTGGCCCTTGCGCCAGCGCCAATAAGGCGAGCCCAGCCCCTGAGATCACCGCACCGAGCGCCATCGCATGGCGCGTGCCGCGCCGGTCGAGATGGCGCCCGAGCATGGGCGAGATCAGCGCGCCGATCACCAGGAGGATGGTGATGCCGCCGAAGACGACCGTCGGACTGAGTCCGATCTCGCGTTCCAGATAGCCGGCCAGAACCGCGGGCGAATAATAGATCGAGCCCCAGCCGATGATCCGCGTCAGGGCGAGCCCGCTCAGCAGCAGGCTGTATTCGGGAAGGCGGCGCGAGGCGGGCAAGGACGTGTCCGGCGCGCCGGTTTGCGCGCCCCTTATTCTGATTCGCCTGAGATTAGCGCGGGCCGCCACCAGCCGGCAGGGCCCGGGACGCACCGCTTGCATGCATCGAAAGCGAGCGATCCCGGTAAGGAACGATCAACCTCCTTGCGCCATTGTATTTTTCGTCTCGCGGAGTGTTGCGGCGGCGAGCCGAGGGGTCGGCTCATCGCCATGCGTAATCAGGAGTTGGGGACGACATGAAGTCGCGAGAGACCCTTTTGCGTCTCAAACGCTTCCAGGTGGACGAAAAGCGCCGCCGGGTAAGCCAGATTGAGATGATGATCGCGGAATTCAACCGGATGGCTGGGGATCTCGATCGCGAGATCCACAACGAAGAGACGCGCGCCGGCATTTCCGACCCGGCCCATTTCGCCTATCCGACCTATGCCAAGGCAGCGCTCGGCCGTCGCGACAATCTGCGCCAGTCCGCCGACAACCTGCAGGGTCAGCTCGACGAGGCCAAGGGCGAGCTGCAGGAGGCCTTCGAGGACATGAAGAAGGTCGAGATCCTCGACGACCGCGAGCGCGCGACCGAACGCGCCGCCGAGGCCGCCCGCGACCAGGCGATGATGGATTCGATCGGCCTGCGCTCGCGCGCCTGATATCAAGAGGCATCGAAAATGCCTCTTGAGACCCTGCATTGGATCAGCGGCCTGACGCATCAGCGTCACTGGCGCTGATCCAAGACCCGCCCTATTCGATCACCGGACAATGCGGGACGGCGCTGCGCGGCATCGCCCCGCCCAGGCGCGGATCGTCAACCACTTCGACGCCGCGCTTGAACGCCGTGAAGCCCGAACGCTGGTAGAACTCGACCGCACCCTGGTGGTCGAGCGTGCAGGTGTGCACCCAGAAGCGGCCGATCGGGCGCGACCATGCCAGTTCCAGCGCCCGGTTCATCAGCCAGCGCCCAGCGCCCTTGCCGACGACGCTCTCGTCGAGACCGAAGAAGGCGAGCTCGCCCTCACCCGGCTCTCTGAAATCGAGCTCCAGCAGGCCGACATCGCGTCCGGCGAAGCGGACCGCGAAGAACGAGACCGCCGGATCGGCGAGGATCGCCTGCAGTTCCTCCACTGGCTTGACCAGCCTGCTGAACCACATCCAGCGCTCGCCGAGCAGCCGATAGACTGCAAGGTAGCGCTCCACGTCCGCGCGCCCGATCTCCTCCAGCGAGAAGCCCTCGACGCCCGGCGGATCGGCGCGGCGGGCCGGCGCAGAAAGCATTTCGAGCGAGGTCACGATCGCGGCGATCTTGCCGGCCGGCAGGTCGGTGGTGCCGTTCAGGCTGATGGCAAAAGTCTCGGACATGGCTCCCACGAGGCTGGCGGCATCGAGCAGCCGCCCGCATCTGCTACCGCCTGCCGGCGATTCCGTCGAGCAGGGTCGCGACCGCCAGCCCGGCAATCTGCTCGCTGCTGGCGCCGCTGGTGCGGCTCCATTCCGGTACCCGGTTCAGCCCACCCAGGAAATAAGGCACCAGCAGCCGCAGATCATGCGCGGCATCCGCTTCGCCGCTGGCGACCCCGTCGGCAAAGAGATCATGCCAAAGCTGAGCATATTTCTCGCGCATCTTGCGGCTGCGCCGTTTGATGATCAGCGGCAGGTGCTCATAGACGTGCATGTACTTCTGGTCCTTCCCGACCAGGCTCGAAACATGCACCTGCACCGCCGCCGACAGCCGCTGAGCGAACGGGGCCTCCTGCGGCAAGCCGCGGATCGCCTCCCCGACGCGGGCATAGAGCGTCTCAATCCCCTGATTGAGGATTTCTTCGACGATCTCGTCCTTCGACTTGAAGTGGTAGTAGAGGCTCCCTGCCTTCATATCGACCAGTGCCGCCACCGCCCGCATCGTGCAGGCATCATAGCCCTGGCGCACGATGATGTCGGCCGCGGCGTCGAGAATCTCGGCTCGGATCGGCTTTTGCTTTGCCGTATCCACCGCTCCGGCCCCGCCTGGCCGTCGTCCGTTACGCGCTCTCATCCTGGATCCGTCCGTCCCCGGCATCCGCGACGATCCGCCCCTCCGAATCGATCATGCGCCCATCCGGAAGCGCATGATTGTCGTCACTACTTTCCCTTGCGCGAGTGATCAAGACGACAACCTTGCCGTTCAAAGTGAAAATTCATAGTCATCGTACCAATATTAAACCAAACGATAGTTTGATTTGACTTATTGCGAATGCGTCCCGCTGGTTTCGCACCTGGCGAAATCGGCAGGGGCCCTCTCGCAACGAGCCGATGTACCTGACCAGAGGCGGCGTAGTCGCTCACGGAGCGCATATCGCTAACAACTGAATGTGTCAGTGTTTGCTGGATGTCTCGACCCGCTCATGCTTGCCCGCAGCCAATCCTTCGGGATCATCGGGCTCATAGGGCGCATGCGGCCCGGTTGGATGTGGGGAGCGTGGATTGGGCCCCGCCCGCCGCTGCTCATGCGCGCCGGACTGGCCGGGGCGCGGCGCAGTCACGAAGGCCGCGGGCGTGTCGGTCAGACGATTACTGTGCTTGTTCGGCATGGGGCAGTCCTTTCACAGCGGACAACCGCCCCATGTCTCATGAGTTCCTTGGCAAGCGGCTAATCGGCCATCGCAGCATCGACATGCAGCGCAAAGCCGCGAGCCTCGGGTTCGCCTAATTCCGGCCGCAGCGTCATCGCCGGGATGAGATAATCGCCGAAATTCTGGCGGCGGTAGCGGATCGGCGCCGTCGTCTCCAATGTCCGCATGCGCTCGCGCAATTCCGCGGCAGCCCGCTCGAAATCCGCACCCTTGAAACGATCGACCCGGTAGACGACGTGAGGTGGCAGCACCTCATAGCCGGGATAGTAGAGAATGCCGTGATTGATCGGGAACAGCAGGTCCTCGATCGGCCCGTTGATGCCGCGCGGGGAATAGTGCTCCTCCCAGCCACCGGCAGTGACGAGCAGCATGGCGCGCTTACCCGCGAGCGTGCCCTCGCCAAAGCGGTTGCCCCAGCGCTTGTCGCTATGCTCGCCGACGCCGTAGGCGAAACCATAGGCGAAGACCCGGTCGACCCAGCCCTTGAGGATCGCCGGCATCGTGTACCACCACAGCGGGAACTGCAGGATCAGCGTGTCGGCCCAGAGCAGCTTCTCGATCTCGGTCTTGACGTCGGCGGTCAGTGTGCCCTCGGTGAAGGCCTGCTTCGAGGCGGCGCCGGCGGCGAAGCGCTCGCCCTCTGGCCAACTCGGGAAATCCCCGCGATCGACCTCGGACTTCCAGCCCTCGGCATAGAGATCGCTGACACGAACCTCATGGCCCTGGGCCTCCAGTTCAGCGACGGCGACATCGCGCAACGCGCCGTTGAGCGAACGGCGTTCGGGATGGGCGAAAACGAGCAGGACCTTCATGGCGGAGCCTTTCCGAGAGGATGAGGCTTTCCAGCTAGGCGCTATGCGGGCCCTGCACTACAATGCAGCAATGCATATGATTATGCCGTTTCATGGATAAATCTGACGTCACGCTGGAGCGGATGCGCAGCTTTGTCCGCGTCGCCGAGCGCGGCAGCCTGTCAGCGGTCGCGCGCGAGCTCGACCTCGGCCAATCTACGGTGACGCGGCATCTCAATGAGCTGGAGAACGCGCTCGGCATCGCCCTGCTCAGCCGCACCACCCGCCGCGTGGCGCTGACCGAGGAAGGCAGCCGCTACTACCAGAACTGCCTCGCCATCCTGCGTCTGGTCGAGCAGGCGAGCGACGAGGCCCGCAGCACCCGCGATGCGCCGGCCGGCACGGTCCGCGTCTCCTGCACCGCCTCTTTCGGCGTCCTGCATCTCACGCGGCTGATCTTCGCCTTCCAGGATCGGCACCCTGAGATCGATATCGACCTCAGCCTCAGCGACGAGCGCATCGATCTCGTCCGCGAAGGCATCGACATCGCCATCCGCCTCGGCCCGCTCGCCGACAGCTCGATGAAGTTGCGATCACTCGGCTGCTCGCAGCGACTGTTCGTCGTCGCGCCGGACTATCTGGCCCAGCATGGAACACCCACCTCGCCGGATGATCTCGCCAGGCATCAGGGCATCCGCATGACCAACGTCGCTGGCAGCGCCATGCTCGCTGCCGAGGACAAAGCCGGCGAGCCCTACAACGTCCCTTTCGATGGGCGATTGCGGGTCGATCATGGCTTGGCCGTGCGCGAGGCGCTGCTCGCCGGCCGCGGCATCGCGCCCACTCATCGCTGGCTCGTCGACGATCTCCTGGCTTCCGGCCAATTGGAGCCGATACTGACCGACTATACCCTGCCGAGCGTCCCGCTCAGCATGCTGATCGTGCCGGAGCGGGTGGCCGTCGCCCGTGTGCGCCTGCTGATCGATTTCCTGGCGACCGAGATCGCAACGCTCCCCGGCATGGCGCCGACCTGATCGTTCCGCTCAGCGCAGCAGCGACCGGCCGGTCATCTCGGCCGGCTGCTCCAGCCCGAGCAAAGCGAGCAGGGTCGGCGAGACATCGGCAAGGCGCCCCTCGGCCAAGCCCTTCGCCTGCCCGCCGATCAGCATCACCGGCACCGGGAAGGTCGTGTGCGCAGTGTGCGGATTGCCGGTGACCGGATCGACCATCAACTCGGCATTGCCGTGATCGGCGGTGACCAGCAACGCCCCGCCCTTGGCGAGGATGGCGTCTGCGATCTTGCCGAGGCTCGTGTCGATCGTCTCGACCGCCTTGATCGCCGCCGCGAGCACGCCGGTATGGCCGACCATGTCGGGATTGGCGAAGTTCAGCACGAAGAGGTCGTATTGTCCGCTCTCGACCGCGGCGACGACCTTGCCGGTCAGTTCCGGCGCCGACATCTCCGGCTGCAGATCATAGGTCGCGACCTTCGGCGACGGTGTCATGCTGCGCTCTTCGCCCTCGAACGGCTCCTCGCGTCCGCCATTGAAGAAATAGGTGACGTGCGGGTACTTCTCGGTCTCGGCGAAGCGGATCTGCTTCAGGCCTGCCTTCGACACGGTCTCGCCGAGGCCGTTGGCCAGGCTCTGCGGCGCGAACAGCGCCGGCATGATCGGGTCGAGCGCAGAGCTGTAGGAGGTCATCCCGACCGCGCCGACGAGCCTGGGCATGCGCGGACGCGAAAAACCGCTGAACTCGGCGAAGAGCAGCGGCGCCAGGATCTCGCGGATGCGGTCGGCGCGGAAATTGAAGCTGAGCAGGCCGTCGCCATCAGCCATGCCGGGATAGCCGCCGATCACCGCCGGCTTGATGAATTCGTCGCTGACATTGGCGGCATAGGCCGCCTCGATTGCGGAAGCAGCAGTCGGCATCCGCTCGCCTTCGCCGAGCACCAGCGCCTTCCAGGCGAGCTCGACGCGCTCCCAGCGATTGTCGCGATCCATCGCGTAGTAGCGGCCGGACACCGTCGCGACCTTGACCTCACGCGGCAACGCCGCTTCGAGCGCCGCGACATACTCGGCCGCCGAGCGCGGCGGGGTATCGCGGCCATCGGTGAAGACATGGATGACTGCCGGCACGCCGGCAGCGACGACGAGCTTGGCCAGCGCCACCGCGTGATCCTGATGGGCGTGGACGCCGCCGGGCGAGACGAGGCCGAGGATGTGGCAAGTGCCGCCGCTGGCTTTCAACCTGCCGATCAGCCCACTTGCGTCAAGCGCCTGCTGCAGCGTGCCGTCGGCCGCTGCCTGATTGATCCGCGGCAGGTCCTGCATCACGACGCGGCCGGCGCCCAGATTGAGGTGGCCGACCTCGGAATTGCCCATCTGCCCCTCTGGCAGGCCGACATCCAGGCCGGAGGTGCGCAGGAAGGCGTGCGGCGAGGAGGCCCAGAACCGGTCGAAATTCGGCGTCTTCGCCAAGAGGACGGCGTTGTTGTCCTTGTCGTCGCGCCAGCCCCAACCATCGAGGATCATCAGCATGACGGGGCGGCTGGACATTCGCGCATCCTATGCATCTGCGAAAAGGTGGTTGTGCGGATATCACGCTCGGCGCGGCCAAGGCGAGCGCTAAGAATAACGCCGCAGCACGCCGAAAGGCTCCGTGGGAGAAAGCAGCCATGCCGATCAAAGCCGTCGTTTTCGATGCCTATGGAACCCTGTTCGACGTGCAATCCGTCGCCGGCATCACCGAGGACGCCTTCCCCGGACATGGCGAGACCATCACCCAGATCTGGCGGTTGAAGCAGCTCGAATACACCTGGCTGCGCGCGCTGATGGGCCGCTACGAGGACTTCTGGAGCGTGACGCAGGCCTCGCTCGACTTCACGCTGAGAACGCTCGGCCTTGAGACGACGCCCGATCTCCTTGCCCGCATCGCCGCGGCCTATGACGCGCTCGCGCTCTATCCGGAAGCACTGGCCGCGTTGGAGGGCCTCGCGCCGGCACGCCTTGCCATCTTCTCCAATGGCAGCCCTTCCATGCTGGACAATCTCACCCGGCAGGCCGGGATCGACGGGCTGCTGGAGACCGTGATCAGCGTCGACGAGATCAGGACCTACAAGCCCGATCCGCGCGGCTATCGCCTGGTCGAGGAGCGGCTTGGGCTGACGCGCGACGAGATCCTGTTCGTCTCCTCCAACGGCTTCGACATCGCCGGGGCCAAGGCCTACGGCATGACGGTGGCGCGCATCGAGCGTGTAACCTCGCAGGCCCTGCGCGACGAACTATCCGGCGCAGCGGTGATCGGGCCCAGGAGCCTGTTCAAGGCGCTGCGCATGCAGGAGGAGCAGCTCGGTGCGGGTGCCGATCTCATCATCTCGGCCCTGACCGAACTCGTTCCTTACGTCGCCGCGCGCCGCTGAGCCCGCCTATCCAGGAGACCCATGATGATCCGCTTCTACTACCACCCCTCGCCCAACCCGGCGAAGATCGCGCTCTTCCTGGAGGAAGCCGGCCTGCCCTATGAGTTCGTGCCGGTCGACACCCGCAAGGGCGACCAGTTCAAGCCGGATTTCCTCGCCATCAACCCGAACGGCAAGACCCCGGCCCTGACCGATGGCGACGTCAGGATCTTCGACAGCAACGCCATCCTGCTCTACCTCGCCGAGAAGACCGGCAAGTTCCTGCCTCCGGACACGCCCGAGATGCGCGGCCAGATGCTGTCCTGGCTGATGTTCGTCGCCACCGGCATCGGCCCCTATACCGGCCAGTCCGTGCATTTCTCGCGCTTCGCGCCGGAGAAGGTTCCCTATGCGATCAACCGCTATGCCCGCGAGGCCGAGCGGCATTGGGGCCTGCTCGACGACCAGCTCGGCAAGCACCGTTACATGCTCGGCGACGACTACACGCTGATCGACATGGCGGTCTGGGGCTGGGCGATGCGGGCGCAGTTCGCTCTCGGCGACGAGGCTTTCGCCAAGCTCGCCAATGTCCGGCGCCATCTCGACGAGATCTCGGCCCGGCCGGCAGCGCAGCGCGCCGTCGCACTCAAGGACAAGTTCGTCTGGAAGACCGAAGTGGACGACGAAGCGCGGAAGATCCTCTTCCCCCAGAATGCGTTCCTGAAAGGCTAGGCAATGGCGTCATTCTCGGGTGAAGCGAAGCGCAGACCCGAGAATCTCGTGACGAAGAGGCGCCAGCCGGAGCCTCCTCCGGCCTGAAATGCTCGGGTCAAGCCCGAGCATGACGCCTGCTTGTTCACACCACCGCGGTCAGACCGCCATCGACCATCAAGAGATGGCCGCTGACATAGTCGGAGGCTTCCGAGGATAGGAAGATCGCGGCGCCCGCCAGCTCCTTGGTCTCACCCCAGCGGCCGACCGGAGCGCGGCTCTTGACCCAGTTCGAGAAGGTCTCGTCGGCGAGCAGTGCCTGGTTCAGCTCAGTCACGAAATAGCCGGGACCGATCGCATTGACCTGGATGTTGTGCTTGCCCAGCTCGGCGGCGAGCCCTTGCGTCATCAGGGCGACCGCACCCTTCGACGCCGTATAGGGCACGATGCTCGGCCGGCCGAGCTTGCTCATTACCGAGCCGATATTGACGATCTTGCCGCGGTTACGCAGCGCCATGCGCTTGGCCACAGCCTGCGTCACGTAGAACACCGAGTGCAGGTTCGTCGCCATCAGGAAGTGCCAGTCCTCGGCCGGGAATTCGACGAAGGCGCCGCGCCTCTGCGTGCCGGCATTGTTGATCAGGATGTCGATCGGCCCGACCTCGGCCTCGACTTTCGCGACGCCCGCCTCGACCGCCTTCTGGTCGGTGACGTCGAAGGCGGCGACGGAGGCCTTGTGGCCGGCCGCCGCGATGGCGCTACGCGCCTTCTCCAGCTTGGCCGCGTCACGCCCGTTCAGCACGACATGGGCGCCGGCGGCAGCGAGGCCCTCGGCGATGGCGAGACCGATGCCCTGGCCAGAACCGGTGACCAGCGCGATGCGCCCGTCGAGCTTGAACAGATTGAGCGACATCCTATCCTCCCGGTCGTGGCCTGACTTGTGGCTTGTGAGCGTCTCAAGGGTTGGGTAAGCGGTTTAAAACGATTAGACAATGCCGCAGCCGCATGGCTGCCGCCCTTTCAGGAGTTCCGCCATGCGCGCCGTCGTCATCCATGCCGAGAAGGATTTGCGCGTCGAGGACGCGACCGTGCCGGAGCTCGGCCCGCTCGGCGTCAAGGTCGCGATCAAGGCTGGCGGCATCTGCGGCTCCGACCTGCATTATTATCTCCACGGCGGTTTCGGCACGATCCGGGTGCGCGAGCCGCTGATCCTCGGCCATGAGATCGCCGGCGTAGTCGAGGCGGTCGGCAGTGAGGTCTCCCGCGTCAAGCCGGGCGATCTCGTCGCGGTCAATCCGAGCCGCGCCTGTGGCCATTGCCGCTATTGCCAGGCTGGCCAGCAGCAGCACTGCCTGGACATGCTGTTCTATGGCAGCGCCATGCGCTTCCCCCATGTCCAGGGCGGCTTCCGCGAGATCCTGGTGATCGAGGAGCGTCAGGCGGTGAAATTGCCGGGCCATGTCGGCGCAGCGCAGGCCGCCTTCGCCGAGCCGCTCGCCGTCTGCCTGCATGCAGTCAAGCGGGCCGGTGCGCTGCTTGGCAAGCGCGTGCTTGTCACCGGCTCTGGGCCGATCGGCGTGCTGACCGTGGTCGCGGCCCGCGCCGCTGGCGCCAGCGAGATCGTCGTCACCGACGTGGTCGACGGTCCGCTGCCGACCGCTCTCAAGATGGGCGCGACCACCGCGATCAACGTCATGGCCGAGCCGGAGCGACTCAAGGCCGACTACGGTGCTGAGAAGGGCGCCTTCGACGTGATGTTCGAATGCTCGGGCAACCAGCATGCGCTGACTGGCGCCTTCGATGCGCTGCGGCCCGGCGCGGTCATCGTCCAGATCGGCGTCGGCGGCAATTTCACCATTCCGATGAACGTGGTCGTCGCCAAGGAGTTCGACCTGCGCGGCTCGTTCCGCTTCCATGAGGAGTTCGACTGGGCGGTCGAGCTGATCGCGTCAGGCCGTATCGACCTCTCGCCGCTGCTCACCGCGTCGATCCCGGTCGAGCGCGCGGTGGAAGCCTTTGACCTCGCCGCCGACAAGTCGAAGGCGATGAAGGTGCAATTGACCTTCTAAGGTCTCAGACCACCCGCCGCAGCGCCGCGGCAGAGTGCGGCGCGTCGATCGCGACGCCGTCGCGGCCGCTGTGCTTGACCCGGTACAGCCCCGCATCGGCACGGGCCGCGGCGTCGGTCAGGCTGTCATCCGGCAGCGCCATGGCCGCGCCGAGGCTCGCCGTCATCGGCACCGCCTGCCCGTCGCTGAGCATGACCGGCGCCTCGCGCAGCAGCGCCGCGATCTTGTTCGCGATCGTCGCGAGCGACTCCGCCGTGCAATCGCTAATGAGCAGGATGAACTCGTCGCCACCCCAGCGGGCGCAGGCATCGTAGTTGCGCAAGGCCGAGAGCATCCGCCGCACGCAGGCGATCAGCACCTCGTCGCCGCCGCGGTGGCCATAGTCGTCATTGATCAGCTTGAAGCGGTCGAGATCAACGATGATGAGCCCGCAGGCCTTGCCATCACGCTGCGCTCGGTTCTGCTCGCGCGCGAAGGCTTCCTCGAAGCCACGCCGGTTCAGCACCGAGGTCAGCGGGTCGTGCAGTGCCAGTTCCTCGAGCTTCTGCGTGCGCTCGCGCACCATCGCCTCGAGCCGCTCGGTATTGTCGCCGACGGCCTGGGCCATCTCGTTGAAGGCGCGCGACAGCCGAGCAATCTCGTCATTGCCGTCTTCGCTGGCGACGGCGGTGAAATCGCCGGCTCGGACCCTGGTGACGCCCTGCTCGACCCGCGCCAGCCGGTCGAGCACCTTGCGCTTGAACAGGAAGGTCATCAGCCCGGCGACGGCGATCAGGATCGCCACCATCAGGCCGGCGATCGGCGCGAACAGCTTGCGGTCGATGATGGCATCGACATCCATAACCGTGACGTTGAACCAGCCGAGCCGGTCGAGGAAACCGACGCCGACCAGCACCTCATGCCCGTCCATCTGCATGAAGCGCGAGAGGACGAGCGCCTCGCCCTTGGATACACGCTGCATCATGCCGGCCAGCGCCTTGCGGTCGCCCTCCAGATCGAGCAGGCGGAAGATCGTCTTCTTCGCCGTGGCGTCCTTGGTCAGGCTGTGGAAGTCGACGACGCGCGGGTCGCGATGCGCCTGCACCGCGCCCTGCAGGTCGACGAACATGCTCTGCACGCCGGTCTGCGGGAACTCGACGACCTCCTTGATGAACTGGGTCAGGTCGACGCCGGTACCGATCAGGCCGAGCACCTTGCCATCCTTCTGGATGATGCAGTTGATCCAGACCTTGGTGACTGACAGCACCTCGTCGCGATTGACGTTGAGATGGCAGCCTTTCCCGAGCGCGCGCGTCTTGAAGTACCAGGTGTCCTGTGGAGCATCCGGCGAGACCGTGTAGCGCAGCCGGTTGTGCTCGTAAGCGTTGTCCTTGTCGTTGAAATAGTAGTGGCCGCTCTTGTCGACGACGGCGAAATAGCTGCGGTCGGTGAAGGAGAGCCGGTAGTGCTCGAGCTCGGCGAGGCCGCGCTTGGCCTTCTCCGGATCGGTCTCGTCCTGCGCCCATTCGACGATCACCGGCGCTCGCGCCACCGTCTCGGCCAACGAAACCTCGCGCATCAGCGCTTCCAGCCCGCGATAGCGGTCGAACAGGATCTGCTTCTCGGCGAAGAGTGTGCCGAGCTTCACCACCGTGCCGTTGACCATCCAGAGGAAGATGCCGGAGGCCGGCACGGCAATCGCGACAAGCGTCGCCAGGACGAGCACGAGCACGCGCGCCTTCAGGCCTGATCTGGTCCAGGCGGCGGTAAGACTCATCTCGTCGGCATCTCCCGCGCTGTCCGACAGGCTCGGAATCGCGCGGGCGCATGGTGGCCGCGATATGGTTTACGTTTCGTTGACGAATAGGGCGCCCGGCTCCCCCGTCGGAAGGGCGTCTAGAACAGCCCCTCGATCTGGCCGTGTGCGTCGATGTAGATGCGCTCTGCCGCCGGCTGGCGCGGCAGGCCGGGCATGGTCATGATGTCCCCGCAGATCGCAACGACGAAGCCGGCGCCGGCCGAGAGCCGGAGCTCCCGCACCGGCACGATGTGGCCCGACGGCGCCCCGCGCAAGGTCGGGTCGGCCGAGAAGGAATACTGGGTCTTGGCGACGCAGACCGGCAGGTTGCCGTAGCCGGCTGCCTCGAGCTCGGCGAAGCGGGCGGTCACCTTGACGTCCATCGAGATACCGGAGGCGCCATAGACTTCGCGGGCGATCGTCTCGAGCTTCTGGCGCAGCGGCATCGCGTCCGGATAGAGCGGCGCGAAATCGGCCTCCCCGCTTTGCGTCAGCGCCGCGACCTTGGTGGCGAGTTCCTCGGTGCCGGCGCCGCCTTGCGCCCAATGCCGGCAGATCACCGCCTCGACACCGAGATGGTTGCGGCAGAAATTCTGGATCAGCGCATGCTCGGCGGCGGTGTCGCTGGTGAAATGATTGATCGCGACGATCGCCGGCACGCCGAACTTGCGGACATTCTCGACATGGCGGGCGAGGTTGGACAGGCCCGCCTCCAGCGCCTTGAGATTCTCCGTGCCGAGCATGTCGCGGGCGACGCCGCCATGCATCTTGAGGGCACGCACGGTCGCAACCACGACGGCGACGTCGGGCTTCAAGCCCGCCTTGCGGCACTTGATGTCGAAGAACTTTTCGGCCCCGAGATCGGCGCCGAAGCCGGCCTCGGTCACGACATAGTCGGCGAGCTTCAGCGCGGCGCGCGTCGCGATCACCGAATTGCAGCCATGGGCGATGTTGGCGAAGGGCCCGCCATGGACGAAGGCGGGCGTGCCCTCCAGCGTCTGCACCAGGTTCGGCATCAGCGCATCGCGCAGCAGCACGGTCATCGCGCCCTGGGCGTTGAGCTCGGCGGCCGTGACCGGGCGCTTGCTGCGGGTGCGGCCGATGACGATGCGGCCAAGCCGCTCCTCCAGATCGGCAAGGTCCCTGGCCAGGCAGAAGATCGCCATCACCTCGGAGGCGACGGTGATGTCGAAGCCATCCTCGCGCGGGAAGCCGTTCGTCGCGCCGCCGAGCGAGGAGACGATCGCGCGCAGCGCCCGATCGTTCATGTCGACCACGCGACGCCAGGCGATGTGGCGTTCGTCAAGGTCGAGGCCGTTGCCCCAGTAGATGTGGTTGTCGAGCATCGCCGCCAGCAGATTGTGCGCGCTGGTAATGGCGTGGAAATCGCCGGTGAAATGCAGGTTGATCTGCTCCATCGGCACGACCTGGGCATAGCCGCCTCCGGCCGCCCCGCCCTTCTGGCCGAAGCAGGGACCGAGCGAGGGCTCGCGCAGCGCGATCATGGTGCGCTTGCCGAGGCGCGTCAGCCCGTCGCCGAGGCCGACCGTCGTCGTGGTCTTGCCCTCGCCGGCCGGCGTCGGGCTGATCGCGGTGACGAGGATGAGCTTGCCGTCCGGCTTCTCGGCGAAATCCGGGATTGCGCCGGTATCGACCTTGGCGATGTACTTGCCATAGGGCTGCAGCGCCGCATCGGGGATGCCGGCCGTCTCGGCAACAGCGCCGATCGGCTGCAGGGTCGCCGCACGGGCGATCTCGATATCGGTCGACATTCCGTCCCTCGTCGTCTCGTCGGATGGAACGCCTGTGCCGGCCCATTCCTCGCAGGGCGGACTATTGCCGAAAAGCACCCGCAATCGCCAGCGCCCGGGAACATGGACGCAATGTGCCCACAGGAGTCTCTCCTCTCGTCCTCGCCATCACAGTTCGGCGAGGCCCAGCCTTTGCCCGAAATCGGACATCACCCGCATGGCAAGAATGGCCAAGCAAGGTGCAAGGGAGAAGCCATGACGGATGTTCCAAGCCGCCGCGACCTGCTCGCACGCCTCTCGGCGGCGGGCTTCGCCAGCCTCGCCCTTCCCGCCGACGCGTTCGCCCAAGGGGTCGAATTGCCGGCGACACCGGCCTGCGAGGGTCATGCCGGAGCGACCCCGCGCCAGACGGAAGGTCCCTTTTTCACGCAGTCTTCGCCGCAACGCGCCGATCTGCGCAGCGATGGCGACGGCACGCTGCTCGTGCTGAGCGGCTTCGTGCTGACCCAGCAATGCCGCCCGGTCCCCGGCGCTCTGCTCGACTTCTGGCATGCCGACACGTCCGGGCAATACGACAATCGCGGCTTCCGCTTCCGCGGCCATCTCTTCGCCGACCAGCAGGGGCGTTATCAGCTCGTCACCCGCACGCCTGGGCTCTATACCGGCCGCACGCGCCATCTCCATGTGAAGGTGCGCGCGGGCGGTCAGAGCGGGGGGCTCACCACCCAGCTCTATTTCCCCGACGAACCGGGCAATCGCCGCGACGGCCTGTTCGACCAGAAACTGCTGATGACTCTCCGCCCGGCCGAAGGCGGCCAGCTCGGCCGCTTCGACTTCGTGCTGGCGGGCTAAGCCACTACAGCCGCGCCTGCGGGTCGGGATGGCCGTCGATCCGCATCTGGAACAGGAAATAGGTCGGCGAGCAGAAGCCGTAGTCCTTCACGGTCGTAGTCGCGCCCGGCACGTCGTCCGGGATCGCCTGGCACATATAATCCTCGCGGCAGAAGCTGGTGGCGCTGCAGGTGCCGCGATTGCCGCGCGTCACCGCCTTCGACAGGCAGTCATCGAAACGGTTGGTTGCAACGCAATCGTCGAAGGTCTTGCCGCCGGCGAGCCCGCAGATCTCGTCCGGCACCTTACCGCCCGCGAAGCCGGCGAAGGTGCGATCGGCCGGCGTGCACTGGCGATAGGCCATCCCGGCGGGAACGCCGATCTTGGCCGGCCGGCAGTTGAAGGCGGTCTGCGAAAAGCCGGTGGCGAAAGCGCCGAACTGCCCGGTTTTGCGATAGCGGTCGAGATAGGGCTTGCCGACAGCGGTGGTGATCGCGCCTGTCAGGCAGGGCTGGCCGGAGAAGTTGCGGGCCTCGTCGAGCCGGACGCACTGGCCGAACTCGATCCCGACCGCCTTGCTCTCGACCAGCGGCTTGCAGACCGAGCCTCCTGAGCAGCCCCAACCTTCTCCGAACGCTTTCGCGCTCTCGCCGGTCAGGCAGGGCATGGTCAGCGCGGCCGGCCGATAGGCGAAGGTCCGGCCCGCTTGCCAGTTTGCCGGCGGAGCAAAGGAAGGCGGGCGATAGCGTTCCGGCTCGGCGCCGGCAACGACCGCAGCGGCATAGGCCGCGCGACGAAAACCTTCCGCATAGAAGTGCGGGGAGATGCCGGTCTTGATCCGGTTCAGCGTCGAGGTCGAGCCGTCGTCGAGCCCGAACATGTGAAAGCCGGCGGTGGCACCGGCCTGATGGCAGCCCATGCAGGAGCTGTTGTCGAGCCGCTCCAGCAGCGCCTTCTCATTGCGCACCAACCGGGTCGCGCCGAAATCGAGCCCAGCCAGCGCGCTCGCCGGCACCGCCTCGGTGAAAGGGTGGTTGGCCAATCGGGCGCTGCCGAAGGTCGAATAGGAGATCGCCTTGGTCGCCAGGAAGCGCTCGGGCAGCTGGTAGACGCCCTGGTCGATCGCCGGGAGATTGGTCCTGACATAGTCGATCAGCTCCTGCCGGAGCGCGGCATCGCTCTTCAGCTTCGCCACATCCGGCGTGTTCTCCAGCGGCTTGGGTCTCAGCGCGAGGGCGCCCTCGCCTTTCGACGCCGCAAAGATGCGCTGGAGATAAGCCGCTTGCCCACCGAATTCGGTCTCCATCCCCGACGGGAAGCGTACGATCTGGGCATTGACCTCGATCTGCTGGAGGCTGATCCGCTCCTTGGCCAGCGGTCCATTCGCGAGCTGCCGCGCCAGCCCTGCTGGGTCGCCCCCGAGCGCGATCGACCAGGCTTGCGCGGCCTCGCGGCAGGAGCCACCCTCGTCTGCCTTGACGCTGAAGACAGCGTTCAGCGTGAACGGCAGGCGCGAGGCCAGCCGGCGCCTCAGCTTCGCATCGTCGAAGGCATAGGCGAGCCGGTAGATCAGGCGCACCTCGCCGCAGCCGGTTTCGCCGAGCAGCGCCGCGAAGTCCTGCCGGTCGAGCCGGTTGACCACAGCGGTCAGCTGGAAGCGCGCGATCGGTGAGCGCAGCCAGCGCAGATCGATGACCCGGCCGACATTGCCATCGGTGACCTCGTAGAGCCTGCGGCCATTGGCCAGCATCTCGGCCCGCAGCGCATTGACGTCCTCGCCGACATGGCCGGCGATAGTGCGGAAGGCGACGCTGTCGCGGGCAAGATCAGCCGTGCTCTTGGCCGGCCCACCACCAAGGATATCGGACAGCCCGTAGCCTGACGCTTCAAGCCGGCGCAGCGTCGGAACATCCTGGACATCGAGCAGCGGCGCGGACGTGCTCGCGGCCGTGCTCACGAGCCAGAGCAGCATCGCCAGACCAAGCCTGCGCCGACCTGCTCCCCACATGCCATCGTCCCCAGCCGATCGCGCCGCATTGCGCGCTCGAAGGATAGCGTGGCGCCTGCCAGCGTCCAGTTGGGTCAGCTTGCAGCCGCCGAGCGGCCACCGTCAGCCGGAGCGGCCTTCGCGTGCCGCCCGTGCCTTGCGCGCCAGCTCCTCGAACTCCGCCCGCATCTCCTCGAGCTTGTCCTCGTCGAGCTCCTCGAGGTCGAGCAGTTCCTCGCGCGCGCCTTCGAGTTTGTTGATCAGCTCGTCGAGCTTGATCTGCATCGCCGCCGTATCGCGGTTCTGGCTGTTCTGGATGATGAACACCATCAGGAAGGTGACAATCGTCGTCGAGGTGTTGATCACCAGTTGCCAGGTGTCGTTGAAGCCGAAGAATGGCCCCGACACCGCCCAGACGACGATGATGGCGAGCGCGATGAAGAAGGTCTGCGGCTTGCCGGCCCAATGCGCCGTCGCCTGCGACAGGCGGGTGAAGAGGGAGCGGTTTCCGAGCGCTGCAGCTTTCGATGCCATGACTGTCCCCCACTGGAACGCCTGCACCGATCAACCCGGATCATGTGCAGGCGTTCCCGGAGGACCGTGATCGCCGTCAGTAGACGACGACCGAGCGGATCGACTTGCCCTCATGCATCAGGTCGAAGCCATGGTTGATCTCTTCGAGCGAGAGCTTGTGGGTGATCAGGTCGTCGATGTTGATCTTCCCCTCCATGTACCAGTCGACGATCTTCGGCACGTCGGTACGGCCCCTCGCCCCGCCGAAGGCCGTGCCCTTCCAGACGCGGCCGGTGACAAGCTGGAACGGCCGGGTCGCAATCTCCTTGCCGGCCTCGGCGACGCCGATGATGATCGACTCGCCCCAGCCGCGATGGCAGCACTCCAGCGCCTGGCGCATCACATTGGTGTTGCCGGTGGCGTCGAAGGAGAAGTCGGCACCGCCACCGGTCAGGTCGACGATCGCCTGCACCACCTTGTCGTTGCCGATCTCGGCCGGGTTGATGAAGTCGGTCATGCCGAACTTCTCAGCCATGGCGCGCTTGGCCGGGTTGATGTCGACGCCGATGATCTTGTCGGCGCCGACCATGCGGGCGCCCTGTATGACGTTGAGGCCGATGCCGCCGAGGCCGAAGACGACGACGTTCGCACCGGGCCAGACCTTGGCGGTGTAGATCACCGCGCCGATGCCGGTCGTCACGCCGCAGCCGATATAGCAGATCTTGTCGAACGGCGCGTCCTCGCGGACCTTGGCGAGCGCGATCTCCGGCAGCACGGTGAAGTTGGCGAAGGTCGAGCAGCCCATATAGTGGAAGACCTCACCACCATCGCAGGAGAAGCGCGAGGTGCCGTCCGGCATGAGGCCCTGGCCCTGGGTGGCGCGGATCGAGGTGCAGAGATTGGTCCGGCGCGACAGGCAGGATTTACAGCTGCGGCATTCCGGCGTGTAGAGCGGGATGACGTGGTCGCCGGCTTTGAGCGTCGTCACGCCCGCCCCCACCTCGCGCACGATGCCGGCGCCCTCATGGCCGAGAATCGCCGGGAACTTGCCCTCGGAATCCATCCCCGACAGCGTATAGGCATCGGTATGGCAGATGCCGGTCGCCATCACCTCGACCAGCACCTCGCCGGCCTTCGGCCCGCCGATCTCGATGGTCTCGATCGTCAGCGGCTTGCCGGCCTCCCAGGCCACCGCGGCACGTGTCTTCATCTCAAAACCCTCCTTCAGAGCGTTGCCCGCGCCTATTTCAGATAGGTTCGCAGCATCCGTATGATTCCGTCGAGCTCGGCTTCGGGCTCGAAACTTGCTTCTTCCTCGCCGCGGGGTCCGCTTCCCTGCGCAAGACCGAAGGTCTCGCGCAGGTGGCTTTCCAGAACCTCGGCCATCAGCCCGTTGGCAGCCCCGCGCAGCGCCGCGATCTGCTGCAGCAGCGCGCTACAATCTACGCCAGCCTCGACCGCGCGCTCCAGCGCCTCCGCCTGGCCCTTGATCCGGCGCAGGCGGGAGATGGCGCGCTTCTTCTCGTCCGGGCTATGCGGCATGGCCTGTCATGCCATAGGGCTAGGATACTCCATGGGAGTATGTCAACCGAAGGCTGCCAAGCAGCGTTGCCGAGCTCGCCGTAACATCGCGTTCGCCGTGCGATGGCTGATGTAGCCCCAAACGAAAAAGCCGCGCGAGCTGGGCTCGCGCGGCTTTCCGATTGGATGTGTTGGTCGCTCAGTACTTGCGGACGACCGGCGCCGGCGCGTAGACCGGCTGTTCCTTCGGACCGCAGCAATCGGGATCGCCGAAGTTCCAGCGCATGCCGATCTTGATGTCGTGGCTGTCGAGCGACTTGACCTTCAGCGGCGCGTAGGTGTCGTTCAGGAAGGCGTTGCGGATCACCCCCGACTGGGCGTCGCCGAGATTGAGGTAGCGATAGCCGACTTCGAGCGTCAGGTTCTTGTTCACCTCGTAACCGACGCCGGCCATCAGCGCCCAGGCGACGCCGGTCTTGTTGCCGCTTCCGGCGGTTCCGAGGGTCGGCTGGATGATGCCCGTGGTGGTATCGACCCAGTTGGCGCCCTGGTCGGTCAGCCCAGTGATCCGGTTGCTCGCGACGCCGATACCGGCACCGATATAGGGCGTCAGGCAGTTCCAGGTGCCGAGATCGACATAAGCGTTGAACAGGGCGACCATCGAGGACAGGTTGCCCTTGTAGGTATTGGTGAGAATACCCGGGTTGCCCACGCCATTGGTGTAGTCGATGCGGTCGTTCACGCCAATCGAGCCGCCGCCGCGATATTCGAAGGTGCCGTCGACACGGAACCAGTTGTTGAAGCGGTAGCCGATACCGACGCCGGCGAAAAAGGTCGTGTTCTGGTCCGTCGCACCGAAGAAGGTGCCGCCATCGGCGCGGACGTTCGCCTGCTCGTACTTGTCGATCTGCTGGTAGCCGACGCCGACATCACCGCGCAGATAGATGCCCGACGAGATCGTGCCGCGCAGTTCCGGCGGCGGCGGCGGCGCGGGCGGGGCCATCGGAAAATCTGCTGCCTGGGCGATGGCGGAGGCGCTCACGGCCATGGCGCCTGCAAGCGCAAGGGTTTTCAGGCTGCCCATGGCAGGTCCCTTCGAGTTTGCGCGCAGCCGAACTCAAGTGCGCGCGAGTTACCGATGGGGAAACCTTGCCATGGATTTCTTAAACGAGACTTAACCCTAAAAACTAACCCTATCGAACCGTAAAGACCTGCTTTTCAGCTTCCAGAGGACAGCTTTCGTGAAGACGCCCGATTGGGGCGGACCACCCCTTTTGAGAGCGCCCGCCGTTCCGGCCGCGGCGAAGCGCGACCGGAACAGCGGCGCAGGGACCTGATGGAATGCGCTCAGGCCGCAGCCTTCGTCACCGCCTCCACCACCTCGTCCACGGCGCGCATGACGAGGTCGCGGTCGTCGCCTTCGGCCATGACGCGGATCACCGGCTCGGTGCCGGAGGGGCGGATCACCAGCCGTCCGCTCTCGCCCAGCATCAACTCAGCCGCCTTGATCGCGCTGACCACCGGCTTCTCCTCCAGCGGCCGCCCCTGCTTGTAGCGGACGTTCTTGAGGATCTGCGGCAGCGGCTCGAAGCAATGGCAGACCTCGGAGACCGGCTTCTCCTGCCGTTTGACCACGGCAAGGAGCTGCAACGCCGCGACGAGCCCGTCGCCGGTCGTGCCGTAGTCGGAGAGGATGATGTGGCCGGACTGCTCGCCACCGAGATTGAAGCCGTGGGCGCGCATATGCTCCAGCACGTAGCGGTCGCCGACCGCAGTGCGCGCCAGCGACAGGCCGAGTCCCGCCAGATAGCGCTCGAGGCCGAGATTGGACATGACGGTCGCGACGACACCGGGCGCGGACAGCCGGCCATCCTCCTGCCAGCTGCGCGCGATCACGCCCATCAGCTGGTCGCCATCGACGATCTGGCCCTGCTCATCGACGATCAGGACGCGATCGGCGTCGCCGTCGAGCGCGATGCCGAGATCGGCGCGCAGCTCGCGCACCTTCTGGCTGAGCGCCGCCGGCTTGGTCGAGCCGACATCCTTGTTGATGTTGAAGCCATCAGGCTCGTCGCCGATGGTGATGACCTCGGCACCGAGTTCCCAGAGCGCTTCGGGGGCAACCTTGTAGGCGGCGCCATTGGCGCAATCGAGCACGATCCGCAGCCCGTCCAGGCCGAGATTGCGCGGCAAGGTGCGCTTGGCGAACTCGATATAGCGCGCATGCGCGCTCTCGATGCGCTTGGCACGGCCGAGCATGGCCGACGAGGAGAGCTGCGTGCCGAGATCGGAATCGATCAGCCGGGTGATCTCCGCCTCGACCTCGTCATTGAGCTTGTACCCGTCCGGCCCGAACAGCTTGATACCGTTGTCCTCGTACGGGTTGTGCGAGGCCGAGATCATCACGCCGAGATCGGCGCGCATCGAGCGGGTCAGCATCGCCACCGCCGGCGTCGGCATCGGGCCGAGCAGCAGCACATCCATGCCGACCGAGGTGAAGCCGGCGACCAGCGCGTTCTCGATCATGTAGCCCGACAGCCGCGTATCCTTGCCGATCACGACGCGATGGCGGTGCTCGCCGCGGCGAAAGGCGATGCCGGTCGCCTGCCCCACCCGCAGAGCCAGATCGGGCGTGATCACGCCATTGGCGCGCCCACGAATGCCATCGGTGCCGAAATATTTGCGTGTCATCAGGAGTGCCCTCGGAGCCCTGTCCGAACTATTGGTTTTTTTCAGCTCATACAGGCTCTTCGCCTGCTCAGCTTCTCACAAATTGTGTCGGACCGTATCCGTCAAGCTCCGGTAGCGCGGCCTGCCGTGGATTACGGGGACAGACCAACAGAAAGGGCGGCCCGAAGGCCGCCCTCGCTGATCTTGATGGTCTCTAGCCCGCTCAGGCCTGCGGCTGCGGCTCCAGCCCGGTATCGGGCTCGTCGCGCTTGCGGCCCTTACCGGTGCTCGGCACGGCCGGCCCACGCGGCGCATGCGGCGTGTCGGCGTCGTCGCGGGCGGGCCGCTTGCCGGCGATCAGGTCGCGGATCTCGTCGCCGGTCAGCGTCTCGTATTCGAGCAGCGCCTCGGCCACGGCGACGAACTCCTCATGGTGCTTGGTCAGGATTTCCTTGGCGCTGACATAGCCCTCGTTGACCAGGCGGCGGACCTCGCTGTCGATCTTCTGCGCGGTCGCCTCCGACAGGCTCTGGCTGCGTCCCATCGACATGCCCAGGAAGACCTCTTCCTGATTGTCGCCATAGGCGACCATGCCGAGCTCGTCGGAATAGCCCATCTGGGTGACCATAGCCTTGGCCATCTTGGTCGCCTGCTGGATGTCGCCGGTGGCGCCGGAGGTGATGTTCTCCTTGCCGAAGGTGATCTCCTCCGCCACGCGCCCACCCATGGCGACCGCGAGCTGCGAGGTGAACTCCTTGTACTTCATCGAGTAGCGGTCGCCCTCCGGCAGGAACTTGACCATGCCGAGCGCGCGGCCGCGCGGGATGATCGTCGCCTTGTGCACCGGCACGCCGGCCGGGACATAGAGGCCGACGATGGCATGGCCGGCCTCATGATAGGCGGTCAGCTTCTTCTCCTCCTCGGACATCGCCATCGATTTGCGCTCGGCGCCCATCATGACCTTGTCCTTGGCGTCCTCGAACTCGGCGTGGGTGACCATGCGCTTGCCACGACGGGCGGCGAGCAGGGCGCCCTCGTTGACGAGATTCATCAGGTCGGCGCCGGAGAAGCCGGGCGTGCCGCGGGCCAGCACCTTGAGGTCGACATCCGGAGCGAGCGGAACCTTGCGCACATGCACGCGCAGAATCTTCTCGCGGCCGGCGACATCCGGGTTCGGCACGACGATCTGGCGGTCGAAGCGGCCGGGACGCAGCAGCGCCGGGTCGAGCACGTCGGGCCGGTTGGTCGCGGCGATGATGATCACGCCCTCGTTCGGCTCGAAGCCGTCCATCTCGACCAAGAGCTGGTTCAGCGTCTGCTCGCGCTCGTCGTTGCCGCCGCCGAGGCCGGCGCCGCGATGGCGGCCGACCGCGTCGATCTCGTCGATGAAGATGATGCAGGGCGCGTTCTTCTTGGCCTGCTCGAACATGTCGCGCACGCGGCTGGCGCCGACGCCGACGAACATCTCGACGAAGTCAGAGCCCGAGATGGTGAAGAACGGCACGTTGGCCTCGCCGGCGACGGCGCGCGCGGTCAAGGTCTTGCCGGTGCCGGGAGGGCCGACCAGCAGCACGCCGCGCGGAATGCGGCCACCCAGGCGCTGGAACTTCTGGGGATCGCGCAGGAACTCGACGATCTCCTGCAGGTCCTCCTTGGCCTCGTCGATGCCGGCGACGTCCTCGAAGGTGACGCGGCCATGCGCTTCGGTGAGAAGCTTCGCCTTGGATTTGCCGAAGCCCATCGCACGGCCGGCGCCGTTCTGCATCTGGCGGGACATGAAGATCCACAGGCCGATGAAGATCACGAAGGGCAGCGAATTGACCAGCAGCGCCATGAACCAGGGCGTGCCTTCGGACGGAGCGCGGGCCGAGACCTGCACGCCCTTCTGGGCCAACGTCTTCAACAGCGCCGGATCGCCATAGGGAGCGTAGGTGACGAAGTTGCGCCCATCCGAGAAGGTGCCGGAGATCTCCTGGCCCGCGACCACCACATTGGCGATGCGGCCGGCCTCGGACTCGTTGATCAGCTGGCTATAGGGAATTTCGTTGGTGCTGGCGCGCTGGCTCGGGCTCTGGAACAAGGTGACCAGCGCCAGAACCAGCAGGAAGATCACCACCCAGAGGGCGAAATTGCGGAAATTCGGATTCATCAGGGTTCCGATCCGCTCGCCGACGGAATTGCCGTGCGAGCCTGTGGTTTTCGCCGTCTAATCTAGGGCCGCCATGCCCCCTTGCCAAGGGAAGCCTGACCCTTCTTCTGGTTATACCCTCGCAGGGCGAACACCTCGGCGCCTTTCGCCCTCGCGCACCAGCGTCAACACGCCGTCTGCTGCGAGCGACAGGCGAAAGCCGCCGAGCGTGCGCCGCAGCGCCCTGCCCGCGCGCGCGGCGGCGATCAGCGCCTGCGCACAATCCTCGAGCCGCGCCAGACGCAGCGGCGCCACGGCCTCCGCAGCACCGTCCTGCGCCGCCGCGAGCGCCAGCGCCAGGCTGCGGACGACGATCTCCTCCGGCTCCTCGCTAAGCCGCGCGAAATCGAACCAGCGCTGCCCGGCTTCACCTCCCGCCGGCACGGCCGCCAAGGCGCGGAGCGCCAATCGGTCCAGGGCCTCGTCGGCCCGCGCCAGCCTGCGGGCGAGCTGGCCCAGACGCTCCGCCGTCAACCCGGACTCGACCAGTTCCGGCAGCAGCCGGCGCCAGCGGATGCGTGTGAAGCGCGGATCGTCATTGGACGGGTCGCGCACGAAAGAGAGCCCACGTGCCTCGCAGGTCGCGACGAGCCGCGACTTCGCGATCCCGAGCAGCGGCCTTGCCAGCACGATCCCGTTCACGGCACTCCGCTGCGCCATACCGGCGAGACCGGCAAGACCAGAGCCGGCAGCCATACGCATCAGCAGGGTCTCGGCCTGGTCGTCGGCTGTGTGAGCGGTGACGATCGCTGAGGCCCCGAATGCCGTCGCCTCCTCCGCCAGCAGGCGATATCGCGCGGAACGGGCTTTCTCCTGCACCCCGGTTTGCGGCTTATTGCCGAGCCAGCGCCTGGTGCGCTGCTCGACGCCGAGCCCAGCGCAGAGTTCGCCGACCATCAGCGCCTCCTGCGCCGCTTCAGGGCGCAGGCCGTGATCGACGGTGACCGCCAGGAGCCGCGGGCGACCTTGGCCCGCCCATTCGGCCAGAAGCGCGAGGAGAGCGACGGAATCCGGCCCGCCTGATACGGCGACGATCAGTGCGTCCTCGCTCGCGAACGGCCGGAACAGGACAGCGGCGTCCGCCGCCGTCAGGGGCTCGGATTCGGAAGGATCTGCTGACGCTGCGGTCAAGCGCAGCGGGCGCGCCGCTGCTCGCGCTCGACGCCCTGACGCACGGTGTTGGACGCGGCGGGATAGTCGACGCCGACCTTGGCGAAGGTAGCGCAGGCCTGGTCGCGCGCGCCGAGCCCGTTCAGGGACATGCCGAGCTTGAGCAGGCTGTCGGCGCCCTTGCCGGCCTTCGGAAAGTCGCGCGAAATCTTTAGGAACTGCTCGGCCGCCTCGCGATAGCGCCGGCGCTGGAAATAACTCTCGCCAAGCCAGAAGGTCGCGTCGGCCGCCAGACGGTCACGCGGATAGCTCTGCAGGAACTCGCGGAAGCTCATCTCGGCGCGCTCGTACTCCTTGCGCAGCACATGGGCGTAGGCGAGGTCATAGAGTTCGCGCGGGCTGCCCGCCTGCCCGGTCGCCGCAACGCTCGGCCCGCGCGGCGTCGCCGGCGACAGCGCGCCGTCCGGCACCGGACGACCGACGCTGGACAGGTCCATCGGACCTTGCCCCTGATCGCCGGCAAATTCCTCGTCGATGATCTGGCCGAGCTGACGCGGCCCGCCCGCGGCTCCCGGCTGGGCGGCGGGATCGAAAGCATCGCCGCGGCGCTCGCGCCCCGGCTGCTGCTGCGGCGGCGGGTTGGCCGGGCGGGTGGCCTGCGGCGCCGGAGCGGCGCCACCTCGCTGGCCGCCACGCTCCGAGAAGCGGAAGTCGACATCTTCCTGCATCTTGCGCAGTTGCTCGGTCAGCCGCCGGTTCTCGAACTGCAATTGCTCGATCTGGCCGGAAAGCTGGCGCAGCTGATTCTCGAGCCGGCTCGTCCGCACCACGAGATCAGCCGCATCCTGCGCCGCAGCAGGCTGGATCAGGCCGATCGTCAGCAGCGAAAGGCCGGCAAGCAGGGCGTGCCGCAGCAAGGGCCGCTTCAGGCCCAGAATGGAAGTCTTAGCAAAGCTCATATCAGGCAAACCGCATCGCCCCGGGAACTGAACCTATCACACGCGAATACCGCGGCCAAAATATGGAAAAGCCGGCGCTTTCCTTGCGGTAAGCGCCGGCCACGTCAAGCTTTTATCGAGCGCCTTGGTCAGACGCCGCCAGCGCCGTCGAGCACCGTCACGGCGCGGCGGTTCTGCGACCAGCAGGAAATGTCATTGCAGACCGCGACCGGCCGCTCCTTGCCATAGGAAATGGTGCGGATGCGGTTGCCGGGGATGCCGCGCGAAGCGAGATAGTCGCGGACCGTCTGGGCGCGGCGGGCGCCGAGCGAATAGTTGTACTCGCGGGTGCCGCGCTCGTCGGCATGGCCTTCGATGGTGAAGGTGTAGCGCGGATAGCGCTGCAGCCAGGCCGACTGCTTGTCGAGGGTCGCGACCGCGGTCGGGGTCAGGTCGGTCGAGTCGGTCTCGAAGAAGACGCGGTCGCCGACGTTCACGACGAAGTCCTGGGCGCTACCCGGGGTGGCGGCGCCGCCGGCGCCGAAGCCGTCGGCGTTCTGGTCCTTGGCGCAGGCGCCGAGGGCGAGCGCGCCCATCAGGGCGGCGGCGAGGCGCACGGTACGGGCGCTGGCTGCAAAGGAGGCGAGCATGTCAATTCTCTCCGAATGTCGGGCGCGGAGCGCGCCGGGCGGCGTCACGCGTTATCCCATCAATGATGTGTCAACCTAAACGAGACCTTGCCAGAACAAGGCGAAGTGGCGGCATTGCGGCGTATGGTTAACCAAATATGGCCGGGCGCCCGGCCGTCAGGCGATGTTGCATTCCTGCATCAGCGCGCGGCGGTGAGCAGCGGCGACCAGGTCGGATCGGAGGCGAAGGACGGCGTCGGCACCGGCACTTCGACCCGGCCGGTGATGTCGACCATGTACAATTTGCCGCCGGACTGCCCGCCGGGATCGCGGAAGAACATGATGTACTGGCCGTTCGGGGCCCAGTTCGGCGCCTCGTTGTGGAAGCTCTCGGTCAGGATGCGCTCGCCTGAGCCGTCAGGCTTCATCACGCCGATCGCGAAGCTGCCACCGCCCTGCCGGGTGAAGGCAATGAGATCGCCGCGCGGCGACCAGGAGGGTTGCGAATAGGAGCCCTGGCCGAAGGAGATGCGCTTGCCCTCGCCGCCGCCGGCGCCCATCACATAGAGCTGCTGCGAGCCGCCGCGATCGCTTTCGAAGACGATCTGCGCGCCATCGGGCGAATAGGAGGGCGAGGTGTCGATCGCCGAGGTCGAGGTCAGCCGCTGCGTCGTGCGCGAGCCGATGTCGATCGCATAGAGATTGGCATTGCCGCCCTGCTGCAGGCTGAGCGCGATCCGCGCGCCATTGGGCGAGAAGCGCGGGCTCGTGGTCATGTCGGGGAAATTGCCGACGACCTGGCGCTGGCCGGACTCGATGTTGAGCACATGCACGCGCGGCTGCTCGCCGGTGCGCTGCGCCATGTAGGTCACTTCCTGCGCCACCGGCGAATAGCGCGGGGTCACCACCGAGGTCTCGCCGCCGGTCAGGTAGCGCACATTGGCGCCATCCTGGTCCATGATGGCGAGGCGCTTGCGCCGGGCCTCCTTCGAGCCGGATTCGTCCACGAAGACGACGCGGGTGTCGAAGAAGCCGCCGACACCGGTGATCTTGGTGAAGATCGCATCCGAGATGATGTGGCCGACGCGGCGGGAATTGTTCGGGTCGGTGAAGTATTGCTGGCCGTCGATCTGCTGGCCGGCGACCACGTCCCAGAGCCGGAATTCGGCCCGGAGCCGGCCGCCGTCGCGCGAGACCCGCCCGATCACCAGCGCCTGCACGCCAGCGGCTTTCCAGGCCTCGAACTGCGGCGCCGCGTCGAAGGGCGGGTTCTTCTCCGGGTGGCGCGCCTTCTCGATCGGCAGGAAGTAGCCGCAGCGCTTCAGATTGTTGGCGATGATGCCGGAGACCAGCGCCCCGCCCTCGCCGGCAAAATCGGCGACCGCGATCGGCATCGGCTGGAAGGTGCCCTTGCGCAGGTCGATCACCAGTTCGGCGCGTGCCGGGGCGACCAACGCGGGCAGCACCAGACCGGAGCCGGCCAGCGCAAGCGCTTGTCGACGGGTCAACCCAGCGGCCGTATCGGCCGGGTGAAAAGTGGAATGATCAATGCGGTCCATGGCGGTCACAGCACGTCCCTGGCGTCGAAATTCACGATGACGTCGCGCCAATCGTCGTAATAGGCGGCAAATTGCGCGGGAATGCGCAGCGGCGAGCAGCGGCGCGTCGCCGTCAGCGCCGAATCCGCCGCGACCCTGAAGAGCGGGTCAGGCGAGGAATTGGTCACGCTCGCCTGTCCCATCAGCGAGCCGTCGGTATTGAGCTTCATGCGCACCTGCGGCACCACCGGCTTGGAAGCACTCTGCAAAGCGATCGGCACGTTCCAGCACTTCTGCAGCTGGTCCTGGATGATGCCCATCAGCTGCGCACGGAGCGAGGGCGAGAGCTTCTGCGAGGAGCCGGTCTGGGTACCGAGCGAGGCGGTGCGGTTGATCTGCGGCGCGCTCGATCCCGAGGATTGCGCCTGCTCCTTCGACTGCAGCAGCTTGGCGATATCGCTCGCATTGAAGTTCTTGGCGATCTCGGCCTCGCGCTTGGCCTTGGCCTCAGCCTCGCGCTTGGCCTTCGCCTCGGCGGCGATCTTGGCCTTCTGCTCGGCCTCCGCCTTCGCCTTGGCTTCCGCCTCCGCCTTCTGCTTGGCGGCCTTGGCCGCTTCCGCGCGCGCCTGCGCCTCGGCTTCGGCCTTCGCCTTGGCGGCAGCCTTGGCCTCCTGCTCAGCCTGCTTGGCCTTGCGCTCGAGCTCCGCCTCTTCGGCGAGCTTCGCCAGCTCCTCGCGGCGCTGCTCGGCTTCCTGGGCCGCGGCCTGCTCGGATTTCTGCGGCGGCTGCTTCACCGGCTCGGCCGGCGGCGTCGGCTTCGGGGTCGGACGTGCCGGCGGCAGCGGTGCCGCGGCATTGTCGTCGGCAACCTTGAGCTCGGGCGGGCGCGAGGGCGGCGCCGGCGTATCCTGCTTGGCTTCGCCCGCTTCCTTGCGCTCGACGACCTCGGACTGGCGCTCGGCGCGCTGCTGCGGCTGCTCCTGCACCTTTTCGGCCTGGCGTTCGCCGCGGGTCACCTGGTTCAGCGCCGAGGGGTCGATCACCTCGACGGCGATCGCCTCCTGGTGCTCCGGCAACGGCGCCACGCCGGAAAACGCCAGCAACCCCGCGACCAGAACGGTCGCGTGGGCAAGGGCGGAAACCGCCAAGCCGGGTTCGGAGCGCGAAACCATCAACGCGACGCGACCTTCTCGTTCAATGCGAATTCGGCTCGGTGACCAGCGCCACACGCCTGAAGCCGGCGCTGGTGATGGTCGCCATCACCGAGGCGACGCGGCCGTAATCGACCTGCTTGTGGCCGCGCACATAGATCCGGTCCTCGAAGCCCTGCTTGGCGATGCCTTGCAGCTTCTGCACCAGATCGGGTTCGAGCGTCGGCTGATCCTGCAGGAAGATCTGGCCCTTCTCGTCGATGGCGATGGTGATCGGCTTCTGATCGACATTGATCGGCTTGGCGCCGGTCTGCGGCAGGTCGATCGGCACACCGGTCGCGATCAACGGCGCGGCGACCATGAAGATGATCAGCAACACCAGCATGACGTCGATGAACGGCGTCATGTTGATCTCGGCGATGGCTCCGTGGCGGCGAGGCCGGCGCCCGCGGCGTCCCCCGGCCTTCCCGCCGGCTGCAGCTGACATGCCCATGCTTCAGGCCCTCACGCCGCCAGACGTTCGTCGATCTGCCGCGACAGGATCGCGGAGAATTCGTCGGCGAAGGCTTCGAGCCGGTTCTGCGCCTTGGCGACCTCGGCCTGCAGCTTGTTGTAGGCCATCAGCGCGGGGATCGCGGCGAACAGGCCGATCGCGGTGGCGAACAGCGCCTCGGCGATGCCGGGGGCGACGACCGCAAGCGAGGAATTCTTCGAGACCGCGATCGCGGTGAACGAGTTCATGATACCCCAGACCGTGCCGAACAGGCCTATGAAGGGCGCCGCCGAGGCAATGGTCGAGAGCACCAGCAGCTTCGATTCGAGCCGCTCGGCCTCGCGCTGGATGGTGACGTCGAGGACCTTGTCGATGCGGGCCGACAGGCTGGCGACCGAGCGCCCGCCATTCTCGAAGGAGCGCTTCCATTCGCGCATCGCCGCGACGAAGACGGCGGCCATGTCGTTGACCGGCCGGTTGGCGAGATCGCGGTAGAGCTCCTCGAGCGACCGGCCCGACCAGAACACCTCCTCGAAGGAGTCCATGTCCTGGCGCGTGCGGCGGTAGAGCAAGGTCTTGTCGATGATGATCGACCAGCACCAGATCGATGCGGCCAGCAACCCCATCATCACCAGCTTGACGACGATATGGGCGTGCCAGAACAGCGACCAGAAAGACATGTCGATCTGCGGCGCGGCCTGCGCGATCTCCACGGCGGGGTTCATCCTGTCATCCTTCTGCCTGGCGGGCGCGAAACCGAAGTCCGGCCCCGCGCAGCCAATTCTCCGCGCCGCGAAGTCGCGCCGCCGCCCGTTTCTGCGCTCCGGGGATATGCCATTGACACCAATTGCCGCTGAATTCGGCGAAAGATGGGCCAAACGGCGATGTTCCCGTGCGCCAGGGGCCTGAGATCCCGTTAAGTCAGCTTCGAGGTTAAGGGCCTGTATGGTTAATTTCGCGTTATGACGACCATGCGGCTGGAGTGCAGCGGTTGGCGAGAGCGCGCACCTGCCGGGCTTGAAGTGATCTCCGGAACAGCGAAATCAACGCCTGAAACGCCAACGGCCCGCTTCCGTGAGGAAGCGGGCCGCCGACGGTCGTCAGCTCTGAAAAGGGGCGATCAGGCGCTTTCGACAGTATCCGTGCCGGTACCGTTGCGGCGGCGTTCGTTCATGAACTCGTCGAACTCGGCCTTGTCCTTGGCCATGCGCAGCCGGCCGAGGAAATCGTGGAACTCGCGCTGCTCGTCCTCGAGACGACGCAGCGTCTCGTCGCGGTATTCGTCGAAGGCGCGGTTACCGCTCGACGACGGGCCACGGCCCCAGCCGCCGAAACCGCCACGGCCACCCCAGTGCTGGGCGCCGCCCATGCGCTCGCGCAGGCGTTCCATCTTGTCCTGCAGGCGATTCATCCGGTGCTCATAGCGAGCCGGTCCGCAACCATGTCCCATGCGTCCACTCCAGAAAAGAAAGACCAGGGTCGCCAGACCCAGCGGCCAGAAGATGATGAAGCCGAGCACCGCAAAAGCGATCCAGGCCCCTTTTCCGTATTCATCAAGCTTCGCGACGATCGGCATCGATTCCTCTCGAACCTGAATGGCAGCGGCGGATGCCGCTGCCGGCCAACCTCCCGATCGACCCTTGTCGACCGTGTGAATGTAAATCACATTCACATATCTGGACGCACCTGCCAAGGCTTTCAAGACAGCCGGATCAAAATTTTCGAGGTGAAGTCAGCCCGCCTGCTCGGGAGGCAGGCCCAGGCCCTTGAGATAGATCAGCATTCCCGCTTCGAGCAGGTCGGAGGCCGACATCGGCAATGGCCGCCGGCCGGCATCGGCGCGGCCGAACAGGGCGGCGACGCCGTGCGACATCGCCCAGATATGCAGCGCCATCATCAGTGCGGGCGGGCGCTTGCCTTGCGGCAGCGCCGCGATCAACGTCTCCGCCGCCTGGCGCAATTGCTGAAAGGAGCGGTCGGCCGCGGCCCGCAACTCCGGGCTGGCGTCGAGCGGCACCCCGGCCTCGAACATCGCCGAATAGAAGGCCGGCTGGTCATGGGCGAAGGCGAGATAGGCGCGGCCGAGGCGGTGGAATGCCGTCTCCGCGTCGGGCTTGCCATTGTCCCAGGCCTTGGCGAGCGCCGCTTCGAAGGCGGCGAAGCCGTGCACCGCAACATCGGCGAGCAGTTCGTCGCGATCGCGATAATGCCGATAGGGCGCGGCCGGGCTAACCCCCGCCATGCGGGCGGCCTCGGCGAAGGTGAACCCATTCGGCCCCTTCTCGCCGATCAGCCCGAGGGCGGCGCGGACCAGCGCCTCCTTGAGGTTGCCGTGGTGATAGCCACGCGGCTGCTCGGGCTCGTTGCGTTTCCAGCTCATGTTACGGGCCCTAACATGGCGATCCGCCAGCGTCGATGCCAGCGGGCGGAAGCGACGATCACAGGATTTCGAGGCCGAGCCTGTGCCGCAGCACGTCGGGGATGCGCCGTGCCTTGCCGCCGCCAACGCAGGCGACCTTGACCTGCGCCGTGACCAGCACCTCCTCGCCGCGCAATATTCGCTGGCCGAGTTCCATGGTGGCGCCGCGCGCCAGGGTCGGCTTGGTCTCGATGGTGAGAAGATCATCCATCACCGCCGGCCTGACGAAGTCGATCAGCATGCGCCTGACCGCGAAGCCGAGCGCCGCGTCACCGTCGAACAGCTCCCGCTGCTCGATGCCGAGCGCCCGGATCAGCTCGGTCCGGCCGCGCTCCATGAAGCGCAGATAGGAGGCGTGGTAGACGACGCCGGAGAAATCGGTGTCCTCGTAATAGACGCGGACGGAGATCTGATGCGGACTGGCCATGCCCGCGGCTTACAGGCGAGCTGTCCGGTGCGCAAATGACCGTAGGAACAAAAGCGCCGGAACCGCATAGTCCCTGACGGGGGGTGCGATCTTACGGAGGCAGCTCATGTCACTCTCGGCTAAGGCGCTCGAACGGCTTCTCGACAAGTCGGAGTTCGACCTCGTGGCGCGCACGCGGCGCGGCAAGCTCTCGGGCGAAAGCGATGACAATTTGCGCGATCTCGGCCGTGTCCTGCGCGAGAGGCGCGATCGTGCCCGGGATATCGCGCGTCAGCAGCGCCGCGAGTTCCGCGGCAAGGCGCCGCCGCAGGGCACGCAGCCTGCCTCGGACAATACGGGGACGAAAGCCAAGGCCGACGCTTTGACAGTGGCGCTCAAACGCGTCGGTGCCGAGCGGACCCGCCGCACCGAAAAGCTGCACGCTCCGAGCCAACGCAGCCTTGCCCGCAAGGCGCTGGCGCTCAAGCAGCGCGAGCAGGCTTTGCAGCGTCCGGCGAGCCGCACCGCCAGCGAAGGCATGCGCTCCGTCGAGAACCGAAAGGCGGCCAAGTCGGGCGCGCTCAAGGATGCCGGTGCCCGCCCCGCAATGATGCGCGCGAAGATTGCGCGCCAATAAGCAATTGGCGCAGCATACAGTCCTGCGAGCGCTCGTCAGCGCTTGCAGGGCTTGCCCATGAACGAGCCGCAATCATAAGGCTGCGACAAGGCCGCCCGGATCGAAAGGGCCTTCCCGTCGATACGATTCACGATGTCGTCGATGCGCCAGCCGCCGCCCTCCTCCACCATCAGGAAGCGGACGGCCATCTTCTGACCGAAGCTGCGGAAGGATGCGACGACCCGGGCCCGCCCGCGCGAGGGCTTGCCGGCGAGGCCGACCTGCAAATCCTTGAGCTCGCCGTCCTGGCCGTTGATGAACGGGTCGGCCCCAACATGGCCGATATCGCCGCTCTCGTCCTGGAAGAGGTCGTCGCGGGCGAACAGCGCCGCGAGGCTCTTGCTCATCAATCGGTCGCGATGCGGCGGCCGCCAAGGCGGCTCGCCCCCGCCATCCAGCGTCTTCTGCGTGGCCTCATAGGCTTTGCGCACGGTGGCGTCGGGGGAAGGTTCGGCGGCATTGCCGACCGCGGCAATCAGCATGAGACCGGCAGCCGCAAGCAGGGATCGCATGTCGCCCTCCCAAGATCGCTTGTCCCGACCGGATGACATCACACCGGCGGTCGCGGCGCATCATACAAATGCGGGAGCGCTCACTGGCGCATCGTTCAATCCTCGTCCTCGCCGCCGAACAGGCCGAACTGCGCGCCCTCCCGGCTCGGCTCGGGCATGCCCAGATGCCGGAAAGCGTGCGGCGTCAGCAGACGGCCGCGCGGCGTGCGCTGGATGAAGCCCTGCTGCAGCAGGAAAGGCTCGATGATCTCCTCGATCGCATCGCGCGGCTCGGAGAGCGAGGCGGCGATCGTCTCGATCCCGACAGGGCCACCGCCGAAATTGATCGCGACCGTCGTCAGATAGCGCCGGTCCATCTGGTCGAGGCCGATCGCGTCGACATCGAGCAGGCCGAGCGCCTTGTCGGCGACCTTGCGTGTGACGATCGCGTCGCCATCGACGATGGCGAAGTCGCGCACGCGCCGCAGCAGGCGCCCGGCGATGCGCGGCGTCCCGCGCGAACGCTTGGCGATCTCGTTGGCACCGTCATCCGACATCGGCACGCCGAGCACCCTCGCCCCGCGCGCAACGATGCCCTGCAATTCCTCGACCGTGTAGAACTGCAAGCGGATCGGGATACCGAAGCGGTCGCGCAGCGGCGTCGTCAGCAGGCCGGCGCGGGTGGTGGCGCCGACCAGCGTAAACTTCGGCAGGTCGATCTTGACCGAGCGCGCTGCCGGCCCCTCGCCGATGATCAGGTCGAGCTGATAGTCCTCCATCGCCGGATAGAGGATTTCCTCAACCGCCGGGTTGAGGCGGTGGATCTCGTCGATGAAGAGCACGTCGCGCTCTTCGAGATTGGTCAGCTGCGCCGCGAGGTCGCCGGCCTTGGCGATCACCGGCCCCGAGGTCGAGCGGAAGCTGACGCCGAGCTCGCGCGCCACGATCTGCGCCAGCGTCGTCTTGCCGAGGCCGGGCGGGCCGACGAACAGGACATGGTCGAGCGCATCGCCGCGGGTGCGGGCGGCGTTGATGAAGACCTGAAGATTGGCGCGTGCCGCCGCCTGCCCGGTGAAATCCGCGAGCGAGAGCGGCCGCAGCGAGGCCTCGCTGTCGTCGTCGCGCTTGTCCGCCGTCATCAGGCCGGGACGCTTCGGCTCACTCACAATTCGATCTCCAGCTCCAGGGCATCATGCACCGGGATGTCCTGGTAGCCGGTCTTGATGATCGTCGGAACCATGGCGCGATAGGCGTCGATCGCCTCGATATAAAGGCCGGAAAAGCGGAAGCCGTGCTTCTGGTAGAACACCAGGGCCGGCATGTTGTCATTGGTCAGCATCGCCCGGAGCTTGCGCGCGCCGGCAGCCCGTGCCGCGGCCTTTACTGCCTCCAGCATGCGCGAAGCGGCGCCCTCGCCTTCCTTGAGGGAGTGCAGGGCGCAGAGCACTGCGATATCTCCGTCGCGGGCCCAGCTCGCCACCGCCAGCAATTCACCATCAGCCGTGAACATGCCGATCAGGGGCAGTTCGGCGCAATCATAGAGCTTCGAGCCGATCATCATGCGATGCGAGCCCCAATGCCGCATCATCAGCGCGAGGAAGGCCGACTTGTCGGCGATCTCGCGGAAGATCACCGCCGGTCCCTTCTTCATTTCGCCAGCTCCTTCAGCCCGAGCCGGATCAGTTGCGCCGTGCCGGCGCCCTCTCCGGCCTCACGCGAAGCCGCCGCGACCGCCGCAACGGCCTGCGCCTGAGGATAGCCGAGATTGGTCAGCGCCGAGACGGCGTCCGCCACCGGCTGCGGCAGCCGCTTGTCTTCCAGCGCACCCGAGAGCTGCGCCAGCGCCGGGTCGACATGGCCGAAGGCCGGCGCCTTGTCCTTGAGCTCGGCGCAGATGCGCTGGGCGAGCTTGGGGCCGACGCCGGGCGCGCGCGCCACCGCCGCCTTGTCGTTGGTTGCGATCGCAGTCGCGAGCGCACCGGGCTCCAACGTCGAGAGAATGGCGAGCGCAACCTTGGCGCCGACGCCCTGGACCATCTGCATCAGCCGGAACCAGTCGCGCTCGGTATCCGACATGAAGCCGTAGAGCCGGATCGCATCCTCGCGCACATGCGTCTCGATCGAGAGAGCTGCCGCCTCGCCGATCTTGGGCAGGCGCTGCAGCGTGCGCGACGAGCACTGCACGACATAGCCGACGCCCTGCACGTCGACGATGACATGGTCCTCGCCATACGAATCGATGAGGCCCTTGAGCTTTCCGATCATGCCTCCTGTTAGCATGGCCGCAGCTCGCCGCCAGACCGGATCAATCAGGGCAGCTGCGCGTTCTCCACCGGCGATCTCGGGGAGCTCGATGTGCTGACGAAGACGAGGGATCTGCGGACCGGCCGTTCGGTCTGGCAGGGCAAGCGAGCGCCGCGCTTTCCGAGGCACGAGATCACATCAGATGCGCAAGCCGACGTCGTCGTCATCGGCGCCGGCATATCCGGCGCGATGCAGGCCGACGCGCTGAGCGCGGCCGGTTTCGACGTGCTGGTGGTCGACCGGCGCGGCCCGGTCCGCGGCTCGACGCCGGCGAGCACCGCCCTGCTGCAATATGAGATCGACCAGCCCCTGACCAAACTGACGCGGCAGATCGGCGAGGACACCGCGATACGCGCCTGGCGTCGTTCGCGGCTTGCCGTCGACGGGCTGGCGGCGCGGATCAAGGCGCTCTCGATCGCGCCCATCACCCGCCGCGACTCGCTCTATCTCGCTGGCAACGTGCTCGATGCCGATGCCCTCGCCCGCGAACACGAGGCGCGCCGCCGCGCCGGGCTGGAGACCGCCCTCCTCGATGCCACCACGCTGCAGGAGCGCTTCGATATCGAGCGCGATGCAGCCCTGCTCGGCTATGACAATCTCGAAGCCGATCCGGTCGTGCTCGCTTCCGGCTTCCTGCGTGCCGCTCTCTCTAGAGGCACTCGCCTCGCCTGGCCGGTCGAGATCGTCGATCTCGACGCCAGGCCGCGCTCGGTAAGCCTACGCACCAAGGACGGCCACCATATCCGCTGCCGTCACCTCGTCTTCGCAACCGGCTATGAACTGCCCTTCGGCAAATTGCCCAAGGGCCACCAGGTGCTTTCCACCTGGGCGCTGGCGACGGTGCCGCAGAAACGCCGGCTCTGGCCCGAACGCTGCTTCATCTGGGAGGCATCCGATCCTTACCTCTATCTACGCAGCACCCGCGAAGGCCGCGTCATCTGCGGCGGCGAGGACGAGGATTTCGTCGATGAGGACAAGCGCGACGCGCTGATCGAGCAGAAGACGGCAGCGATCCAGCGCAAGCTCGGCCAGCTCCTGCCTCAGCTCTCGACAGAGGTCGACTACGCCTGGACCGGCACTTTCGGCACCTCCGAAACCGGCCTGCCGACCATCGGCCCGATGCCGGACCTCAGGAATTGCTGGGCGGTGATGGGCTTCGGCGGCAACGGCATCACCTATAGCCGCATCGGTGCCGAGATCATCCGCGCCGGCCTGCTAGGCACCGGCGATCCGGACGCCGAGCTCTACGCCTTCCGCAGCTGATATTGCGCCAGCAGTGCCCGGGCGCCGCGATGCTGGGCATGGCAGATCGCCACGGCGAGCGCGTCTGCCGCGTCGGCGCTGCGTGTCTCGGCCTTGGGCAGCAGCACGCGGATCATCGCCTGCACCTGCTTCTTGTCGGCATGGCCGACGCCGACCACGGTCTTCTTCACCAGATTGGCGGCATATTCGGCGACATCGAGCCCGGCCAGCGCTGGCACGACCAGGGCGATGCCGCGGGCCTGACCGAGCTTCAGCGCCGATTGCGGGTCGCGATTGACGAAGGTCTCCTCGACCGCGACCTCCTGCGGCTGGTGCCGCGCGATCACACCGGTGACGCCCTCGTGCAGTTGCCGCAGGCGCTCGGCGAGCGGCTGCTTCTCGTCGCTCTCGACAACGCCGCAGGCGATGAAGGAGAGCTTGGTTCCCTCGCTGACGACGACACCCCAGCCAGTCTTCCTGAGACCGGGATCAAGGCCAAGAATGCGAATCGGATCGGACATCGGCGCACAGTAGAGGATTTCGGGACAGGCGGATGGATGAACGGCGCTCATCGCTGCCATCACTGCAACGGGGGTTGATCGTTCGCCGCGCAGCGTGAAGGAAAGAACATCCTTCTCCGATAGACCCGATGACCGCTTTCCTGACCTCGCTTTTTCCCGACCTCACCTTGGACGGCATCGCCATCCTCGCCGTCGCGACCTTCCTCGGCGGACTGGTGCGCGGCTTCACCGGCTTCGGCTTCGCCATGGTGTTCATGCCGCTGGCCTCGATCGTGCTCGGCCCCGTCGCGGCGCTCGGGCTGATCTGGGTGATCGACATGCCCTTCGCCTTGCCCCTGGGGTTCAGGGCGGCGAAGCGGGCTGAATGGGGCGAGGTCGTCCCGCTGCTGATCGCGGCGACGCTGACCCTGCCGGCCGGCATCGCTTTGCTGACCTGGCTCGACCAGCAAACCATGCGCTGGGTCCTGGCGCTGCTCGTGCTGGCGGCGGTCGCCCTTATGGGCTCGGGCTGGCGCTATCATGGCAAGCCCGGCCTGCCGCTCTCGCTCGGCGTCGGCGCGGCGTCCGGCCTGTGCAACGGCCTCGCCAGCATCGGCGGCATGCCGCTCGCCGTGTTCTGGCTCAGCGCCCAGCGCAACGACCGGCACAGGACCCGCGCCAATCTGCAGGCCTATATCGGCCTGAGCACCTTCGTCAGCGGCACGATCCTGGCGCTGAAGGGCATCATCACCCTCGCCTCGGCGCTGATGGCGCTGCCGCTATTCGCGATCTACGGCGCCGGCCTCTGGCTCGGCACCCATGCTTTCGGCCTGGCCTCGGAACAGACCTTCCGCCGCATCGCCTATCTGACGATCTTCCTCAGCGCCCTCGTCAGCCTGCCGCTCTGGGACGGGCTGATCGGGCGCTGAGCACTCAGCCGCCGAGCTTGGCCATGATGTCGTCGGCGATCTCGAAATTGGCGAAGACGTTCTGGACGTCGTCGTCATTGTCGAGCGCTTCCATCAGCTTCATCATCGACGCGGCCTTCTCCTCGTCGAGCGGCGCCGTGGTGGTCGGCCGCCAGACCGGCTTGGCCGAAGCGGGCGCGCCGAGCGAAGCTTCCAGCGCCTTGGAGACCTCGTTCAGGGCGTCGAAGGCGCACAGGATGGTGTGGCCGTTCTCGTCCGAGATCACATCGTCGGCGCCGGCCTCGATCGCTGCTTCCATCACCTTGTCGGCATCCCCGACTTCGGCTGGATAGCTGACCTCGCCGACGCGATTGAACATGAACGAGACCGAGTTGCTCTCGCCCATCGCTCCGCCGGATTTGGTGAAGTAGGAGCGGACGGCAGAGGCGGTGCGGTTGCGGTTGTCGGTCAGCGCCTCGACGATCACAGCGGCGCCACCGGGCCCATAGCCCTCGTAGCGGACCTCGTCGTAGTTATCGCCCTCGCCGCCGAGCGCCTTCTTGATCGCGCGCTCGATATTGTCCTTCGGCATGTTCTCGGCCCGCGCCGCCAGCACGGCCATACGCAGGCGCGGATTCATGTTCGGGTCGGGCATGCCAAGCTTGGCGGCGACGGTGATTTCACGGGCCAGCTTCGAGAACAGCTTGGAGCGCACCGCATCCTGCTTGCCCTTGCGGTGCATGATGTTCTTGAACTGTGAATGGCCGGCCATACGCCCTGATCTCCGCTGTCTATGCGCCGGGCGGCTTATACTCAGCCGGCTCGGCGCGAGGCAAGCGCGGCTGCGGCGTTTCCAGCTTACGCCCGCAGCGTCCCATGCTTAAGCGTTTCTTCGCGAACTGCCTGCAAAGTCCCGGGTAGGCCATCGGCGAAAGCGAACACAGCGCGCATCATGAACACTGTCATCGTCGAGCATGCGGCGCGCCTGCGGACCTTCCGGATCGACACCACCGATATCAGCCAGCTGCGCCAGCAGGCTGAATTCGCGCGCCGTCGCCTGCCGACGCTGTTGCCGGAACTGCACGAGCATTTCGAGGCCTGGCCTGAGATCCTGAAGGCCATGCAGCGGGCGGACGTGCATGAACTCCGGCTCGCGCACTGGATCAGGCTGGTCTCGGGCGAGCTCGAGGACGGCTACCTGCAATCGGCGCATGCTCTCGCCGGCGCTTTCAACGACAATGGCGTTCCCGCCCATGCCGTCGCGATCTGCCACGCCATCGTCGGCAATGCGATCGGCGCCGAGCTCGGCCTGCTGCGCGACGGTCTCGCCAAGCTCAGCCATGTCTGGCAGAGCAAGGAGTACAACCGGCGCATTGCCCTGCGTGCCGCCTTGAACAAGGCGGTGCAGCTCGACCTCGAATTGCTGCTCGAAGCCTATACGCACACTCAGCGCCAGAGCCGCGAGCGCATCCAGCAGGAGATCTCGACTTTCGAGGTCACCGTCCGCGACGTGGTCGGCACGGTGAACGGCAGCGCCCGTATCGTCGCGGACATGGCGCACACGATGAACCGCGTCGTGAAGGAGACCGGCCAGCAGGCCGTCGCGGCCGCCCGAGCTTCCGACGAAGCCTCCGACAATGTCGGCAGCGTCGCCAGCGCCACCGAGGAGCTGTCGATCTCCCTCAGCGAGATTTCCGGCGAGGTCGCCCGCGCCACGACCAAGGCTCACGATGCCAGCAATGCCGCTCTGCGGACCGAGGCGATCGTCAAAGGCCTGGCGCAGTCGGCACAGACGATCGGCTCGATCGTCGACCTGATCCGCGACATCGCCGCACAGACCAACCTCCTGGCGCTCAACGCAACCATCGAGGCTGCCCGTGCCGGCGAGGCCGGGCGGGGCTTCGCGGTGGTGGCGCAGGAAGTGAAGCAGCTCTCCGCACGCACTGCCAAGGCGACCGACGAGATCGCGGCCCAGGTCCCGGCCATGCAGGCGGCGACCCAGGAAGCGGTCGAGGCGATCGAGAGCATCGTCGGCTTCGTCGGCGACATGGACCAGACGACGCTGACGATCGCGAGCTCGGTCGACGAGCAGCGGGCGGCGACCCAGGAGATCGCCCGCAGCATCAGCTTCGCCTCGCAAGGCACGCAGGAGGTCGCGCAAGCCATCGCCAGCGTCAACGAATCCGCCCAGACGGCCGGAACCGGCGTCGGCGAGATGCTCGGCCTCGCCCAGGAGCTGACCCGCCAGGCAGAGACCCTGACCGAAGCCTTCGAGAACCTGACGAAGCAGAACCGCGCCGCCTGAGGCGTGATCGTCACCGGCCTGTCAAGCATGGCTCATAGCTTCGAGCCATTCTAATCTGAACGACAGGAGGGGCGGTCATGGCCGAAGAGACCCAGTACGAATCCACCTTCGGCGCCAGCATGCTCGAGCATGACGACGCGCCGCCGCAGAACCCCTCCGCCAACCCGACCATGGGCGAGTTGATCGGCCAGCGCTTCTCGCGCCGCGGCCTGCTCAAGGGCGCCCTCGCCGTCTCCGCCATCTCCGCGACGGTCGGCGCGGCCGCGCTGGCGACCGCCGAGGAAGCCAAGGCCCAAGCGAAGGGTTCAGCCTTCAGCTTCAAGGAAGTCGAGGCCGGGGTCGACGCGGATCATCATGTCGCGGAAGGCTATCAGGCCGACGTGCTGCTGCGCTGGGGTGACCCGCTCTTCCCCGACGCGCCGGCCTTCGAGCCGACCAAGCAGACGGCCGAGTCACAGGCCAAGCAGTTCGGCTACAATAACGACTTCGTCGGCTACCTGCCGGTGCCCGGTGCGGCCGACCCGTCGGCCCATGGCGTGCTCTTCGTCAATCACGAATACACCAACCCGCATCTGATGTTCCCGGGCGTCGTCGAGATCAAGGACGGCAAGCCGGTGATGAAGAATGCCACCCCGGAGCGTTTCGCGGTCGAGGCGATGGCGCATGGCGCGACCGTCGCGGAGGTCCGGCGGACCGACGGAAAATGGGCGCTGGTGAAGGACTCCAAGTATAATCGCCGCATCACCGCCGCCACCGAGATGCAGCTCTCCGGCCCGGTCGCCGGCAGCGACCGCGTCAAGACCAATGCCGACGCCAGCGGCCGCAAGGTCTTCGGCACATTGAACAACTGCTCGGGAGCGATGACGCCCTGGGGCACCTTCGTCTCCGGCGAGGAGAATTTTCACGGCTACTTCTCCGGCAAGCTGCCGGACGGCCACCGCGAGGAGGCCAACTACAAGCGCCTCGCCGTTCCCTCCGCGCCCTATGCCTGGGGCCGCTTCGAGGAGCGCTTCGATCTCGCCAAGGAGCCGAACGAAGCCAACCGCTTCGGCTGGGTGATCGAGGTCGATCCGTTCGACCCCAACTCCGTGCCGAAGAAGCGCACTGCGCTCGGCCGCTTCAAGCATGAAGGCGCCGACAGCATCGTCGCCAAGGATGGCCGCGTCGCCGTCTATCTCGGCGACGACGAGCGCTTCGACTATGTCTACAAGTTCGTCACGGCTGGCCGCTTCGATCCCAGCAACCGCGCCGCTAACATGGACCTGCTCGATGCGGGCACACTCTATGTCGCCAAGTTCGCCGCCGACGGCTCGGTCGAGTGGCTTCCGCTGGTCTTCGGCCAGGGCCCGCTCACGGCGGCCAATGGCTTCACCAGCCAGGCGGATGTGCTGATCGAGAGCCGCCGCGCCGGCGACCTGCTCGGCGCCACCAAGATGGACCGGCCGGAGGACATCACGCCCAACGGCGTCAACGGCCGCGTCTATGTGATGCTGACCAACAACACCAACCGCAAGGAAGACCAGGTCGACGCCGCCAATCCGCGTGCCAAGAACGCCTTCGGTCACATCATCGAGATCATCGAGGATGGCGGCGACTTCACCGCGACCAAGGGCAAGTGGGAAGTGCTGCTGAAATGCGGTGATCCGTCGGTCGCCGCCGTCGGCGCCAGCTTCTCGACCGAGACCAGCAAGAATGGCTGGTTCGGCATGCCGGACAATGCCGTGGTCGATTCCGCCGGCCGGCTCTGGGTCTCGACCGATGGCAATGGCCCGCAGGAGACCGGCCGCACCGATGGTCTCTGGGCAGTCGACACCGAAGGCGCAGCGCGCCGGACCTCGAAACTGTTTTACCGCGTGCCGCATGGCGCCGAGCTCTGCGGACCCTGCTTCACGCCGGACGACACCACGGCCTTCGTCGCGGTCCAGCATCCGGGCGACGACGGCCCGGACTGGCCGGCTTTCGGCCGTCGCTCCTACTACGAGGACCTCTCGACCCGCTGGCCCGATTTCAAGCCGGACATGCCCACCCGTCCTTCTGTGGTGGCGATCACCAAGCGCGGTGGTGGCAAGATCGGCGTATGAGCGAAGACGGCATGGTCGGGCTTGACCCGACCATTTCTGAAAATGGAAACGCCCGGCACTGCCGGGCGTTTTTTTACTCGTCGGCATGAGATTCTCAAGTCCGCGCGATGCGCGGCCCGAGAATGACGTTGCGTTTACGCCGCCTTCTTGGCGCCGAAGGTCGGGTCGAGCTCGCCCTTGGCGTAGCGCTTGGCCATGTCGGCCAGCGTGATGACGCGCTTGATCTTCGAGGCCTGGCCGGCGGTGTTGAACTCCTCAAGCCGCTTCTTGCAGAGCGCGGTCATCGCCTCCATCGCCGGCTTCAGATACTTGCGTGGGTCGAACTCGCCGGGGTGCTCGGACAGGATCTTGCGGATCTGGCCGGTCATCGCCATCCGGTTGTCGGTGTCGATGTTGATCTTGCGCACGCCGTGCTTGATGCCGCGCTGGATCTCCTCGACCGGCACACCCCAGGTCTGGGGCATCTTGCCGCCATACTGGTTGATCACGTCCTGCAGGTCCTGCGGCACCGAAGAGGAGCCGTGCATGACGAGATGCATGTTCGGCAGCTTCTTGTGGATCTCCTCGATGACATGCATCGCGAGGATCGCGCCGTCGGGCTTGCGGGTGAACTTGTAAGCGCCATGCGAGGTGCCCATGGCGATGGCGAGCGCGTCGACCTTGGTCTCGGCGACGAACTTCACGGCTTCGTCGGGGTTGGTCAGGAGCTGGTCGTGGCTGAGCTTGCCCTCGAAGCCGTGGCCGTCCTCCTTCTCGCCCTCGCCGCTCTCGAGCGAACCGAGCACGCCGAGCTCGCCCTCGACCGAGATGCCGCCGAGATGCGACATCTCGGTAACGGTCTTGGTAACGCCGACATTGTAGTCCCAGTCGCCCGGGGTCTTGCCGTCGGCCTTGAGCGAGCCGTCCATCATCACCGAGGTGAAGCCGGCCTGGATCGCGGTCATGCAGGTCGCCGGCTCGTTGCCATGGTCGAGATGCACGCAGACCGGGATGTGCGGATAGATCTCGGTGACCGCGTCCATCATGTGCTTGAGCATGATGTCGTTGGCATAGGAGCGCGCGCCGCGCGAGGCCTGGATGATCACCGGCGCGTCCGTCGCGTCCGCCGCCGCCATGATCGCGAGCGCCTGCTCCATGTTGTTGATGTTGAAGGCCGGAACGCCGTAGTCGTTCTCGGCGGCATGGTCGAGCAATTGGCGAAGCGTGATGCGGGCCACGATGATCCTCCGGTTGGGCTCTGCTTTATCCGGAGGGTTTAGAATCGAACTGTGGCGGACGCAAAGCGAAAGCGCCCGAAAAGTGAACGCGATCAACGTCCGGGCGCTTCCGGCGCCGCGACGCCCTCCTCTCGCTCAGCCCTTCCGCAGTGCCTCGACGCCCGGCAGGGCCTTGCCTTCCATCCATTCGAGGAAGGCGCCGCCCGCGGTCGAGACGTAAGTGAGGTCCTCGGCGACCTCGGCATGATTCATCGCCGCGACCGTATCACCGCCACCGGCGACGGCGACAAGCCTGCCGTCCCGGACGCGCTCCGCCACCGCCTTCGCCACCGCGACCGTCGCGGTATCGAAGGGCGGCAGCTCGAAGGCGCCGAACGGCCCGTTCCAGACCACCGTCTTCACCGTGTTGAGCTTGAGCACGACCTCGGCGACGCTGAGCGGGCCGGCATCGAGGATCATCTCGTCGTCTCCGACCTCCCCGATCGAGACGACGCGATGACCGGGATGGGCCTTGAACTCGCGCGCCACCAAGGCGTCGACCGGAAGCAGGATCTCGCAGCCGGCGGCCTTGGCCTTTTCCTCGATCTCACGCGCCGTGCCGGCGAGATCATGCTCGCAGAGCGACTTGCCGACATTGACGCCGCGGGCGGCGAGGAAGGTGTTGGCCATGCCGCCGCCGATGACCAGCACGTCGACCTTCTGCACGAGATTGCCGAGCAGTTCGAGCTTGGTCGAGACCTTGGCGCCGCCGACGATCGCCATTACCGGCCGGGCCGGGTTGTCGAGCCCGGCCGAGAGCGCCTCCAGCTCGGCCTGCATGGTCCGCCCAGCATAAGCCGGCAGCAGATGCGCCAGGCCTTCGGTCGAGGCATGGGCGCGGTGGGCGGCCGAGAAGGCGTCGTTGACATAGAGATCGCCATTGGCGGCGAGCGCCTTGACGAACTCGGGATCGTTCTTCTCATCGCCGGCGTGGAAACGGGTGTTCTCCAGCAACAGGATTTCGCCGTTCTTGGCGGCGGCGATCGCCTTCGGCGCCTCCTGGCCGATGCAGTCGCCGACGAAGATCACCGGCTGGCCGAGCGCATGCGCCAGCGCCGGCACGACCTGCCGCAGACTGTTCTTCTCGTCGCGCCCCTTCGGCCGGCCGAAATGCGCCAGCAGGATAACCTTGCCGCCCTTCTGCGCGATTTCGCGGATCGTCGGCAGGATGCGGTCAATGCGGGTGGTATCGCTGACCCTGCCCTCCTCCATCGGCACGTTGAGATCGACGCGGACGAGGACACGCTTGCCGGCGAGATCGGCGTCGTCGAGGGTGCGGAAAGCAGGCATGGAGAACTCTCTCACAAGCGTTGAAACAGACAGGGATAATCCATGACGAGGCCGTCCTCGTCGACCGGAAGCTCGGCGGTGAAACTGCCATCGGCCGTCTCGAACCGGAAGAGCCTTGGCGCAAGGCGGGTGTAGATCTGCTCGGTCACGAAGGGCTCGAAGCTGTCGAACGGCACGAACAGCATGGCAATGCGTCGTTGCTCGCCGAGTGTCCAAGCACAGCGACGGATCGGCAGCGTGTTGGTGAAGGGCGTGGCGGAGAGATCGATGTCGATGCAGCCATCGAAGGCAGGCAGATGACCGCGCCTGCTGTCGTGCCAGGCGCGGTCTCGGCGTGTCATCGCGAGACCACGGCCGTCGGTCGTACCGATCTCGAAGGAGCGGACCGTGAAATCGGGATCGCAATCGATCCGGTAGGTCGCGCCGTAACGCTGCCCGTCGCGCTCGCCGACCAGCACGGCATCGGCGCGAAAGCCGTCCGCGTGCGCACGCAATGTCAGATGTTCGAGCCCATCGCCTTCCAGCGCCCGCCAGCGGACGCTGTGCCCGTCCGCAAGATCGGCGGGCGGGCGAAAGCTCATCGCGGCAGGATCGGCGGCAGCACGCCGGGAACGCCGGTCTTGAGCACGATCACCGTCAGGATGACGGTCAGGACCGCCGTGACGATGCCGGTGAGCAGCAGGGCGCCGAAGCGCGGGGTCGAATTGACGCGCTGGCGCAGGGCCGAGAGCTCTTCGCGCAGCCCGGCGAAGTCCATCGTGCCGGCGGCCATGTCGACCTTCTGGGCGCTGCGCTCCAGCGAGGCCTCAGCGCGGGTCAGCACCGCCTCGTAGCGTGCGAACTTCTCTTCGATCCGCGCCGTCTTGTCCTCGATGCGCGAGAGCTGGTCGAGCTTGCGCGGGTCGCTCGGTGCGAGCGGCTCGGCCGGCTTCGCCTCGGTGGCCCGCGCTGCGGCGATCTCGGCCATGCTCGGGGCCGGCGGCACGATGACGGCCTCGGTGGGCGTGGTCGGCGTGGCGACGGTCGGCTCGATCTTGTTCATTGCGCGGTCCGTTCCTCGGCAGTTCTAGGCGCAGCCGCGCCAATCCGGCGCGGCTGCGATGGGCGTGTGGGTCAGATCAGCTTCGCCATCGCAACGGCGGTGTCGCTCATGCGGTTCGAGAAGCCCCACTCATTGTCGTACCAGGAGAGGACGCGAACGAACTTCTCGTCCATGACCTTGGTCTGGTCGAGCGCGAAGGTCGACGAGGCCGGATCGTGGTTGAAGTCGATCGAGACGTTCGGCTGGTCGGTGACGGCGAGGATGCCCTTCAGCGCGCCGCGCTTGCTCGCCTTGATGATGGCGTCGTTGATCTTCTCGACCGTGGTCTTGCGCTTCGAGATGAACTTGAAGTCGACGACCGAGACGTTCGGCGTCGGCACGCGGATCGAGGTGCCGTCGAGACGACCCTTGAGCTCGGGGATGACGAGGCCGATCGCCTTGGCGGCGCCGGTCGAGGTCGGGATCATCGACATCGCGGCAGCGCGGCCGCGGTAGAGATCCTTGTGCATCGTGTCCAGCGTCGGCTGGTCGCCGGTATAGGCATGGATCGTGGTCATGAAGCCCTTGTCGATGCCGACGGCGTCATGCAGCACCTTGACCACCGGCGCGAGGCAGTTGGTCGTGCAGGAGGCGTTCGAGACGACGACGTGATCCTTCGTCAGGGCCTCGTTGTTGACGCCGAAGACCACCGTCAGGTCGGCACCATCGCAGGGGGCCGAGACCAGCACGCGCTTGGCGCCGGCGGCGAGATGGGCGGCGGCCTTGTCGCGGGTGGTGAAGATGCCGGTGCATTCCAGCGCGATGTCGACGCCGAGCGCCTTGTGCGGCAGGTCCTTGGGATCGCGGATCGCAGTCACCTTGATCGGGCCACGGCCGACATCGATCGTGTCGCCGGAGACCGTCACCGTGCCGGGGAACCGGCCGTGCACGGAGTCGAAGCGGAAGAGATGCGCGTTGGTCTCGACCGGGCCGAGATCGTTGATCGCCACGACCTCGATGTCCTTGCGCTTCGACTCGATGATCGCGCGCAGAACGTTGCGCCCGATACGGCCGAAGCCGTTGATCGCCACCTTGACCGTCATCTCAATCCTCTCCTTCGCCGTTCACCGGCATGAGCCGGCGTCATTCACGCGGGCAAATCGGCCAAACCATGGCGGAACGCAAGGGCAGGCCTTAAAAATTTGAGGCGGTTCAGCCGTTGTGACGCTTGATCGCAGCCTCGGCCACTGCCTCCGGTGTGATGCCGAAATGCTTGTAGACCTCCTTGTAGGGCGCGCTCGCCCCGAAGGAAGACATGCCGACGAAGCCGCCTTCCGTGCCGATCACACCATCCCAGCCGAAGCGCACGGCGGCCTCGACCGCTATCTTGATCGGGGCATCCCCGATGATCGCAGCCTTGGTCGCCTCGTCCTGCTCCAGCAGCGCTTCGAGCGACGGCACCGAGACGACGCGGGCGCGAATGCCCTTGTCGGCCAGAAGCTTGCGGGCCGCGACCGCGATCTCGACCTCGGAGCCCGAGGCGAAGAGCGAGACCTGCGCCTTGCCGCCTTCGGCCGCGAGCAGCTCGTAGCCGCCCTTGGCCGAACGGTTCGTCGCCGAGGCGTCGGTACGGACCGGCGCCAGGTTCTGGCGCGAGAGCGCCAGCACGGTCGGGCCGTCGGTCCGCTCCAGCGCGATCTGCCAGGCTTCCGCCGTCTCGATCGCATCGGCGGGACGCAGCACGCGCATGTTCGGCATGGCGCGCAAGCTGGCGATCTGCTCGACCGGCTGGTGGGTCGGGCCGTCCTCGCCGAGGCCGATCGAATCATGGGTCATGACATAGACGACCGGCAGGCCCATCAGCGCGGCAAGCCGCATCGACGGGCGGGCATAGTCGGCGAAGACCAGGAAGGTGCCGCCGGCGGTGCGGAAACCGCCATGCAGGGTGATGCCGTTCATCGCGGCGGCCATGCCGTGCTCGCGGATGCCGTAGCGGACATAGCGGCCCTTCGGGGTCTTCGGCGTGAAGTCCTCGAAGCCCTTGGCCCGGGTGTTGTTGGAGGGCGTCAGGTCGGCCGAGCCCGAGACCAGCTCCGGCATCACCGGCACGATCACATCGAGCGCCAGCTCCGAGGCCTTGCGGGTCGCGACCGTGACCGGGCTCGCGGCCAGCGCCTTCTTGTGGGCGACGAGCGCCTTGGCGAGCTTCACCGGCACGGTATGGGCCAGGCGACGCTCGAACTCTGCACGCTTGCGCTCGGACAGCGCCGCGAGGCGCGTATTCCAGTCCTTGCGCTCGGCGAAGCCGGTCGCGCCGAAGCCGCGCCAGGCCTTGAGCACGTCAGCCGCGACCTCGAACGGCCCCCCGGTGATGCCGAGCGCCTTCTTGGCGGCGGCGAGCTCCTCGGCACCAAGCGGCTCGCCATGGGCCTTGGAGGTGCCGGCCTTCTTCGGCGCGCCGAAGCCGATCACGGTCTTGCAGGCGATCATCGTCGGCTTGTTCGACTTCTGGGCGCGGCGGACCGCCGCCTCGATCGCGTCGGGGTCATGCCCGTCGACGCGCTCGGCCTTCCAGCCGCAGGCCTTGAAGCGCGCGACCTGGTCGACCGAGTCGGAGATCGAGAGCGGCCCGTCGATCGAGATGCCGTTGTCGTCCCAGAGCACGATCAACTTGTTCAGCTTCTGATGGCCGGCGAGCGCGATCGCCTCCTGGCTGATGCCCTCCATCAGGTCGCCGTCGGAAGCGAGCACATAGGTCTTGTGGTCGACCAGCTTCTTGCCGAACTCGGCGGCGAGCATGCGCTCGGCCATCGCCATGCCGACAGCGGTGGCGAGCCCTTGGCCAAGCGGGCCGGTGGTGGTCTCGACACCCGCGGTCATGAAGTTCTCGGGATGGCCCGGCGTCTTCGATTCGAGCTGGCGGAACTTCTTGAGATCGTCGAGCTCCATGCCGGGCGTGCCGGTGAGGTAGAGCAGCGCGTAGATCAGCATCGAGCCATGGCCGGCCGAGAGCACGAAGCGGTCGCGATCGGGCCAGCGCGGCTCGGCCGCATCATATTTCAGGATGCGGGTAAAGAGCACGGTCGCGACGTCGGCCGCGCCCATCGGCAGGCCGGGATGGCCGGACTTGGCCTGCTCGACGCCGTCCATGGCGAGGGAGCGGATGGCGTTGGCGAGCCGCTCGTGCTGGGCGCGGTCGATCGCGGGCGTCGTCATGGAATCTCTCCGGCGGGCGGGAACAGGGCTCGCGCCGGAGCCGGCCGGCAGCGAGCAGCGAAATCGGAAAAGGTCGCGCGTTCGATAGGCCGCCCGCTCAAGCGGAGTCAATTCGCCTGAGACAGCCGGATATCCACTGCCAACAAGCCATGCTGGTCGTCGAAGCGCCCAAAGCGCTTTCCACGGCGATATTTGTTAAACTAGGCTTCCGAATCGGATGAGCCGGCTTTCGCCGGCCTGCAGAGGAAGAAGCGTGGCGTCTCCAGGACTGGATCACGCCCTGTCGCGCCTCGAAGGCGCGCTTGGCCAACTCGAAGCGGCCGCCCGCAGGCGGCTCGAGGTCGAGCGTGGCCGGGCCAATCTCGAAACCGAACTCACTTTGATGCAGGACGACCGCGCCCGCCTCGCCGTCGAACTGGACGGCGCCATGGCCCGGGTCGGCCAGGTCCAGGGCGTCGCGGAAGAGGTCGATCGCAAGCTCGACCGCGCCATGACGGCGCTCGCCGAAGTGATCGCGCGCGTCGAAGCCCAACCAGACGAAGAAGCCGAGCAGGACGCCTGATGCCCCAGGTCAACGTCACCATCTCCGGCAAGGCCTACCGCATGGCCTGCGGCGAGGGCGAGGAGCCGCATCTGGAGGCGCTCGCTCAGCTTTATGACGGCAAGATCGAGGAAATGCGCCAGGCCTTCGGCGAGATCGGCGACATGCGCCTGCATGTCATGGCGGCGCTGATGGTCGCCGACGAGGTCACCGAGCTGAAAAAGAAGGTCGAGACGCTGGAAGGCCGCCTGCAGTCGCTGCAGGGCGATGCCGGCTTTGCCGACCAGCGGGCCGGCGAGGTCGAGGAGAAGGCCGCGGCCGCCCTCGTCGCCGCAGCCGAGCGCATCGAGATGGTGGCGAAGAGCCTGCTGCCGGGGCAACCCGGCTAGCATCGCCGGCGATTGACTCCGCTGCGGCCATACGCTTTTCATCGCCTTAGAGCGCATGGGGCGCCACCAGTCCGCGGCAAGGGAGCCTGCTCCCACCCACACATTGAGCGAAGACATCGCATCTCGCTTTCTTCCGGCCTGTCGAGCGGACATCAGGCTTTCCTCGGAAGGAAGACCCATGTCTGACCCCACCCGCGAACTCACGTCCCGTTCGACCCTCGAGACGATCCGCCGCCAGGCCAAGCGCTGGCTGAAGGAGATCGAGGCCGGCGCCGCAGAAGCCATTGCCCACTTTCGCAAGCTGATGCCCAGCCATGCCGGCGCGCCAAAGCTGCGCGAAGTTCAGCATGCGCTCGCCCGCGACTACGGGCTGGCGAGCTGGGCCGCCCTCAAGCAGGAACTCGCGACCCGCGAGGCTGCGGCGCGCGGCCATGCCGCGCTCGTCGCGCTGTTCCTGGAGAAGTCCGCGCTGCGCTATGGCGTCAGGCCCGGCATGCAGAGCTGGGGCGAGTACGAGGCCGACCGGCCGGCACGCGGCGCGCTGGCACAGCGCCTGCTCGAACGCCACCCCGAGATCGTCGGCGACAGCATCCACTCCGCCATCGCCGCGCATGACCGCGACGCCGTCGGAGCCTTCCTCTCAAGGGACGCCACACTCGCGGACAGACCGAGCGAGTTCGATGGCTGGACGCCGTTGCTCCGTCTCGCCTTCACCCGCCTCCCGAACGAGGCGCTGTCGCGCAATGCCGTCGCGATCGCGCAGCTCTTGCTCGATCATGGCGCCGACCCGAATGCGCTTTTCAGCGACGGCAGCAACCATTTCACTCCGCTGACGGGCGTCATCGGTGGCGGCGAGAGCAACCAGCCGCCGCACCCGCAGGCCGGCGCGCTGGCCCGTCTCCTGATCGCCCATGGCGCCGACCCGCTCAACGGCCAGGCGCTCTACAATTCCTCGCTCGGCGCTGATGACGTCTCCTGGCTCGACCTGCTCTGGAGCGAGACAGAAAAGCGCGGGCAGTCCGGGCGCTGGCGCGAGCCAGTGCGCGAGCTGCCGGTGCCACCGCTCGACTATCTGCTCGGCAATGCCGTGCCACGTCAGCCGAAGCGCGCCACCTGGCTCCTCGCCCGTGGCGCCGATGCCCGGGCGCTCAACGCCTATTCCAAGCAGAGCCTGGTCAAGCAGGCGATGCTCGATGGCCGCAGCGATCTCGTCCGCCTGCTCGTCGATAATGGCGCCAGCCCGGTCGAGCTCACCGGGCAGGAAGCCTTCACAGCTGCGGTTGCCCGCGGCGACGAAGACGAAGCGCGCCAATTGCTCGACGGCAATCCGGACTTCCTGCGCGATCCAGCACCGTTCCTCGTCGCGATCCGGCAAGGCAAGGCGGAGATCGCAGCCCTCGCGCTCCGGCTTGGCGTCTCGCCGGATGTGCAGACTCGCGACGGCGTCCGCGCCCTGCACGAGGCGGCGGGCAGCGATGCGATCGAGATCGTCGTGCTTTTGGCCGAGGCTGGCGCCGAGATCGACCCGATCGAGCGCCGCTATGGCTCGACCCCGCTCGGCTGGGCACGCCATCAGGGTTCGGCCGCCGCGCAGATCTATCTGGCCTCGCGCAGCCGCGATGTCGAAGCGCTCTGCCAGGCTGCCGAAATCGAGCGGCTGGAGGGGCTGTTCGCGGAGGAGCCGGCGCTGGCCAACGCCGCGACACGCTCGGGGGAACTCCCGCTGTTCTGCCTGCCTGACGACGACACCAGCGGCTGCGACCTCGTCGAATTCCTGCTGGCAGCTGGGGGGGATCCGACAGTGCGCAACGCGGAAGGGCAGACGCCGGCGCAGGTCGCACGCAAGCGTGGGCTGCTGGATGCCGCGGCGCTGCTGGAAGCTTCCCTTCTCCCCTCGGGGGAGAAGGTAGCAGCGCGAAGCGCTGACGGATGAGGGAAAGGCCGCGCAAGCGGCCCTTTCTCCTTCACCCAGTCGACCCGCCCTCATCCCCTGCCGGACCTTCTCCCCCGAGAGGAGAAGGAAGCCTTGGCAAGGATAAGGGTTATGCCGCCTCCAGCCCGAACTGGAGCGCGGCGAGGCGCGCATAGAGCCCGCCCTTGGCGACGAGGGCGGCATGCGTGCCTTCCTCGACCACCCGGCCATCCTCCATCACCAGGATACGGTCGGCGGAGAGGATGGTTGCGAGGCGGTGGGCGACAACCAGCGTCGTCCGCCCTTGCATCAACCGGTCGAGCGCATCCTGCACGGCGCGCTCGCTCTCCGAATCGAGCGCCGAGGTCGCTTCGTCCAGCAGCAGGATCGGCGCGTCCTTCAGCACGGCGCGAGCAATGGCCAGGCGCTGGCGCTGGCCGCCGGAAAGCGTTACGCCGCGTTCCCCGATGATGGTGTCATAGCCCTCCGGCAGTGCCCGGATGAAGCCGTCAGCGGCGGCGAGCTGCGCCGCCTCCTCAATCTCGGCGCGGCTCGCACCGGGGCGGCCATAGGCGATGTTGTCGGCGACGGAGACGCCGAACACGGTCGGCTCCTGCGGCACCAGCGCGAAGCGGCTGCGCCAATCGGTCGGATCGGCCTCGGGCCCAGCGACGCCATCGACGACGACGCGGCCGGCGAAGGGATCGTAGAAGCGTAGCGCCAATTGCAGCACCGTGCTCTTGCCTGCACCTGAGGGGCCTACCAGCGCGACCCGCTCGCCCGGCTTGATAGCAAGGTCGAGATCGGCGAGCGCGAGATTGTTGCGGCCTGGATAGCGGAAGGAGACACCCTCGAAGGCCAGCGCACCGACCGGCGGCTGCGGCAACGCCTTCGGATGCCGCGGCGCGGCGATGGCCGGCTTGGTCGCGAGGATCTCGCCGAGCCGCCCGGCGGCGCCGGCCGCGGCCGAGATGTCGCCATAGACTTCCGAGAGCTGGCCGAGCGAGCTCGCCGCCAGCACGGCATAGAGCACGAATTGCGACAAGCGCCCGCCGCTCATCCGCCCGGCAAAAACCTCGGTCGCGCCGACCCAGAGCACCAGCACGACGCTGGCTGAGACCAGGAAGATCGCGATGCCGGAAAGCCAGGCACGCGAGCGCGTCGCATCGCGAGAGGCGGCATAGGCTCCGTCCGAGGCGCCCTGGAAGCGCTGCGTCGTCGCGCGCTCGGCCCCGAAGGACTGCATGGTCCGGATCGCGCCGATCGCCTCCGAGGCGAAGGCCGAGGCGTCGGCGAGCCGGTCCTGCGCAGCGCGGGCGCGCTTGCGCACGCTGCGCCCGGAGAAGACCAGCGGCAATACGACAAGCGGGATCGCACCGATCACGATCGCCGAGAGCTGCGGGCTGGTGAAGATCATCAGCGCCAGCGCGCCGAGGAACATGATGCCGTTACGCAGCGCGATCGAGGCGGTCGAGGCGAAGGTCGACTTGATCTGGGTGGTATCGGCGGTCAGGCGCGAGACCAGGTCGCCGGCGCGGCTGGCGTCGAAGAAGGCGGGCTCGAGCCGGGTCAGATGGGCGAAGACGTCGGCGCGCAATTGCGAGACGACACGCTCACCGACCGTCATCACCAGATAGAATCGGAACGAGCTCGCCAGCGCCAGCACGGCGACCACGGCGATCAGGATGGCGAAATAAGAGTTCGCCAGCTGCTGCTCGCCGCCGGAGAAGCCGACATCAATGACGCGCCGGACCGCCATGGGCAGCGCCAGGGTCGCAAGCGAAGCGACGATCAGTGCGACGAGCGCAAAGGCGATCCGCCGCTTCTGGGCCATCGCATAGGGCCAGAACGAGCGCAGCGCGCTGAAATCCGGCCGCGCCTTTTGGTCTTCCTTGCTCTCGTTCGCCACGCTTACCTATCCCGAAAAGCTTGCACCGCCGTCGCGGCTGCGCTATGGGCAGCCGACTTCACGACAGGCTCATACGAATTGTTCGAAGAGCCGGCGATGTGCGCCGAGTTCCGGCCACCCGCTTTTCGAATTGAGGATTTCGCCATGAAGACCGGCATTCATCCCGACTACCACACCATCAAGGTCGTCATGACCGATGGCACCGAATACTTCACGCGTTCGACGCTGGGCAAGGAGGGTGACACCCTCAACCTCGACATCGACCCGAAGACCCACCCGGCCTGGACCGGCGGCACCCAGCACATGCTGGACCGCGGCGGCCGTGTCTCGCGCTTCAACTCGCGTTTCGGCGCTCTGGGCGCCCTCGGCAAGAAGTAATTCGCGTTTTCGCGGCCTTTCCGGGCCGGCGAGCACGACAGAAAAGCCCGGCCTCGCGGCCGGGCTTTTTGCATTGATGGCGACGATAGGCCGCGGACGAACATGCCGCCATTCTCGGGCGGAGCGAAGCGCACCCCCATGAGACTCATGACGAGAGGCTCCGGTTGGGGCCTCCTCCAGCGTGAGATGCTCGGGTCAAGCCCGAGCATGACGTGCCCTTCTCAGCGCAACAGGCCGAGCCGGGCCTGCAGGCTCTCGAGCTGGCCGCGCACCGGGTTCGCCGCTGCAGGCCGGACAGCGCCCGACATCTGCTCGTCTAGATTGCGGATGCGCTCCTGCAGGCGGATCGAATGGCCGATCAGGTCGCGCAGGCGCTGCGGCAGGCGCGCGGCCTCGGCGCTGCTCGGCTGCAGCATCGGCTCGGCGATACGCACCTTGTTGTGCTCGTTGCGCGCCTGGTCGGCGCTCATCTCGCCCTCGGCGACAGCGCGCTGCACCAGCAGCCAGGAGGCGATCTGCATCAGCCGCGTCGTCAGGCGCATGCTCTCGGTCGCATAGGTCAGCGAGACCTCGCGCGGCAGCGCCGCCGATTCGGCCCGCCCCTCCCCGTCGAGATAGGCGGCGGTCGCCTCGACCAGCCCCATGCCCTCGCGGAACAGCTGCATGAACGCGTCCGACTTGACGAAGCCGCGCGCAAACGAGATCGCGCCGTCTTCGGCCACAGGCCTCAGCATCGTCAAATCGGTCATCCCATGTCTCCAATCGGTACAGCGGCGTGCGGTCGAGGGACTCGACGCCGAACTGGCCGGGACGTCGCAAGGATAACGCCATGACAATGTCGGCGCCGTGGTAACGTGTCGTTAAGGTTAACGGTGCGATGGTCCGCGCCGTCGATGCCCATGCCCTGCCCGAATATCCGGGCTGCGGACCAAAAAAAGAGCCGCCCCGAAGGCGGCTCGAAGGTCAACAGGGAGGCGTCAAACAGAGTGGGCAGGAGCCACTCGACATCCAGACAAACTGGATGATGCGATTCATACTTTGGAATCGTT